>Ga0105047_10016394_pt1 | contig 11614 bp, 10 predicted proteins | sample MAT04_FD_78384 | JGI IMG/M metagenome (GOLD analysis project Ga0105047, IMG submission 78384) | Freshwater microbial communities from Lake Fryxell liftoff mats and glacier meltwater in Antarctica - MAT-04 (megahit assembly) | ecosystem: Environmental > Aquatic > Freshwater > Ice > Liftoff... | reverse complement strand
GGTGTTTAAAAATGATACCTTCAAAGTCTTCTATGAATATAAAATTCTGGAACAATTGAAATTTGAGTCTATTAAAGATTTTGACGAAGCTTGTAAAAAATCCGATGTGCAAAGACAGGAGTTTATTTTTTCAAAATAGTGGCATATTTTTATTAGTTTTTATTTCAATTATTTTTAGAATAAATGAGAATCACATAACTTAATATTTTTATTATGTAACTCATTCGACAACTAATAAACATAATTTTGCACTACAGATAAAATTCATTATCTGTGTAAATCAAAAATAAAATGGACAACAACAATCATGAAACTGCTGAAAAATTGAATCTTCTAATCGACATTGCGGAAGATGGTAAGGAAGGTTATGAAAACGCTGCTGAAGCTGTAAAAGATACTGCAGTAAAAAGTTCTTTCTTGCTTTTTGCTCATGAACGTTCAGTTTACTCGTCTCAATTGCGGGAAATGGTGCTTCAACTAAATGGTGAGCCTCAAGACAATGGTGGTGATTCTAAAGGTTCATTGCACCGTGTTTGGATGGATCTTAAAGCAATATTTACTAGTGGTGACACTGAAGCAATTGTAAATGCTTGTATTACTGGTGAAGAAGCCGCCGTAAAAGAATATAAATTGGTTTTGAATGACTCCGTGTTTTCAGAAAGCTACAAGACGATTATAAAGCAACAATTAAATGGTATAGAACAGGCTTTAACTAGTATTAGATCACTCGTTCATCATTAAAACTTTATTGGATGGTAAATTACTGCTGAATAGTTTATAATTTTTGAAATTTTTAAACATTTGAGTCCAGTCCGAAAAGTAATTACAAGATCATATTTAAATAATACATAGATATACTAATATGATAATCAATATATTTCCCTTTAGGGGTAGGGGTGTTCCCATTTAGGGGTTAAGGGGTAAAAACGATTGATTATTAAAAAGTGGGCATTTTCGGACTGGACTCAACATTTGAAACAAAGCAAAATGGACAGAAATTAAAAAATTAAACCATAATTATGCATTAGGATTGGTAGGGTGAAGTCAAAATACAATAAATTAATGCTTTAGATTCCAAAAGCTGCGCACCGCAACGTTTACAGAAAATAAGGTATCCGTTATGGGCGAATTCTGATTTGATGTAGTTTAGCTTCGTAATACCTGCCTGACAACGCTAGGCAGGCAGGGATTTTCTAATGTATATTTACGGTTAAATATATTCGAAATAAAGCATGAAAGGCCGCTGTTTTTAGAAAGCGTAATAGGAATTTTGAAAGATTTTCGTTGCGTTTGTTCTTTCTTTTTTATAATTCAACAAAAATTGAGCTGTTAACCAAATCGCGATGAACGAAGTAATAGATAGCATAAAAATTGATAAAAAAACTATTCATGAACTGGCACATGATATGGCAAAGAGTGCAGAAGCTGTGGATCTTATTTACTGTCCTGATAGTAAACTTGGTTTTTCACGAAAAAAGGGGAGGAAATCGTTTTCCTATTTTGATGGAACTAAGAAAATAAAAGATCATGTAACCATAGATCGAATAAACAAAATAAGAATTCCCCCTGCTTGGGAGAACGTATGGATTTGCAAAACGGCCAATGGTCATTTACAAGCCACTGGATTTGATGTATTACGTAGAAAACAATATAGATATCATGGTTTATGGAATAAAATAAGAAAGCAATCTAAGTTTTACCGACTACACGCATTTGGGATATTGATTCCCGTAATCAGAAAACAAATTGAGAAAGATTTATCTTTAAAGGGCTTTCCGCAAAAAAAAATATTAGCAGCTGTAGTAAGTTTATTAGAAAGAACAAATATAAGGGTGGGCAATGCGGTGTATGAAAAATTGTATGGTTCTTTCGGCCTTACCACATTGAGAAACAAGCAAGTTGTTGTTAAAGGAAATCAGCTTCGATTTGTCTTTAAAGGGAAAAAAGGGGTGCAGCACAACATTACGCTTAAAAGTAAAACTTTATCGCGTATTATTAAGGGATGTAAAGATATTCCTGGTAAAGAGCTTTTTGAATTTTATGATGACGCTGGAAACATTTACCTTATTGATTCAGGTATGGTTAATAATTACATCAGCAACATTACGAGTGGTGAATTTACTGCAAAAGATTTTAGAACATGGGCAGGAACTGTTAGTGCCTTGGCCGTGTTTATCGAACTTGGAAGTTATGAAACATCAAAAGAAATGAATCAAAATATTCACGCAGCTTTTGAAATGGCTGCAAAACAATTGGGCAACAGCCCAACCGTTTGTAAAAATTATTATGTACATCCAATAATAGTGGAGCGTTATAAAGAAAATAAATTAGAGAAATATTTAAATGGAATAAAAGTTACTGAAATGCATGACGGAGAAGAGGAATTATTGCCGATAGAAAAAGTATTATTAAAAATTTTAAACCATTCATAATTTAATTTCTTTTGACTATAAATTTGTAGAAAGGGAGTAGATAAGTATAATTTGTTTCCAGCGACCTTTTATTATTGGAAGAAGAAGCATAATACGTATGGAGAATCAGGGTTGGGCCACAAAACTCAGGCGGATCAAATAAAGCGATTGAAAGCTTTGGGACTTACGCTACTTTATTAAAATATATACGACATAAATAGTTACAATTAGGTATATTTTATTGTCCATTTTCATTATTCATGTGGAAGATATCTATTCAACTTCCACAATTTATTTACTTTGCTTGTAAGCAGTATTTATTGTGATATATTTTGTTTGAAAATTCATTTTACTTAATCAGAGACTTAAAGTATTAGAGTTTTTTGAAAAAACCTTTCAATTTTCTTAAAGATGATCATAGCGGACATTTAAGCTGGTTTTAGTATTATTTTTGTGTATTAATTCGATTTAAATATAAAATTATGTAAAAAATAAATAAATTTGTGTAAAATTTAATCAATTTCTACATGCACGCTGGAAAGTACGTCAAAGTCAATTTTATAAATCAAGAAAAATCTGTTTTTTTTTCAGCGCTCAGAGCAAATATTGATGCTTATTTCGAAAAAAACAAAATAGAGAAGACAGGGGGCAATAAACTGCTTTTTAAAGCAAGTATGATGTTATGTTTATATTTAATACCATTTGGGTTGATATTATCCGGGCATTTTTCAAATATGCAGATGCTGTTTATGACACTATTGATGGGTTTTGGAGTGGCCGGAGTTGGAATGTCTGTAATGCATGATGCCATCCACGGGTCTTTTTCCTCTTCTGCAATGACAAATCGGATTTTTGGCGCATCGCTCTATTTGCTCGGTGGCAATGTATATAATTGGGATATTCAGCACAATAAACTCCATCATACTTATACCAATATTCACGATATAGATGAAGACATAACGGGTAAGTTTATACTGCGCCTGTCAAGTGAAGATAAACTCAAATCTATACACCGATTTCAACATATTTATGCTTTCTTTTTATATAGTTTGATGACTTTTTCTTTTTTATGGAAAGATTTTAAAGAAATAAGACTGTATAACAGAATGTCTGAAACGGGACTCGTAGCTGCATTTCCAAGGAAGGAACTGGTTCTTCTGATTTTAACCAAAATAGGATATATCCTTTTTATAGGTGTACTTCCATTATCCGTCCTTAACATCACCTTCGGTCAATGGTTTCTTGGGTTCCTGGTCATGCACTTTACAGCTGGAATCATACTCAGTACCGTTTTTCAGTTGGCACATGTGGTGGAGGGAGCTGCTCAACCGACCCCTGATGAAAACGGGAATATCGAAAATGCCTGGGCTATTCATCAATTGAATACAACGGCAAATTTTTCAGGACGAAATAAGATTCTCTCTTGGTATATTGGAGGATTGGATTATCAGGTAGAGCATCATTTATTTCCAAAAATTTCACACATACATTATCCTGCGATGTCTTCTATTGTTAAGAAAACTGCGGAAGATTTCGGAATAATGTATAACAATAAATTTTCCTTTCTGAATGGGCTTCGATCGCATATAAAAATGCTTTACAATCTGGGGCACGGCTTAGTATAATTGTGGTAAGATTATTTTAAGTGTTTTTATTCGTGGTTCCAAATATTTATTCTTAACTGATATCTTTTATCACTTACCTTCCACAGTTTTTTGTTTATTTTTGACTCGATGTTTTCTTCTACATTATTTTCGATCATACTGTCAAAAAAATCAAGTCCTGTAATTTTTTCCACTTCATCGATGGTCACCATGTAGTCTTCGAGTCTTTTCTCTGAAAGCTCATTGGGTATAATAAAAGCTATGCCATTTTTTTCAGAAGAATTGTAATCAAGCAATACTTTATAAAAATCTGTGGGTACAGTAATTTTGATTTCCTTTCCTATCTTTTGCGATGCATTTTGGAATATTGGACCTGAAATGATATATAGCATTTCATTTTTATAGGTCCAATCCCTTACATTTTCTTCAAGTTCCTTCCAAATACCATTATTAAAGGCTTTTTTTTGCGGAGATATATTACTCATAAAAAAAGTTTCTCGCATAGCGGCAGTATCAAACGCCATATCTCCTGCCGGTACAAGATGTCCTCTGGTATATCCTGAATTATTATAATCCCGATGTGTGGCCGACTTTGTTTTTACAGCCGTATCCAGATTAAAAAATTCAAAACGTGCCACATTCGGTTTGCTTAGCATGTCACGATTCATGGTATATGCTACCCATTCTGCCTGTTCATGTTGTTCAGCATAGGATAATGAATAGTGTTTGTGATGTACAATTTCGCCACGAGATGATGGTAGAAATGTTCTTAAAGCGTAATCAAATGTCGCTTCAGTTGTATTTTCTGAAAGGCCCGTAAGTTGTTTTTTAAAATAAGCTAAACCGGCCGTTAATGCTATAACGGCAAATATAAAGAATACCACTAGTTTGAAAGAAGTCTGTAAACCTTTATTTTGACTCGAATGATTTCTCCTGAGTTGCGCCATGCTTGTTTTATTAAGTATCTTTTCTTTTCATTTTAGGAAGATTTCGTACTACCATTTGCACTGTATCCGGTATTTTCTCTTCAAAAAGGATGAGTTTATTCTTTTTCATGTCTTTGAGGATATCTTCATTAAAATGCCTGATGGTAACCAGTTCAAGATCATTGTCAGTTATCATCTTAAATTCTACACCCAATTCTTTCTCAAATTTTATAATTCTATCAGGATTATTATTGACGCATACAGTAAAGCTTATGGCTGTATTCCTCATCATATTTACTTTTAGTCTGTATTTGGCCAATAGTGCAAAAATCATACTGAGGTGATGTTCAGCCACAAATGAAAAATCATTGGTTGAAATATGCAGTAGCGTTTGATCAGGTTCTATAACTATAACAGGAGGATAACTAAGTTCTTTTTCGTCGCTAATTACAGTACCTTCACTGGATGGATCAAGAAACGGACGGACATACAGCGGAATTTGTTTATTTTGGATCGGTTTTATGGTTTTAGGATGTATCACTTTGGCACCATAGTAAGTCATTTCAATGGCCTCTTTATAGGATAACCTGGGCAGCTTAATTACTTCATCAAATACTCTCGGATCGCCTGTCAATACTCCCGGGACATCCTTCCAGATGTGCATACTTTCTGCATCCAAGCAAAATGATAATATGGCTGCGGTATAGTCAGAACCCTCACGTCCAAGTGTGGTGGAGAAATTTTCGCTGGTGCTTCCTATAAATCCTTGTGTTACCAAATGGTTGATTTTATTTAGTAATGGTTCGATTTTGCTCTTTGCATTGCGCTGGGTTTCATCCCATTGCACTCGAGCATCCCGGTACGTATTGTCAGTAAGTATTACATCTCTTACATCCAGCCATCCACAGTTGATCTTAAGATATTTGAGATAATGTACCAGTATTTTAGAAGAAAGTAACTCTCCAATAGATACTATCTGATCGTATATATAATCGTAGTCTTCATGCGGAGGTTCTTCCAGTACCCATTCGATTTCTACCAGAGTATCATTGAGATCATCCAAAACTTCAGTCGAAACAGGAAAAAGATTTTGAATCAAATTGAAATGATTTGATTTGACTTCATCCAGCAATAATGCTGTTTTACCATCTTGCAAATAATAACTCTTCACCACTTCTTCGAGCGCGTTGGTGGTTTTACCCATAGCTGAGACTACGACTACTATTTTCTGGTCACTGAACTTCTGTAGTATTTTACCGACATTCGCAAATCCTTCAGCATCTTTTACTGAAGCACCTCCAAATTTAAAAACTTTTAATTGCATAACACCCTGAATTACTTATTTATATATTTTTTATTCTTTCCTCAGCTTAATTAAATAAGCACAAAGTTAAAGAGATTTAAAAATTTATTTTACTTTCGTGACCTTTAATGTTATAATTCAAGAGAGTACCGTAGTAATATAATGATCAGTGGAAGTAAATAGATTTTATAGTCAACAAATTTTTATTTTTAGTCAATATAAAATGTTCTTTTATATGCTAAGGATTAGGGTTTGCTAAAATGAATCTATTATTATATTCATTATAAATAAAACCTGAGTTTACAATTTAAATTGTTAGTTAAGGCGGTGATATTCTGAAATGTAATTTTTACTTTAGTGTTTACAGTCCTGGATTACATTTTTTAAACATAAAAAGCCACAATATGGAGAGCAATTTGTCCAATGCTTTATTACTCATGGCTACGGGCATGAGTACTGTATTTTTTATCCTTTTTCTGGTAATTTCCGGAGGTAATCTGCTTATCAAAGCAGTAAACAAAGTAAATCTTCCCGTTCATGAAGTTCCTTTCACTAAGATTAATAGCGAAACCATTTCTCCTGCCAAGGAAGCGGTCATTAAGGCCGCTATTCATATTATTACAAAAGGACAAGGTAAGGTGGATCGAATAGATAAAAAATAGCAATAAATGCAGTAATATTCAATATGAAATGAAGAAGAGAGAAATCAAACTGGCACTCATGTACAGAGACATGTGGCAGTCATCCGGTAAATATATGCCCAGAATGGATCAACTCATACGGGTTGCTGAGCCGATTATAGAAATGGGCTGCTTCAGTAGGGTAGAGACCAATGGGGGAGGATTTGAGCAGATCAATCTTTTATTTGGAGAAAACCCGAATCTTGCAGTTAGGAAATGGACCCAACCATTTAATGACGCGGGTATTCAGACTCAAATGCTCGAAAGAGGATTGAATGGACTTAGGATGAATCCTGTGCCAAAGGATGTTAGAAAGTTGATGTTTAAGGTCAAAAAACTGCAGGGAACGGACATATCCCGTTCTTTTGACGGACTAAACAATCCACAAAATCTGGCCCTTTCTTTTCAATATGCCAGAGAAGGAGGGATGATTGCTCAAGGCGCATTGAGCATGACTGTATCCCCATTGCATACAGTGGAGTATTTTATCACTTTGGCAGATGATTTTATTGCTCTCGGCGCAGATGAAATTTGCCTGAAAGATATGGCTGGTATTGCCAGACCTGTATCCGTTGGAAAAATTGTAAATGGCATCAGAGAGCGTCATCCTGAGGTTATTATACAATATCATGGTCATTCGACACCCGGTTTTTCTGTTGCATCTGCACTCGAGGCTGCCAGAAACGGCGCGGACATCATTGATGTAGGTATGGAACCACTTTCCTGGGGTACAGGACATGCTGATTTGCTTACCATACATGCTATGCTGAAAGATGCTGGATTTACTATGCCTGATATAAATATGAAGGCTTATATGCAGGTAAGAACGCTGACACAGGAATTTATTGATGACTTTCTGGGCTACTATATCAGCCCCAAAAACAGAGAGATGAATTCTTTGCTGATCGGTCCGGGATTGCCAGGTGGTATGATGGGCAGCCTGATGTCCGATCTGGAACAGAATCTTTCCGGCCTTAATACTTGGTTTGAAAAAAACGGAAAATCAAAAATTACCCAGGACGATCTACTGATCAAGTTGTTTGATGAAGTAGAATATGTTTGGCCTAGATTAGGATATCCCCCATTGGTCACACCTTTTAGCCAATATGTTAAGAATGTAGCGCTTATGAATGTCATTCAGATGGAAAAAGGCAAAGAAAGATGGTCAATGCTGGATGAGAACACTTGGAATATGATTCTTGGTCAGCAAGGACAATTATTGGGAAAGATGGATGATGAAATTATACAGCTTGCAAAAAAGCAAGGCAGATTGTTTTTTACAGGTGATCCGCAGGAGTTATATCCGGATCAGCTTGATCAGTATAGGCAGAAAATGAAAGATAAAGGCTGGGATGAAGGGCAGGACGAGGAAGAATTGCTGGAGTACGCTATGCATCCTGCACAATATGAAGCGTTTAAATCAGGAGAAGCGAAATCAAAATTTGAAGAAGACTTAGCTAAGAAAAAAGCTTCAAAACAGAATGATGTAAGTGGTGCAACCGATCAGATAAATAGTTTACCAACAGTGGTAGATGTAGAGATAGGAAGTGAAAAATATTCTGTGCGCATCAGTTATCCCGGGCAAATGAATAGTACTGCTACTCCGGTTAGTTCCGTACCTTTACCATCAAATCTACCATTTAGTGGTAAGTCACATTTTATACTCTCTCCACTGGAAGGTAAATTTTTTCTTACCAAAGATTCTGGTGAAATGGGGATAAAAGTGGGCGATAAAATCAATAAAGGGGACACTGTGGCATATGTAGAAGCGATGAAAGTGATCAATGCGATCACCTCTGATGTATCAGGTGTAGTCTCTGAAATACTTGTATCAAAGGGGGCCGATGTGGAAGAGGATGAGCAATTGATAAAATTGATATAAAATGGAAACGCTGAATAGAATTTATGAAATGACGGCGTTTAGCGCCATTGGAAATGATCCCTGGTCTTTGTTTATGATTGCCTTGAGTTTGGGGCTTTTATATCTTGGTATAGGCAAAAAATTTGAACCTTTGTTGCTTGTTCCTATAGCATTTGGGGTATTACTGGCTAATTTTCCGGGAGGCAATATGGGCGTCATTCCATCTGATGAAAGTAATGGTATTATGCAAATGACTATCATTGAGATAGCAAAACATTATGGCATCATGAATATGCTGTACTATTTGCTGATCAAAACAGGATTATTACCGCCACTCATTTTTATGGGTGTGGGTGCATTGACTGATTTTGGTCCCATGTTACGCAACCTTAAATTGGCATATTTTGGAGCGGCAGCCCAGATTGGCATATTCACAGTTTTGGTGGCTGCTGTAGGATTGGGATTTACTTTGAAGGAAGCTGCTGCTTTAGGTATAATCGGTGGTGCAGATGGTCCCACGGCCATATATACAGCCATTGTTCTTGCTCCGCACTTGCTTGGACCGATTGCTATTGCTGCATATTCATATATGGCGCTGGTGCCGGTGATCATACCTTTTGTGGCTAAGCTGACCATATCTGAAGCGGAATTCAGGATAAATATGAAAGAGCAGGATAAATTATATCCCCCAGCTGTCCAGATTAAAAATCTTAAATTGCTGAAGATAATATTTCCTGTGGTTTTGTGCATCATTGTCTCTTTGCTAGTACCAACTTCAGTGCCGCTGGTTGGCATGCTCCTTTTTGGCAATCTCGTCAAAGAGATCGGAACAGATACACATAGATTATTTGCGGCTGCCTCTGAGACGATTCTGAATACGGCCACTATTTTTCTTGGGTTGACCGTAGGCGCCACCATGACTTCCGCCACGTTTTTACAATCGCAGACGCTAATGATAATAGTCGGCGGTTTTTTTGCATTTTGCCTTTCTGTAGCCGGTGGTATTTATGCAGTTAAATTACATAATATATTTTCAGATAAGAAAATTAACCCGCTTATAGGAGCCACCGGACTTAGTGCTGTCCCTATGTCATCTCGCGTGGCCAATGATTTGGCCCTAAAGTATGATTCTAACAATCATTTACTTCAGTATGCCATGTCCAGCAATATTTCCGGTGTGATAGGAAGTGCCGTTGCTGCAGGTGTAATGATTTCTTTTTTAGCTTAAAATACGGAGTATGGAAAATATTAAATTAACAAGCATTTCAGTCTTTTGTGGTTCATCGCCAGGTAATAATGATTTGTATTATCAGGATGCGTATAAATTGGGTGGTTATTTGGCTGAAAATAATTTAAAGCTCGTGTACGGCGGAGCTAAGGTAGGTCTTATGGGTGCGGTAGCTGATGGTGCTTTGAGCAAAGGAGGAACGGTAGTGGGTATAATTCCAGATTTTTTGCAGAATAAAGAGATATCGCACGATGGACTCACAGAACTTATAGTAGTACAATCCATGCACCAAAGAAAAAGCTTGATGGATGAACTATCGGATGGCGCAATAGTCCTGCCAGGTGGTTTTGGGACGATGGATGAGATGTTTGAGCTGCTTACATGGGGGCAACTAGGGCTTCACAAAAAGCCTATTGGCATACTGAATACGGATGGATTTTATGATGATCTAATAACCTGTCTGGACAATATGGTATCAAAAAATCTCTTGAGACAATCAAATAGGGACATGCTTTTGGTAAGTCAGGAGATCAAAACGCTCTTTAGTATGATGGAAACTTATGAAGCACCTATGAAGGCCAAGTGGATGAAGAGAGACGAAGTGTAACTTTGGATTTTCAAGGTCGTTTAGATTATTTAAATTATACGTTGCTCGTAATTCAAATCATTCGTCGTTACTACCATCACTTTTTCTTAAATATCCTGTCCAGCAACTCATGGATCATAGGGTCTGATGGTCCCGGGGCATTTTCTAGCATGATACGTCCTTCGGGGTCGAGAAGTATATTAAAGTGTCCCCGTCTTACAAGACAACAATCTAGCCAAATTAGTTAAAATAAAAGCTACTATATAGTTATCCAGAACCATAATCAGATCTTTCAGTATATTTCTTATCTATCAATTCCAATATTTCAAGGTTCATTTCAGACTCGATCTTAGGTTGTTTACATCATAAAGAGAACATAGAGTTCGATCCGTTCTGCCTCTAGGGATAAATCGCATACTTTAGTAATTACGGAAGGAAATTTGTCTGCTACATCTTTTAATATATCTGCTCGCCTTCCGCAAATAATAATCGTATTATTTTCTTGAATGAATTTTTCCGTAAGTCCTAATCCAATTACAGTGGCTCCGCCTGTTATTAAGATTTTGTTGTTTGCTAATTTCATTTCTATTTTATTTTATGATGTAAGGTAAAATATTTAAAAAGATTTCTTGAATCATTCGTTCAAAGTTTGTCTCCAAACTAGTACCGATTTCCTATTGTTTGTGTTGGCATAACCTTATTTATTATATCCAAATCAGTTTTGGTTATTTCCACATTAAATGCTCCTAAATTCTCATCAAGGCGTTGATAACTGAGCGTGAATAATTAGCAGTCACCCACCAATAATTACAATATTTGACTTTAATCCCATACATCAAGCATTTTTAATTCGATTTTTAGTAGCGTCAAGAATCAATGAGCAGTTTTAACCATAAATATGCCTTAGAAAATCCCTGCCTTCCTAGCGTTGTCAGGCAGGCATTACGTAGCTAAACTACTGCAAATCAGAATCCGCCTGCGGCTGATGCTTTATCTTCTGTAACCTTAGCGGTGC
>Ga0105047_10016393_pt1 | contig 11614 bp, 13 predicted proteins | sample MAT04_FD_78384 | JGI IMG/M metagenome (GOLD analysis project Ga0105047, IMG submission 78384) | Freshwater microbial communities from Lake Fryxell liftoff mats and glacier meltwater in Antarctica - MAT-04 (megahit assembly) | ecosystem: Environmental > Aquatic > Freshwater > Ice > Liftoff... | reverse complement strand
CAGTTCGCCGGCCTGCAGCTGAGCCGAGTAGTGGTCGATGCCTCGCTCGATGCGCTCGCGGGCCTGCTCGCCATAAGAACGCCCGCGTTCACGTGGGGGGCCGCTGACCTCGACCAGCGGGCACGGGGTAACGGCAGAATAGTCCAGGTCGTGTGGGATGCTGTCCATACCGATCTTGGTGAATGCGAGCGTCGCGGGCCACCCAGGCAAGGCCGCAAAATTGGAACCCAACGCGTTATTGTATTTTGTGAACACAAAAAGTACAACCCAGATTTGAGAAGGGACCCCCATGGACTCCGGACCCAGCCAGCCCACCCCCCCCGCCAGCCCCAGCGCTTTGCATCTCGAGCTGGCCGAGCGCATCACCCGCCTGATCCATGGCGAAGGGCTGAAGGCCGGTGCGCGCCTGAATGAAAAGCGCTTGGCCGAGCAATTGGGCGTGTCGCGCACCCCCGTGCGCGCAGCGTTGAACCAGCTGGAGCTGCAGGGGTTTGTGCAGCGCAACCCGAACCGGGGCGTGGAACTCCTCAGGCGCCCGCCGCAACAGCACGCTGATGCAGAAAGCGCGCCACAAGACGAACTTCTGGCCCGCATCGCAGCCGACCGGCGCCAGGGCGAGCTCGCCGACCAAGTCGCTGAGCAGGACCTGATGCTGGCTTACGGCTTGACGCGGGTGGCGGTCAAGCAGGTGCTGAGCCGGTTGGCCGACCTGGGCGTGGTGGAACGGAAGCTGGGCTACCGCTGGAAGTTCGTCGATCACGCTTACTCACAAGCCCAACCGGAAAGTTACCGCTTCCGTCTGGTGGTGGAACCCGCAGCGATCCTGGAGCCGGCCTTCGAGCTACCTCCCAAGTGGACGCAGCACATGCAGGCTGCTCATGAGGCGTTCGTGGCCAAGCGGTGGACGCGCGCCTCTGCGGTGGCCTTCTTTGAGATGAACGCGGCGTTTCATGAGGGGCTGGCCAAAGCCTCCGGCAACCGTTTCTTCTTCGAGGCGGTGCAACGGCTCAATCGTCTCAGGCGTCTGTCCAACTACGACTGGCAGCACGGGCGGGCCCGGGTCAACATCAGTTGCCAGGAACACCTTGACATCCTGCGTTGCCTCACGCAGGGCGATCAGGCCAGCGCAGCCCTGCTGATGCGCCAGCATCTGGATTTGGCAAGCCGGGTTCGCAATTCGGCGCTGAATTCTTTTCAAGGCCAGGTCGCGAACAGGCGGAGCTCGACTCCGAATGGGCCCTGACACCCAGCGGCCGCGTGGGGGTCTGGCTCCACGGGCGCCGCCCGAGGCCCAGCTGCTTGGTGCCCCGCCACGCCACCCCGCCGTCAAAACCAGCGGGCCACGCGCTGTCCTGCCGCTAAAAGGGGCAGCAGCGGCACAGCGGTTTGCGGCGCGATCGCCAGGTCCGCTGGAATGCCGGCGGCGGCGTCCAGGTCCGCAGTGGATGCCCTCCGTTCAGCGCCCCGGCGTCTCGGTCACAAAGCCGATGCGCGTCAGGCCGGCTTGTTGCAGCAAGTCGATCAATTCAGCGACGCGGCCGTAGGGCACTGCGGCGTCGGCGCGCAGTTGCACTTCGGTCGCGGCGTCGCGCCGGGCGGCGCTGCGGGCCTGCTCAGTCAACTGCGCCGGGGTGGCCGGTGCCTCGCCAATGAAGAGTTGGCCCCTGGCGTCCAGCGCCACGGCCAGGAAAGCCGGTGCGCTGCTGGCCGCGGCCGCGTCGCTCTTGGGCAGGTCCAGCTTCAGGCTGCTGGCCATCAACGGCGCGCTGATGATGAAGATCACCAGCAGCACCAGCATCACGTCGATCAACGGCGTCATGTTGATTTCGCTCATGGGCTTGGAGCCCGGGTTGCGTTCAAGGCGACCGAAGGCCATGTCAGGGCCGCGGGCTGTGAGTGCCGGCGCCAGTGCTGGTGCCGGCGCCAGTGCCGGTGCCGGTGCCAGAACCAGCATCCAGCGCCATCTCGCGCAGGTCGTGCGCAAAGCCTTCCAGCTCGGCCTCGCACGCGGCCACACGCTGGCCAAACACGTTGTAGGCGAGTACCGCTGGCACCGCCACGGCGATGCCGGCGGCCGTCATGATGAGCGCCTCGCCGATCGGGCCGGAGACTTTGTCGATGCTCATACTGCCCGCGCCGGCAATCGCCGTGAGCGCGTGGTAGACGCCCCAGACCGTGCCGAACAGGCCGACAAACGGCGCCGTGCTGCCGATGCTGGCCAGCAGCACCTGGCCGAACTGCAAGTGCGCCAGGCCGCGGTGCAAGGCGTCGCGCAGCCGGCGGGTGAGTTGCGATTCCAGACGCCCGGCGGTTTCAAGGGTGCCCGCTGCAGCCGGCCCACGGGCAGCCGCCAGCAGCGGCAGCAGCAGGCCTTCACGGTCCAGCGTGGCCAGCCGCGCGCGGCCGTCGTCCAGCGTGGCGGCGTCCCAGAACGCCGGCACCGCGCGGCCGATGTCCAGTGCAGCGCGACGCAACAGCCAGCCTTTCCAGAAGATCAACACCCAGGCCGTGACCGACATCAGCAACAGCAGCACGGCCACGCTGCGGCCGACCGCGTCAGTGGCACTCCAGAACGCCCCCATCGTCAGCCAGACTGGGTCATCAGGCCCAACACGTCGGCCATGTTGAACAGTCCGTTGCGCTGGGTGGCCACAAAGCGTGCTGCGCGCAGGCTGCCCGCGGCGTAGTTGGCGCGGCTGCTGCTCTTGTGGCTGATCTCGATGCGCTCACCCGTGCCGGCAAACAGCACCGTGTGTTCGCCCACCGCGTCACCACCGCGCAGCGTGGCGAACCCAATGGCGCGGGGGTCGCGTTCGCCGGTGTGGCCGTGGCGGCTGAAGACGCCGTTCTCCGCCAGCGACAGCCCGCGTGCGTGGGCAATGGCTTCGCCCATGGCCAAGGCCGTGCCGCTGGGCGCGTCCACCTTGTGGCGGTGGTGCAGTTCCAGCACTTCGACGTCGTAGCCCTCACCCAGGGCCGTGGTGGCTTGCGCCAGCAGGCCCAGCATCACGTTCACGCCCACGCTCATGTTCGGCGCCAGGACCGTGGCCAAACCTTGGGCATGCTCGGCGATCAGGGCCTTTTGTTCAGCCGTGAAGCCGGTCGTGCCAATCACGGCTTTCACACCCAGGGCTGCACAGGCGGCCAGGTGCGCCAACGTGCCTTCGGGGCGCGTGAAGTCGATCAGCACATCAGCGCCCAACAAACCCGTGGGCAGGTCGGCGGTGACCGTCACGCCCGTGCTCTGACCCAGGAACAGGCCGGCGTCCTGGCCCAACGCGCCACTGCCGATGGTGTCGAGCGCGCCGCTCAATCTGCAGTCGTCGCTGGCCAGCACGGCTTCGATCAGCATGCGCCCCATGCGGCCGCTGCTGCCAGCGACGGCGATGTTCAGCCGTGGCCTGCCCGCTGCGGCCACCGTTGTGCGCGGCGCGGCCTCGCCGCTCAAGGCCGAGCGCGGCGCGGCCGCAGCGCTCACGTGTTTTCCAGCGGCGGGTAATTGCGCACCGGCCCGACGGGCTCGACCGGTGCCACCACCGGCCTGCGCGGCAGCGGCAGGGCTTTGCGCTCGTCGTCGCTGAGTTCGAGCTTCTGATCGCGGATGCCCCTGAAGCGGCTGATCGAGGCCACAAACTCGCGTTCGCTGGGCAGCTCGCCGGCTTCGATGCTCTTGACCACGTCACCGTCAAAAAACACCACCACGCTGCGCCGCTGCAGGGGTGCACCGGGCCGGCGCAGCGAGAAGAAATAGTCCCAGCGCTGAGCGTGGAAGGGGTCGCTGACCAGCGGCGTGCCCAGGATGTCCCTGGTTTGCAGACGCGACAGGCCCGGCTTGATCTGTGCCGCCTGCTCCTTGGTGATGGCGTTGCCCTGAACAATGTCAATGCGGTAGGGCGTGATGAAACCGAACAGGCTGTCGGTGCGCTGCAAGGACTCACAACCCGCCAGGCTGAGCGCGGCGAGCAGGCCCAGGGCCACAGAAAAGATACGCAACATGGGGCGGGGGTGCTCAGAGGCAACGCGGCTGGCTATGATGAGCTGAGTTTAGCGGGGCACCCGCTGACACACCCGCAGCAGCACCAGGCCGAAAGGGCACGCCCGTGACCACGCATGCCGACGAACTCAAGAGCAGTGGCCTCAAGGCCACCCTGCCGCGCATCAAGATCCTGGAAGTCTTTCAGTCCACGGTGCAGCGGCACATGACTGCCGAAGACGTTTACAAGGCCTTGTTGGGCGAGGGCGCCGACATTGGCCTGGCGACGGTCTACCGGGTCCTGCTGCAATTTGAACAAGCTGGGATCTTGACCCGCAGCAACTTTGAATCCGGCAAGGCCGTGTTCGAATTGAACGAAGGCCAGCATCACGACCATTTGGTGTGCTTGACCTGCGGCCGGGTGGAAGAGTTTTTCGACGCCGAGATCGAACAACGCCAGCGCGCCATTGCCGAACACCGGGGGTTCGACCTGCAGGAGCATTCCCTGGCGCTTTACGCGCGCTGCAACAAACCGCACTGCGAACACCGTGCCAAATGATTTGTCTGCGCCGCTGCGTGTCGGCGTCGTCAGCACCGGGTTGATCGCCGGTTTCACCACCCCGGCGATTGCTGCGTCAGTGGGCTGCCAGCCGGTGGCGGTGTCGTCCAGAAGGCGCGATACGGCCCAGGCTTTCGCTGGCCGACATGGCCTGGCGCATGCGTTTGACGACTGGCGCGAGATGGTCGCCAGCCCGCACATCGACGCTGTTTACGTGGCCACACCGACCGCGCCGCGCGAGGCGATTGCCGTGTTCGCGGCACAGCAGGGCAAACATGTGCTGGCCGAAAAACCGTTCGCCAGCTTGGCGTCGCTCACCGCCATCACGGCCGCCTGCCAAAGTGCGGGCGTGGCCTTCATGGACGCCACCCACTTCACGCACCACCCGCGTGCGGCGCTGTTGCGCGCCACGTTGCCCGCCCGCATCGGCAAGGTGTTGGCGGTGCGCAGCAGCTTCTTCTTTCCCAACAGCGACCGCAGCAATGTGCGTTTCGACACGACCCAGGAGCCGATGGGCTCGGTCGGCGACATGGCCTGGTACACGGCGCGCGCGCTGGCCGAGTTCACCCCGGCCGACGCCACACCGGTGTACAGCGCGGGTGTGGTGACACGCGACACCGCCAGTGGCGCGGCAGTCCACGGCGCGGGTGTGCTGCGCCTGAGTGACGGCTGCACTGCCACCTGGGACGCGGGCTACGACTGCGGCACCTGCACCATGGACCTGCAGTTGTTGGGTGAGCGCGGCGCCGTCAGCCTGGACGACTTTGTGCTGGACTGGGCGCGCGGTTTCATGCTGGCCGCACAGGACCACGACGTCGGCTTCAGCCAGCGCTGCGGGGTTGTCAACCCGGCTGGGTTTGAGTGGGTGTCGACCCCCAGCGCGGCGGCTCAAAGTGTCTTGATGATGGAAAGCTTTGCGGCCCTGGCGCGAAAGCCCGCTGGTGCTGCGGCGCTGGCCAGCATCGCCCTGAGTTTGCGCACCCAGACCATCCTCGACGCCACCTGGCACAGCCTGCATGCCGCCTGAGCTGGCCGCTGAGCAGCCCAAGCTGCTGCTGCAGATCCAGGCACTGATCGCCCATTTCGGCCTTGCGCCCCTGCCGGTGGAAGGCACGTTGTTCAAGGCCACCTACAGCGGCCCGGGCCACAGCAGCAGCGCCATGCTGGGCCTGTACTGCGACGAGCCGCCCAGCCATTCCTTGTTCCACCGCCTGAGCACCGATGAGGTCTGGCACTTCCACAGCGGCGACCCCTTGCGTCTGCTGCTGCTGCACCCGGATGGCAGCCGCGAAGTGGTGATATTGGGGTCTGACCCTCTGTCTGGACAGCAGGTGCAGTGGGTCGTGCCAGCCGGCACCTGGCAGGCCGGGCATCTGCTGCCAGGCGGTCGTTACGCGCTGTTTGGCTGCACCTTGACGCCGGGTTTTTCTGCCGCAATGTTTGAAGGCGGCAGCGCCGCAGAGCTGCTGCAAAGCCACCCGCAGTGCGCCACGGACATTGAGCGTTGGGCCTGTTCGCCTGACTCGACCCGAATGCCCGATCTGGGCTGAGCGACTGTCAACAACGGCCAGTCGGCTCAGCGCTCGCTGCCGCCTTCCATGGCCTTTTGGTGGCGCGCCACAAATTCCTGGTACGTGTCGATGCCGCGCAACTGCAGCACGGTGTTGCGCACGGCGGCTTCGACCAGCACCGCCAGATTGCGCCCAGCGTCCACGGCGATGATGACTTTGCGCACCGGCAGTTCGAGGATCTCCTCAAACAGCGGTTCGTAAGGCAGGCGTTCGAACTCGCGCTCCAGCGTTTCCTTGCGCACCAGGTGCACGATCAGCTTCAGCCGCATCTTGCGGCGCACGGCGGTCTCGCCAAAGATGGCCTTGATGTCGAGCAGCCCGATGCCCCGCACTTCCAGCAAGTTGCGCAGCAACTCTGGGCAGCGGCCTTCCAGCGCTGTCTGGCTGATGCGGTAAATGTCGACCGCGTCGTCGGCCACCAGGCCGTGGCCGCGGGACACCAGTTCCAGCCCCAGTTCGCTCTTGCCCAGACCGGACTCACCGGTCAGCAGCACCCCCAGGCCCAGGATGTCCATGAACACACCGTGGCGGGTGATGCGGTCAGCAAAGTGCTGGCCCAGGTAGCTGCGCACCACGTCGATGACGTGGCCGGCGGATTCCTTGGTCACGAACAGCGGAATCTCTGCGCGATGGCACATCGCCACCAGGCGGTCGGGTGGCACCTGGCCGTCGGCGACGATCAACACCGGCGGCTCGAGCGTGACGATGCGCGAGATGCGCCGCTCCTGGTCCTCGGGCGTGCTGTCTTCCAGGTAGGCCACTTCGCGACGGCCGACCAGTTGCACGCGGTAGGGGTGGATGTAGTTCAGGTAGCCCACCAGGTCTGCGGCCGAGCGGGCGTCACGCACGGCGGCGTCATCAAACCGGCGTTCGGGGTGGGCATGGCCGGCAATCCACTCCCACTCCAGCGTTTCGCGGTGGGCTTCGAACAGCGCTTCAGCGCTGATGCTGGTGGGTTTCATGGGGGTGTGCCGAACGCATCCTCTGCATCCAGCCAAGGCCTTGCGCGGAACCGGCTTCGCCGGGCCGTTGCAAGAGCCCCCTCGGGGGGTGGCGAACGCAGTGAGCCTGGGGGCACCGTTTCAGGCCACCGATTGCAGGGGTTCCCAGCTCGCGATCAGCTTGTGAACGCCAATCGAGTCGGGCTCGTCTTTCAGGCGCTGACGCAAGTCACGGTCGGACAGCATTTCGGCAATCTCCGACAAGATCTCCAGGTGCCGCTGCGTGGCCGCTTCCGGGACCAGCAGGAAGATCAGCAGCGACACGGCTTCGTCGTCTGGCGCGTCAAAGGCAATCGGCTGCTGCACACGCAACACCGCAGCCAGTGGGTTCTTCAGGCCCTTGATGCGGCCGTGGGGAATGGCCACGGCATGACCCAGGCCAGTGGAGCCCAGGCGCTCACGCGCAAACAGGTTGTCCGTGACCGTTCCACGCGCGATGGCATGCTGGTTTTCGAACAACAACCCGGCCTGCTCGAAGACGCGCTTCTTGCTGGTCGCTTCCACATTCACCAGCACGTTGGCCACGGGCAGAATGGCAGCAAGACGGTTCATCGAGGCCAGTTTCCAGTTGTGTGTGCGAGGGCCCAGGGCAAGCTCGGGCAGCGCACAGCGGGGTTGATAAGCGCGGAATCATAACCACCGGCCCGGGCGCTTTACCTGGGTTGCACACCCTTGAAGAGGTGGTTGTGCAGGGGCATGAAGAACGGCCCCACAGGGGCCGTCAGTGCAAGCGGCACAGCGCCAGCGGGGGCTACAGGGCGTTGGCGTTCAGCCGTTTGGGCGAGGCGTGGTGATGGTCTTGCACCCGATCCTTGTGGCGCAGCACCTGCCGGTCCAGCTTGTCCATCAACTGGTCGATGGCCGCGTACATGTCGGCGTCAGCATGCTCGACAAAGATATCCCGGCCCTTCACGTGCAACGTCACCTCGGCCTTTTGCCGTCGGTCCTTTTCTTTTAGCTTCTCGACGGTCAGCAGCACGGTTACATCCACAACCTGGTCAAAATGGCGCGTTACCCGCTCCAGCTTGGTGAGTACGTACTCTCTCAAAGCCGCTGTTACTACGAGGTGATGTCCGCTGATCGTTAAGTTCATCAGAGATTCCTTTGGTGGGTTTGACGGAGCCGACCGTGCATGCATCAGTCGACAGCCTCAGTTTGCGCCCGTTACAGGCCCGTGACAAGCGGACTCGCGGCTTGGCCTGGCAACTTGGCGCAAGTACGGTGTCTTTCTTCGCCCACTTTGTCGCACCCAAGGCCGGGCAGCAGTTGCGCGGTGGCGGCACATCCAGGACATTCGTCTGCCATGCAGGAATTTGCCGCCCTTGTCGTCCGCAATGCCTCGCTGCCCGATGGCCGCAGCGGCTTGGACGTCTTGTGCAGCGCTGGCCGTGTCGCCGCCATCGGGCCGGCTTTGGCCGTGCCCGAGGGCACCCAGGTCATCGACGCCCAAGCTCAGCTGCTCAGCCCGCCGTTCGTCGATGCGCACTTCCACCTGGATTCCGCCCTCAGCCATGGCCTGCCGCGAGTCAACACCAGCGGCACCTTGCTCGAAGGCATCGCGTTGTGGGGTGAGCTCAAGCCGCTATTGACCGAAGAAGCCATCGCCGAGCGCGCTTTGGCTTACTGCGACTGGGCTGCAGCGCGGGGTCTGTTGGCGATCCGCTCGCATGTCGACGTGTGCGACCCGCGGCTGTTGGCGGTGCGGGCGCTGCTGCAAGTCAAGCGCCAGGTGGCGCCGTACATCGACCTGCAACTTGTGGCCTTTCCGCAGGACGGGCTGCTGCGCTGTCCGGGCGCCCTGGCTCAGCTGCAACAGGCGTTGAACCTGGGCGTGGATGTGGTCGGCGGCATCCCGCACTTCGAGCGCACCCAAGCCGAAGGCGCCGAGAGCGTGCGGTTGCTGTGCGAACTGGCCGCCCAGCGTGGCCTGCCCGTGGACATGCACTGCGACGAGAGCGACGACCCGCAGTCGCGCCACATCGAGACCCTGGCTTTTCACGCCCAGCGTCTGGGTTTGCAAGGCCGGGTCACGGCCTCGCACGCCACGTCCATGCATTCCATGGACAACTACTACGTCAGCAAGCTCTTGCCTTTGTTGGCCGAGGCCGGGGTGCACGTGGTGGCCAACCCGCTGATCAACATCACCTTGCAGGGCCGGCACGACAGTTACCCCAAGCGTCGCGGCATGACCCGCGTGCCGGAGTTGTTGGCCGCCGGGGTGAACGTGGCTTTCGGGCACGACTGCGTGATGGACCCCTGGTATTCGTTCGGCTCGGCCTGCATGCTCGAAGTCGCCAGCATGGGGCTTCACGTGGCGCAGATGACCTCGGCCACGGCTCAGCAGCAGTGTTTCGAGATGGTGACCAGCCGGGCTGCGCAGGTGCTTGGTTTGCAGGGCTACGGCCTGGCCGTGGGCCAGCGCGCCGACATGGTGTTGCTGCAAGCGCGCAGCGTGGGCGAGGCCTTGCGCTTGCGCGCCCAGCGGTTGTGTGTGATCCGCGGCGGCCGCGTCATCTCTACCATGGCTCCGGCGAGCGCCGCGCTCAGCCTGCACGGCCGACCGCAAACCGTGGATTTCAGCCGACAGACGACCCCCAGTCAAAGGGTGGGCGCTGGCTAGAATGAAATCGCGTTTTACTGTTCTCACAGAAAAACACATTTCGCCTTCGTGTGCGGCACCGGTCGCCAGCGTCTGTCATCCGCCTTCCGTCCACCACTTCTCGCCTCAAGCCTTGTGCTCGCCTGCCCATGAAACTGATCGGTTCCCTGACCAGCCCCTACGTGCGCAAAGTGCGCGTGGTGATGACTGAGAAGAAGCTTGATTTTCAACTCCTGCTCGAAGACGTCTGGGGCACCGAGACGATCCTCAAAAGCAACCCGCTGGGCAAGGTGCCTTGCCTGGTGCTGGACGGCGGCGAGGCGGTGTTTGATTCGCGGGTGATCGTTGAATACCTTGACACCCTGTCGCCGGTGGGCAAGCTGATCCCACCACCCGGGCGCGAGCGCACGGAGATCCGCACCTGGGAGGCGTTGGCCGATGGGCTGCTGGACGCCAGCATCCTGGCCCGGCTGGAAGCCACCTGGGACGGCCGCAGCGACGAGCAGCGTTCGCAAGGGTGGATCGACCGGCAGATGAGCCGCGTGACTGCGGCCACCAAAGCCATGAGCCAGGGCTTGGGCGACAAGCCGTTCTGCGCTGGCAACCACTTCACCCTGGCCGACGTCGCGGTGGGTTGTGCCTTGGGCTATCTGGACTTCCGCTGCGCCCACATCGACTGGCGCGGCGCCCATCCCAACCTGCACAAGCTGCACGACAAGCTGTCCACGCGGCCCAGCTTCATCGACAGCGCGCCGCCAGCGGCGTGACGCTCAGGTCCTGGCATCGCTGATGTCATGGTGCCTCATCAGGCCGCCTCGTCGGGCCGCCTCATCTAGCCGCCTCATCAAGCCGCCGCATCAAGCCGACACGGCCTGGGGTGTGGGGGTCGGGACGGCAGGGGTTGCGATTGCCGTAGCGGGAGCAACACCGGGAGCAACACCGGGAGCACCGCCGGGAGCAACAGCGCTGAAACTGTGCGCTGATGCCGCTGCCCAGTACATCTCAAACACCCGGTGTGGCCAGGCGCAGCGCCCTGCGGCGGCGTCCAGCAACTCGCCGGGTTTGACATAAACCAACTGGTTGGCCAAGAGTACGGCCGTGCGGTCGGCGCGACGGCGCACGATGTGGTTGGCGTTGATGCTGCTGGGGTGATGCAAGCCGGCAGCCTGAACCAATTCTTGCAAGGCCATCAGGGTGTTTTGGTGAAAGCGCCAAACACGTTCGGTCTTGTCGCCCACGACCAGGGCCCGCGCCCGCATCGGGTCCTGCGCGGTCACGCCGGTCGGGCAAGCGCCGGTGTGGCAGGTCTGCGCCTGGATGCAGCCCAGCGCGAACATGAAGCCACGCGCAGCGTTGCACCAGTCCGCACCCAGGGCCATGGCGCGGGCGATGTCGAAGGCGCCAATCACCTTGCCGGCGCAGCCAATCTTCACGCGCTCGCGCAGGCCCAGACCCACCAGCGTGTTGTGCACCAGCAGCAAACCTTCCTGCAGCGGTGCGCCCACATGGTCGGTAAATTCCAGCGGAGCAGCGCCCGTGCCACCTTCGCCGCCGTCGACGACGATGAAGTCGGGCGTGATGCCCGTCTCCAGCATGGCTTTGGCGATCGCAAACCATTCCCAGGGGTGGCCGATGCAGAGCTTGAAGCCGGTCGGCTTGCCGCCAGACAGGGTGCGCAGCTTCTCGATGAACGCCATCATCTCCAGCGGCGTGTTGAAGGCGCTGTGGCGCGCCGGGCTGACACAGTCCACGCCCACCGGTACGCCGCGGGCCGCGGCAATCTCGGCCGTCACCTTTGGCCCCGGCAACACACCACCGTGGCCAGGCTTGGCGCCTTGGCTGAGCTTCAATTCGATCATCTTCACCTGCGCCTGGGTGGCGTTGCTGGCGAAGCGCTCTTCGTTGAACGTG
>Ga0105047_10016391_pt1 | contig 11615 bp, 9 predicted proteins | sample MAT04_FD_78384 | JGI IMG/M metagenome (GOLD analysis project Ga0105047, IMG submission 78384) | Freshwater microbial communities from Lake Fryxell liftoff mats and glacier meltwater in Antarctica - MAT-04 (megahit assembly) | ecosystem: Environmental > Aquatic > Freshwater > Ice > Liftoff... | reverse complement strand
TTACCTGCTCCAAGTCTAAATGCTTCAGCCGCAGGGTTTGCTGCGCCTAGTGGTTTACCTATGTTTACAACAACTCCAAGAACCGCAGCGAAAAGAAGTATTCTCACCAATGATGCTATTGTTATACCAATTATTGAACTTTTAGTTATTTCACCTATATTTTCTTGTCCGGTTATCTTGGCATCTATTAGCCTGTGTCCTCCTGAAAATGTTATATAACCTCCTACTGATCCACCAACAAGAGTTACAAAAGGCATAAATTCAAACTTAGTTGGCACAAATGTCCTTGCAATCATTTCCCCTACCGGAGGATTGGTTTTAATTGCCATATATCCTATAACAATAATCATCAAAGCACCTAGTACCTTTGTAAAATTGTCCATTGCTTTTCCGGCTTCTTTAGAACTAAATAATATAATTGCTACAATAGCACTAATAGCAGCGCCTAATTTAGCGTTTAGACCAAATAATACATTAAGGCCAAGGCCAGCTCCTGCAATATTTCCTATGTTAAATGCAAATCCGCCAAGACATATCAGCACTGCTAGAAAAACACCAAGTCCAGGTAGCGTCTTGTTTGCTATATCCTGAGCTCGAGTCCCTGATACACCAATAACTCTCCATATATTGAGCTGAGCTACAATGTTTACAATAATAGTAAGAAGTATAATAAACCCCAGGTTCGCTTTATATTTCTCTGTAAATACAGCAGTTTGAATCATAAATCCTGGTCCTATTGCAGATGTAGCCATAAGGAATGCTGCTCCAATCAGCACACCCCAATTACTTTTCTTTTTTATGTTTGTTTGTTGTTCCTCTGAATGTGAATTATTATTACTCATATCCTTACCTCCTATTTAATAAATTGATTAAGTGGTTTTATTTCAACTTTAGCCTTAAATAGTTCTTCTTTTATAAGCCTTACGAACTCAACTGCTTCTAAATTGTCTCCATGAACACATATGGAATCCACATTTATGTCAATATCCTCACCATTTATTGCTGTTACTTTTCCCTCTGTTACCATTCTTAATACCCTTGAAATGGCTATTTTCTTATCGGTAATCATTGAACCTGGAAGACTTCTTGGAACAAGGGATCCATCAGAATTATACGCCCTGTCAGCAAAAACTTCATTTGCAGCTTTTAATCCTTTTTCCACTGCCGCATTGACTAGTTCACTCCCTGCAAGCCCGAGAACTATCAAATTGCTGTCTACTTCCCATATTCCCTCTATTATTGCCCTTGCGAGTCTGGCATCTTTACCGGCCATGTTATACATTGCTCCATGTGGCTTTACATGTTGCATTTTACCTCCTGTAGCTTTTACAAATCCGTATAGTGATCCAAGCTGGTATATAGTATACTGCTTCATCTCGTCTGGAGACACTGTCATATTTCTTCTTCCAAAGCCCATAATGTCAGGAAATCCAGGATGTGCGCCAATAGCTACACCATTTTTAAGAGCACCTTCTACAGTCTTCCTCATAACAACAGGGTCACCTGCATGCCATCCACATGCTATATTAGCTGATGATACATATTTTAGTACCTCTTCATCAAGTCCTATTTTGTAAGTCCCAAAACTTTCTCCTAGATCGCTGTTTAAATCAACAAATTTTTTCATCTGCTTTTCCTCCTTTGTTTAGTTAAATTTTTCTTAATTGCTCAAAACTCATGTTGTACTTTAAACTACTTTATTTTACTGCGATGATATGAGAGCGTTAATTCATGTTTCTAAAAAAACTCTGGGGCGTCCCCAGAGTTTTCACATGGTATGTATATTATTATTAAATAGCTTTGCATCATTGTACATATTTATTTTGCACAATATCTTTTGTTTTAAATTAATATTATATTATGTTTTATTTAACTTTTCTTACTACATCAATAATGCTTCCATCTCTGTATTCAACAATTGCAACTACTTTTTCTTCGTATTCAATTTTATCAGGAATTCCTACAACACTTTCGATTTTATCCTTTAACTCTTGAATAGTGAATACTGGGATATTTACATCCTGAAATTTTTCTATTAAATCTACTCTTTTTGGATTTATTGCAATACCTATTTCTGTTACTAAAACATCAATACTAGCGCCTGGTGTAATAACTGTATTAACACAGTCAACAACACAAGGTATTCTACCACGAATTAGTGGAGATACAATAACAGTCAATTTTGCACAAGCTGCTGTATCAGAGTGTCCACCTGATGCTCCTCTTAAAACTCCATCTGAACCAGTCAATACATTTATATTGAAATTAGTATCTATTTCGAGTGCCGATAAAACTACCACATCTAATTTATTGGCTATACAACCTTTATTGTGAGGATTTGCATAAAATGATGCATCTATCTCATGATGCATTGGATTTTTATCTATCGACTCAACTGCACTTAAATCAAAACCTTGTACATCAAATAAGTGTTTTATTAAACCTTCTTCATGCATTTCAACCATTGGCTTAGTTATTCCACCTAACGCAAAGCTAGCTTTAATGCCTTTTTCTATCATTTCATCTTTCAAGAATCTACTTACAGCAAGTGTTGCTCCTCCTGTACCTGTTTGGAAAGAGAATCCTTCTTTAAAATATCCTGATTCTACTATAACTTTGCTTGCATATTCTGCAATTAATAGTTCCTTTGGATTTTTTGTATATCTTGTGGCACCAGAGGCAATTCCAGCAGGGTCTCCTATTTTATCTATTTTAACTACATAATCAACATTAGTTTGTGAAAAACTTGCAGGAACATTAGGAAAATCAACTAGAAAATCTGTAATGACAACTACCTTGTCTGCATATAATGCATCCATTTTTGCATAACCGAGTGATCCACAATTGGCAACTCCTCTTGATCCACTTGCATTACCATATTCATCAGAAGAAGGTGCACCTAAAAATGCTACATCAATCTTTATATCACCAGCTTCTATTGCTCTTGCACGTCCGCCATGTGATCTAATAATTACAGGTTCATCCATTAATCCATTTGAAATTTCTTGTGCTAATTCTCCTCTTAAACCACTAGTTGAGATCTTTGAGATTACTCCACTTTTAATATGTTTAACGAGTGACTTATGTACACCACTAAGAGAACTAGATGCTAGTGTTAAATTTTTTATTCCAAGACTCGCAATAATATCTACTACCATATTTAAAATATAGTCGCCTTCTCTGAAATGATGATGGAATGAAATAGTCATTCCATCCTTTAATCCACACTTAACAATAGCCTCTTCAATACTGTTTAATAGCTTGCTAACGCCTGGCATAACTGGCTTAACGTTAGTAGCAGTCTTTACTATACTTGAGTTCATAGAAAATTCACCTTTATATAGCTTACTATCTTTATTATTATTCTCTGGAATGTTTCTACCTATACTATTCTCCATCTTTTTGGTCCTCCTTGTACAAACCTACAGCTATGGCTAATTGTACTACCCTCTCTGCTCTCTCTATAATAGGTTTATCAATCATCTTTCCATTTAAAGATATAACTCCAAGTCCTTGCTCCTCTGCAGCCTTTGCAGCATTAGAAATAGCAATTGATTTTTTTATTTCCAGTGCTGTTGGTGAATAAATTTCATGAACTGGCTTAATTTGTTTTGGGTTAATAACAGATTTGCCGTCAAATCCAAGCTGTTTTATGAGTTTCACCTCATTAATAAATCCTTCCATATTATCAACATTTGCATAAACAGTATCCAGTGCATAAATTCCAGCTGCTCTTGCTGCTATAACAATCTGACTTCTTGCAGCCATGAGTTCCATACCGTCAGCAAATCTCTTTGTTTTAAGGTTCGTTACGTAATCTTCTGCACCTAATGCAATTCCAATAAGCCTTTTGCTTGATGTTGCAATAGAATAAGCATTTATTACTCCGATAGCGCCTTCAACAGCTGCCATCATTTTCGTACTTCCTACTTCTCTTCCAATTTTTCTTTCTACTTCTTCAATAACTGCTTCAACAGCCAATATATCTTCTTTTGTCTCTGTTTTTGGTAATCTTATTACATCTACACCAGCTCTTACAACTGCTTCTATGTCTGCTCTTCCATATGGATTATCAAGTGCATTAATTCTAACAACTATTTCTGTATCACCGTAATCCAGTGTCTTTATAGCATTATAAACTAAAAATCTAGCTGCGTCTTTTTCAGAAATTGCAACCGCATCCTCAAGGTCAAACATTAAGGAATCTGCTCCATAAAGCGCTGCATCCTTTAACATTCCAGGATTGTTTCCTGGAACAAACATCATAGTTCTTCTTAAACGTTCCATTATTCAATTACCTCCCAATCATACTTTTCATTAATCCCACAAGCCCTATAAACCGCGCACTCCACTCTTGCCTTAATTGTGCAATCTAATGCTCCTTTATCTGTAGCAACTAATGTGACATTATCTATTTCCATCTTTTTCAATGTCTCATTAATAACCTTCCTAATCTGTTTTCCAAATAGCTTTTCCACACTGCTTTTCAATTCAACTACTATACCAGCATTTTTATTTGATACAAGCATTATTTGAATGTCGGATGATTCCAACGTTCCAGCTATTGCATTCTTGATAATTTTCATACCTTCACCTCCAATTAGTCTCTTCATTACTCAATTTGAGACAGTTAATATAATATGTAGTAACACTACACACAATTAAATGCACATTGAATAGTCATCTATCTTAGCCATAGAGGGTTATCTACAAAATCTATATCCTCTATTAATATTAATCAAATCCCTTAAAACTGCTGCACCAGCCGGTATAACCCCAGAGGCTCCTCCGATAATTGTTAAATCTCCCAAAACATCAGATACGTACCTCACAGCCTTGTTTTTTCCATACACTCCATAAAAAGGATGCGTAGGACCTAATTTTTCAAGCTTAACAGTCATTTGTACTTTCCCATTTTCTTTTATTGCTTTTCCAACTAACTTGTATTTATTTCCTTCCGCTAAACAATTTTTAACTTCCTCAGGTGTAATATTCGTAATTCCTTCAACTGAAATATCACCTAGTAGCTTTTCTTCATTCATCAATACATTTGTAAGAATTAACAATTTAGTAGCGGTATCCCAACCTTCAACGTCCAAAGTAGGATTTGTTTCTGCAATTCCCAGTTGTTGAGCCCTTTTTAATGCTTCAGAATAAGTACTTCCGTTATTTTCCATCTCGTTTATGATAAAGTTTGTCGTTCCATTGAGTACTCCTTCAATTGAAAGAATTTCAGCACCTGCAAGATCCACCATACCACCATTGATAGACGGTAACGCACCTCCCGTAGTACATCCAATACCCAATTGAACATCATTTTTTACCGCTATGTTTTTTAGTTCTTTATATGCCAAGAGAATCGGTCCTTTATTGGCGGTAACAACATTTATACCATATTCAAGGGATCTTTTAATATGGGTCATGCCAGGCTCCCCTGTTTCTTTATTGGTAGGTGTCAATTCTATAACAACATCTATATCTCTATTTTGAAGCATTTTTTTAAAGGAGACCAGTTCATTCCCACCTTTGGGATATTTTGTAATATCCCTCTGTGTTGCTCCAAACTCTATAAAATCGTGTAGGTCAATTCCTTCTGAATTATATACGCCTCCATTTCGACCAATTATATAATTCACTTGAATTTGCAAATCTTCCTTGTGCAAATAATCTTTTTTATCATTAATTAGTTGTACAAGTGCTCTTCCAACTCCTCCATATCCAATGATAGCAACTTTCATAAACTGTTCTCCTCTAAACACTATATTTTTAACTATATAAATAACTGTATATCTCAGTTATTTCCTTTGAGATATACAGTTAATGCATTTTTATTACTTCTGTGCTAGTAAAACTTCAAGATGTTTTGCAGTTAAGTTTAACCATTCCTCTGAATTAACAACATTCTTATTAGTTGCTTCTGATAGTTGATCTAAATCCTTTGTGATAATTCCCATGTCAATTGTCTCGATACATGCAGTTTCAAGCTTATTTGCGAAATTCATAAGTTCTGAATTTCCATCAAGCTCTCCACGTTTTCTAAGTGCTCCTGTCCATGCAAAAATTGTAGCCATTGGGTTTGTTGAAGTTTTCGCTCCCTTTAAATGTTTGTAGTAATGCTTTTGTACGGTACCATGCGAAGCTTCATATTCAAAATATCCATCTGGAGAAACAAGTACGGATGTCATCATAGCAAGACTTCCAAAAGCAGAAGCAACTAGATCTGACATAACATCACCATCATAGTTTTTGCATGCCCAAAGCATTCCGCCTTCAGCCTTTACAATACGAGCAACTACATCATCAATTAATGTATAGAAATATGTTATCCCAGCTTCCTTAAACTTGTCTTCATATGATTTTTCAAATGTTGTTTGGAATATCTGTCTAAAATTAGCATCATAAATTTTAGAAATTGTATCTTTAGAAGAAAACCAAAGGTCAATCTTCTTGTCCAGTGCAAAGTTAAAGCAAGACTTAGCAAAGCTTTCAATAGATTTATCAACGTTATGCATTGTCATTACTACGCCCTTACCTTCAAACTCATGAATACAGTCTCTGAAAACTTCCTTACCTTCATTGTTAGTAAATACAAGTTCTGCCTTTCCTGGTCCCTCAGCTTTATATTCAAGGTTCTTATAAATATCTCCATACGCATGTCTAGCTATTGTGATTGGTTTTTTCCATGTCTTAACATATGGACTAATTGTATTTACTACAATCGGTGCACGGAAAACAGTTCCATCAAGCATAGCTCTTATTGTTCCGTTAGGACTTTTCCACATCTCTTTTAAATCATATTCCACTACCCTGTCTGCATTAGGCGTAATAGTTGCACATTTTACACCAACACCATACTTCTTAATTGCTAGAGCTGAATCAACTGTAACCTGGTCATTTGTGTTATCTCTTTCTTTAACCCCAAGATCATAGTACTCAGTTTTAAGGTTTACATACGGTAAAAGAAGTGTATCCTTAATCATTTTCCATAGTATACGGGTCATCTCATCCCCATCCATCTCTACTAACGGAACTGTCATTTCAATCTTTTTATTCATAATTATATTTCCTCCTTTTATTTTTAATTTATTATTTAATTTTACTCTTAATCCAAGATAATTTTCCGCCCACCTTCAATATTTCAGCATCAAATCCAGAAAGTGTATTAACAACTGCAATGTCCATATTTTTTGTTACATTCTTTAATTTAGCTTCACCCTTTAAATCACCAATAGTAACAGAAAGTTCATCACCCACATCGATCTTGTCATAATCAGCAGAATTTTTAAATGTCAGTGGTACAATTCCAAAGTTAATAAGGTTTGCAAGGTGAATACGTGCAAATGATTTTACAATAACTGCTTTAACTCCTAAATACTTTGGAGCAAGTGCAGCATGTTCTCGGCTTGAACCCTGACCATAATTGTCACCAGCTATAATAAATCCACCATTTTTTTCTTTTGCATTTTTATAGAAGTTACTATCAAGTGCTTCAAAAACATATTTTGATATTTCAGGCACATTACTTCTAAGCGGAAGTATTCTAGCACCTGCAGGCATTATATCATCTGTCGTTATATTGTCCTCAAATTTAGCAAGTATTTCTCCAGTTAGTACATCTTCGAGTGCTGGAAAATTCGGTAAAGGTGCAATATTGGGACCAAATTGGACCACAACTTCTTTTGCCTCTTCAAGTGGCAATGGCTTAATAATCATATTATCATTAATTGAAAATTTATCTGGCATTTCTAAATTTGGGCACTTACCAAGTGTTCTTGGATCAGTTAAGACACCTGTAATTGCTGTTGCAACAGCTGTTTCAGGACTTACCAAATAAGTTGTTGCATCTTTTGTACCACTTCTTCCTTCAAAATTTCTATTAAAGGTTCTTACAGAAACACCCTTAGAGCAAGGAGCAGTTCCCATTCCAATACATGGGCCACAAGAGTTTTCAAGCATTCTAGAACCTGATTTAACAAGGTGTGTCATGTTTCCACTATCAATTAAATGTTCAACAACCTGCCTTGAACCGGCACTAATAGTCATATGTAATTTGTCTGAAACTGTTTTACCCGCTATAGCTTTTGCTACAATCGTAAGGTCTCTCAAGGATGAATTTGTACAAGAACCTATAGCTACTTGATCAACTTTGAGTCCTGCCATTTCAGCTACTGTCTTAACCTTACCTGGGCTGTGTGGAAGAGCTACCATCGGTTGCACTTCATTCAAATTAATTTCCATAATTTCATCATACTGAGCGTTCTCATCAGGTATAAGTTCAACCCATTGGTCTTCTCTTCCCTGAGCTTTTAAGAATTTCTTTGTGATTTCATCACTAGGAAAAATACTTGTAGTACATCCAGTTTCTGTTCCCATATTTGTAATAGTCGCACGATCAGGAACACTTAAATTTTTAACACCAGGTCCGCAAAATTCTAGTACTTTACCTACATTTCCTTTAACATCTAAAATGCGTAATACTTCTAGAATTACATCTTTTGCAGAAACCCATTCTGAAAGCTTTCCAGTTAGCTTAACACCAACAACTTTTGGATATTTTAACCTAAAAGCTTCTCCAGCCATTGAAACAGCAACATCAAGGCCTCCTGCACCAATTGCAAAGCAGCCAATTCCACCTGCAGTTGGTGTATGACTATCTGAACCAATTAATGTTTTACCAGGACGTGCAAATCTTTCTAGGAATATCTGATGACAAATACCGTTTCCAGGCCTTGAGAAATAAATCCCATATTTTCCTGCAACCGATTGCAAAAAACGGTGATCATCAGCATTTTTAAAGTCTGTCTGCAACGTGTTATGATCCACGAAACTCACACTCAGCTCAGTTCTGATACGTTCGAGTCCTATTGCTTCAAATTGTAAATAAGCCATTGTTCCAGTGGCATCCTGGGTCAATGTGTGATCAATTTTAAGAGCTATTTCCTCACCTGCTTTAGGTATCCCTGTTACGATATGTTGCTTCAATATCTTTTCTGTAATTGTTCCTGTCATTGTATTTCCTCCTTATTTTCTGTTTTTTATTTTCTAATTCAGTATAACCAACTTAGTTATTGTCTACTCACAAAATTTATTGGATTAATGGACTAATCCACTATCATCTTTATAATACCACATGGACTAGTCCATTTCAACAATTATATTATTATAATTATCATAGTTTGTAGTGTTTTAGAGAAATTAAACTTCATTCCCTAGCTTAATCTTACGTTTAGTATTATTTCCACATATTCTTAATAAGGTTTTCACGGTTATGGTTATATTTTGTGAATATTATTATTAAAATAATATATATAAATACTAAGGGGGCCTTATGATAAATAAAAAATTTTCTTTTGTTATATATCTTTTAGATACTGTTTTAGTATTAATTATTTCAATATTTGTATTTAGAATTATTACACATATTTCTCATGTTAATGTAGATGATGAAATAACTATATCCCAATATACCGGAGAAAGAATTTTTAACTCATATTCTCAAAAGCCTGCTAAAATTGCAACTTATATTAATACTACCGATGAAACTTATATTAAAGGGCTTAGTAGTGCAGATGTGATTATTGAGTTTTTAAGCAAATCACATGGCATAACTTATAAGGCTATATTTAACTACGATGCTTCTAAACTCATTAGTGGACCATTTACCTTAAATGATTACTCTAATTCAATTCTTCCAAAATTTAACTTCACAAACAATATAGAGCCACCTGAAGTTAAATGCAGGAATGCAAATAGAATTTTTGTTACTTTTAGTGAAGATTCATCTTCAAATTTTTTATATGAAAATGGAGTGTACTCACATTATAGAGGCCTTCGCCTTGATAAGGATGATAATACTCCTGTAGTACTATCTAATATTATTGTCCAATTTGTTAGTGGTAACCTCATAAATGAGGAAACCTTAACTTCCTCTGAAAAGTATGGCACTGGATTATTATTTTCTAGTGGAGTAGCTAAGGACATTACATGGAGCAGAAAAAAAAATTCTCCAATAAAAATTATAGACTCAAAAGGAAGTAAAGTGTCACTCATATCAGGCCATACATGGTGGATTTTAATTGATAAAAGTAGTTCTGTAGCCTACGATTAATTTTTAATCGCTTTTGTGCTTATATGTCCCAAAAACCAAATTGGACTATTATAATAGTCCAATTGCAAACAAAAAGACATATTAAATAAATAATATGTCTCTTTATTGTTTACTCTTGGTATGCACTAAAAAACTCATTTACAGATTTACTTATAGATTCTGCAATTTTTTGCTGATACTCCTCTGATTTTAATTTTTGCTCTTCTTCATAGTTTGATAAAAATCCGCATTCCACTATAACACTTGGCATATTGTCATTCTCCCTCAATATTTTGTAAGCGTTTTTAGCAGGCTTCTGTACTCTCTTATTATTCTGATCTATATCTATCCTAAAGTTTTTCTGAATTATACTAGCCAGCCCTAAACTATCTTTATAATTCGAGTACCAAACTTGCGCTCCATAATATTTACTTTGAGTAAAATAATTTAAATGAATGCTAATAAACATATCACAATTACTAGATTTCTTTAAATCATATCTATTTCTTAAATCTTCCTTATACTTTTCTCTTATAGTTCCACTACTTGAAAGAATCCCTTTATCTTCTTCCCTTGTCATAACAACCTGGTATCCTGCATTTTGCAATTTTGTTTTAAGCTTTATTGCTATATTCAAATTAATGTTTTTCTCTATAGTACCAGTTTTAGAACTCGTTCCACCATCCATTCCTCCGTGACCTGCATCAATAAGTATTATTCTATTCCCTCTTTGTAATTTTTCATTGCTTATGGTCTCTTTTACTAATCTTAAATTTATGCTTAAAAAACACACCATTGCTACAATTATCACTATAACTATAGATATTAGCTTATTATTCCTATATTTCAACACACCCACCCTTTTATTTATTTCTATCGTTCATTTTATTCAACTTACTTAGGATTTAGTATTATTTATATACTTGTTAAGGTACTTAAAATAGCACCTGTGGTTCTGCATTACTAAATACTACTAAATTATAATTAAAATAAAAAACACCCACTAAAATTTTAGTAGCTGTTTCTTTTTCTCGTGGCACATTAAATTATGTTTACTTACATATTATTTTATTACTACTTGGGCTATGTTTGTTGCATGATCTCCTATTCTCTCAAAATTACTAATCATATCTAAGAACATTGTTCCAACAGTAGCGCCGCAGACACCATTATTTAATCTTCTTATATGGGATAATCTAAGTTCTTTTTCTAGGCTGTCAATTCTATTTTCTATTACAATGATGGATTCTGCTTTTATAATGTCGTTATTTTCAAAACTCTCAATACTAATTTCTAAAGCATGTACTATGTATTTATACATTCCATCTAACTCCTGTAACGCATCTCTAGAGAAGTTTAAATTCTTTTGTATCTTTTCACTAGTTATATCCACTAAGTTTTCAGCATGGTCCCCTATACGCTCTATATCATTTACTACATTAAACATAGACGTCACTATTTTAGTTTGCTGTTCAGATAATTGTGTAGAAGAAAGTTTTACTAAATATGATGTAATTTCATCCTCAAG
>Ga0105047_10016389_pt1 | contig 11616 bp, 9 predicted proteins | sample MAT04_FD_78384 | JGI IMG/M metagenome (GOLD analysis project Ga0105047, IMG submission 78384) | Freshwater microbial communities from Lake Fryxell liftoff mats and glacier meltwater in Antarctica - MAT-04 (megahit assembly) | ecosystem: Environmental > Aquatic > Freshwater > Ice > Liftoff... | reverse complement strand
CATCTACAGAAGGATTAGCACGAAATCCTGGTGCACACAATATGGTCCATTCGTGAACAAATGAATTGATTTCCTCACTTGTAGGTCGCAAAAACATATTGTTGGCAAACTGGTTAGACCAAGGATACTCTGTAATTGCCTTTATATTGACTCGGAAGTTGGGATCAGCACACGCATATGCATCTCGCACATATAGTTCCGTCCCAGATAAGTAGTTGGCTACTTTTGTATAAAGCTTATTGAATGCTTCAGGAGAAATAGGAATATTAAAATTACCCCAATTTACTTCGTTGATGGTTGTTTCATCTTGAACGCAGAATTTGTCCTTTGGAGATCTTCCAGTAAATTCGCCTGTTTTTATTACCAGGGCGCCTGAGTCTGCCAATTCTCCCATTTTTTTATCCAATGAATGTTGGACCAATTCTCCCCCTGTTAAATTTACATAAACATTTTGGGTGGCATTGATGCCTAATGAACCGAGGTCAAATGAAGGATTCTGTTTGCCAATTACTTTCATGAAAAATCAATTTTAGCCTACTTGATAGGACCTTTGAACTTAAGGAAAAATATAAGAATAGAAACGTAAAGGTACAATCTTTATTCTTTTCGTTACATCATTTACCGCTTTGTTTCGCTTAATTTAAGCCATTTTGACCAATCTGTTAAGTACCTTTGTTGCACAATCTAGTATAAAATTTGATATTCATTATTGATTATGAGTGAATTAAGACACAATAAGATCAAGTCTGCCCTTGTTTCTGTATTTGATAAATCAGGTTTACAACAAATAGTCGAAGAGCTTCATCGCCTCGATATCGAAATCATAACAACAGGTGGCACTGAAAGTTTTATCAAATCTTTAGGAATTCCAGTTACCCCTGTGGAATCACTTACGGGCTTCCCATCAATTCTGGATGGTCGTGTCAAGACCTTGCATCCTGCAATTTTTGGAGGTATTCTTGCTATCCGTGAAAAGGAACATTTGCTGCAATTGGGTGAATACAATTTGGCTGAAATAGATTTGGTTGTAGTTGATCTTTATCCATTTCAGGACACTGTGTCCGCCACTGATGATGAATACACAATCATAGAAAAGATAGATATTGGTGGAATTTCACTTATAAGAGCTGCAGCTAAAAACTACCGTGACGTTGTTATAATCCCTTCGAAAAATCAATACAACAGGCTGTTTGAAATATTGAATCAGCAGGAAGGAGTTACATCACTTGACGAGCGGAAATATTTAGCTACCCAAGCTTTTGGAGTTACCTCCATATACGATACAGCTATTCACGAGTACTTCAATGGCAAATCCGCTTTTAATGTTCACATTGGCCCAGCTACCCCTCTAAGGTATGGCGAAAATCCACACCAGAAAGCCAATTATTACGGTGATTTGGATCAAATTTTCACCAGACACGCTGGCAAAGAATTGAGTTACAATAACTTGATGGATATAGAGGCTGCTATGCAACTTATCCAAGAATTCATAAATGACGATCCTACTTTTGTCATTATCAAGCACACCAATTCATGTGGCGTTGCAACAAGATCAAAACTGTTTGAGGCGTGGAACGCTGCCTTAAGTTGTGATTCGATCTCTGCTTTTGGGGGAATTTTGGTATGCAATAAGCCAATGGATGTAGCAACCGCATTAGAGATTGATAAGCTATTTTATGAAGTATTGCTTGTCCCTGAATTTGAAGAAGCAGCGCTCAATATACTCAAGCAAAAAAAGAACAGAATTTTACTCAGCTATAAAAATTTCACCCCACAGACCAAAATGTTTAGGAATATCCTCAACGGTGTGATTGAACATGATGCTGACTTGCATCAACACGACACTGAAACATGGAAAAAAGTGACTTCTCCCGACGTTTCTCCTGAGGCAATGAAAGATTTAATCTTTGCCAACAAATGTGTTAAGCACTTAAAATCCAATACCATCGCTTTGGTGAAAAACAAAACACTGGTTGGAATGGGCTGTGGACAAACATCTAGGGTAGATGCCCTAAAACAGGCGATATTGAAAGCCAAAACCTTTGGTTTTGAGTTGGCTGGAGCTGCTATGGCTTCTGATGCTTTTTTTCCTTTTCCGGATTGCGTCGAAATAGCTTCAAAAGTAGGCGTGAAATATGTGGTGCATCCAGGCGGGTCCATTAAAGACCAAGACAGCATCAATTATTGTGAACATAATGATATGTCGATGTACCTCACTGGTATCCGTCACTTTAAACATTGATTTGAATGTGGCTAACCATTGATGCGGGAAACACCAGAGTCAAAACCGGACTATTTAACCAAACTCAACTTCAAGAAGTGAGGTATTGGACCAAAGAACAGGAAAAGGAAATTCGTTCCTATTCGCTTGAAAAAGAAGTTCGTCATGTAATCGTGGCAACGGTTATTGACGGGTTTTCAATAAAGTGGGAATCGCCAATTTCAAGCTTTTTATTGAGTGAAAAAACCCCACTTCCTATTACAAACCACTATCAACAGCCAGACAAATTAGGCAAGGATCGACTTGCTGGAATACTGGGTGCCTGGCATTTGTTCCCAAAACGAAATACGCTGGTTGTAGATATTGGTACTTGCATTAAGTATGATTTCATCAATGAGTCCGGCGAATACAAGGGCGGCAGCATCAGCCCAGGATTGCGAATGCGACTCCGAGCAATGCACCATTTCACATCGAGATTGCCCCAATTGGACTTGGTTGATAATTACGATATTGCAGGGTTGAATACAGCAAATTCCATGATGACGGGAACAATTCAAGGCGTTATTGGTGAAATTCGGCATTTTGTTTCCTTGTACAAGGCGCGTTCTGATGATTTGTCCGTTATATTGACCGGTGGGGACGCAAGATTTCTATCTTTGCACCTCGAATCCAATTTTCATCTAGAGCCTGACTTAGTATTAATAGGATTGGCTGCAGTTTTGAAATACAATATAGACTATGAAGCAAGTAATAATATGTAGCCTTATTCTTCAGTGTGGGTTGTTGTTGGGACAAACTTCCGATAATTCGCCTTACTCAAGATTTGGGCTTGGAGACTTTGCCATCAACCAGCGTGTGCCCTCAATGGGTATGGGTGGCTTAAGGGCCACCTACTCTGATCAAAATAATACAAATTTCGAAAATCCTGCATCGCTTGGGTACCTAAAATCCACGGTGTACGAAGGTGGCATATTTGTAAAACATAAAAGCCAGGAGGCAGGGGGACAAACTGCAAAGCAATGGAGTGGCAATTTAAGTTACCTGTCTTTAGCATTTCCACTTAAGAATCCTCTGAGTGAGGCATTGCAGAAAAAACCTTCTGTCAATCATTACGCATTAGGTATCAATCTTACACCTGTTAATAGTGTCAACTACGACGTTAAGTCCGTTGGATTTGCTCCGGGAGTTGATAGTTTCACCAATGAGTTTACAGGAAAGGGCGCTGCACACAAAGTTCAGTTGGCTGGTGCACTTCAACGCAATAATTGGTCAGTTGGTGCCTCTATTGGCTGGTTGATTGGCAATTTTGAAGCTAGGAAACAAGTTAGATTTACTGACTTGGCAGACAGTTATATTACCTCAACCAAGGACGAGTACAGTTTGAATGGATTTTCCTGGCAAATTGGTGCTCTGTATGATCATTATCTGACAAAAATTGACAAAAAAGAACCTCAGGCTTTTAGACCAAAGTTGAGTTTTGGATTGACAGGACACGGTACCCAATCTTTTAGGACCAACAAGTCATTTTTGTATTCCCGTATCAATCTTGACCTCATTAGTAGTACCAATAATACCATTGATACCTTCGCTATTTCACCAGCTTTTGGTCTTGATGGATCAGGAAGATTGCCAGCAGAATTAGTGTTAGGTATTATGCATTACCCTTCCAAAAACTTGAAGTGGGGTTTGGATGCCAGCTATTCTAACTGGGAAAGCTACAGGAACGATGCCAAACCCGATACTTCTATCGTACGATTTTCCAATCTTTTGAGATTTGCTGCTGGGCTTGAATATTGCCCAAATCCTGATGACTACAAATACTACTTTAAGAAAATTCGTTACCGTTTTGGTGTTTATTTTCAACAAGATCCGAGGGTTTTGAACGGGAATACCCTAACAGATTTAGGAATAACATTTGGTGCCGGATTGCCCATCAAATTATCAAGGGGTCAGGTTTCGTACGTCCATTGGGCAGTGGAACTGGGTCAGTTTGGTAACTCCAATTTGATTCAAGAAAAATATGCCCGATTACATTTTGCCTTTAGTTTCAGCGATAATAGCTGGTTCTTCAAGAGAAAATTTGATTGAGTTCATACATTGAGCCAATCCATGCAGCTCTAATCAGTTCCGCTTATTTCGACCAATTGACCCGATAGATTTTATGTCCAAAGATCTTTTATACAAAGTTGCTCTCAATCTAATGCCAAATATTGGTCCGGTAACTGTGCGTAATTTGGTCAGCTATTGTGGTGGTGTCATTGAAATATTTCAAGCCAACAAGAAGACCCTAGAAAGTATTCCGGGAGTTGGGCCATCAATTGCCAAAATTGTTACCGAGACCGCTATTCTTGATCGAGCTGAACAAGAGCTTGTTTTCATGAAAAAGAATGATGTACGAGCATATTTTTACCTAGATGAGGAATACCCTAAGAGGCTCAATCACATCAACGATGCTCCTGCCTTATTGTTTGTCAAAGGCAATGCGGATCTCAATCCAAGCCGAACAGTAGGTATAGTTGGAACCCGCAATCAAACTCCGATTGGTATTGCCAACTGTGAAGCTTTGGTAGAATACCTGAACAAATATAATGTGACTATCGTGAGTGGAATGGCCTTTGGTATTGATATCACTGCGCATAAAAAGGCCTGTGACATCAATATGACCAACTTGGGTATTGTGGCTCATGGTTTGGATACGCTGTACCCAGCGGCTCATAAGCCAATAGAAAAGAAATTGATGTTGAATGGAGCTATGATCTCTGAGTTTCCGTCAAAAACCATACCTGACAAAGAGCGTTTTCCTATGCGAAATCGAATCATTGCTGGAATGTCAGACGCTTTGGTCATCGTTGAAACTGCCGCATCTGGTGGATCGATGATAACAGCTGACATGGCATTTGGCTACAACAAAGATTTGTTCGCATATCCGGGCAGACCTCAGGATGTCTATTCGCAAGGCTGTAATACATTGATCAAACGCACAAAAGCCTATTTGACTGAATCAGGACAGGATGTTGTTGAGCAAATGATGTGGCCACTTTTGGATCAAACCAAGGAAATTCAGACAGCCTTATTTGTGGATTTGTCACCAATTGAACAAAAGGCATTGGATTTAATCAGGAAACATGCTGAGTTGAGCGTTGACCAAATAGCTGGTTATATGGGAACTACTCCAAGTGAAACCGCTTCAATATTACTGCAATTGGAGTTTAGTGGCTTGATTAAGAATATTCCTGGCAAACGATACATAATGGTTTAATTCAACTGAACGATTTGAAAAAATCCTTTGTTAGCAATCTGATCTTGTTATTGGGAGCAAATGTTCTGATAAAACCAATTTTCATCTTTTGGGTTGATCGCTCTGTGCAGAACCATTCAGCTACCAGTGAATATGGACTCTATTTTACTTTTTTCTCTTATTGCATGATCCTCTCACTTGCTGTGGATTTTGGTGTTCAAACTTGGTATCACAAGACTATTGCCAACGATAATGCGCACTTTAACACACTTTTTCCAAAGGTTGTCTTGGCAAAGCTTTTCTCTTCCTTGATATACATGACGCTGCTGTTGACCATTTTTTGGAGTCTTAGATACAAGGCAGCCTTCTTTCCTTTGTTCCTGACCATTATACTTTGGCAATTGGTTTCAAGTTGGGTTTTGTTGTTGCGGAGCAATGTTTCAGGTTTTGGTCAATATAAAACCGACGTGTTTTTCTCTATTCTTGATAAGTTTCTGCTTATCTCTGTTTTTGGTATATATTTTCTTTTGCACAAAATTCAAAGCTTTGATACCTCACTTTTTGCAACATGGCAATTGTGTGGCTCGCTTTTTCTTTTATTGATTTTATGTCTTTGGTCCGCTTTCAATCTCCCTTTGATGAGAATGGTTAGACCAAAAGTATCAGAAGCTTTTCAAGTGTTAAAATCTAGCAGTGGATTTGCTTTAGTCATATTGTGTATGTTATTGTATCAAAGGGCAGATTCCATCGTCCTTGAAAGATTTTTAACTGATGGTTCTCATCAAGCGGGAATTTATGCGGCTGCCTATAGATTGATTGATGCAATGAATATGTTGGGATTCTTGGCCGCAGGATTATTGTTGCCAATGTTTGCATCACTAGAGAAAAAGCACTTAGAGAAAATCGGGCTTTTTGACACTTCATTTCGTTTGTTGTGGTGGTTTGTGCTTGTTGCTGCAATCCCAATTTGCTTTAACAGCCAATTCATCATGTCAATTCTGTACCATAATCCTTCTAAAGAGTGGGCTTGGGCACTGAGCATACTTGTTTGGTCGTTTGTTTTTATGACCATGACTTATGTGTCTGGCACTTATTTGACTGCTGGAGGAAAAGTGCAGAAACTTTGGAAGCTCTATGGCTTGGTGACTGTATTCAGTGTGCTGACCAACGTGGTAATTGTACAAACCTACGGCTTATTTGGTGTATGCATTGTTTCAGTAATTAGTAATATGGCCGTTTTTTGCATTCAGACTGTTTTTGCTATTAAAGACATAAAATGGCCTGAGTACAAAGTAATGGTGAAGCAATGTTTGCTTTATCTTACCTTAGCCATTGTAGGCGTTTGGTTATTAAATTCATTATTTTATGAAAATTCACTGTCTGGACTGATTACTAGTTTTATTTTTGTGTTGCTTTTAGGTATTCTGACCAAAGTAGTTTCCGTAAGAAGCTTCCTCGCAGTGTACCAAAATTTTATGAAACCTACATCTTAAAAAAATATTCTTCAACTGCTGAAGAACTAATATTGCTCAAATGGAAAAAAATGAAAACCTGATCAGCATCATTGCTATTTTGTACAGATGGAAGGCACCTATCCTTCGTCTTACAGTTCTTGCTGCTGCCATCAGTATCATTGTGTCTTTATTTCTACCCAACTACTACAGCTCCACTACTACCTTCTACGCAGCAAGTACTGATCTGGCAAAACCAGAAATGATATTTGGTGGTACAACTAAGGCAATGGAATACTATGGTGGTGACGCAGATATTGATAGGATGTTAACGATTGCCGAAAGCCATGAATTAAAAGATTTTTTGATTGATAGCTTTAACCTTATGAAACATTATGATATTGATAGCACTGCTCAAAATGCATCTTTCAAAATTATGGAACATCTCGGTAAACTTTATACGGTGCAAAAAACAAAATTCGATGCCATTCAGCTGACAGTCGAAGACAAAAGTCCTAAGCTTGCTGCTACAATGGTCAATGCCGCTCGCAAAAGGATAAATGATGTTGCCTTGAATCTAATCCGCAAAAATCAGATGAACGTGCTCAGATCTTATCAAACCAGTATGTTGGAAAAACAAAAGGAATTGAATCAATTGGACGATAGTTTAATAATGAGCAGAAAAAGATTTGGGATCTACAATATTGAAGCGCAGAGTGAATTGATGGGAACGACTATTGCCAAAAAAGAAACAAGCTTGACTGGAAACAAAGGTCGATTGAAAATCTATCAAGAACTATCTTCCCCCAACACAGATACCATCATGAACCTGAAAGCCAATATTCGTGGTCTTGAAGATGAAATAAACATGTTGACTGATCTAAGAAGTCCGTCAAGCTTCACCCTAGCCAAATTCAACAATGGTGTATCCAAAGTTGAAATATTACAACAATTGCACCTGCAAGCTAGAAACAGGTTGAGTTATGACCTTGAGCGATTCAACCAATTACAAAACACCCTTGAAGCAGATATTACTTCATTGATTTTAATTGAAACAGGTCAAGTGCCAATTGTTAAATCCAGACCTCGACGCTCACTTATTGTTATAGCGAGTATCTTGGCTGCTTTGCTATTGGGCACAATAACTGCTTTGCTGCTAGATAATTACCGCAATGTTAATTGGAAGGAACTACTGAATGCCTGAGGCGAGCATTTTTCAAAAACACTCTAAATCACAAGCTTCCGGGCTTTGGTGGTTTACTGCTGGACTCTTTTTGCTCAGCTTAGCCGCCAGTATTTGGTTGGAGAAAAGCTGGATATTGGGTATTCCATTTGCCTGGATATTTACCTATGCCACCATTCTCAACATAAAAATACCATTCTATATTTTACTGGCTACGATACCGTTGAGCACTGAGACCAGTTTTGAGAATGGTTTTTCCACTGATTTACCCGCTGAGCCACTGACCGTTTATTTGATGTTCATCTATTTCGCTTATGTTTTACAACAAATGCGGACTATGAGCAGTCGATTCTTTTTGCACCCCATCTCTTTGCTGTTGCTGGGTCATGTGGTATGGATCGGCATTTCATGCATCAACTCATACAATCAGCTTGTTTCGATAAAGTTCTTTCTTGCTAAGATTTGGTATGTTGTGGTATTTTATTTTCTGTCCGGTCTAATTTTAAAAGACTTAAAGGAAATCAAGAAATATACTTGGTTTATTCTCATTCCATTGATAACAGTAGCCATAATTGTTGTCATCAGGCATGGTATGGTTGGTTTTAGCTTCAAGGAGATTAGCCATATTTACTATCCATTTTTTAGGAATCATGTTGATTATGCTTGCCAATTGGCCTTGTTTATCCCATTTGTTTATGTAGCGCGCTCTTGGTATAATAAATGGAGCAATAAGTGGCTATTTCTATGGTTTGCTGTTGTTTTTTCGTTTTTAGCAATTCAAGTATCTTATACCCGTGCTGCCATCGGGGCATTATTTATAGGTATTGGAGCGTTTTATGTCATGAAATACAAATTGCTCAAGCCTGTATTAGTCCTTGCTGCCGTCGGAGTGACCTTGTTCTTGGCATCCATGGCCAGTGGAAACAAATATCTTCGATTTGCTCCAAACTTTGAAAAGACAGTCACACACCAAAATTTTGAAAACTTATTAGAAGCTACTTATAAACTGCAAGATATTTCAACCATGGAAAGGGTCTATCGTTGGGTGGCTGCCAGTCAAATGATTAAAAAAGAGCCTTGGTTTGGATTTGGGCCAGGCACCTTTTATTTCTTCTATAAATCTTATACGGTTTCAAGCTTTAAAACCTATGTAAGCTACAATCCTGAAAAATCAGGTATACACTGCTACTATCTGATGACACAAGTGGAGCAAGGAATATTCGGATTGATTATTTTGTTGAGTCTGATATCTTTTGCTTTGATGCGACTACAGTACTTATACCACACTGTGGAAGATAAAGCATTAAAAAAAGTAGTTGGCGCTATTTTGGTGAGTTTTGTTATTATTTTATGCCTTTTGGTAATGAACGATATGATTGAAACCATCAAAGTTGGTCCCTTTTATTTCATTATTCTTGCATTGATTACCAATATCGATTTGATGGTTCGAAGCGAAAAGGAATCAAGTGTTACCCCTCAAACAACTCCGGCTGGTTGAGATTGTCCTCTGCATCTTTGAAGACATCCTCGTTGAATCTTAAAATATTACCCATGCTGTAGCAGGTTCTACAACGGGGCTCGTAATGTTCTAAAGCGCCTAGCATCACTCTTTCATTGTCATCCACCAATCTATACGAGTGAGTAGCCAAACTTCCACAATGTGGACATATTGCGTGCACTTTCGTAATGTATTCCGACACTGCAAGCAATCCAGGGATAGGACCAAATGGTTTGCCCAAATAATCCATATCCAGGCCTGCAACAATCACCCGAATTCCTTTTAAGGCCATTTCCTGGCAAACATCCTGCAATTTCAGGTCAAAGAACTGCGCTTCATCAATTCCCAACACACTGAATTCTATCTTTGATTTCAATATTTCTTCCGAATTCGAAATGGGTATGGCTTCCAGAGAATTCGAATTGTGACTTACAACATCGTTTACTGCATAGCGCTGGTCGATTGCAGGTTTAAAAACTGCTATTTTTTGATTAGCTATCTTTGCCCTTTTCAGTCTGCGGATCAGCTCTTCCGTCTTGCCTGAAAACATAGAACCACAAATAACTTCTATCCATCCACTGCGCTGTCCTTTGTAATGCGGTTCCAAAAACACAATATTTAAAATTTAAATGTCCTCAAATCTAAAGAAATTATAAGAATTTATAAAATTCGTACCGTGAAATTCGTTAATCTTGACACAAAAAAAGAATTATGCAACAATCGAGTCCAATAAACAGCCTAAAAACTCTCCTTTCAAAGGCATTATCACTCGCAAATTCCGCTTCCATTTCCTTGATTGAGAAGGATATGATTATGGCTTTGATAAGGAAAAGTTATGAAGAAGCCAATATGCTTGAAATAGAAAGCAGTTCAATTCCTGAAGAGCAAAATAAACTGGCTGCAGATCCTGTAATCATTCCTAAACCAATTCCAGAAGCAACTCCTGAACCAATAATAATTCCTGAAGTACTACCTGCTCCTGTTCCATTTGAATTTATTGAAGAAGTCAAAATCACTGTTCCTGTAGCCGAACAAGTTGTAATTGCAGAGCCTGAAATTATCCAAGCGGAGTCAACTGTTGTTGCGCCAGTTCAATCAGTGGACCTGTCTTCGCCCGTGATGGAAGAAAAACTTGCACCATCTCCCAATTTTGCTGAATTAATGGAAAAGGTAAAACCAAAAGAGATTGTAATGCCGACTCAGAAGATTGAAGAAGAAGATGAGCCAATGTTCTTCTCCGATATACGACTTGAAGATATGTTTGACCCAAAGGCGGCCTCTGAATTATCAGAAAGATTGAGCGCTTCAAAAATTGATAATATCGTAACAGCAATTGGCTTAAACGAGCGAATCTTTACGATCAACGAATTATTCGAAGGCAACAACGATGAATTTCAGGATGTATGTGCCCACTTGAGGCAATTGGGTAGCTATGCACAGGCCAAAAGCTATCTTTCCACTTCCGTTATCGACAGATACAATTGGATGGCTCCGGATAAATTCCGCAAAGCAAAGGAATTCATCAAATTGGCTCGCAGATTGTACATATAATTTCAATAAAACAAAATGAAAAAAATTGCTGTATTTACCTCTGGTGGTGATTCTCCTGGCATGAATGCTGCCATTAGAGCTGTTGTCCGTGCTGGAATCCATTCAGGGCTGGAAGTTTATGGAATATTGCGTGGATATGAAGGAATGATAGATGGAAACTTTGTGCCAATGGATACCCGCAGCGTAAGCAACATCATCCAGCTCGGTGGCACGATACTCTACACTGCACGAAGTGAAAGATTCCGAACACCAGAGGGAAGAAAACTGGCGTTTGAAAACCTAAAAGCACACGATATCGATGGTATTGTTGCGATTGGAGGGGACGGAACATTTACAGGAGCTGATATTTTTACCAAAGAGTATCCACTAAAAATAGTGGGATTGCCGGGAACCATAGACAATGATTTATACGGAACAGATTTCACAATAGGTTATGATACTGCCATAAATACGGCCATGTGGGCAATTGACAAT
>Ga0105047_10016388_pt1 | contig 11616 bp, 12 predicted proteins | sample MAT04_FD_78384 | JGI IMG/M metagenome (GOLD analysis project Ga0105047, IMG submission 78384) | Freshwater microbial communities from Lake Fryxell liftoff mats and glacier meltwater in Antarctica - MAT-04 (megahit assembly) | ecosystem: Environmental > Aquatic > Freshwater > Ice > Liftoff... | reverse complement strand
CGATCACAGTCTTTGTCCATATCCCGTTGATGGAGTACCGCAACCTGTTCGAGTCAGGCAAAGCGGAAGGTCAGAAGGGCGAAGACGTGTGCTTCGACAGCGACACCGGCGAGTCATTCAAGCTGTTCGCCCAGTCGGGCCGTGTGGTCGGCGTCTTCTGCGGCCATGACCACGTGAACAACTACCACGGCAACTGGCAGGGTATCGAACTCGCCTACGGCCGGGTCAGCGGCTGGGGTGGTTATGGTCCGCCTGACTGGAAACGCGGCGGTCGAGTAATCTCCCTCGACCTGCAATCGCCACGCCCGCTTCCCGATCACCGCGAAGCGTTTTAGGGCGATTCCAGAGATCGTCGAATCGCCTCACCGCATGGCCCAACTCTGGGGAAACGTACACAGGCCGGGCTCCCAAGCCCGGCCTGTGTCATTTCCCCAGAGCGGCACGGCGTAAGCCTGCCGAGGCGTCACCCCGCCCAGACGCCTCCTGGCAGAGGACCATCCGAGTTGTTTCCAATCTCCTGTTGACGGTCGATTCTCCCGCACGTACGCTGACGAATGACGTTTCTTCTCCGGAGGGGCCATGATTCAACCAACTGCATTTGCTGATGCTCTTGAGGCTGCCGAGCAGCTCGATGTCGACTCGCAAGCGGAGTTGGTCTCCATCTTGAGTCGACGCCTCGCCGAACGCGGACGCGAACGTGTCGTCGCGACGACGACAGAGGCCCGCCGTGAGTTTGCAGCTGGCAAATGCCAGCCGATGACAGCTGCCGATATCATGCGTGAAGCTCAGCCATGACACGCCCATTGATTCGATCGCCCTCATTCGGGCGAGACCTGCGCCGATGGCTGAAGTCTCATCCCCAATCCGCATTGTTAATCCAATCGACGCTGGAGCAATTATCAGCCGACGCGGGTCATCCCACTCTTTGGACACACAAGCTGCACGGTGCGCTCGAAGGGTGCTGGGCGTGCAGCGGGGGTTATGATCTCCGCATCGTCTTTGAATACGTCGAGCAAGAGGGGGCCGAAGCGATTCTTCTGCTCGCGATGGGAACTCACGACGAAGTGTATTGACGCCGAAAACGTACACAGGCCGGGCTCCCGAGCCCGGCCTGTGTCATTCCCCCAGAGCGGCACGGCGTAAGCCTGCCGAGGCGTCACCCCGCGAACTCGCCCCTTACTTCGGCACGTTGTTCGGCTCCTTCGGTAGCTCCTTCAGATAGACCGCCGAGACATCGTCGAACATGATCGTGCCGGGGCCATAGTCCTGTAGCCCGATGACAATGCTCTTCGTCCCTGACGGAATCTCCGCAGCCCCCTTGTACTCTTTCCAGTCATGGGTCAGCGGCTTGGGTCTGTCGCTCGTGTCGCCGATGTAGCTGACCCATTCGTGGCTGATCGCTTCGCCTTTGTCGTCGAGAAATACGACATCGAGAATCGCCTTCGTGACGGCTTTCGTCTTCACTTGCACCGAGAGGGCGATCACCGGCGATTGGCCATCATGGGTGATGCGTTGCGTCCACTGCGAGATTGGAAAGTACTTGTTCGCAGTCTTTTTGATGCGCAATGCACCGCTCTTCTCGACCCCGGAAACGCGATCCCAGGCGTACGTGACACCGGGAATTTCCTGCCCCGCTTCCCAGTGAGTAGGCTGGTCCTTCCCTGCGGCGTCCTTCTCCGTCTCCTCGACTTTGAAGTTCTGTAAGAGGTTCACCGGAGCATCGTCCGCCAGAGCGGGGAGTGAAGTGGCGAGAATCAATAGTGGGAGTACGAGTCGCAGCATGAAGGTGTCCTTGGAGGTGAAGTCAGTCAGTGGGCGATCGTTCGCTCGACATGCAATTCGGGGGAGGGATGACAGGAGTGATGAAAGGCAGATCGGAGAAGCCCGATGGCGGACGGATGAAACGGTGCGTCCACCTCTTTGTCCCGGCAGGGACTCCCGAGAGTAGCCCACCGTTTCAACGGAGGACCAAGACGCTCAACCTTACCCAGCCCCGCTAGGGGCGGCAGAGGCTTCGAAGGCAGGCGTTAGAGCGATTCTGTCGTCCCTGTCGGGACTGGGCTGCTTGGTTTTTGGCGAACTCCCACCGTTGAAACGGTGGGCTAGTATCAACCGTCCCTGCCGGGACGACGCCATCTGACCGAAGCAGCTCAGCAGGCATCGCCCTCCCGACGGACCGGTGACATCGCAATGTCAAGACGAGTGGAAAATCTGCACGAAGAGACAGACAGGAATGTCTGTTCTCCTGAGGTCGAGCAGACATTCCTGCCTGCTGCTTTGAATGACGACCCACTCTTACTGCACGTTGGTCGGCTGCTTCGGGGCTTCATTCTGGTAGACCGCCGAGATGTCGTCGAACCAGATATCACCGGGGCCGTAGTCTTGCAGGCCGATCACGATCGTCTTCGTGTTCGGCGGAATGGCGACGGTGCCGGAATACTTCTTGAATTCGTGGGTCAGCGGCTGGGGATCGAGGTTCTGGTCGCCGATGTAGGCCGCCCATTCGTGCTTGATCCATTCGTCCTTGTCATTCAGAAACAGTACATCAAGGACCGCCTTACGAACGTCTCTCGCCTGGACCATCGCGGAGAGTTCAATAAACGGGGATTTCCCGTCGTATCGAAGCTGCTTGGTCCACTCCGAGATCGGAAAGTACGTGTCCTCGCTCTTGTGAATCCGGGCAGCTGCGGTTCCGTTGACTCCACCCTTTTTGTCGATCTTGTACTCCACCGTGGAGGAGTTCGCCCCTGTTTGCCATCCGCTCGAGCCGTCGTCGAAGGAATGGTTCCGAATCAGGTTCCCCTGCGGGCGTTCTTGGTTGGACTCCTCGAATTTGTTGATTGCAGGCAGCAGATCTTCATCGATAGGATCATTGCTCGGTCTTTTATCGCCGCCCGAATTTGAATTAAGACCTGCATCGTCTGAGGGTGCGTTCACGTCTGAGGGGCGTGGCTTCACGAGAGTCCCTCGTCGAGGAACAAGTTCATCTGAGACCGGATTCTCCCCATCCCGTGGAATGCCCTCGATTCCTCCGCCCCCTGAGGTGAACTCCGAAAAGCCCAGCCCATCGATTTCATTCTGAAGCGTGGTCAGTTGAAGTTCGACGATCTGGTCCTGAGCTGCGATACGTTTATCGAGCTGCCCACGCAGCTTCTTGACTCGGGCTTCCAATTCCATCAGATCTTTCTCGCGACTGGAAAGATCGCGAGTGAACATCGTCACGAGGATTTGGCGGAGAGCATCTCGGGCAGCCTGTTTTGCGGCGTCTCCCTCATCAGATTGCAGTACTTTGATCTGAGATGCATGTTGACTTTTGTCTGCCATCTCCTCGGGAGTCAAAGCGACGAGGGTCGCCTTGGAGACTGTGCGATAACGCACCTCCATTCGGGTTGGGCGTGGCAATGTAACGCCCTCTCTCTCATAGTCTTCCGTGCGGCCACCCAACCCGAACCACGAGTCCTCGATCAGGGCAACAGGAACTGCACCAGTACCGCCGCCTCCGAACGCTGAGTCAGAATCTCCGGTATCTGGTTGCGGGACCATGGAATCAAAATGTCCGCGGACGGACATTGCACCTCCTGGTATGAACTGCGAGTTCACACCGACCCCTTCGGCGTGTAGCAGATGATTCAAGCCCAGTCCATCGATCTCGTTCTGGATCGTCTTCAAGCGGAGATCAATGATCTGAGCCTGTGCGGCTTGGCGTTTGTTGAATTGCGTTCTGAGCTTTAGCACACGTGTTTCGAGCGTCTTCACTTCCTCTGTGCGGGTGGCCATATCGGAGGTCATCAGCTGCTTCAGAATCTCAGCCAGTTTTTGTCGGGCCTGCTGTTTTCCCTCGGCGTTCGTCTCGTCGGAACGCAACTTGGCAATCGCGTTTTTGTAGTCGTGGAGTTGAGTAATCTCTTCGTCCGTCAAAGCGACTCTGACGGTGTAAGGCACGGAACGCTGAATCACTAGCGGGCGAGCGTGGTCCATACTCATCCGCCCAGTGATACGACCATCAGTCGCTTGCTCCGGGTAGTAGGAGGCAGGACCATCTTCTGCGAAGGGCAATGGGTTTTCGTGACTCGAACGAGCCGGTTTCGCCTCAAAGGTAAGTTCCGAAACCGATGGGGAAGCGGAGTATACCGGGGCGGGCTCGGAGGGCAATTTGTTGGGATCATCGGAATACACCCAGCTCCAGGCAGTGATGCACAGAATCGGGGCAGTCCATTTCCAAATCTTGCGAGGCATGCGAATGGCCTTTCGAGAAGGGAGAGAGTGTGAATGTTGTGAGCGGCACGGCGCTAGCCGCCGGCTTTTCTCAGCGTGCGGTTAGGGAGCCGGCGGCTAGCGCCTTGCCGCTCATGGAATGTCATGGTGTTTGCAATCTTGACTTCAGGTCGGAGACCTCGGCGTCCCAGTCGGAGTCGTGCGGCTGACTGGGCACCTGGGAGTCGAGTGACTCGATCCGTCCCAGTATTTCGCGGGCCTCCTGCATATCCTGAGAGAAGGTGTCTGGTTCGAGCGGAACTCGCGAACTGGACGGGGCAGACGGAGTCTTGGAATTCGTCACGTCTGTGGAAACAGCTGGAGGGGCAGGGGAAGGGCCCTGATGCGACACACCGTTCCCTCTCAGCCAATGGCTGGCCCCCACTCCGATCAGCACACACGCCAAGCCCGCTCCCACCAAGACCAGCCGACCTCGCCAGTGATGCATCGCCCGCAGCCACCGGCGTTTCCAGTTTCGCCGTCGCAGCTGGCCTCCGCGCTGGAGTTCCGCCAGCAACTCGTCGAGCCGAGCCGCCACAGCCTTCGCATCGGAGAACCGCAGCTGAGGCTGCTTGGAGAGCAGCTGTTCGATCACCTCGACCAACTCGATGGGGATGTCCGCGTTGACTTCATCGACCGGCCGCTGAGTCGCATGACAGATGCGATTCAGGATGGCCATCGGAGACGCCGCCCGAAACGGAGGGTGTCCAGTACACATGAAGTACATGACACTCCCCAGGCTGAACAGATCGCTCCCCGGGCCAACGACTTCACCTTCCGCTTGTTCGGGAGACATGTAATGCGGCGTGCCAGCCACGATACCGGTTCGGGTCAAGGTGGCATCGTCGACCGTCCGTGCCAGTCCAAAGTCAGAGATCAACAACCGATCGACCGACTCTTCCAACAGCATGTTGGCGGGCTTCACATCGCGATGAACAAGGCCTTGCTCATGGGCAGCAGCGAGTCCCAGTGCGGCTTGCCGGGCGAGGCGGAGGATCTCCGGCACACGCAGTGGTCCCTGCTCATCGACCCGCGATTGCAGTGAATGACCCGGCACGTACTGCATCACCAGGTAGGAAACATCCCCCTCCGCCTCCACGTTGTAGATCGGAATCACATGTTCATGCATCACGGCGGCGGCCGCTTGAGCCTCGCGGGCGAACCGGCGGCGGGCTGCTCCGCTGTTGGCGAGGTGCGGGAGCAGGACCTTGATCGCCACGACTCGATGGAGTTCCGTGTCGTACCCTTTCAGCACGACTCCCATCCCACCGGTTCCGATCAGCCGTTCGATCTCGTAGCGCCCCAGACGACCGAGCAAATCGGGCTGGATGGATGGCGAGAGAAAGTCGAGCGAGATCGTCTCCGAGTCGATCGGGTTCTCGGCTCCCTGCAAGGAATCGAGCTGGATCACGACGGAGGAGTTCCCCCAAGAATTGTTGTCGCTTGCGGTTTCCTCTTGCTGCCGCAGCGTTTCACAGGCCTCACGCACGAGGGCACTGTCTCCAGACATCTCCAGGAGTCTCTGCTGACACTGCGGGCAGCTGTCGACGTGTTGTTGGGCCCGGCGAAAGACCGCTGAGTCTTCGGCCTCGGTCAGCAGTGTCTGTAAGCGAGTGGGGTCACAGGACATCATCAACCTCCAGCGTTTTCAGCTCCTCTTTGAGTCGAGCGGCGACTCGACTGCGAGCGATGTAGACGGCCCCCTGGGTGATGCCGAGTTCTTTCGCGACTTCGGGGACGGGGACTTCTTCGACACTGGTTCGCCAGAAGGCCAGCCAAGTCGTCGGCTGCACTTGCTGCTTGACCTGGGCCGAGGCCCAGCGGAACAGCTCGCGTCGATGAGCGAGTTGGGCCTGTTCGACAAGTGACTCGGGTTGGGCCACGTCATGCAGCCCACTGGTTCCACTTCGCACGGCGTTGCGTTGCCAGTTACTGAGGATGTCGATCATGCGGTTGCGGGCAATCCGAAAGAGCCACGTCCGAAACTTGGCCCGCGTGGCATCGCTCTGCCACTGTCCCACCGCTTGCACGACGGAGAGCAGGACATCCTGCACCAACTCGCGAGCGTCGGCATCCTGGAGTCCTTGTCGACGGACGAAGCGATGCAGAAACGGCTCGTAAATCGAGACAAACTCCTGCCACGCCTGAGCGTCCGCCTTGGTGGGCAGACGCAGGATCAAACTGGCACGAGTGTCCGGAACACGAGGCATCGCAACTCCTTTCGTATGGTATACACGACGGAAGGAGTGGAATCTTTCACGAAAGTAAACGGCTCAATCTCAGAAAATCAATCCATGCCAGTCGGTTGAGCATTCTCGGCGTCGGGGCGATGAATTCGAATGAGCGGTCCGGCGCTCGCCACAGGCTCCCCGATCGCGCGCCGAAAAGAGTCAGCGGCGAGCGCGGCAGCCCTCCAGCATCCAATCAGGCAGGTACCGCCGTTCAGCGGGAACCTTGCCAGAGCAGATAGGTTCGGTAGCCCCCCCCAATGTTGCGGACAGTGAAGTCGTTCTGCAACAGGATGCGGGTCGCCAGATATCCGCGCTGGCCGACTTGGCAGTACACGACCAGATCGCGATCTCGGGGCAGCTCTCCCAGTCGAGTTCTCAGTTCGTCGACCGGAATATTCACAGCACCTGGGATATGGCCCGCTGCGTATTCGGTCGGTGTACGAACATCGACGAGAGCCGCATCTCCTGAGGCCACAGCCTTTACTGCCTCTTCCAGGTCGACCTGCGGATGGTCCCCACGTAACAGTCCTCCAGCCACGAATCCCGCCATGTTGACCGGATCTTTGGCCGATCCAAACTGCGGAGCATAAGAGAGCTCCATCTCTTCGAGATCATAGACCGTCATCTTCGCCTGAATTGCGACGGCAATGATGTCGATCCGTTTGTCGACTCCCGCTCCTCCCACGGCCTGAGCCCCGAGAACGCGACCTGTTTCTGGTTCAAACAGCAACTTGATCGTCATTCCTTCGGCACCAGGGTAGTACCCGGCATGATGAGCGGGGTGGATGTAGATCTTGCGGAACGGGCGGTTCGATCGTTGCAGCGATTTCTCCGACTGCCCGGTCAGGGCTGCGGTCTTCCCGAACAGACCGAGGATGGCGGTGGCTTGTGTGCCGCGGTAACGAGAGTCGCGGCCAAAGATGTTGTCAGCTGCGATGCGACCCTGACGATTTGCAGGACCAGCGAGCGGAACCTGGGCCGGGTCACCCGTCACGAAATCACGAATCTCAACGGCATCGCCGACAGCGTAGATGTCCGGGTCACTGGTCACCAACCGGTCATTCACTCGAATACCCCCGCGCGGTCCGACCTCGAGCCCAGCATCAACGGCGAGTTTGTTCTCAGGTCGCACGCCCACACCCAAGATTACCATTTGAGCAGTCAGCTGTTCCCCGGATTTCAGGCGGACGCGGAGGCCCTCTGAACAGAGTTCGAACGCGTCTGCGGAATCTCCCAATCGGACATTCACGCCCTTGGACTTCAAGACATCCAGGATCGGGGTTGTCATCTCCTTGTCGAGTGGAGGTAACACTTGGTCATTGAGCTCAACCAGAGTCGTCTGCACGCCGCGATGGATCAAGTTTTCGACCAATTCCAGCCCGATAAAACCAGCTCCGACAACCACCACATGCTTCGCGCCCCGGTCGACGATTTCCTTGATGCGGTCGACATCCGGCAGATTTCGAAGCGTAAAAATCCCTGGCAGATCGACTCCCGGCAACGGGGGACGAATCGGGGCAGCTCCGGGGGCAAGCAGCAACTTGTCGTACTTTTCTTCGGTCACTTGATTTGTCACAAGATCCCGAACAGTGACGACCTTGCGAGTGCGATCGATCGACTCGACTGAGGTGCGGGTACGAACATCAAGCCGAAACCGCTGACGCAACATCTCGGGAGTCGTCACTAGCAGCTTGCTTCGCTCGGCGATAATCCCCCCGATGTGATAGGGCAGACCGCAGTTCGCGAAAGACACGTCCGGCCCACGCTCAAACATCACGATCTCCGCGTCTTCCGAGAGACGACGAGCCCGAGCCGCAGCGGACGCTCCACCAGCAACACCACCGACAATGATTAAACGCATGACGTATATTCTCCAAAAGTCCAAAGTCGAAACAGCTAGATCTAATGTCTTGACAATCACGACTCCGTACTCTTACTTGCAGCTTCCGCTCTTACATTTCCCGCACTTATTCCAAGGCATTTGAGCCAGAATCATCCCCATGCCGCATGTATCCGTAATCCCAGCGAAGACGAGGCCGATGCCGACGAATCCGGCGAGGCCGAGGAAACCCTCATGGGAGAATGCCCCCAGCAGGACACCCAGCACGACCATCGACCCGGCGGCAATGCGAACCTGGCGTTCGAGTGACATCGCCTTTTTCCCTCGGACGACTGGAAGTCCCGCCTCAACGCAGGCCAGAGTGCCCCCGTCGATGTTGATGATGTTCGTAAAGCCCGCCTTGACGATCTTGTCACAGGCCTGCTGTCCACGTCCGCCCGAGCGACAGATGAGATAGAGTGGATCATTCGCTGAGTCGCCGCGCGACTTCATCAGTTGGGCCGGATCGAGTTCGTCCAGCGGGACGTTCTTCGCAATTTCGAGATGAACTTCGCGAAACTCCACGGGAGTGCGGACATCAATCAACTCGATGCATTTGCCGCTCCGGCAGAGTTCGGCCAGCTGGCTGGGAGAGATAGTGGTGACAGACATGGTTAAACTCCTGATGGTGGTGGAGCGGCTTTCAACCGTTCCATGATGTTGTTATGTCGAGAGACCTCGATGTGTCACGCGAAAAAAAGTCACTCGACCCCGAATCGTTGTTCAACACAGTTCATGATGCTGGCCAGATGTTGCTCGGCGACTTGATAGTACGCCTTGCGGCCATCCTTCTCACTCGTCAGGAACCCACAGCGCTGCATCAGGCGAAGATGCTCGGAGGCCATGTGGCTGGGGATTTCGCACGCTTCGGCCAGTTCGCCGACGGTGTAGCGTCCCTGAAGCAGCATCTGCACCATTCGCAAGCGGTGCGGATGAGCCAGTGTTTTCAGGCACTCCGCCGCCTGAGAGAGAGCATCGATCGACGTGAGTCGAAGACGTTTCGTGGTCGCAGTTTTGGTGGCCATGCTCATCTCCTGTCACACAACAATATCGGAATGTTTCGACATGTCAATCAGTAATTCGATTTCATTCGAGCGAAATCAGCCAACTACATCACATCCCCCTGAATCGTGAGCACCAAGCTCCGGTGACTCGCCTGGTTGCGATGCTCACACAGATAGATCCCTTGCCAAGTCCCCAAGGCCAGCTGGCCATTCGTAATCGGGATCAGCACACTCTGCCCGAGAAGTGCGGCCTTCACATGAGCCGGCATATCATCGGCCCCCTCATAGGTATGCTCATAGGGAAACGTCTCCGGGGCCAGCTGATTGAACACAGCTTCCAGATCGGTCCGCACCTCGACATCCGCGTTCTCATTAATCGTCAGCGAGGCTGAGGTGTGCTGGAGGAAGACGTGCAACTGCCCGATACGATACTTCGTCAGTTCTGGCAGAGACTCGACAATCTGCCGCGTGACGAGGTGGAATCCCCTTCGAAACGGCCCCAGTGATATCCGGCGTTGAACCCACGACATCGAAGATGACCTCGGTTGAGAGAACTCACGCCGTTGCTACGTGTTGAGCCCGCATTCGCAGCGCGTGCATCCGCTGCAATGGCCTCACTCGCCCTCGCTGACGCCTTGGGTTGGAGATGTGGGAACTGCTCTACGGCTTGAGCATGTGTTCGCCACCGGCGAACTGCGTGTGACAGGCGTTGCAGTTCTCCAGCATCCCGGCCCACAACTTCTTGGCCTCTGCAGTGTCCTTCTTCTTCGCAGATGCGTAGAGAGCGCTGCCCGATTCACGAACCTTCTTCGCGTGAGCATTCCATTCAGCGACCTCCTTCTCGGAAGTGCGGCCGATCAGCAGGTTGCCCGCTTCAGCGAGGATCAGCGCATCGGACTTAATCGATTTCCAGCCCGCCTTATCGATCGATTCGCCAGCTAGCAACGGCTTGATTCGCTTGTACGGTGGCTCGAAGACGTACTCCATGAACTCGTGCATGTCGGATTCAACGGGGACGATCTCAGCAGCCGGCTCAGCGGCATGAGCGGTCCGCACAGGGTCAACCGAAGGTCCCCACACGATGCGAGCAGAGGCCAGCAGGCCGAGAAGCAGAAAACAGGTGATCGACAATTTTCTCATGAGGAGATTCTCTGGCAGACCATGGGAGGTGTCCTTTATTACTCCATGAACAAAGAACACTGACGATGCAGATTTAGCAGAGTGTCTGACGAATGCCCAGCGAGTCATCGGCAGGGCACAGGGGAGCAAGTGGCTGATCCTTGGGCTCAAGGAGAGCGAAACCGGGGCGGGGGCTCTACAATCGGCGACAACTCCGAACCGGCGTGGGACAAGGCATGGCGGCAGCAACTTCGAGCATGATGACTCTTCTGGGCACCGGCACCAGCATGGGCGTACCGATGATCGGGTGCCGCTGCCCGGTCTGCATCTCCACAAACCCCCGCAACAACCGCACACGCACCGGGGTCTACATCACGGCTCCCGAAGGGCCGATGTTGATCGACACCTCGCCAGAGCTGCGGCTCCAGCTGGTGCGGGAGCAGATCGACATGGTGCATGCGGTCGTCTACACACATGCCCATGCGGACCACATTCTGGGTCTCGATGACCTGCGAATCTTTGGATACAAACTCAAACGTCCCATCCCGCTGTACTGCGAACCAGTCGTTGAGGAGAACCTGCGGCGAACGTTTTCTTACGCCTTCGTCCCTCGCGAAGAACGGAATCATCAGCACTCCACCCCCGACCTCGAGTTCCACACGATCGGGATTGAGCCGTTCGACGTCCTCGGTCTGCACTTCATCCCGCTCCGGCTGATTCATGGCCAGCTGCCGGTCCTGGGGTATCGCATCAACGATGTGGCGTTCTGCACCGATGTGAGTTTCATTCCGGAGGAGACGTGGCCCAAGCTCGAAGGACTGAAGGTGCTGATCCTCGACGCCCTATGGGACGACCCGCACCCGACCCACTTCTCCGTGGGGCAAGCCCTGGAGGTCATCGAGCGTCTCAAACCCGAACGAGCCTATCTGACCCACTGCTCCCACCGCCTCGACTACGAAAAGACCAACGCCCGCTTACCCGCCGGAGTGGAGCTGGCCTACGACGGGTTGCAGATCCCGCTGGGGTGAACAGAGCAGCTATTGACGACGGTTCAATTTGGAGCAGCGATGCCCTTTCCCCACGCTGAAGACGCAATCGTCTCGGAAGAGAAGATTTGCAATTATCTCCT
>Ga0105047_10016386_pt1 | contig 11617 bp, 8 predicted proteins | sample MAT04_FD_78384 | JGI IMG/M metagenome (GOLD analysis project Ga0105047, IMG submission 78384) | Freshwater microbial communities from Lake Fryxell liftoff mats and glacier meltwater in Antarctica - MAT-04 (megahit assembly) | ecosystem: Environmental > Aquatic > Freshwater > Ice > Liftoff... | reverse complement strand
TTAGCATGGGGACTTTTTCCAACGGGACTTTTGCGCAACCGGGCTCGCCACCGGCATCTCCATTTGCGACGGTTAAGTTGACTTTTTTTAACTGCAACAGCGCTCGTGCCGATTGGACCCGGGTGAGCCCGGTTTCGAACGGCAGCCTGCCTCTCAAACGTCTGATCCCACTGGAAAAATGCTTCTAGGAGCGCGCCATGGATCATCCAAACATTGAACGTCGCGAGGCCCTGCGGTCAGGCCTTAAGCTGCTTGCAGGCAGCGGCTTGGGCGCAGGCCTTATCGCCGCCGCGCAGGCGCAAAACACGCCTGCTTCGAGCAAAGCACTGGCCCCGCCCGATCCGCTCGTGCATTTGCTTCAGCGGATCAGCTACGGCGTGCGCGCAGATGAACTCGCGGCTGCGCGCAGCATGGGCGCTGCGGGGTATGTGCAGCACCAGCTTGGCCTCACGGCGGCTGTGGACAGTGCGCTCAACGCCTACATCGCGAGCGCCGCACCCACGCTTGCGTGGACTCAAGCGCAGATTCTGGCTGACGGCCGGCTCCCGGGTCGCCAATTGTCTGCGGCCAACGAGCTGAGCGCGGTGACCATGCTGCGGCAGTTTTATTCCGCACGTCAGCTGTACGAAAAAATGGTCGAGTTTTGGTCCGATCATTTCAACGTACATCTGTTTGACGGGGCGATTCGCTACTACAAGCCGATTGAAGATCGCGATGCGATCCGTCCGCGCGCCTTGGGCAAGTTTCGCGATCTGCTCGGCGCCAGTGCGCGCTCACCGGCGATGATCCTGTATCTCGACAACGCGTCCAATGTCGCCAGCGCGCCGAATGAAAACTATTCGCGCGAGCTGATGGAGCTGCACACGCTCGGCGTCGACGGCGGCTATACCGAGGCCGATGTTCAGAGCGTCGCGCGTGCATTTACCGGCTGGAGCATCGCACGCAGCGCAGCCGACCCCAACGACTACTTCAGCTTCCGCCTAGGCAGCCACGATACCGCGGCAAAAACGGTGCTGGGGCAAGCCCTTGCGCCTGGACGAGGCCTTGAGGATGGCGAACAGGTGCTGGATATTTTGGCCGCCCATCCATCCACTGCACGATTCGTTTCGACCAAGCTCGCACGGCGTTTTGTATCTGATTTGCCACCCGCCTCGCTGATCGCAAAAATGACCGTGACTTGGGCGGCCAGCGGCGGTGACATCAAGCAAATTCTAACCACGCTCTTTGCTTCGGATGAATTCAAGGCAGCCCATGACCAAAAACTCAAGCGCCCCATTGAGTACGTCGCATCCACGGTGCGGGCGATTTTGCCGTTCACCTTTGACTCGCTCTATCGCGTGCTGAGCGGCCGCTTGGGCGCGTTGGGCCAGCAGCATTTCAATTGGTCACCGCCTAACGGCTATCCCGACGTGGCGGCCTATTGGCTGTCGACCACGGGTTTGCTGGGTCGCTTCAGCTACGCCTTCAATCTGGCCGATGGCACACTGGCAACCGCCCTGCAGGTCAAACTTTTTGACATGCTGGGTCCGGCCCGTTCGGCCGAAGCCATCGTCGATAAAATCAGCAGCGCCGTGCTTCAGCGCGCACTCGATCCCGACGATCGCGCCAGATTGATCGCCTTCGTTGCGCGCGGCGATGGCAAAGACGCGCGCCTGCTGACCTCGACCGTTGCCGAGCGTGCACGCTCGCTGCTTGGGGTCTTGCTGTCGTCGCGTTACTTCCAGTACCACTGAGGACGCCCTGCACATGAATCGACGTGATCTCATCAAAATTAGCGCGGGTGCAGCGGCACTGGGCGCCCTTGGTCCGCGTTTGGCGTTTGCCGACACAGCATCGATTGGCAATCGCGACGTGCTGATTTCGATCTTTCTGCGCGGTGGCATCGATGGCTTGACCGCAGTTCCGCCCTTGGGCGACGCGCGCTATGCGGCACTCAGGCCCAACTTGGCCTTGCGCCCGCCAGGCTCCGCCAGCGGCATCGCCGCCATAGATCTCAACGGCTTTTTTGGCCTGCATCCGGCCGCCGCGCCGCTGAAATCGCTTTACAGCGCCGGCCGCTTGGCGGTGGTTTGCGCAACCGGCGTCACCAGCGACAATCGCTCGCATTTCGACATGCAGGATTTCATGGAGCGCGCCTATCTCGACAAAACCGGCGTATTCACGGGCTGGTTGAATCGGCATCTGGAGTTCACCGCGACGGGGAACCTGTCGCCATTTCGTGCGCTCGCGGTGGGCAATGCGGTGCCGCGCACGGTGCGCGGCGCCGTGCCTGCAGTTGGTTTGTCGACCATCGCGCGCTTTGGTATCAGCACCCAAGCGAGCGAACACGATTACATCGATCGCGCGCTGATCGATCTCTTCAACCAGTCGAGCGATATCGATCGGCAAAGCCAGGCGGCGTTTTCGGCGATCGATCAGCTCGCCAAGCTGGGGGCGAGCAGCCTGCCGGTTGAGAATGGGGCGAACTACCCGACAACCACTTTCGCAACCGGGCTCAAGGAATTGGCGCAAATGATCAAGGCCGGCATCGGCATTGAGGCCGCGACGATTGATTTGGGCGGCTGGGACCATCACGACGCGCAGCTGACGCGAATCAACCCGCTGCTGGATGAGCTGTCGCGCAGCCTGTTGGCGTTTGACACCGATATGGGCGCGAGGATGGCCAATGTCAGCGTGGTGGTCATGAGCGAGTTCGGTCGGCGGGTGCGCGAAAACGCCTCGTTGGGCACCGACCATGGCCACGGCAATGTGATTTTTGCGCTGGGTGGCGGCGTCAACGGCGGGCAGGTGTTTGGCACGTGGCCGACCCTAAACGAGTCCGCGCTCGATCAAGGCGATCTTCAGATCACCACCGACTACCGCGCTATCCTGGCCGATTTGCTCAGCAAGCGCGGCGGCAATTCCAATTTGGCCGCGACGCTGCCGGGCTTTTCAGCCGGCGCGTCGTTGGGCCTGTTCAAGCCGCGAGTTTGACGCCCATAAAAAAACCCCGCACCAGGCGGGGTTTTTGCAGATCCAAAACAGCGCCTTGCTTAGCGCTGACGTGCTTTGAAGCGCGGATTGGATTTGCAGATCACAAACACTTTGCCGCGGCGACGCACAACTTTGCAGTCGCGGTGACGGGTTTTGGCGGTTTTGAGTGAAGACAAGACTTTCATGGTTGGTTTCCTTTGGGGCAATCGGGCTTGGACGCCACGTAGCCGCGAAGGATAGCCGAGCTTAAGCGTTTGGATCAACCCTTTTTGCCCATTATTCGCGCGCGCAGCGCCGCCTGCGGCGCATTGGGGTCGAAGCGAACGCGCTCTCCCTTGATCGACACGCCAAGCGCGCTCAGCTGCGCTGCGGTTTCTGGGAAACCAATGCGATCGCGATAGCGCGCCGCCGTTTCGCTGAATAGCGTGGTTTCAGCCAACTCATCGAGCTTCTTCAAAAATGACCGGTCGTTCCACGCCTGCGTTTCAGGCAGGCAGCAGCGAGAAAAGCGCTCAAGCACAGCCATCAGGCGCAAATTTTTGCTCGCCAGAAGCTGGGTCTCCACATCCAGCCAATACGCAGCGCCGCCCCAATAGACGGTCATGTAGGCGCGCTGTTGATGCATATCCGCGCTCGCGGACCTAAGCGACAGGCGCGAACGCGCGGCCTGACCACGCGCAAAGCCCTTGAGCAAACCGCGCCATGCCTCGCTTTCGCTGATTTGCCCGGCTCGCGCGCGCAGCGCCTGCTGCTGGTAGCTCGCCAATCCCTCCGACAGCCAGCGCGCATCGGTGCCGAGATAGGGATGGAGCAAATGGGTAAGCTCGTGGGCGATTACCCAGTTGCTTGCGAACTCGGCCCATTCCCGCTCGGGATCGATGAAAAAATGGATCCCGCCTAGGCCACCGCGATAGACCTGGCCCCACGGAATGGCCTCGCGCTGCTTGCGCATCGGCACCAGCAGAACCTGCAAATGCGGCACCGGCAAGCGCCCGTAGGCGGCGTCGAGAAGTTTTGGCAAGCTTTCCACGAGCCTGACTGCGCGGACCCGCTCGTCGGGCGTGAATGTGGGCAGCAGCGTGGCCTCAAGCTTGCCGCCCTTGAGGCCAAGCGACAGCGTATCGAGTGCGCCGAGCGCGACTAAGGCCGGGCCGTCGGCGCTGCTCGCTGACAGATCAAAACAGGCGCTGCCGCAAGACGCCCAAGGCGCCGATATCGACCAGCCCGGAGGCAGCGCCATGCGCAGTTGGCTGGGCCGATTGGGCCGCCATAGCCATTGCTCTGCGCTCACCAGCAGCACGTCGCCCAAGCGATAGCCCACGTCCATGGTTTGCGCGTCGGCGATCGCTTTGAGATCAATCTCGATGCGCGCGCAGCCGCCCGGCCACGGGCTGATGCGAATCTCCTCGCCCCGCTGGCGCAGCTGTGCACCCTCGGGCAGCTGCACATGCAACACAAAGCGCTGTGCGGACGCGCTGGCATAGAGTTTTAGCGCCGCGTTGGCTTGTGCATCACAAATCTCAAGCGAAAGGGTCGCATGGTCATCGCCGATGCGCGCGTTCAGTTCGGCAGCCGCTAACGGCATGCTCAAGACCAGCATCATCAGGATCAACCAGCGCATTTTCCAAGCATAGGCGGCCGATGGTGAGGATATGCTTGAAGCACCGGGTTGCGCCCTTGCACCCAAACAACGAGCCGATGCCATGACCGCACACACCCTGCAATTGATTGCGCGCCCCGTTGGGCTGCCCAAGGACAGCGACTTTGCGCTGATTGAGGCCGCGCCGCGCGAGCCCGCGGCGGGTGAGATCACCGTCGCCGTCAGTCACCTATCGCTTGACCCGGCGATGCGGGTGTGGATGAGCGATGCGAAAAGTTACTGGCCACCGGTTGTGCTGGGCGAGGTCATGCGCGCGCAGGGCATCGGCCGAGTGATTGCGTCTGCTGTTCCCAGTATCCCCGTGGGTGTGCTGGTGAACGGCATGGTCGGTACGCAAAGCCACTACGTCGGCCCCGCCGCCGGTTTTAGCGTGCTGGATCTTGATTTGCTCAAGGCATCCGGGGTGCCGTCGCCGACCTGGACGCTGCACGCGCTCGGCGCCACCGGCATGACCGCCTGGTTCGGCCTGCACGACATCGGCAGGATCAAGCCGGGCGAAACTGTGCTGGTGTCTGCGGCGGCGGGGGCGGTCGGTTCGATCGCGGCACAGCTGGCAAAGCAGCACGGCTGCCGCGTGATTGGGGTTGCGGGCGGCGCCGGCAAATGCGCCTGGCTGATGGACGAGCTGAAAGTCGATGGCGCCGTCGATTACCGCGCGGGGTCGATTGGCGCGCAAATCAGCGCGCTGGCGCCTAAAGGCATCGATGTTTATTTCGACAACGTCGGCGGGGAAATTCTGGATGCGGCGCTGGCGCGCTTGCGCCGCCACGCGCGGATCGTTCTGTGCGGCGGTATTTCGCAATACAACAACACCGAACGCGCGCCGGGCCCGTCTAACTATCTGGCGATGATCTCGGCACGCGCCACGATGCAGGGCTTCGTGGTGATTGATTACTTCGATCGCTACAAAGAGTTCGCCCTTGCCATGGGTGCGCTCATTGCGCAGGGCAAAATCGTTGCGCGCGAAGACATCGTCGACGGTTTAGAGAACTTCCCGGCTGCACTTCGTCGTTTGTATCAGAGCCAAAACCTAGGCAAGCAGCTGCTGAAGCTCTGAGTGGTTTCATCTGCGCCAAGCCACCCAATGCTTGGCGGCACTGACTTATCGCACGGGCGAGCGGCCGCTGGAATTGGACACACTCGCGGCCTCTTTCGATTTCCATGGGTGTCGCAATGCTATCGATCCGCAATCTGTGGAAGACCTATCCGAACGGCGTGGTTGCGCTGAGCGATGTGTCTTTGGACTTGCCAGCCGGGATGTTCGGTCTACTTGGGCCGAACGGGGCCGGCAAGTCGTCGCTGATGCGCACGATCGCCACACTGCAGCAGCCGGATTCGGGCACGCTTACCTTTGACGGCATCAACGTGCTGACCGAGCCCGAGCGCATTCGGCGCACCTTGGGCTATTTGCCGCAGGATTTCGGCGTTTACCCCAAGGTCAGCGCGGTTGATCTGCTGGATCATTTTGCGGTGCTCAAGGGCTACGCCAACCGGGCCGATCGCAAAGCGGTCACCGAGGCCTTGCTTAACCAGGTTAATTTGTGGGATGTGCGAAAACGCGCAGTGGCCAGCTATTCCGGCGGCATGCGCCAGCGTTTTGGCATTGCGCAGGCCCTGTTGGGTGATCCCCGCTTGATCATCGTGGATGAGCCGACCGCAGGGCTTGATCCAGAAGAACGCAACCGTTTCCTTAATTTGCTGGCGAGCATCGGCGCTGACAAATTGGTGATTTTGTCCACTCACATCGTCGAGGACGTCACCGATTTGTGCCCGCAAATGGCGGTGATTGCCAAAGGCCGTCTGGTCCTGACCGGGCAGCCGCTGGACGCCATTGCGGCGCTCACCGACAAGGTCTGGCGCAAGACCGTCAAGCGCGAGGAGTTGAGCGCAATCAAAGCCGAGCACCTGGTGCTCTCGGAGCGCTTCGTCGGCGGCCTGCCGGTTGTGCACGTTTACGCGGAATCGAGCCCGGGTGCTGGGTTTGTGCAGGTCACGCCGGGCTTGGAAGACGTTTACTTTCTCAAGCTCAAACAAGCGGCTTGAGGGTGCAGCCATGATGTTTGAATTCTTTCGATTTGAGCTGTCCATGCAGCGCCGCCAGGCGCTCTATTGGATCGTGGCCTCGGCAATGGCCTTGATCGCCTTTGCTGCGGCTGCCAGTGACGCGGTGACGCTGGGCGGTTCTATTGGCAATGTGCTGCGCAATGCGCCGCTGGTGAACATTGTCTGGCTCGCGACCTTGAGCTTTCTAGGCATGTTCTTGATTGTGATGTTCATTGCCGAACCGCTGCTGCGCGATGCGGATTTGGGCGCTGCGGACATGCTCTATTCCAAGCCATTTCGCCGAGCCGATTTGGTCATCGGGCGCTTTCTGGCCGGCGTGCTGATGTCGTTCGGTATCTATGTGATCGCAGCGATTGCGATCTTTATCGCGACCTTTATGCCCTGGATCGATGCGCTTCGGATTGGTCCGGCAAGGCTTGATGGCTATCTGTATGGACTGCTGGTTTTCTCGCTGCCCAACACGCTGTTGATCGGTGCCATTTTGGCTGCGCTTGCGGTTAGATTTCGCTCGGTGATGGCGGTTTACGTCGGCGTTTTGGCGCTGCTGGTGGGCTACATCATCGCAGGGACTTTTGTCCGCGAACTCGACGCCGAGTGGATCGTGGTTTTGAGCGATCCGTTCGGGATCCGCGCACTTAACACCGTCACCCGCTATTGGACCGCCGCTGAGCGCAACCAAGACCTGCCCAGCCTGATTGGCTACTTAGGCGTCAATCGCCTGATTTGGATGAGCGTTGCGTTCGCGCTGTTGGGCTACGCGGTTAGCCGGTTTGATCCCTTTTTGCGAAGTTCTGCCAAGAAAAAAGTGGCAGCGCTGGATGCAGCCCCGGCCAACTTGGTCGAGGCGAGCTCGGTTAAGCCGTCATTTGGCGCGGCCAGCGCCGTCGCCGCGTACTTTTCAAGCGCGCGTCTGCACAGCCGCTTTGTGATTCTGGGCGTCCCATTTCTGGTGATGCTGGCCTTTGGCCTGATCAATTTCTACGGTGCGGCGCGCAACACCGAGGCCTACGGAACCGCGGTTTACCCGGTCACTTACCTAATGGTGGAAGCCATTCAGGGCGGCATGCAGTGGCTGCTGGTGATCATCGTGATTTTCTATTCAGGCGAATTGGTATGGCGAGAGCGCAACGCCAAAATGCATGAAATGGTGGATGCGAGCCCGGTCCCCGGATGGGTGCCATTGTTTTCCAAGGTGACCGCCTTGCTCGCGGTGATCACGCTGTTTGGGGTGGTCGCGATTGCAGCAGGGATTGCGTTCCAGTTGCTCAAGGGCTACACCGGCGCTGAGCTCTGGGTGTTTGTTGGCGGGGTGACGCTGAACTCCGTGTTTTTCGTCGTGCTGGCCCTGTTCGCTATCGCGGTGCAGGTGATCAGCGGCAATAAGTTTTTAGGCTACGGGATCGTGCTGGCCGCGGTGCTGGCGCCAATCGTGTTTCCCGCATTGAACCTCAATCACAACCTTTACACGCTGGGTGGCTCTCCGAGTGCGACCTATTCGGACATGAATCGCTGGGGGCCGTTTGTTGCGCCCAGTTTAAGCTTTAGCGCTTACTGGCTCGCGTTCGCCAGCGCCCTGCTGCTGCTCGCCAGCGCCTATCTGGTGCGCGGCGTAGCGGGCACGTTTAGCGCGCGCAGCCGGCTCGCACTGACCCGCCTCAAAGGCTCGCTCGGCGCTGCGTTTGCGCTCACGACGCTGCTCTTCGTTGGCTTGGGTGGGTACATTTACTACAACACCAACGTGTTGAACGACTACCGCGCCGCGGATCAACTGCGCGATGCTCAGGCCGATTTCGAGAAGCGCCACAGGGCTTTGGCCCTGCTGCCGCAGCCGCGGATAACAAAGGTCTATGCCGACGTCGATTTAAGCCCAAAGCTTGGGCGCGCTGAGATTCGCGGGCGCTACACCATCGTCAACAAGACAAATGCGCCGATCAAAACCTGGGTCATCCAAGTGAATCCGGAGGCCGAACTTAAGTCGATCGAGCTGCCACCGCACCGCATGCGCGAATACGACAAAGACGCCAACTTGCGCGTTGTCGATTTGGACACGCCGATGGCGCCGGGCTCGAGCTTTGAGCTTAAGTTTGAAACGGTGCTCGGGCAAACCGGGTTTCGCAACAGTGCGCAGTCCACCAGCGTGGTCGAGAACGGGAGCTTCTTTAACAACGCCCAGACCTTTCCAAGTTTCGGCTATCAAACCGGGCTTGAGCTAACCGATCGCAACGAGCGCCGCAAGCGCGGCTTGGGCGAACCTCGGCGCGTGCCCAAGCTTGAGGACGAAGCAGCGCGCGCCAACACCTACATCGCCAACGACGCCGATTGGATCGATTTTGAAACGGTCGTCAGCACCGATCCCGACCAAATCGCGCTGTCGCCGGGCTATCTGGTGCGTGAGTGGAGCGAAAATGGGCGGCGCTATTTCCACTACAAGATGGACGCCAAGATGCTGCCGTTTTTCTCCTATCTTTCGGCGCGCTGGCAGGTTAAACGCGGCGAATGGAAAGGTTTGCCGATCGAGGTGTACCACCACCCAAGTCACGACAAAAACGTCGACCGGATGATCGAAAGCGTGCGCGATTCGTTGGACTACTTCACCGCGAATTTCTCAAAGTATCAGCATCGTCAGGTGCGGATCATCGAGTTCCCGCGCTACGCCGGCTTTGCGCAGTCCTTTGCCAACACCATCCCCTACTCGGAGTCGATTGGTTTCATCGCCGATCTGCGCGACACCGATTCGATTGACTACGTCTACTACGTCACCGCCCACGAAGTGGCCCATCAGTGGTGGGCGCATCAGGTGATCGGCGCCAACATGCAGGGCTCGACCATGCTCTCGGAGTCGCTGGCGCAGTACTCGGCGCTGATGGTGATGGAGAAAAAGTATGGGCCAAATCAAATGCGCCGGTTCCTGCGCTACGAGCTCGACAGCTATCTGCGCGGCCGCGCCAGCGAGACGCTGGAGGAGCTGCCGCTCTATCGGGTCGAAAATCAGCCCTACGTGCACTACCGCAAAGGCGCGCTCGTGTTTTATCGCCTGCGCGACGAAATCGGCGAGGTTAACCTCAACAAGGCCTTGGCCGAGTTCATTGCCAAGACCGCTTTTCAGTCGGCGCCGTACACCACCTCGCGCGAGCTGATCGCCATTATTCGGCAGCACGCGCCGGCTGAAAAGCAGGAGCTGATCACCGATTTGTTTGAGAAAATTTCCTTCTACGACAATCGGGTTGAATCGGCAACGGTGAAAAAGCGCGCTGACGGCAAATTTGAGGTCACCCTGAATCTGAGCGCCGCCAAGCTGTATGCAGACGGCTTGGGCGCTGAAACCGAAGCGGCGATCAATGACGACATTGAGGTAGGCGTGTTCGCCGGCGAGGGCAAGGATCAGAAAGTCCTGTATCTGAAAAAAGAGCGCATCAACAGCGCCAAGCCCAGCTTTACCGTGGTCGTGGACGAGGCGCCGAGCGAGGTGGGATTTGATCCCTACAACAAGTTGATCGATCGCGTCAGCCGCGACAATCGAAAGAAGGTGAGCGCCGGTTGAGCGAAACGATGGCGCCTTTTTTTAAAAAATCAGGCGTTTAGCTCAATCTTTAAGCTGTCGATCAGCCGCGTGCTGCCAATGCGCGCAGCGATCAACACAACGGCCGCTTGATCTGCTGACACCGCGCCCAGCGTCAGCGCATCGCGCACCGCCACGTAGTCGACGTTGAATCCGACTTGCTTGAGCTGCGCACTGCCGTAGCTCTCTAGCGAATCGACGCTCTCGCCGTCGCGGTAGCGCCTGGCAATCGCCCCAAGCGTCTGAAAAATTAGCGCTGCGACCGCGCGTTCCTCGGGGCTCAAAAACTGGTTGCGTGAGCTCATCGCTAGGCCGTCGGGTTCGCGCACGGTGGCGGCGCCAACGATTTCAACGGGCGCGCTAAGGCCGCGCACCATCGCCCGAATCACCGCAAGCTGTTGGTAATCCTTCTCACCAAAAATCGCGAAATCGGGCTGCACGATGTTGAAGAGTTTGGCGACCACGGTGGCCACCCCATCAAAATGCCCAGGTCTGAAGGCGCCACACAGCAGATTGCTCAATGCCGGCACGGACACGACCGCCAATCCGGCCTCGCTTGCGTACATCTCAGCGCTGTCGGGCGCAAACAGCGCATCGCAGCCCGCCCGCGCGAGGCCTTCTGCGTCGGCCTCAAGCGTGCGTGGGTAGCGCTCAAAGTCTTCATTCGGAGCAAACTGGGTTGGATTGACAAACACGCTGGCGACCACGCGATCCGCGCGTTCGCGTGCGATCTCGACCAACCGATAGTGGCCCGAATGCAGATTGCCCATGGTCGGGACGAACGCAACCGATTGGCCACTGCGTTTAAAGCGCAAGACCTCGGCGCGCAAGCCCAAGATGGTGCGGTGGGTATTCATCAGAAACAGTGCTCTGGAGCCGGAAATTGGCGCGCTTTGACCGCCGCCACATAGGCTTTGAGTGCACCCAAAATGCTGCCGCCTTCGCTTAGAAAATCCTTGGAAAAGCGCGGGCGGCGGCTCATCCCCACATTCAGCAAATCGTGCAGCACCAGGATCTGGCCATCGCAATCGGGGCCTGCACCAATGCCGATCACGGGGATCTGCAAACTGCGCGTGATTTCGGCCGCAAGCGCTGCCGGCACGCATTCAAGCACCAGCAGCTGGGCGCCGGAGTGCTGCACAGCGAGCGCGTCTTCGCGGAGCTTCTGCGCCTGGGCCTCATCACGGCCTTGCACCCTAAAGCCGGACAGCTTCAAGACCGATTGCGGGGTCAAACCCAGGTGCCCGCAAACCGGCACATCGCGCTCGCTGAGCAGACGGATCGTTTCGAGCATGTGGCCCGCGCCTTCAAGCTTGACCATCTTGGCGCGGCCTTGACCCAGCATCGCTTGCGCCGCGCTG
>Ga0105047_10016385_pt1 | contig 11617 bp, 6 predicted proteins | sample MAT04_FD_78384 | JGI IMG/M metagenome (GOLD analysis project Ga0105047, IMG submission 78384) | Freshwater microbial communities from Lake Fryxell liftoff mats and glacier meltwater in Antarctica - MAT-04 (megahit assembly) | ecosystem: Environmental > Aquatic > Freshwater > Ice > Liftoff... | reverse complement strand
GCTGCTCGGGCCGGCCAGAACTTGATTCAGGAATTGATGGGCGTTAGCAAGTTCGCATCACGTGCCAGAACCCAACGGCCGTCCGGTTCTTTGCGAAACACGGAAAGTGTATATATCCAGCCATCCGCTTGGATTGCCCACCATCGCGGGGGTCACCACCACTGACAAACGACCTCGGCAATACGCTACGTCCCCGGCCACGACAACCTCCTCGAACTCGCCACTGCAAACGAGCTTTACCTGTTTGAGCCCTGCGGTGAAGGAAGCCGCGAACTCCTCACGACCAAAGGGCGGACGGCCGGATGTCAAAAACACGACGTCCTTGGCCATCAATGATTAAGAGCAGTTCAAAATCACCATTCCCAGTCGCTTCGAACCACGCGACTTGCGTTTCGCGAATGGCTTGCTCGTCGAGTTTCATGAGCGCTCAGTTCGCCAACGGAAAAGAACTGCGATTGCATGCATTCTATCAAACGCTCCTGGTGGCGCGATCATTCCACCTTCCAATACATCCCTGCTATTTCATGAATGACTTGCCATCACAAACAGCACGAGCACCATTCCGACCGAGAGGCCGCATCCAATTAATCCGAGCACCGCAGACCATCGGGGACGTTCGTGGCGCGCGAGGGAAATCCCCCCGGCAACAGCCCCCAGGAATCCGAACACACCAATGGCCATAAACATGAGGACTATGCCGATGAGTAACTGAATGAGTCCCCCATACATTTGACCGCCAGGCTCTTGCGAGTCCCGGTCGATAGCCTCACTCGTCAGCAAGTACCCGACAAATGGGGTAGCGATCACAGTCGCGAGGAGACTCAGCGATATCATTCCGAAAGTTGGCCTTGGAGAAGTCGCAAGTGGATCGGTGCTCATGGGGTTACAACTTTCCGTTAATGACCAGGAATGCGGAAGCCGACCTGACGAAGCCAACCTGCTCCGACTGCAACGCGGATAGGGCTTTATTTAGCAACTCTTGAGCTACACCCATCGATTTGGTGAGCCGCAGGGTGTCCTACCACAGAGGAATTCCGACTCGGGTTATTCCTCTCTCTCACAGATGAGCTAAACTGCCCTTGGTTTCCGAACGCGGTGCGTCCATCATGCTTCCGACTTCGGCCAGCTTGCTCGACCGATTGCATAGCCCGACCGATCCCGCGGCGTGGGACCGGCTGACGGCGGTGTATTCGCCATTGATTCGGGGTTGGCTGCAAAAGCAGAACGTGCGAAACGACGATGCCGAGGACCTGGTGCAAGAGGTGCTGATCGTCGTGATTCGGCGGATTCCGGAGTTTCAACACAATGGCCGCACCGGAGCGTTTCGAGCCTGGTTGCGGATGATTGCGGTGAATGTCAGTCGAGACTTCTGGAAGGCAAAGCGCCTTCGCCCCGCGGTTGTCGGTGGCTCGGACTTCGGAGCGGTGCTCGATCGGTTGGCAGACTCCTCGGATGCCTTGAGCCGGGAGTGGGATAAAGACCACGATCTGTTCGTCACCCGGCGATTGTTGGAGCTGCTTCGCCCACAATTTGAAGCGACGACCTGGACCGCGTTCGAGCGGTTCGCGTTGAAGGGGGAACCCGCGGCCGTGGTGGCGGCGGATCTCGGGATCACGTCCAATGCGATTTTTATAGCCAAGTCGCGAATTTTGACCCGGCTCCGCGAGGAAGCAGCGGGTTTGCTGGATTCCTGACAGGTCCGCCCCGAACGTGCCATACACTTGTGTCTCGTTCGTCTTCGGAGTTTGCCATGACCGCTCTCGCCGTTCACCCCGATGCCGCCGCGTTGCGGTCTTTTGCGCTAGGCCGCTTGCCCGAGGATCATCGGGCTGAAGTGGAAGCCCACGTCGCAGCCTGTGGCGATTGCGGTCGAATCTTGGAAGGGGCCGGTGGGGATTCGCTCCTGGACCTCGCCCGCCGGGCCGCGATGTCGACACCCGCCCCCGCGGGTTCGGAAACGCTCGGCCCGGACGTGGAATCGCCGCCGGAACTGAGCGACCACCCGCGCTACCGTATCCTCGGCAAACTCGGGGCGGGTGGCATGGGCGTCGTTTACAAGGCCGAGCACCGCGTCATGGGTCGGCTCGTCGCCCTTAAGGTTCTCAGTCCGCGAACGACGGCGAAGCGAGGGGCCGTCGATCGATTCCGCCGGGAGGTTCGCCTGGCCTCGCGGTTGTCGCACCCGAACATCGTCACGGCTCACGACGCCGACGAGGCGGGTGGATTGCACTTTTTGGTGATGGAATACGTAGATGGCATGAGCCTCGACAAACTGCTCGACCGCAAGGGATCGCTCCCGGTGACAACGGTCTGCCACTTCATCCGGCAAGCCTCGCTCGGGTTGCAACACGCGTTTGAACGGGGCATGGTTCACCGCGATATCAAGCCGCAAAATATCATGGTGACTCGCAAGGGGGCGGTGAAAGTCCTGGACTTCGGCCTGGCGTGCGTGGCGCGCGACGGCGACGAAGCAACGAGCGCCACCGCGGCCAAGGTGACCTCGCCGGACATGGTGATGGGCACCCCGGACTTCCTCGCGCCCGAACAGGCGAAATGTGCTGTTGATGTGGACATCCGGGCGGACCTTTACGGAATGGGCGGCACGCTCTGCTATTTGCTCACGGGCCAACCGCCGTTCCCCGGGGGAACCGCGTTCGAGAAGTTAATGGCGCACGTGACCGAACCGCCGCCGGATATTGCCCAGCGTCGACCGGAGATACCCGCGGCACTGGCGGCGATCGTCTCGAAGTTATTGGCGAAAGAACCGGCCGACCGGTTTGCCACACCTGCGGAATTGGCCGCGGTGCTTCTGCCGTTTACGAAGGCAGCCACCGGTAACATGGCGCTCGTTCCCGTGCTCGACGCGGAGGTGGTCGCCCCGTTCGAAGCAGTTCCCGCTTTCGAAACCATGGTCGAAGCGCCTGCCAAACCGCGAAAGAAGAAGGCGAAGAAGCAGCCGGTGCCGTTTTATGCGAAACACCGCTCGAAATTGATTGCCGCGGGAATTGCTTTGGCGTTGTTGGCGGCCGCGGGGTTCGCGGCGAATCGGTTGAGTGGAAATCGACCCGATGCGACAGCGTCGAATCCGCCCACGAAAACCGATTCGACGAATACCACTGCGATTTCCCCAGCAAAAACGGGTCAGCCGAGTGTGTTGATGGTGCTCGCCCCGAACAATCTTTACTTGCCGGATTATCATCCGGTTCGCGAAGAGTTGGAACGCAATGGCGTTCGCGTTCAGACGGCCTCGATGTCGAAAGGCCCTTGCGAACCGCACGAGACGACACCGGGGGCTCCGGTGGTTCCGGACCTCGCCATTAAAGACGTAGATCCGACGAAGTACGACGCAGTCATTTTTATTGGTGCGGGCGTGTGGCCTTACACCGCCGGACCGGGCGCCGAAGATGTCCGACGGATTATCGGAAGTCTTCGGGATCGAGGGAAAATCGTCGCCGCGATTTGCATCGGGGCTCAGGTGTTGCATCAGCATAACATCATCAACCTTCAGACCGTCGTGCCTGGGAAGAAATTCGAAAACTCCGGCGTGAACCGCAATGGGCAAGTGATTACCGGGGGCACCTATACCGACGCGGTTCCGTTCGCCAAGGAAGTCGTTCGTGCGGTGAAAAAGTGATGACGAAGAAAGCCCAGGGACGGCCGTCCATGGGCTTTTGAGAGCCGGAACCCTAGAACCGGCCAGTTTGCGCCAACAATTCCTCTCATCGGCCGTTCAGATAATTGACAGGCTAACCGTCGGCGTGTTACCGTGACCGCAAAGTAATCGTCGTTCCCCGGTTCCGGCAATCCGGCTCGGGGCGATTGGACACTCGACCCGGCTCGCGACGGGTAGAATTTGACGATTCACCCGATCGTACTGCGCCCCGAAAAGACCATCGATCACCCCGCCGTTGTGCGGGTCAATGAGAGTTTCGACCATGGCCAAACCATTCGGCGTCTGGGGTATCGACATCGGCCAGTGTGCCCTCAAAGCACTCCGCCTGGAGATGATCGACGGCTACCCCACAGCGACGGCCTTCGATTACATCGAGCATCCGAAAATCCTTTCACAACCGGACGCCGACCCGGACGCCTTGACGCGGGAATCGCTGGAGAAGTTCTTCAGCCGGAACCCGCTGGGCAAGGACCAGGTCGCGATGTCCATCGCCGGGCAAAGCGGGCTTGTGCGGTTCGTGAAACTGCCGCCCGTGGAAGAGAAGAAAGTCGCGGACATCGTCAAGTTCGAAGCCAAGCAACAGATCCCGTTCCCGCTCGATGAAGTCGTCTGGGACTTCCAAAAGATCGGCGGCGGCGAGACGATCGGCGGCTTCGCGATGGAGACCGAAATCGGCCTCTTCGCCATGAAGCGGGACATCATCAACAAACACATCGGGCACTACAAAGCGGTGCGAGCCGAAGTCCACTACGTCCAGATGGCTCCGCTCGCCCTCTGTAACTTTGCCACTTACGAAATCCTCCGTAAGGGCGGCCCGGACGGCGTCGAAGGCGACGGCGTGCCCGTGGCCGAGGGGGAAGAAGATGAAACACCCCGCGGCAAGAAACGCTGTGCCGTGGTCCTCGATATTGGCACCGATAGCTCGAACCTCATCATCACCGACGGCGGCAAGATCATCTGGCAGCGGCCGATTCCGCTCGGCGGCAACCACTTCACCCGGGCCCTGACGAAGGAACTGAAACTGACCTTCGCCAAGGCCGAGCACCTCAAGCGGAACGCCGCGAAGTCCGCGGAACTCGCCCAGATTCTGCGGGCTCTGCGGCCCGTGCTCACCGAGTTCGTCGGCGAAGTTCAACGCTCGCTCGGCTATTTCACGAACACCCACCGGGACGCCCACGTCGCGTACCTCATCGGCCTCGGCTCGGCTTTCCGGCTCCCCGGTCTGCAAAAGTACCTGTCGGAAAAGCTCTCGCTCGAAGTGCGCAAGCCGTCCAAGATCGACCGCCTCGCGGGGGAACAGGTTCTTCAAGATCCCACCTTCACCGAGAACATCCTCACCTTCCCCATTGCGTATGGACTCGCCCTGCAGGGCCTCGGCGTCGCGCGGATTCTCACGAACCTGCTCCCTACCGAAGTCCGCACCGAACGACTGATTCGGGCCAAGAAACCCGCCGTGGCCATGGCGGCAGCGGCCCTGCTCATCGGCACCGCCATCATGGGCATCGGCTATGGAGCCCAGGTCTCCGCAGTCTCGGACCCCAAGATCGACGCATCGCTCGTCATCGCCGAGAAACAAGCCAAGGCGGCGGGCGACCAGAACACGGCCTACACCGACAAAGAAAAAGAAATCAAAAAAGCTCAGGGCGATGTCAAGGCGATCATCGTCGGCAACGACGAACGGTTGAACTGGATCCGCTTCCAGGAAGTGCTCACCGCCGCATTGCCTCGCCACGGCAATAGCCCCGCTGGCAACCTCGACCTCCCCGAGCAGGAGCTGTTCTGGAACACCCTCGAAGGCAAACGAGCCTTCGAGAAGTACCGCGAGCGGATGGCCGCCGGCATCCCGCTCGAAAAAATCCACGAAGACGACCTCGCCCAGCACCTCGCGAACGTGTCGCTCGAATCGGTGTACTGCCGCTACACTGACAACGTCGGCGCGTTCCTCACGACGGCGGATGATCGCGTCCGCCGGAAATTTGCCGAGAACATTGCCGACGATATGGATCCCGCCGATCGCGAAGAATTCGACGACAACGGGACCAAGCGGGTGAAGCCCAAGACCAAAGAGGGTGGCGGGTGGATCGTCGAGTTGCGCGGGTTCACCTACCACAAACTCGGAACAAACTTCATTCGCAAATGCCTGGTGAAAAATCTGAATAACATCAACACCCGGTTTGCGGTCGCTGGGAATCCGGATGCGAAAATCCGCGAGATCATTCCGGGTGGCGTCGACCCCGTGAAAGGCAACGTTTCCAACGTCTTCATCTACCTCTCGCAGACGGACGACAAGTACGCCACACCGACGCAGTTCAAGTACATCAGCGCCTCCTACCTGGACGAAATGCTCGCCGGTTCGGGCGGCGGCGGCGGTGTCGGCATCCCGCCCGGCGAGGGTGGTGAGACGTCATCGATGGGGCCAACGTCCATGGGGCCGGGAGCGCAACCCGGTTCGATGATGACCCCCGGAGCGACCGGCGGGACGCCCCCGTCCGGTACAGCTTGGACTCCAGCGAACTCTCCCGGTTCGGGTGCAGGGGCAGGGTCGGGCGGTGGATTTAGTGCGGGCGCGATTGGTCTCGGGCCCACGCCCATGGGCGAAGGCAGCCCGACCACTCCGACCGGGGGGACTACGGCAGCAACGACCCGCAAGCCGAAAGGCCGCACCGAATTCGTCGTCTTCCTCGTCTGGCGGGAACCGACCCCGACCGACCCGACGCCGAGTGCCGCCACGGCGCCCTAACTGAGCGACTGTTTGCCCGATTTCCGAACTCGAACACCTACGCATTCCGGTTCCAAATATGAAGAACGATGCAATCTTGAAGCACCACTTCTGGATCCTCGCCGCCGCGGTTCCACTGTTCGTTTTCTTGACCGTGTTGCTCATCTGGATCGAGGCCGGCAGCACGGCCGATGCCAAGTCCACGGTCATTAGTGACCGCTACAAAAAGGTCAACGATGCCAAGGCCAAAGGCACCAAGGCGATCGCCGATTTTGGCGAACAGAAAAAAGTGCTCGATACCAAGCGGCAGGCGCTCTGGGATTTCAACTGGAAACTGCAAACGGGCCAAATCGACCGCGATGGTAAACCGACGAAAGAAGTCGACCCCAACCCGAACAAGCAAAATGACTACCTGTTCGATGACGGGAACATTTACAAATGGACGGGCGATCGAAACGCGAACCTCCGAGCCCTCGTCATCGACAACCAACAGTACGGGGGGAACTTCGACCCTGCGGATACCGAGACCGAACTGACGAAAAAGAAGCGCCTGAAAATGAAGACGCCGAACAGCGAGTTCGACGATTTCAAGAAGCCCGAGAATTACGAAGCCTCGTACGAAGAAGCCGCGAAGACCATCGCTCCGACGACGTTCGTCGGGGGTTCGTGGAAGAATGCGTTGAGGTACGTCAGCGATTGGACGGATCGCAAACCGACCGACGCCCAAATTTGGCTGGCTCTCGAAGACTTCTGGGTTCAACGGGGGCTGTTGAAGCCAATTCGCGACGTGAATCAAGATGCCGCCAAGTTCGTCATGCTTCCGGCCTTGGCCGATGGGAAACCGCCGACGAAACTCAAGCGTGTCTTTCAAAGTCGAGTCTGGCAAGTGGAGCTCGAAATCCCGGAAACCGGCCCTTATGCCGGCAAAGCGATTCTCGCCAAACTCCGCAACCGCACCGACCGCTTGCAACTTTTGGGCGTCGGCAACACGATGCGGCTCCTGATCAAACTTACGCCGAACGGGCAGCCGATCGAGTATCGCATCGAGGGCGAATTCGTCAAAGCCCGCGAGGAACTCGTGATCGCGACTCCGGTGCCTCGTCTGCACGGCATCCCGGATCAGACCGAATTCTCGGAAATCGCCGAGGTCCGACAGGTCCTGGATGAGCGGACCGTTCCGATCCGACGGGTGGACATGATCGCTCCGGGCTTCAAAGATTCTCGCCACGCTGCAGGATCTCTCAAGCCACCAAGCTGGTATCCGCCGGATGCGACCCCACCTCCGGGCGGCACGACACCGGGCACGATGGGCACTCCGCCGGGCACGACCGAAGGCGAAGGGCCCCGGCCGGGACTTGGCGCGCCGGCTGCCTTCGGTCCCGGAGCCGGCGGCGCGACGAGTTCGCAAGCAGGACGCACCGGAACGCCCGAAGTGGTGCTCGATAAAAATAAGAACCGCTATCTCGAAATGACCGCACAGGTTCGTCGCGTGCCCGTGGCGATTGTCATTCTGATCGACCAGATGTTCATGCAAGACGCGCTCGTTCAGTTTGCCAACTCGCCGTTGCGGTTCCAAACGACGCAATACCACTGGAAGCGATTCCGCGGCACGCTCAGCGGAGGATCCGCCGGCTCAACCTCTCTCACAGGTGGGAGTACGCCGTTCGGCCCCAGCGGCAGCGACGAAGGACCTGGGGTGACACTCCCATTTTCCGAAGGTCCGGGAAGTTCGATTGGGCCCAAGCCCGGAGGCGGCGGCCCCGGACCAGGAACCTTTTCGCCGATGGGCCCCATCGGCATTCCGCCCGGTGGTACGGGTCCAGGGATGCCCTACGACCCGTATGGGGTGGGAGGAACGAGTGGTGGCGCTGGTGCCAATAGCGTCGCTACGGAGGGTCAAATCACTTCCGGGCTCGTCGAATTGACGATTTACGGCATCGTCACCCTCTACGAGAAATACCAGGACCTGGGTGAAAAACCATCGACCGTCGAGACGGTGACTCCACCCGAACCCGAAGTTAAGGACCCCAAGGATCCTAAAGATCCCAAGGACCCCAAAGGCGTCGCACCCGTTACCCCGATGCCCGGAACCGGTACGACAGTTCCTGCCCCGGTTCCACCGGGAACACCGATGCCGACTCCGGCACCCGGACCAGCCCCAACGCCCGCGCCGGTTACGCCCCCGACAACGCCCAAGAACTGACTCGACTACTGCCGACTGAGAACGTCGGCTGAACACCATAGCTCAAGGAATGCCAATCATGGCCAAGTCCTCTGGCGGTATGAAAAACATCCTGCTCGAAAAGGGCGAACTCATCGCCTTGATCGGGTCGGGCGTGTTCGCGTTCCTCCTCCTGATCTGGGGAGTGGGAGCACTCGCCACGGCCGGGGCACCGGTTTCGGTGACCCAGATCGATAGTAAAGCCAAAGGCCTGGAAAGCGGGATCCGAGCCCCTGGCGAAAGTGCGCCGGCGCAACCCGAATGGGTCGACAAGGCGGCCGGATACCCGGCGATTCCCTCGGACAAATACGCCCTGGCGGGCTCGACCTTCGAGCCGATCCATCAACCGGATATGCTCCGCGAAAACCCCGGAGTGCTCGGGGTCGACGACTACCAGATTGACCTGGTGCGAGCCCCGATGCCCGCCCTGGATATTCGCAACGACGACGGCAAAATCACCATCGGCGTGTTGACCGCCGCCCCGCAGGGCGCGAAGATGGATTCCAAAGAATTGCGCGAAAGTTTGTCGGGGGCCCTCAAGAATTTCCAGGGACGCCCGGTCACGCCTCCGCGGAGGCAACCGCGTTCGACACAACCGACCGGTGGCGCGGGAAGTTCCGCGGGTCCGCAACCAGGTGCTGGCCAAGGACCGGGCAGTTCGGCGGGTCCGGCTCCGATGGGTCCACCGTCAGCAGGGGGCGGTTCTTCGCTCGGGCCCGTGGCCGGTGGCGGCGGAACAGGACCTCGCGGAGGGGGGAGTTACGATCCTTACGGTGCGATGGGCACTACGGGGACCAATGAAGGCGCGGCGGGTCTACGAGACGATAAAACGATCACGTACATGACTCCGGAAGAAGTCGAAAAGAAGGGTCTTCCCCTGGCGAAGACGGTCTACCCGTTGCGAATGTTGATCGTTCACGCCGCGGTTCCGCTGAGTGCTCAACGAAACGAAATCCGCCGGGCTCTGCGGCTTCCGGATGTGAAAAATGCCCAGGGCCAGATCACGTACAACCCCGAAGTGGAACCGATTTACGATGGCTTCGAGGTCGATCGTCGGCTCGCCCCCCCTGGGGCCGATATCAACCAGTCGCCGTGGACCGAGTTCAACCACTACGACGAGTACTATTCGAAGATTCGGGCCCGCAAGATCGCGGACCAGCCGGATAGCGATTACCTGTCATTGTTCTTCCGCTATGAGCAAAAGATGGCCGCCCCGCTTCCGATGCTGGCCGACCAACTCGGCTCCTACGGGCAGATGCGAATTGAGTCGATCAATCGGGTCATCAAGAAAATGGAAGATGATCGAAAACCCAAACCGACGGTCACCGATTGGAACCGTCGCTTCCAGTCCAGCGCGGGCACGGGTGAAAACCCGTACGCTCCCGCGGGCACGAATTCGTTCGGTGGAATGAATCAACCCGGTCTGGGGGGGGCGACGGGCCCAATGGGTATCCCGCCGATCGGAGGCGGAACGTCGAATCAGCTGCCAGGGTCTTCGCAACCGTATCCCGGAATGCCGGGGAATGGAACCCAGGCTCCGCCGACGTTGCCCGAGATCGATCACATTCTCATGCGGTTCCTCGATACCGACGTGAAGCCGGGGTTCACTTACCAGTACCGAGTCCGCTTGCGGATGAAGAACCCGAATTTCAAACAGACGGGGAAAGTCGGCCGCGATGACGATGCCAAGATCGAATTCCTCAACAGCGTTTGGGTCGAGATCCCCGAGAAGGTGACGATCCCGAATGAATCGTTCCTGTATGCGTACGATGCCAACAAGTACCTCGATTATGTGAAAACCCTGTCGGAATCGTCCGGGAAGGAACCGCAGATCGCGAAGTTGCTCGAAGAGAGAGACGTTCGCGAAGGAAAGAAGACCGTCGTTCAGGTTCAAACCTGGATGGAGAAAATTCGGATCGATTCCGGCAATAAGACCGAACCGGTCGGCACCTGGGTTGTCTCGGCAATGCCGGTCGGACCCGGCGATTACATCGGTCGTCGACAACTCGTCGAATTGCCACTCTGGTCGTCGGGGATCGTGAATTATGTGCTTCGCGAACTGGCCGGCGGGGTCAAGGTTGCCGGGCTCACGAACCAGAAGAATCAACCGAAGGGTTGGCCGATCAACTTCCGAACCCAATCGATTTTGGTCGATTTCGACGGCGGAAAATCGAAGAATCGCATCAACGACAAGGACGTTTTCGACGACTCCGCATCGGAACTTCTCATCCTGCGAGCGGATGGCAAACTGCTCGTTCGAAGCTCTGCCGACGACATGGACGAAAAAGACCGCGCCAAGCGTAACAACGATTGGGATGATTGGCTGAGCCGCGTGAAGCTCCGCAAGGACCTCTCCGTCACGCCAGCCGAGGGGTCGGGCGGCACCTTCATTCGGCCGCCAACGGGTGGCGGCAAGTAAACGATTGGTCCGACGAATCTGTAAACTGCGGGGGGCAAACTTCGCCCCCCGTTTTCGTTGGAGTATACCGTTGCTGATCGATACGCACGCCCACCTCGATGACAGTCGCTTTGCGGCGGATTTGGTGGGAGTGCTCGAACGAGCCGCGGCCGCGGGTGTCGTACGGGTTCTTACAATCGGTGTCGATCTCGCCACCAGCCGGGCCGCCCTCGATCTGGCGAAGCGGTTCTCGCAACTCTCGGCCGTCGTCGGAATTCAACCCAACCATGCCGCCGAGGCGGAACCAACAGATTGGGATGCGATCGTTGCCCTTTCCCGCGATTCCCACGTTGTCGCGCTGGGCGAAACCGGACTCGACCGCTATTGGGATCGGGCCCCGTTTCCACTTCAAGAAGACTACTTTGATCGCCATTTGAGCTTGGCCCGTCAGATCGGCAAACCGGTGGTCATTCACTGTCGCGAAGCCGAGGCCGATGTCGTCCGGATGCTGAAAGCGGAGTTTGACCGACAGGGCCCGATCCGCGGAGTGATGCACTCGTACAGTGGCGATCTTGCCACGGCGCAGGCCTGCCTGGCGATGGGTTT
>Ga0105047_10016384_pt1 | contig 11617 bp, 10 predicted proteins | sample MAT04_FD_78384 | JGI IMG/M metagenome (GOLD analysis project Ga0105047, IMG submission 78384) | Freshwater microbial communities from Lake Fryxell liftoff mats and glacier meltwater in Antarctica - MAT-04 (megahit assembly) | ecosystem: Environmental > Aquatic > Freshwater > Ice > Liftoff... | reverse complement strand
ATCTTTATCGTAAAAATATTCATTTATTACTGCATCTATAAATTTCAGACATTTGACAGAATACAATTCATTATTTATAATTGCATCTCTAGTAAAAAGTCCAAAATCCCCAAGAAAAACATTGTAATAATTTTTATCTAAATTTTCTTTGTAAAATGATTTAAACTCTGGTACAGACGTAAAAATTAAGTCACTTGCTTTTTTGAATTCCATATAACACTACTTTTTAGCTTTTGTTGGAACATTTTTCAAGTAATCCCAATTTACACCTTTCAATTGTAACCCTGTATCTGTAGTTAAATCTTGTATAACTTCATGTATAACGTTTTCATCTTTTGTCGTGAGTTTTCCATGATTTCCTTTTAATAAATCCTTCATAGTGTTCAATTCTTCTTGTGCTTTCTGTGTGTGATTAGAGCTACCTGTAAATGTCTGTCCCAATTTTTCGGCTCTTATAGCATCACCTGTTGAGCCACTTCCAACTTTTGCACCTGGTCTCCATAATCTATCAATAGTAGACTTTAATTTACTATTACTTATACTACCTAAAAGCCTATCCCTCATTCTTTGAATTAGTAACGGTTTCGTTTGAGAAACAAGAGATTTCACCCCTTTTATATCCTTTAGAGCCTGTCCTAAATATGCCAATCCAATCGCAGCTGAGGCAGTATTCCCAATTCGTTCTATTGACTTTAGCTTTGAAGCCATTTCATATCCAGCATCTACAATTTCCCCTTTGTTGATTTGTGCAAATATCTCACGACTGCCACCAAGATTGTTCAAACTTGTATTTCGCAGTTTGCCTGACATTGTATGCCAATGACCATCCGAACCATATACATGAACTCTATCCGCAAAAGCAGTTTTCATTTTTGTACCAGTTATCAGCTCAACTTCTCCACCAACTTCCAATACATTAACTAACTCGAAATATGCTTCTCCATTATATATCTTTTTCCCAAGCATATAAAATGAATCTTCCAATCCTTCAATTTCAACACTATTGATTACTTTATTACCACTAAAACTGTATGGAGTGTAATTAGGATATTTTTTCTCAAGAGGATCAGGCGCGAAGAAACGTCCAATCCTCGGATCATGCATTCTAAAAGTATAATTTAGCGAGTTTCCTTCTCCTTTCAGCTCATCATCCTTCTCCTGTCCTTGAATCCCGTAACGGTAGGCAGGCGTTGATGCGTGGCGGTTAGGGACAAGTTGCCCAAAAGGATAGTAATCATTATATGCAAGAACGTCTGGCAGAAACAAAGATACATAATCTGTTGGATTTGAAGGTGCCACAAAGGCATAAAAGTTGTCTAATGAAAATGCTGCCTGTCTATGTTGCGGGTTGTTTATGGTTACGGAAATTAAATATTCTGAACTTTCTGTAGGGGTAAACGAACCCGAAACAATGCCATCGGCTGGTACAAGTGTGTTCCAAATAATTTCTTTACTGTTAACATCTCTAACATCAAAAGATAGTGTAGCATCCGCCGGAAAATCATACAATCGTTTTACATTCATGTTGAACATAACTGTTTCTGACGCGCCTAGATTTACTATTGTTGTTGCCCAGATCAATAAACAGCTAACTTGATTTAATGAAATCTAAAAATTTTGATATTCAAATGATGGTTAGTCATAAAAGAGAATCTTTGAATGTTGAGAATTTTAAAAAGCAGCTTTTTGGAAGTAAAGATCGCAACAGGGCGATAATTCCCATTTATAAAGACCACAATAATAGAATTGAAAGCCTTTTATGAAATGGATATGCTCCGGGTACTTTAGAACGGTTCAAAATCTCACTAAACCAGTTGGAAGAATTTCTATTTTGGAAGTACGAGAAAAGCTATATATCAATTGACAAAATTGACTTTGCAATGATTACAGATTTTAAATTTTATCTGCGAAGCAATCGCCGTAGCAATTGCTCAGAATCTTCATATTCCTAGTCATTAACAGCCTCCCTAACTGTAAATATCCAGTTAAAGAAAAAACGCCGGCTTGTTTTATTTAGCATAATTTTTTATTTTTGAGAGCTGTTTTTTTTGGCAATAGTTTAAAAAAGTCGAAATTCGTAAACAGTGATTCGACAACCGCCGATACGTTAAGGTAAAAAATAAATTGAAATAATTGAAAATAGAATTATGATAGAACAAATCAAAGAATTTTTTTCTGGGTTGTTTACTACAGCTTTATGGCCTGCAAGATGGCACTGCGGCACATGGTCAGATTTTCATGGATGGTTATATATTGTAAGTGACTTATTGATTTGGCTTTCCTATTTTCTTATTCCAATTCTCATTATTGATTATTTCAAGAAAAAAAATGGAACTCTAAAATTTAATAATACCTATATTTACTTTGCAGCGTTTATACTTTTATGCGGAACCACACATTTCACAGACGCTATGATGTTCTGGGTGCCAATGTACAGGTTAAATGCACTTTTAAAATTGGCAACAGCAATAGTGAGCCTGTTAACAGTGTACCATTTATTCAAAATTCTGCCTGATGTTTTTTCGCAAAAAACAAGTATTGAACTTGAACAAGAAATTAATCGAAGAGTCGCAGCCGAACATCGACTTGAAGACGCCAACAAAAGGCTTGAAGGATTTGCATCTGTGGCTTCACACGATCTGCAAGAACCACTAAGAAAGATATCAAGATATGTAGAACAATTAAAAGAAAGCAATAATGTCACATTTGACCCGTCTACTTTACAACAAATTGATAAGATTTCAGATGCGACCGCCCGCATGAAATCACTAATTGCCAATATTTTAACACTTTCCTCCATAAAGCAAAAAATTAATTTAACCACTGTTGATCCCAAATTATCTTTAGAACAAGCTATCAATGATCTCGAAATAAAAATAGCAGATAAACAAGCAGTTATAAACTATTCTGCCCTACCTCTAATTCTTGGAAATGACATTTACCTTACTCAGCTTTTCTTAAATCTTTTAAGTAATGCTTTAAAATTTAATTCAAATAAGCCGGTGATAAATATTATTGGAAAGAAAAAAGGCGATTTTGTAATTATTAGTATCAGCGACAATGGTATTGGAATAAATGCCGAACATTTACCTAAAATTTTTGAAGCATTTCAAAGATTACATTCTAAATCATCTTACGAAGGAACGGGGATTGGTTTGACAATATGTAAAAACATAGTTGATTCTCACCAAGGAAGTATCACCGTTAGTAGCATCCCTGAAGAAGGAACTACATTTGAACTAACATTTTTAGCGTCACACTAAGAAGCTGTAAAACTCACTTATATGATTTTAGGCTTCTTATTCAAACAATTAAAATTAACTTCTAAAAACGCAAATGCACGGTCTACAATAATTTATGTAATCCCATAAGAAAAGAAATTTAGAAACTACTTTTCTCTGTTTGGTAAAAATGAATACAAGGCTTTGCTTTAGTCCATTTTGAATTTGTTTGTTTGGATTCCCTAACGTGGCGGTAAAAATTACTGCTATATTATTTCCGACAGCTGCAGTAAAAAAAGCCCCGTGCGATTAAATGGTACCGTAAAACACGCTCTAGCTCCAACCAATGTTGCAAAAATGGCGGCTGCCGTACTATCTCATAATTTTTCTTTGGGCAGAAACTAAGGATAACATTAAAGAAAATGAACTTATATCAGCCAATTATGTTACTATTATGTACTTGTATGTTGGCTTTTTTTTTCGGATGTACTTCCATTTCGCCACAACATCCGATCGCTGGCAGCTCTTGACCTTTTTCGGCTAAAAAATCACGATACCATTTTCCCGAATTTTTAATGGTTCGTTTTTGACTCGTGTAGTCAATGTAGATTAATCCAAAGCGTTGCTTTAATCCTTCTGTCCACTCAAAATTATCGGTTAACGACCAAACAAAATAACCAGATAGTTTGGAACAGGTTTGCTTAGCTCTCAGCACTTGTTCTAAATACGATTTTATAAAATGAGATCTGTTGTCATCCTGAATTATACCATCAACAACTTCATCGGGAAACGAAGCACCATTTTCGGTTACCATTATCTTTTTGACCCCATCATACGCTTGATATTTTTGAATCATCTCAAAAAGAGATTCTGGATACACCTCCCAGTCCATTGCTGTATAGAATACTTTTCTTTTATCGGCCGGAATTATTTTGGCATTAAGATGCGGTGTAAAAATAGTATGCGCTACCACTTCACGAGTGTAATTTTGTATCCCAATAAAATCAAACGTTACCTTCATCAGTTCAGAATCGCCTTCTAAAGTATACCGCTTTACTTTTTTTAAGAACGGTAAAACATTTATCGGATAACCAAGTCCTAAAGAAGGTTCTATAAAAAGACGATTTAGCAGCGCGTCTACTCGTTTTGCTGCAACAATATCCTTACTGGAAAGTGAATTCGGAGTGATATAAGAACAAGAAAAAGTGGTTCCTACACTAGATTTAGGATCAATATCTTTAATTGTGTTGTATCCGATGGCCTGACAAAGAACGGCATGATGCATTGCCGGAATAAAGTTTTTAAATCCTTTTTTACCAGGAGCATGAACCCCAAGAAAATAACCTGCACCCGTAAAAACCATAGGCTCATTGAGTACCATCCAGTAGTTCACTTTGTTTTTAAAAGCATCAGCACAAACAGCTACATAATCCCGAAACCAGTCTAAAATATCCCTGTTTGCCCATCCGCCTTTATGTTCTAATTCTTGCGGCAAATCCCAATGGTAAACTGTTACAAAGGGTTCTATATTATTCGCTAAACAATAGTCAATCACTTTATGATAAAAATCTAGTCCGGCTTGGTTAATTTCACCGGTACCATCGGGAATAATTCTCGACCACGATAAAGAAAATCTAAAGTTAGGTATCCCCAATTGTTTGATTAAATCGATGTCCTGTTTATAATTCTTATAAAAATCCGAAGCGATATAATGTGTATCATTGTTTAGTATTTTATTTTTTTGCAGAACAAATACATCCCAGATCGAGCTTCCTTTTCCGTGTAAATTGTGAGCACCCTCAGTTTGCAAAGCAGAAGTTGATACGCCCCAAATAAAATCATTTCCAAAATCGCTTTTGGTAAAACTGTTTGTAGTCATTGGTTACTGAAATAAAGAATAATGATCCGACTCGTAATGGGTGTCTAATTTTTGTTTCCCGGCATGAATATCGACAATCATATCAATAATTTTTTGGGTATTATCAGGATAATTTACAGTAACTATAGTGTCATCCAACAGCCATGCTTTTAGTAAAGGAATCGTATCCGCATTGAACTTTTTGAGCACTGTTACTCCCATCGACCTCAGCATTTCGGCATTATAAAATTGTTCCAGCTGTTTCTTCATCGGCACTACTAACAATTTTTTTTTCAAAAATAACGCCTCACTTGCCGTACCGAAACCAGCGTTACAAAACACCCCTTTTGCTGACGCCATGCTTTGTAAAAACTTTTCCCCATTGATAGGCATAATAAATATGTTCCCAAATTGCTTCTCTTTTTTATTATGTTTGGAAAATACTTGCCACTGAACATTTTCTATTTTCTTGAGTCGATTTACAATTTGCTCATCGTTGTAAGAGGGAAGATAAACAGTGTAGTGCTCTTGATCGGTCGAAACCAATTCTCGTACTTCTTTGCGGATAATCGGCGTAAATATATTGGCATCCAAACTCTTGAAATGAAAACCATAATTATAGGTTGTTGGCGCATAATTTTGCAGTACAAGCCGTCCTATAAGACTGCTGCTTTTAGGCTTTGGAGCCATCGAATGCAATGTAGCCACCTGATTGCTCAATCCTACACATACGCGCTTAGCTTTAAGGGCTGCCCAGCAAGAAACGGGTTCAAAGTCGCTAATGACTAAGTCATATTCTTTAACATTGAGCTTTTTGATTTCCTTAAGAAGTTGCACTGAATTGAGCTTAACAAACGTTTTCCAAAAATCTACGCCGCCTTTTTTACCAAAGATGAACGACATGCCGTTAAATTTATATTTCACTTTAAAAGGCAATTCAATATCAGATTGTATACCACTGACCAGTATGTCCAATTCTCCTTTTTTTTCTAAATAAGGAATGATTTCCATGGCTCTGGTAATGTGCCCGTTTCCAGTTCCTTGGATAGCGTATAGTATTTTCATTTAGTAAAATTTAGAGTTGTTACGATGTGTTTGTCTTTCAAAAAACCCCCTAGCATTTGATTAAAAATAGCCTGATTGTCTAATAATATAAGCTCGTCTTCAGTTTCTTCATTAACCTCTATAAAATTAATGGAGTCGTATTTGAATAGTGTCCATGCTTTTTCATTGTACTCCAAAGCCGTGAGGTGTTCTATCCAATCCCCTGAGTTTAGGTAGTGCACCTGTCCGTGTTCTGTTTTTATCGTTTTCATTTCCGGATGGTGAATATGTCCACATAATACATAATCATAACCGTTGGAAATAGCAATATCTGCGGTTGTTTGTTCAAAATTGTTAATGAATTTGACCGCTTCTTTAACACTGTTTTTGATGTTTTTAGATAGCGATATTTTTCCTTTACCCATTTTAACGGAGAACCAATTGCATAACGCATTAATTAGAATAAGTAAATCATAACCATGTGAACCCAAACGCGTTAACCATTTAGAATGCTGCATCGTAACATCAAATACATCGCCGTGGAAAATCCAAGTCTTTTTTCCGTCAAGGTCTAATAGCAATTTGTTTTCAATTATTAAATTTCCCATTTTAAAACCGGCAAACTTTCGTAGCATTTCATCGTGATTGCCTGTGATGTAATAGACTTTCACTCCTTTGCTAACCCAATTCATGATTTTATGAATTACCTGCATGTGCGATTTGGGCCAATACCTTTTACTAAACTGCCACATGTCTATAATATCACCGTTAAGCACTATGACTTTTGGTTTGATACTGTTTAGATAGTTCAGTAACTCTTTACTTTGGCAGCCATACGTTCCCAGATGGATATCGGACAGCACCAACAAATCAATCTTTCTCTTCTTGGTTTTTTGATTTTTAGACATAGCAAATAAGGTTGGGAGTACTAAAGAAATTAATAACGCCATTAATTTTTTTTAGAAGATCGTTAAAAAAAAAGTTGTAACCGGTAGCTAGATGAGCTTTGATAGAAACACTCATTAAGGAAATTGCACAATTTAACAGCCGCGATTTTTTCACTACTACTATCTAACTTGAATGCATTTTAGCATACAAAATTTACCAAATGTAGCGCACAAATATAAAGCACTGATTACACTATCGTTAAATTTGAGTTATTGTTTTTAGGATTTCGGTTGCCTTTCCTTACTTCTTTATTGCAGTGCAACGATTCTAGAATAAACCACGCTCAATAGAATCTTAAATTTTGATTATTTGCGCTGACAGAACCGCCTACTACATTGCAAATCTGATAAAATACAACTGCAGAAATAACTATCGCCAACATTTTGAAAATAGTTGTGCGCCCTCCAACTAATTATAATGGCATGGGGATTTCGACTGGAAATAGCTTTAAAATTAAAAAATCGACATATAAATACGTGTTAGCTGCAAATAACCATTACTAAGTTTAAGTACGTAATGTTTTTCCACGACCTTTTACAAATTACTTTTTAGCAATCAAAAACTCTGAGCGTCTGTTCTGAGCATCTTGTTCTGGACTACAATCGGTGCCACATTTTACTTTTTGCTCTGTACTTCCGAAACCTTTTCCTGTAATACGTCCGCCCGATATCCCTTTAAAAATAAGATACTGAACGGTTGACTGCGCTCTTTTTTCTGATAAAGTTAAGTTGTATCCAGCCGAACCTTTAGAATCGGTGTGCGATTTTACAAAAATAACCATTGCAGGATAATCAATCATAACCTTAACAAGCTTATCCAATTCGACTGCACCTTGAGCCGTAATATTGCTTTTATCGTATTCAAAATAAACGGGATTCAGAATTACCTCCGTTTCAGTAATAATAACCTCTGTTGGAGTTAAAGCAACCTCAACAAGAGTCTCTCCTGCTTTCAAAGGTTGAATGGCTGCCGTGGTATTTTCAAAATTTGGTGCTGAAACTTTTAATGAATATCCTACAGTACATTCAACACCATAACGCACCTTGCCTTGTAAGTTGGTTTGTTTGGTTTCGATAATGTTTCCTTTTGCATCCAAAATCGCTACGGAAACATTTGCTAGAACGACTTTCGTTTTACTATTAGTAACCACAATAACTGCTTCTGCTTTACAAACGGGAGTGGCTGCATAAATAGCATCTGAACCTTTTCTGTTGGATGAAAAATATCCAATATTAGCATTTATATTGAAACTAAAAGAGAAATCATCTTTTTCAGTGTTGACTGGTTTTCCAATATTTTGAGGTTGTTCAGTAGCATTCAAATTGATTTTAAAAACATCATAACCGCCTAATCCTTGACGTCCAGATGAAGCAAAATACAATATGTTATCGTCAGTTACATACGGAAAATTTTCTCTGTCTACTGTATTAATATTGGCACCCAAGTTTTCTGGTTTTCCATAACCAGAAGCGTCTACGGTAATTTTCCAAATATCTGATTCTCCTAGACCGCCTGGCATATTTGAGGCAAAATATAATAGTTTACCATCTTTACTCAGGCTTGGATTAGTAACAGAATAGCTAGTGCTGTTAATTGGCAATGGTTCAACATTTGACCATTTACCTTCAACTTTGGTTGCTTTGTAAATTCCTTGTTCGCCAACTTTTATATTGGTTTTTTTATTTTTTTCATATTGTCCTTCGCTATGACCATCACGTGCAAAAAAAATCGTATTCCCGTCTGCACTCAATGTTATTGGGCCATCGTGAAACGGCGTATTTAATTCTTTGACCGGAATTGGTTCAGAAAAACTACCGGAAGCTTCTTTGGTTGATTTATAAATATCTAAATACGGCTGGTCGTTCCATTTATCTGTTTTGTTAGAAGTGTTTCGAGTACTTGCAAAATAAAGTGTGTTACCGTTTGTTAAGACAGCACCAAAATCACTTTGTTGTCCTTTGCTTTTGATATTGGTTTCAGCAACGTCAAATAGTTTAGCATCGTTAGACAAACTCGGAATGTAATTTGGGTTGGCCAAATGTTCTTTGGCTCTTTCATCTTTTGGATTGATTTTGGAAAAAATATCCATTTGCTTATTAGCATCCTGGTACTTTCCCAAAGTTTTTAAGGTTTGTGCGTAGCGATAATATGTTTCAGCACTCACTTTCTCTTTAGCAGCTTTTGCATACCATTTGGAAGCATTTTCAGAGTCAAAAACATTATAGTAGCTTTCTGCTAATTGCAAAAAAATATATTGGCTTGCATTTTTACTTTCAGCTAGTTTCTGATATTCTTCAATAGCGCCCACATACTGATAACTTTCAAAAAGCTTGTCTGCTTTGGCTGTAGCGCTGTTTTGTGCATAACTAAAATGTAGAAGTAAAACCAAGCAAACGGTACTAAAGATTTTTTTACTAATCAATAAATTATTGTTTACTTGGAATTTATTAATATTCGATTTCATAAGTTGGTTGTTTAGAAAAATCTTGTTGAAATAAAAATTTTTTTAACAAATTTAAGTCAAATAATAATACAAAAGCAGCAGATGCCACATCAGTTCCTTTTATTTGTAAAGTTATGCAGTGATAATCATCTCCAATTTTCATGCGCAAATTCGATAAAGATTTCTCAAGGTATCAAGCACTTTTTTATACTAAAAAGCAAAAGAAAATCTCATTAAACTATATAACCAAAAAAAACGGTAATTTCCTAAGTTTTGTATTTTAAAAACGCGCTTACTATATCTTTACGATTTTGAAGGATAATTAACTTTTAAGTTGGATATAATTTACCACGATTTATTCTGTAACCAGTTATGATCACGGTTATCATAGTAAAAAAAGCAGTAGGCATACTGCGCAGCAAGTCTTACCTTAGATAATTTTATTTTTTGAAAATTCGATACAATCTGCCACTATCTGTAATGGCGTATAAAGCTCCGTCTTTTCCTTGCGCTACATCTCTGAAACGTTGGCCTTCATTAGCTAGTAGTCGTTCTTCTCCTATAACTTTATTATTTTTGATTACTAATCGAATGATATGCTGGCTGCTAAGTCCACCTATAAAGAGGTTGTTTTCCCATTCAGGGATTTTATTTCCGTTATAAAAGGTCATTCCGCTTGGCGATGCTACAGGATCCCAATAATACACCGGCTGCTCCATTCCTTCCTTTTGCGTTTTCTCTCCTCCAATAGTATTTCCATTATACTCAATACCGTAGGTAATAGTTGGCCATCCATAATTCTTTCCTGCAATTATACGATTGAGCTCATCACCTCCGCGAGGACCAAATTCATTTTCCCATAAATCTCCAGTTATCGGATGAAATGCTAAACCTTGAACATTTCGATGACCATAAGAATATAGTTCTGGTCTGGCTTTAGGATCATTTGTAAAGGGATTGCCTGATGCTGGTTTTCCATCAACAGTTATACGGATTATTTTTCCCAAAGAGGAATTTAGCCATTGTGCTTGAGGTCGAGTTTCAATATCAGAACGTTCTCCTGTGCTAAATACAATGTTTCCATTTGTATCAAAAAGGATACGCGAACCATAATGCAAATCGCCCTGATATGCTGGAGTTGCCTCATAAATTATTTTTGTATTTTCAATAGTTCTTTCATCATTTGCTAGACGACCTTTGGCCACAGCAGTCAGATTTCCTTCTTTTGTTTTTAGTGAAAATGTGTAATACACCATTCTATTCTGAGTAAAATCAGGATCAATGGTTACGCCCAACAGACCGCCTTGACCTTGATCATTTACTTCTGGAATTCCGGTTATTTCTTCACTCAATTCACCGGAAGCATCTGCGATTCGAAGTGTTCCACTTTTTTGGGTGATTAACAAACGTCCATCAGGTAGAGGTGCAATTCCCCACGGTTTTTTTAATGTTGTACTCAAAATTTTGCTTTCGATAGCCGTTTTGGTTTTAACGCCGCCAATCCGTGTTTGTCCAGCAAATGCCGATTTATAATTACTATTCGGTGCTTTTGTTTCAACTGGAGTACCTTCAGAGGTTTGCACAGTTTGAACTTTACGTTGCTGTTCTTTACACGCAGTTAGCAGCATCGTTAATGAGAAGCTCAAAATGGAAATGACTACTTTCATGTGATAGCTGTTTTTTTTACACTTAAAGATAGTGTTAGTATTATTGAAATGCAAAAACCTCCGAATATCGAAGGTTATTGTTTTTTATTTTTTTCGCGAATTTGCTTTTGATGTATCAACTTTCCTTTTTTTCAGGACTGCTTGTTTTTGTTTGGCTTCCTCCACTTCTTTGCGATTAATTTCTTCGGCTTCTGCTGTTTTTTTCTCAGCTTCTTTTTTAATACCTTCTCGTGTCGCAGCTTTTTCAGTTTCAAGTTGAGTTTGTCTTGGTACCTGTTGCTGTAGCTGGTCGTCATTTTGCTGTTGTGAACCTGGTTGCGCCATTGCCACTAGGCTTAAACCTAATAAAGCGATAATTATTAATATGTTTTTCATGGTTTCGTGTTTCTAGTTTATGTGAAAGTAGCTTTTATTCAGATGAAAAGAGTTATAGTAT
>Ga0105047_10016381_pt1 | contig 11618 bp, 7 predicted proteins | sample MAT04_FD_78384 | JGI IMG/M metagenome (GOLD analysis project Ga0105047, IMG submission 78384) | Freshwater microbial communities from Lake Fryxell liftoff mats and glacier meltwater in Antarctica - MAT-04 (megahit assembly) | ecosystem: Environmental > Aquatic > Freshwater > Ice > Liftoff... | reverse complement strand
CCCTGAGATCTCCCAGCGTCTTGATCGAAGCAGCTTCGGCTGCTTGTGCTCCAGCTAGTAGTCTCCCTGCGGCAACCTCCGCCTCTCTGGCCAACGCCAAGGTGTCTGCCGCGCGTGTAACGGAGTCATCCCGGTCTACGAGCTGGGCGGCGCATTCGGCGGCCCTATGCCGCGCACGAACAGAATCCATGGCGTCCTGGCGCTTCTGCAAGTCGGTGAGCGCAGTAGCCGCGGCGTTGGCCTCGTCGAAGCACTTTTGCAAACCTTCGCCATCGCCGAGCGCCTTTAACGCCTCAGCATGCACGGCGCCTGTCTTAACCGCGGACTGATCAAGCTCGGTGCACAGGTTCTCCGCGGTATCTATCGCGCTGGTAAGATCGTCGGTGCTCGAAAAGCCAGCGGTGGTAAGCTGCTGGACGTGCAGAGCCATGCCCTGTTGATAGGATGTTCGGGCTTCGGCTGCTCGCAGCTTCAGCCGTTCGGTCATGCGCTCATACAGCGAGACATCGAACAGACCCCGTAAAATGGTTAGGCGGTCCTTACTGTCGGAAGCAAGGAAGCGTTCGAATTGGCCCTGCGGCAAAAGCACGATCTGGCGGAACTGATCGACGTCATAACCGAGCAATCCGCGTATACACTCGTTGACAGGGCCAACACGCTTTTCGGCCAATACCCTTCCACAGTTGTCGACCGAGACATCGTCAATTTCGACGTCGGTGACATCAAACAAGAAGGCAGCGTGGACGTTCTTGGTCTCGCCGTCGCCGTGCACCTTCGGCCGCATTTGATCAGGCTGACGCCGCACATAATAGCGCTTGTCGCCAAGCTCGAAAATGAAGCTGACCTCGGTAAGGGTCTGTGCGGCAGCATGGTCAGATCGCATGCTTGTGCTGGGCTGCTCGCGCTTGGCGCCTTCCCCGAAGAGGGCAAACGCCATTGCGCTGAAGATGGATGATTTGCCCGAGCCAGTCGGACCGTAGATGCCGAACAAGCCTGCATCTGTGGCGCGGCGAAAATCGACAGTCTCTGTTGCAGCATAGGGCCCGAAAGCGGTCATAGAGAGCTTGAGCGGCCTCATGCTTCTATCTCCTGCCGCGCATCGAGAATCAGCGTGTTGATCAGGTGGGTGTCGCCTTCGGCCGGCGCCTCCCCACGGACAAATTCGAGGAAATCTGAGACAAGCTTTTCGGGTGCATCGATCGCTGCACGTCCCTCCCCCAACTTCTGCTCGAGCGTGCGTTCGGCGCGTTCGTAGCTGAGCTGCACTGCATTGGGGTAGAGTGCCCGGATACGCTTCATTGGGTCGATCTGAGGCGTCTCATCGGTGAGCACGACCCGGATGAAATCGTCCGATCCTTTGGGCGCAGCGACCAACTCCTCGAGCTTACCCCTGATTGATCGAACCTTGCGGCGCGGCGCGAGCGGTATCGACGTCATCTCGATCGAACCATCAGCTGCCAAGTCTATCAGCGTCAGAGACTTCTCCTGGCCTTCCTCATCGAAGTTGAAAGCAAGCGGCGACCCCGAATAGCGGATATGCGACGCTCCTATGGCTTGAGCACGGTGAAGATGGCCAAGCGCCACATAATGAGCACCTTCGAAAACTTCGGCACCGACGGTTTCGATCCCACCAACGGTCCGCGAAAGCGAGCGTTCGCTGTCAGTCGAGATAGCGCCCTCAACAAAACTATGGGCCACCACGATCCACCGCGCACCCGCCGGAACGCGATCACGCGCGGCATTGACCTGCGCCGCAATGACATCGGCAGGGCAACTGATATCATCTGCCTCAAAACAAGCGCGTGCAGCAAACTCGTAGGAGAAAGGAAGGGCGGAGATCGCCACCGGTCCGTGCTCGTCGGCAAGCATCATGGGCAGATCGTCAGCGTCGAGCGGGCCACGGATCAGCGCCTTTTCAATCGGGGCGAGCACGCCGAGCATTCCAATCTGAGCCGCTGCATCATGATTGCCTGCGATAATCACGATTGCGAGGCCAGGATTGGCGGTAGCCCTGATCAGGAAGTCACGCAGCCGCGCCAGTGCCGTCTGCGGCGGCCCTGCGCGATCGAAGATATCGCCGGCGATAATAAGCACGTCGGGCGCATGCAGCAGAATGGCGTCATCGATCTGCGAGAGGATAGCATCGTGATCCTCGTCCAGCGGAAGCTGGAAAAACTGACGGCCGAGATGCCAATCGCTCGTGTGCAGAATCCGCATACTCGTTCCATCTATTTTTGGTACGTGTAGAAACTATATGGATTGTTCGGCGTGAGTCAACTATGGTCGCACCATGACTGACGCCGAACTCAAGCCCGCACAGCGTGCGCGGCTTCAATATCTGGACCAGTGCCTAACCTGGCTCGGTCAGGCAAATCGACGCGACCTGATCGAAAAGTTCGGCATTTCGAACGCACAGGCAGCCGTCGACTTTCGAGTTTACATGGCGCGCGTAAGCTCACCAGCACCGACTTACGACCCGGTCCGCAAGACCTATGTCGCAGACCGGGCGCACCGCGGGATCGACGATACTCCAGCCCCGTCTTCCCTCGAGGCGATATATGCGCAGGCCCATCAAGATTTTGCGCGGCTTCCTGCCCCTACCCGGGAATGCCCGGCGCCGGTTATGCGGGAGCTCAACCAGGCGATTGAAAGGCAATGCTTTATTGAGATCGATTATGTGTCGATGTCTTCCGGCAGACGCGATCGTCAGTGGATTGCGCCGGCTCGTATCGCCAGCGATGGCGAGCGATTGCATGTCAGAGCTTGGAGCGAGCACCGCGGCGCCTGGCGCGACTTTCTTCCGGTAAGGGTCTCGAGCGGCAGCAGCTTCGCAATGTGTCCGATCGAAGAACAGCTCCCGCCAGACAACGAATGGAACACAATTATCGAGATCCGGTTACGTCCCAAACTGGAGCTGACAGCAGAGCAAAAGCGGGCGGTTCAACTTGAATTTGGCTTCGATGGCGAATGCTTGCGCTTTGAAACGCGGCAGGCACTGGAGTTCTACATTGATCGGCGCTGGGGGCTGGATCGTCCGGGAGCTAGGCTCGAACGATATTGATCGCACAGCGTTGGAATGTATCGCAGGCAAGCCCCTCGCGCTTCCGCAACCGGCATCACCAATCTTGCGGCTCTCCACAAAAACACACTTCAATGACAAACTGCGAAAAATAAAGGCCAGGCATACAAAGGATACAGAACTCGGCGAGAGGTTCTAACGCTCAACCAAACTACGCGCTGTTGGTCGCTCTGAACCGTGAAAACATTGGCAAAAGCTTGCATCGGACTGAGGGGGCCTCACACTCATATGACAAAAAACCTGAGCGACCAAAGCCAGCGTCGCGAAGCCAGCGACCCATCAACTTCGCCAGAGCGACTTTCGGAATTGGCCAAGTCGAACTTAGCACTAACCCGCCTTGTGGCCGCCAACGAAGGGACGCCAGGCTCATTGCTTGCCGAACTAAGCGAACATGCCGATCGCGCTGTGCGCCGCCGCGTGGTTCGCAATCCAGCGACACCGGCAGAAGTCGCGGCGCGGGCGGGAAGCGAGTTCCCGGATGACCTCCTCGATAACCCGGCGTTCGATTTGTACATGATCGAGCAGCCGGATCTGTTGACCGAATTTGGCGAGGCGACGTTGCGCGCATTGCTCAAGCGAGATCGTTGCCCAACAAGCTTTTTCAGCTACGCAGCAGAAATGGGCGATCCAGCGACGGCGCTCGCGCTGCTGAGCAATGCCGCCGTTCCCCAGGAAGTGGTAAACAAATTACGCTATCAGGATCTTGGTTATTGGGCCTCGAAATCCAGTGTCCTGGAAGCTTGCCATCTGCACCATACAAATGGAGCCAGCGGGATCGATTGGCGTTCGAGCCTTGCAGGCGCTGTTGCAGCAGCACGGCTGAACAGTTCAACTTGGGTTCGCCCACCTCTGGCAGCGCTGGCTAGGCTGGCATATGCATCAGGAGATCCTGGCGCCGATTTGATCTCTCCAATAACCGAGGGATCCGATCTTCGTATACCAGACCTTCAGCGTGCAGCATTTGCGACACCAGAAGGACGCGCGGGCAGGGCCATGGGCCGTGAGGGAATAACATCCGGTTTTCTGCGCCAGTTGGTCGAAACCGTTGACGATTGTTCAGCAGTTGAATTGCTGGGAAACCCGGATGTCGCCCCACTATGGACGGTCGCAACCCTTGCAGCGGCGCTGAGGTGTCTCAGCCCGCCGTCATCCGTGGATCCGCAGCAGTGGGAACATGGGTCGCGAAGCTGGAATGAACAACTTCGCTATGGAGATTGGGACCACCTGCCCGCTAATCTGCTCGCCGGTCTGCCGCTTCCCGAGTTTGCTATTGCGGTCGCGTTCGGATTGGAACAACTGCCAATACTCCCCGCTCAAATTGAACCTTACTTGGCCCATGATCGTACGCGACGGGCTATCGCGGCGCATCGCGGAGCTTCGCCCGAAATTCTCGAGCGCTTAATCCAATTCGAGCCTTGGACCGTGGCTGGCAACCCGGCCGCATCAGCCGAATTGTTACGACAGCTTACCGAAACGGCACCTGAAGCCGTAGCGGGCAATCCTTCAGCGCCGCCGGATGTGCTGCGAAAACTCGTTGCCGGATCTGCCTCCGTGCAGTCGGAATTGGCGACCAATCCTGCAACCCCGGCGGACATCCTAAATCAACTCGGACCGGGGCCATTCGGTCTCAAGCTTGCCGGTCGGCCCGATGCGTCAAGCGAGTTGCTTGCAATACTCGCCCACTCTTCTGATGTCGCCGTTCGTCGTCTGGTTGCAGGGCACCCGAACAACGACGGTCAAACGCTCGCCATGCTTGCTGCAGATAGTGATTTGGGCAAACAAGAGAAACATCGGTACGAGGATCTTCCGCCGGTTCGCGCAATCGTCGCCGCTAACCCACTTACCCCACCAAACGTACTAGCATTGCTGGCCGGTGACTCCGATCTTGGATGGACGCACTTCGACCATCGAGGTCGGACTGATGGAGGCCGGCGGCCGGTACGGGAGGTCGTAGCTGCCAATCCCGCAATCGGCGCTGTCGACTTAGAGCGGCTGATCCGCAGCGCCGATTTAGGCACTTGGCAAAATTTGTTGTGGAATCCTGCGGTAACCGATGCGCAGCTGCTGACGTGGGCGCAAGATCCCGCCGCCTACCGCGACGAAGCAGGCCAATGCACCATACTGGAAATGCTGTTGGATCGATCGGGTGACTTGCCAGATAATCTGTTGGGAGCACTTGCCGCGCACGGAAGCTGGCCTGTACTCAAATGGGCGAGTAATTATTCAACCCCAGAGCATCGACGTCAGCTCGTCCATAACGCCTTCGCGCAAAACCCGGACGAATGGAAACGCAGTTCGGTTGCGAACGAGCGATCATGCGCATCCGACCTTCTCGAAAAGCTCGCTGGAGACGCCTCGTCGCGGGTACGTGAGGCCGTTGCGAAAAATGGCAGCACAGGTGAGGACGTTCTGGCGAAATTGGCCAACGATGCAGAGGGCGACGTACGCGCGGCGGTCGCTTCAAATCTGCAAACCCCAACGGCTACTCTCGCTGCTATTCTCGACGCGGAAGCGGCGCGTGTCCGCGAGGAAACAGACGGCGCCTGGAGGCGCCAGTGGGATATGCGGAAGGTAAATAGCGCACTCGCCCAAAATCGACATACCCCATTGGTAGCGCTGGAAAGCTTGGCGATGTCGAAGGATCTCGCGGTCCTCACGACGCTAGCTAAACGAGCCACCGTTCCAACGGATGTGAAAGTTCGTGCACTAACAACGCTGGCGATGGGAGGCGAAGGCAAAGAGGGCCGGGAGGCAGTATTTTTCGCTGCTAGGCATCGCAATACGCCGCGGGCTATCTTGGAAGAGATGCTTCGCTCTCCCGACCTCGAGATCAGTCGCCGCGCCCGCGCCAACAAGGCGTTGGGCTGGCGACGTCCCAATCCCGCCGCAATGGCCGTCCGAACACGCCCATTGGATGCCGAGCGGATCGAGCGGGCGCTCGACTCAGCAGACCCGGCGACCGAACTGGCCGCACTCCGGACCGAATGGCTGGACGACATCGCCAGGCCCAACCAACCGAGCCTGTCGCGTCTCATCGCCTTTCATCAACCCGATTGCCCGCCTTCGCGACTCGCCAAGGCCCAGCGATCGAACTGGTGGCCGGAGCGATGCGCCATTGCGAGCCATCCAAAAACGCCACTTTCGGCGGTGCGCCGGCTTGCCGACGACGGCAATGTGGTGGTGCGCGCCGCCGCGCGTGACGAACTCGCACGCCGCGAAATGGAAGCCCGTGCATGACGCCGTCTGAGCTCGCTCTACAGCTTGGCAAACTAGCTACTCAGCGTCTGCCGTTCAGCGTCATGATCTGGGGGGCGCCCGGCGTCGGCAAGTCATCCATCGTCGCCGAAGTCGCCGCGGCGAATGGACTGGAACTTGTCGACCTGCGTCTCAGCCAACTCGCCCCCACCGATCTGCGAGGGCTCCCGGTTGCCGAAGAGGGCCGATCGCGCTGGTACCCGCCCGAGTTCCTGCCGACGACGGGCAATGGCATTTTGTTTCTCGACGAGATCAACATGGCACCACCGGCGATGCAGGGTGTTGCGCAGCAGCTAATCTTGGACCGGCGCGTTGGCAGCTACCGCGTGCCCGATGGCTGGTTGATCTGGGCAGCCGGCAATAGACGAACCGACAAGGCGGCTGTTTTTGACATGCCTGCCCCGCTCGCCAACAGGTTCATTCATTTCGATGTCGAGCCCGATGCGACGAGCTTCCGGCGCTGGTGTCTTGAGCACCGGGTTGACGAGCGGATCAACGCGTTTCTGGCGTTTCGCAGCACGCTCCTGCACAAGGTTGACGTGAACACGCCTGCCTGGCCGTCACCACGCTCCTGGGCGGTAGCCAGTCGGCTGCTTGCAGCGGATGTGCCGATCGCAGCTTCGGTGGGCGCAGGGGCAGCGGCAGAGTTCAACGCGTTTTGTACAGTCTATGGCAACCTGCCTGACCTTGATGCTATCGCGGCAGGAAAAGGCGATCACTTCACCTTCCCAGCGGAACCGTCAGCAAGATACGCCACAGTGATAGGTCTGTCCGACCGCGCTCGCGATGCCGAAAAAGCGATCGCCTCGCTCCAGTGGTTGCTCGACCGCGCCGATCCGGAATGGATGCAACTTCTACTTGTCGATTGTCTGCCAGTAATTCGCGGCAGCCGCCAGTTTGGCGCTTTTGCGAGGCTCGCCGCAGAGAACCCCGCAATCCGCAGCTTCATGGCCGAAGCACGCGATCTGGCTATTTCTTGAACGCCTCGTTGGCCGAGTTGCGGATGCGCGCGGCCCGGCGCCGGGTTCTCGCCCGCCATCCCTTTTTCGGCACATTGGCGCTCTTTGCCGATTGGCGGATCGACGAGTCAGTTGAAACTGCAGCCACCGACGGGCGCTCCATCTGGCTGGCACCCGGCTATGCAGCTACGCTTTCGGACCCACAGCTTTCTGCCGTACTGGTGCATGAACTCCTTCACTGCGCGCTCGAGCACCCGCAACGCCGCGGGCTGCGCGAGCCGTTTCTATGGAACGTCGCAGCCGACATCGTTGTGAATGGGATGATCGCTGCCGAGGGTGGCCTCGAATTGCCGGAAGGAACGATCCGCGAATCGGCACTTGAGCGTCTCTCGACCGAAGAAATTTACGAGCAAATCAGGCGGGGAGACACAGGACGTTTTGCGCTCGGACTGGCGGATCTCCTGGCAGCACCCGATGACATTGTGGCCGGCGGCGCTTCGCCTTGGGCCAATGCCCGAGAACAGGCGATGGCGGCAGCCAGGCGCCGCAACCCTGGCTGGGGCACCCGCGCCGGCGGTGAGTTACGCGAAATATCGCGGCTATCAGCGCCCGAGCTGCCATGGCATGAACTGCTCTGGCGATTTCTGGCCAGCGCGCAAGCGGACTATCAGGGTTTTGACCGGCGCTTTGTGGGACGCGGTCTCTACCTTGAGGTGCTGGAACCCCAGGGCCTACGCCTCGCTGTTGCAGTGGATACGAGCGGCTCGGTTGATAGTGAAGCGCTCGGGCTTTTCATGTCCGAACTCGATGGTGTGCTGGGCGCCTACCCCGACATCGACGGCGAACTTTTTTTCGCCGACGCCCAAGTCTACGGTCCATTTCCGTTGACCCGAGAGGCGCTCGGCCGCCATCCGGTCGGCGGCGGCGGAACTTCGTTCGAGCCGTTTTTCCGGTATGTTTGCATGAGCGAGCCAGTGCCCGATCTCTGCATCTATTTCACCGACGGTGATGGAAGTTTTCCGTCAGAGCCGCCGCGAGTGCCGACCTTGTGGGTTGTCCCGCCGGGCGGCAAAGCATCGCCAGGGTTCCCATTCGGAGACGTGGCACGTCTGGGCGGAGACAACTGACCAAGTACGATGACAATTTGTATGGCCGGTTGCTTAGGTAACATAGCAAATTAACGGCCTCGCGAACACTCAATGAGGGAAATGCCTTGAAATCCGACCTCGAAAGCTACCCGACGATCTTCAAACGCGACACCACCGGCCGGATCCGTGTCTGGAAGACAGAGCGCAATGGCAACGCGTATCGGGTGCTCTCCGGACTGCTTGAAGGTATCCTTGTGCCGACCGGATGGACAACATGCGAAGGAAAGAAGGGGCGGAGTGACCTGCAACAGGCCGAATTCGAGATCTTGTCAGCCTATACCTACCACCTGAGGCGCGAGTATTTTAGGAGCATCGATGAAGTCGACACACCGCGTTTTTTCAAGCCCATGCTGGCGAAGAAGTACGAAGCCTTTGCTCCAGGTTATGCCCAGCCAAAACTTGTTGGCATTCGCTGCATCGCACGCGACACAGGACTGTTCACCCGCGAAGGTCAGCCTATCCTCGGAGTCCCGCACATCCATGAGGAACTTTCAGCGCTTTTTGCCAAGGACCCCGACCTTATCCTCGACGGAGAGCTCTACAACCATGATCTGAAAGACGATTTCAATGCTATCGTCAGCCTGGTTCGCCGCAAAGAGCCAAGCCCGGAACATATCATCCGGTCACGCGAACTGGTCCAGTACCATGTCTATGATCTACCCTCTTCGGGGGCGTCATTCGGGCAAAGGCTCGAATTGCTTCAAGGGGCAGCAGCCAATGCGCCAACGGACATGATCAAACTGGTCGCAACACGGCAGGTCAGCGACGAGGAAAGCTACAATACCCTTCACGGGGAATGGCTGGAAGCAGGCTACGAAGGCTCCATGTGGCGTGCTGATGTGCAGTATGAGCAGAAGCGATCGAATGGCCTGCTCAAGCGCAAGGAATTTCAGGACGCAGAGTTTGAATGCGTGTCGATCGAAAAAGGCGCAGGCAACTGGGCCGGCATGGCCAAGAGTGTCATCTGCCGACTGCCAGACGGCCGGACCTTCGGAGCCGGCATCAAGGGAAGCCAGCAACGTGCAGTCGAGCTATTGTCGGAAGAACACCGGATCGTCACCGTTCAGTTTTTTCATCTAACCCCTGACGGGATCCCCAGGTTTCCGGTAGTAACAAAATTCTGGGGGCCTGAGCGAACGATGTAGTCGCCTCGTTGGCAGCGGCTAGCGTTGCACGACGGACAGACTTTAATCAGATTTGGCGCTCTGTAAAAATCTCGTTGACGTTTGAAAAGAGCGCTCTGTGAACGATAAGCGTTTCTGGCAAATTACATTAGTTTTCCTTGTATTTTTGATTACTTTGATTTCTGTTGTAGCGAAATATCTGATTCTTGAGATACCGTCGAATCCTGTTACAATGATTTTTACACTGTTCGTTGCAATCGGAATTTTTATACTGTTTTGGAGGCGTTAAATTGACGCCGCCAGATGCCGGCTCAAAATTTCCACGCCGCCTAGGCAGTTAGGGTATGTTGCCGTATGTCTTTAGACGACAGGGGCAATCGAATTGGCGGACTGCGGCCGCGGCATGGGGAGGGTGCGTTTTTGACAGGTAGCGCCAACAATATCGGCGTCGCCGCCGTCGAGCGCGCGCCTGGCTTCGCGTTCATGGGCGACTTGTCGGTGCTTCGCCTTGAAACCGAATACCGATCATTGAAGACCGACCCAGTGGCCAGTTTCTACCGGCCGTGCCTACTCAATTCAACGATGTACAAGCGGGCGGCAGGATATTTCCGCTCGTCGGTATACACTGTTATCGGCGCGCCACTGCTCGAGTTCGCGCGCCGCGGCGGCATGATACAAATGATCTGCTCGCCACACCTTAGTCCTGACGATATCGACCGGATCGCCGATGGATACGCCAGACGTGAGGAACTGATTGCGCAGCGAACGATCGCGGATGTCGAGCGACTGCTCGGCGACGAAGCGACAGCGCGGCATGCCAAACTCCTAGCGACCCTTATTGCGGTGGGGGCTCTCGACTTAAAGCTGGCAACAAGAGCCGACCGCAAGGGGCTTTATCACGAAAAGATTGGCATCTTCGGTGACGCCTTGGGCAACCAAGTCAGCTTCGTCGGATCGGCCAACGAAACGTGGAGTGCTTGGCACCGAGACGGTAATTTCGAGTCGATCGAAGTGTTCTGCAGTTGGCGCGACCCGCTCGAGCGAGATCGCACGAGAAAACACGAAAGCCATTTCGACGCCTTATGGAGCGGCAACGATCCAGACGTGGTGGTTGACGCCTTTCCTGAAGTCGCGCTCGATGCGCTTCGAATGGTGGCGTTCGCCTCGCTGGATGCCGCGGAAGCGTCTGCGCTGCCGAGCACCGTCAAGCGACGCGAGCCGCTCCCGCATCAAGAGCAGGCTATAAACGGATGGCATGCTCAAGATTGCCGCGGCATTTTCGAGCATGCGACCGGCAGTGGCAAGACGTTCACGGCACTGATCGCCCTCAAGGCCCACTGCGCGCAAGACCTGCCCGCGCTTGTTCTCGTACCGAGCCGACTTCTGCTCGAACAATGGGCGGATGAGATCCGCGACGAACTGCCTGAATGTGCGTTACTGATGGCTGGAGGCGGCCACGCCCGCTGGCGTGCCACCGGTCGGCTCAAAGCAATGAGCGGCGCCGATACCGCGCTCGGCCCACGCATCATCCTCGCTACTATGCAGACTGCGTGCAGTCCTGACTTCGGCAATAGGCTCGTCGCCGGTAAGCACTTGCTCTTGGTAGCTGACGAAGTCCACCAAATCGGCAGCCCGCAGAATTCCGGCATCCTGCACCTTGATGCTGGGAAGCGCCTCGGCTTGAGCGCGACACCGGTCCGGTACGGAGACCCCGAGGGAACGCAGCGCATCTTTGATTACTTCGGCGGCATCGTGCCGCCGCCGATCACACTGATCGACGCGATCCGGGCCGGCCGGCTCGTTGAATATGAATATTTTCCGCATACCATCCACCTGACGGCAGAGGAAGCAGATGCATGGCGCAAGATCAGCGAGGAAATCAGTCGCGAAGTCGTTCGCTCCAAGATCGATGATCAGGGCAACCGCAAGCTTAGCCCGTCTTATTCATGAGGCGTCGAGCCCAGCTTCTGCCCGCCTGATGTGAGGCGTTTCGGCTGACGGGGGCCGCGGTTTCCGGTGGCGCGGAAGCGGCGCGATTTCGGGGGCTGGCGTG
>Ga0105047_10016378_pt1 | contig 11620 bp, 16 predicted proteins | sample MAT04_FD_78384 | JGI IMG/M metagenome (GOLD analysis project Ga0105047, IMG submission 78384) | Freshwater microbial communities from Lake Fryxell liftoff mats and glacier meltwater in Antarctica - MAT-04 (megahit assembly) | ecosystem: Environmental > Aquatic > Freshwater > Ice > Liftoff... | reverse complement strand
TCACGCTGGCCCGTTCCTTCACGATGTGTAGCTTTCCCTCCTCCTTCGCCGGCTCCTGAGCCAACGCCAAGCCGGCGGCCAACATCAGCAAACTCGCGAGCGAGCGTGAGAACCATTTCATGGAAAGACTCCGGAGCAACAGGGGGAATTGTTCAAGGAAGATGTTTTATCGGGAATGGGGGCGGTTGGAACATTGAAGCTGTTGCGGTTGAGTTGTTCAACACCGATTCCGCAAACGCCCATTCCAACTTCGCCGTTGCCGACGCGACGGGTGCCGACGAACTAATTCTGACGGGGCAGATTCATGATCATCGCGCCCGCTTACGTTCGTTCGAGATTGTCGCCGAAGTTCACAAACAGGATCAATCACCAACGTGATTCGGCCGAGATATGAAAACACGCCAATGGCGCACTATCATTAGCCTCATGTCTTTGCTGTCTTGAACCTTCGACAGCTGGTTGGTGTCATGTTCGAAATGGTCAGTGCCTTCAAACCGAGTCATGCCCATGTTGCTCACCATCACAACGACCCACCGGCCGGCAAGCGATCTGGGCTATCTGCTGCACAAGCGCCCGGACCGGTTTCAGTCGTTCGAACAGAGCTTTGGCAAGGCCCACGTTTTCTATCCCGTGGCCGGTGAAGAGCGTTGCTCGGCCTGCTTGCTGCTCGACGTGGATGCGCTATCTGAAGTTTCAGCCGAGCTTGTACCGCATGGCGTTGAGCCGGCTGGTTGTCGAACCGGCAAGTTCCGCCACGCCGACCACCGTTTCGAATGGACCCGAAAGGAGTTCCAAGACTGGGCGAACGGCATCGCGAGCCGATTCGGCTATTCGGTGCGTTTCGTGCCGGTAGGGCCCGAGCATCCGGAGTTGGGATCGCCGACACAGATGGGGGTGTTTGAACTATACTAGTAGTGAAAATCACAGAATCGAGATCGCACGTGTCTAATACATGTTCAGATGCCAAATTGACCGCGCTCCAGAATGAACTATCGAGACTCAAACTTGACGATTCGTTGGTATTCCTGAACCACGTCCTAGGTGTTGTACGAGGAGAGCGGAATGACTCAGTTCTTGAGCCGTACCTGCGTTCACGCAAAGCCCAAGCACCGACCTTCATTGTCCGTTTTCTAGCGAAACAACTGTTGCTTCACAGCAGCAACATTGCAGTAGTTCTCCTCGACGGCTCCCGGTATATCCAGCTACAAGACATGTGTATGCAACTTGACGACCCTATTATTCATGACCCAAATTGGAAGGACGCAGACCCCAATGGGTTTTTCGAGCGGCTGTTGGCGCAACAGCTTCCCGCCCAACGGCGGAACATGCTTCAGAAATATGGCCTCGCCCTTGGTCTCTTCCGGGATTCCGGGCAGGTTGAATGGCCGTTGGTCTACAATTTGCGAACGGATATCGAAACAAGACTCGGAATGTCACTCGAACATTTCATGGCGATGGGGCACCTATGCTACGCCCTTCGTCGGGCTTCCATGATGGGCCATCTATGTAACGGTACTTTCGACCACTCGCTTCTCGCCGAAGCAAATCAGCAGGGCATCGAATTCTGTGTCCCGGAAGTGTGGGGTAAGTTCTTGGAGACGACCTCCTGCGACCGAGATTCGTTCCGTGCCGTGAGTAACCGAGACCTTTACCGTGTCAAGGATGCCCAGCACGCTCAGTTCGAATTCAACCTTCTGAACCGCTACCCAATCATTGATGTTGGAGGGGGACGATTCATCGCAGTTGATCCCGACTTGATCATCGAAAGAACCACGCTTGGTCTCTTCTACGACCTATTCGAGCGAGACGGACCGGCCTTTGCCGAGAAGTTCGGCCACGTTTTCGATCAATATGTGGGGCAGATGTTGGGATCAGTTTGCAAGCCGGAAACTCTCTGGTCGGCATCTGCGTGGGAACGTCGTCTCACCGGCAAGAAGCCGAAGAACGTCGGAAAAATTGGCGATTGGGTCGTTCTGGGTAAAGACTTCAACGTCTTGATCGAATGCAAGAGCCTCCGCCCGTCACTTGAACTCACCAGCTACGGTTCCGACGAGAGTGTTAAGGCCACGGTAAGTCGCATTGCACAAGCTTTGGAGCAACTTGTGCGTCAAAATACGTCGATCCAACAAGGAATGTGGCAAAATGAGGGGCTCCCATCGAGAGCGGCTGTTGGTGTTATTATTACTTACGGTCGACTCGAAACCATAAACGGCCCCTTCTTCCGAAATCGAATAAAGCAGAAACTCGCCGAAAATGGATCAGAGTTAATTCCGTTCGTCGTGCTTTCGCTGGAGGAGCTTGACATGACAATTCAATTGGTTGAGCAAGGCCACCCCTTCGACACCGTGATCTCATTATTGACAAAGAGCGAGGATACTTTTGTCCCACTAGCAATGTTCGAAGATGATCTGAAAACCAAAGCAATAAGTACTTTCACTCATGCCAAAGCGAAAGCGTTTCTCGATTCTATGGTCTCTAAAAGATGACAGTGAGCCAAACCAACATTCACTCGAAGTTGCCGCCATGCCCCTCTCCCTCCCCAAACTCTCCCTCGTCGTCCTCGTCGGCCCTAGCGGCTCAGGCAAAAGCACGTTTGCCCGCAAGCATTTCCTGGTCACGGAGATCCTGTCGTCGGACGCTTGCCGAGCCATAAGCGCAGCCTCGCGCTGGGTGAGTTCGCCCTCGGCATCGAAGGCCTCGAGCGCTTCGTTCGCCGTGAGCCGCTGCGCCGCGTCCACGAGTGCGTCTTCGGCGTTCTGGCCCTGGAAAGCGAGCCGGTTGATCCTAGACTGTGAATTAAAGCGTCGGTAACGGGAGGCGTTGGCCGATGATTCACGTTGAGAACCTGATCAAGACCTTCGGCGACGTCAATGCCGTGGGCGGCATCAGTTTTGACGTGCGCGCCGGCGAGATCTTCGCCTTTCTTGGCCCGAACGGAGCGGGCAAGACGACCACCATTCAGATGCTGACGACATTGCTCCGGCCGACCAGTGGCTCGATCACCCTGGACGGCATCGATCCGGCCGTTCGCCCGCTCGAAGCTCGCCGCCGGTTTGGCATCGTGTTTCAAGACCCCAGCCTTGATCACGAACTGACCGCCTACGAGAATATGGACTTGCATGGGGTGCTTTACCACGTGCCCCGCCGGGTTCGCGCCGAGCGCATTCAGTCGCTTCTTACTTTGTTCGAGTTATGGGACCGGCGCGACGCGCGGGTCAAGACCTTCTCCGGCGGGATGAAACGCCGGCTGGAGATCGCGCGCGGGCTGTTGCACACTCCGAAGATTCTCTTTCTCGACGAGCCGACTTTGGGTCTCGACCCGCAAAGCCGCAACCAGCTTTGGACCCACGTCCGGCACCTGAACGAAACGGAAGGGGTCACCGTGTTCCTGACCACCCATTACATGGACGAGGCGGAGCGGGTCGCCCACCGGATTGCCGTCATCGACCATGGCAGCATCGTCGCCCAGGGCTCGCCGCAGGAGTTGAAGCAGCAGACCGGTACGGAATCGCTCGAACAGGCGTTTCTCGCGCTGACCGGTACGTCGATCCGCGACGAGTCCGCCAATTCGGCTGACCAGATGCGGCAGGTGGCACGGATGTGGAGGAAGTAAATGTTCGAGGTCGTCCACGCATTGTGGCTCCGCGAGTTGAAACGCTATCTGCGGTCCCGCTCGCAGGTCATCGCGTCGCTCGGGCAACCGCTCATGTACCTGCTGGTGCTGGGGTTCGGTTTGGGCCCGGTCTTCGAAAAGGCCGGGCAAGGCAACTATCTCCAGTTCGTCGCCCCCGGCGTGATCGGTATGTCGATTCTGTTCTCGTCGATCTTCTCCGGCGTCGGCCTTCTGTGGGACCGGCAGTTTGGCTTCCTCAAGGAAACGCTCGTCGCGCCAGTGCCGCGCCTCCAGATTATGATCGGGCGAACGCTTGGCGGGGCGACGACCGCGACGATCCAAGGGACGCTCGTTTTGACTGTATGCCTGATTGCCGGGTTCCGCCCGCACAGTCTCGGCGGAGCGCTTCTTGGATTGGTGTTCATGGCCCTGATCGCCATTGTCTTCGCGGCGCTCGGAACCATCATCGGTTCAATGCTGAAAGACATGCAAGGCTTCCAGTTGGTCATGAACTTCCTGGTCATGCCGATCTTCTTTCTCTCCGGGGCGCTGTATCCGTTAGCCAACTTGCCGGCGGCGCTCACGGTCGCCACCCGCCTCGATCCTCTCTCTTACGGAGTCGACGGGCTACGCGGAGCGTTCATCGGTCAGTCGCACTTCGGCGTGGAGGTCGACTTTGCAATCCTCTTGGTCCTCGCGGTTTGCTTCCTGGCCCTGGGCGCCCGGGCTTTTTCACGAATCCAAGTGTAGGAAGGCCGCCGTCGGCGGTGCGAATTCTCCGGTTCCTTGAAGCCGATCGGGACATCGTCTGAGTCAGCGACGTGCCCGATCGTGGTTTCCACTGCCAGCGACTACTTCTCCTTCTTCGCCCCATACCCCTTCCACACCCATTCGATGGCGTGCGGGAGAAATTGCGCCTGGGCGTTGCCGATGCCGTGGCCGGATCCGCGACAGAACAGGTATTGATACTCATAGCCCTTGGCCTTCAGCACCTTGGCCATGCGATGATTGGCTTCCACCCAGTCGTGCATTTCGTCGCGCATAATGTTGGGGTTGAACGAGTCCGCGTCGCCGACGGCGATGAATAGCCGGATCGGTTTCTTGGGGTTGTTGGGAATGAGCGTCTCGTGAAGGCCCCAGGCGCCGTCGGGAAACTTGGGATCGAACGGCCACGCCTGGTTCACGAACGTGCCTGACGTGGTCAGAACGCGATGGTAAAGATCGTTGCGAAACCAGGCCATGATGAGCGCGGCTGAGCCGCCGGAACTGGAGCCCATGGCCGCGCGGCCGTCGGGATCCTTGGTGAGCTTCACCTTGTAGTTTTTCTCAACGCGCGGCAACACTTCCGTTTCGATGTACTCGGCATAGTCGCCGTTCATGTTGTCGTATTCCTTGCCGCGCTCGTGCCCTTGAGCGTCGCCGCCGCCGTTTTGGATGGAAATGACAATGATGGGAGGAATACGCTTCTGGGCAATCAGGTTGTCGAGGATGGTCTTCATCCCCAAGCCAGGGCCGTCGTGGACGACCATGAACGGCGCTTCCGTGTCTTCCTTGTATTGCGCGGGGATATAGACCCCGACCTTGCGCTTGTAGTCGATGTTGTGAGTCTCGACGATCAGCGTCTTCGGGTTTTTCGGATCCAGCTTCCCGAACACCTTGCGGGCAATGCCAGGATTGAAGAGCTTGGTTTCCTTCGAATCGATCTCGAACTGCTGCACTTTCCCCTGTGGGATCCCTTCAACCGCCTTGCGTTCCGGGGCGGTCACGTACTCCGGCCCGATCACGAAATTGTCATTCGCGTCGAGCGAAGGATTCTCACCGGTTTTCAGCACCTTGAAAGGCGGAGCGCCCGGGTCATCGAATTTGCGCGTCGGCGGCGCATACAAACTGGAGCATGTGAGAACGGTAATCAACAGGGCCATTTGCGGCTTGAACATGAAATCCCTCGTCATTTCTTCCAATTGGAGAGCGAGCTTGACGGTACTCACGTGAGTGATGTGGTGCAATTCTATTGCGCCGATTCCGCATCGATCGGCACGGTTTTGCTTTCCAGGCTGGAAATGACTTCGGCCAAACTCCTGAGTGTTTGCTCATCAAAACGTGGCCTATCTCCGCGCTTCTTCGTTGGCGAGAGCGGATGTCGCTCCGTCTCCAAGCGATGGGGCAATCGAACTGCGTCAACGGCTTCAAGCTCACCCTGCACGAACACATGCTGGAAGTGCCGTGCCGGTGGTGAATCAGGACCGGGCGCAAGCCCGATGGAGGAACTCTGGGTCACCGACATCAGGGATCAGCGCGTTGCGGCAGATGTTCCCTTCTTTTTCAAGCAGTGGGGCGGCGTATTCAAGAGCAGGAACGGTCGGACGCTGGAAGGTCAAACATGGAACCAGATGCCGGTGCAAGAAGCAACCGAGTGTGAGCACCGAACGCCGCTTGTGGTTATCTGAGAATGTGGACAATGAAAGAACAGAACAGAGACAAATTCTCCGCGAATCTCATCAAACGATTCGATCTGTTTATGCCGGAACTGCTTGGGGTAATACGAAGCGGCCAGTACACCATCTGTTTCAGGTTACCACCTGCACCAGTTCGAAATCGACGGCGTGCAGTACAGCCAACCCGCCCCGGACGGTGACGATTTCGATATGGACTTCGAGGACGAAACGGACGTTCTCCTCAGCAAGCTGCTGCCCAAGTCGAGCCGGAAGTCACGGTGGATATACGATTACGACTTCGGTGACGGCTGGCGGCACGAGGTCTTATTCGAGAGGTTCCCGCCCATCGACCGGAAGGCAAAATCGCCGCTATGCCTCGAAGGAGAACGGGCCTGCCCACCAGAGGATTGCGGTGGGCCTCCGGGCTACGCCGATTATCTCCACGCCATCGCCGATCCTGAACACGAGCGGCATGGCGAAATGCTAGAATGGCGAGGGCCGTTTGATGCGGAGGCATTTGATGCGAAGAAGGCGACGAAGGAGATGAGGAAGGTGAAACCATGACGCAGCCCCGCAAGATGTCCGAGATGATCTTGGAGATGGCGGCGTACTTTATCAGCCAGGGTAAAACGCCCGAAGAGAAGCATCACCGTCTGACCGCCGCATGTAGCGCCTGGAACGTGGCCTGCGGCACGCCGGAAATTCAGCGGCAGCAGCTTGAACAATACGTCAAAGGATACCGGCAAAACAATCCAGCAACCTCCCCAAGCGAACTTGCCAACATCCTCAAGGTCATGCAGTCGCTCATCGAGCGGAAGCTGGAACTATTCCCGGAGGACAAGCGGCAGATCGTCGGCGCCCAGGTGGTGATGGTCGGAATGAATTATCGCATCGAAGTCGCATCGGCTACAGTGCAACTATGGCCTCGATTCAGAATTGGTGTATCCCATGTTACTCGACCTCCAGGAACTGGAACTCCTTTTCAAATTACACCGGGCGCTCATGTTCTTCGTGAACCAGCGTCTCAAGGTGCTTCCTGACGATATTCCGTCCCCGGAGGAGTTCTCGTCGCTGTCGCCAAACGTCCGTCTCAAGGTCCGGGACGCCTTCCTCGCCAACACTGACCTCATCCAATCGTTTGTCGATGAAAACCCGGCTCGCTTTTCCGATGACGAACTCGACATCGTGCGATCCTGGCAGCATCTGGTTCACGGTACGTTTTTCATCCTTCGTGAACTGGCAAAGTACACGGTGTTCCTTACGACGGATAAGCCGCCCATCGCTTACGGCGTCCTGGCGCTCTCGGACCCATTCGATTTACTGATCGGTCGCCCCCTGCCAGTCATGGTCCAGACGGTCCTGCTGCCGTTCAAGGACAAGGTCGTTCACGACGGCCTGATGACCAGTCGCAACATATCGTTTGGCCCAGGCATTCGTCGTTCATTCAATGAGAGTTTCAAAGAGGCCAAGGCTCGCCACGGTATCGTCACGTCGCTGCCGATGTCGAAGGAGCCGCTGGCTCCGAAAGCGGTGAAAGCCAAGCCAGCGCCAAAGCCGCCGTCCAGAGAAGAAAAGGACGAGCCATTGCAGGTCGTCATCGGCCTGATCGACCAGTTGTGTAAAGAGCGTCTGAACGAGGAATACGCTGTTCTGTGTCGCAAGCTGGCCGAAAAATTGGCCCGCAAACGACCATCGCCGCTTGTCAGCGGGAAGCCGAACACCTGGGCCTGCGGCATTGTGCGCACGATTGGCTGGGTCAACTTCCTTGATGACCGCAGCCAGAAACCCCACATGAAGCTGACCGCCATCGACAAGGCGTTCGGTGTCGGCGAAAGCACCGGCCAGGGGAAGTCCATGCTGATCCGCAAGATGCTCAAGATCAGGCCGATGGACCCGGCATGGTCGCTACGCAGTCAGATGGATAAGAACCCGATGGCCTGGATGATCCAGATCAACGGCTTTCTGGTGGACGCCCGGATTCTGAAACGGGAGGTTCAGGAGGAGGCACTGCGTAAGGGGCTGATCCCTTATATCCCCGAACGGCTACAACATTTGAAGGACGAAGACGGGGACGAGTAGGATAGTGGCGAAGGCAATACCCGTATCACACTTGACCGGGCGCTGGCGCATCGTCTCGATGTCGGCGTGGGAGGACGAATACCTTGATGAAGAGGTCGAGGCGTACATCGAGTGCGATGACGAGGGGTGCGGATCATTTCATTTCGGATATGTCCGTGGCCTCATGGACCATTACCGCACAAAGATGTGAGACGGAAAGCGAGTTGTTCAATTCACCTGGGACGGAGGAGACGGTGCAGATGGCACGCCGTTGGACGGCATTGGATGGGCAATTCTCAACGGCGACACGTTGAACGGTTTGATCTCCGTCCACCAGGGCGACGATTCCGAGTTCGTGGCGAAACGGGTGACAGCGAAGAAGGCGACAAAGCGGAAATGAGCAGCATATGGCAATAGAACTCCCCAAACTGAAACTCGGCAAGAGTGCGGCCTTCGTCAAGACGCATCTGAAGCAGTTGAAACAAGAGAACGACACCTGGGAGGCCGACTTCCGGGCATTACCGAAATCGAAGGGCAAGACGGAGACACATTATTTGGGGCTGGTCGTCGCTTTGCCCAGGGGTAATCCTCTGGTTTGCATGTTGGTGGAATACACCCCGAACGTCAACGATCTGGCCGACCTACTGGCCGATGCCATGCGGCGACCGATGACGGACTCAGCCCATCGGCCTCGGCAGATTTTGTTGCGAGGCAATCCACGTTGGGACGAGTTGTTTCCCCACTTGAAGCAACTCGGTATCGAAGTCTCGATCCAGAACGAACTTCCCAACGTGGAAAACGTCTACGAGGACTTTCTTCGACAGTTGCGAAGGGCGAGGTCCAACCCGTTGATTCTTTACACGCCAAGCCCGACCGATGTTCATAAGGCATTCCCGTCCATCGCCATGTGGGTTCAGTGCTACGGCCACATTGAAATCGGCGACCAGGAGGGTTTCGGCTTCACCGTCCGGGCGCTGGACTACGGCGGGGTGGTTTTCGAGGATGACAAGCCCCGCACGTTGGCCGAGGCGATGGCCGCTCTGGAGACGGGGCTGGCCCGATGGTTCAAAGACAACGAGATTGAGGAAATATGACCATCCCCACAAACCTCTTCGCTGATCTCCCCGAACGCATGCCCAAAGAATTCGTCCAGACGCTTCTTCAAGCCGCCGACATGCGCATCGAGCGGATCATCTCTTACGGCCATGCCTCGCCCCCAGATTTCTGGTACGACCAAGGCCAGAATGAATGGGTTGTCGTCTTGAAGGGCGCAGCAAGGCTAATGTTCGAGGATGGCACGGTCGAGATGAAGCCCGGCGATTTCATCAACATCCCGGCGTTCAAGAAGCACCGAGTCGATTGGACGCCGCCGGACGAGCCGACGATCTGGTTGGGGGTGCGTTATGGAGATCAGCAGTGAGCGCCGACGCCAACACCTTCACCCCCGGCCCGACGCCGAACGCCGTCCGTGCCGCCGATGGCAGAGTCCTGACCGTGCCGGATGGATGGGTTCTGTTGCCGCCCGGCGATGCGGCTCTGACTCGTCGGGTGAAGGAGGCGAGCGATTGCTTCGCCGCCGCTGAAAAGAAAGGTCGGAAGGTCTTCTCACGGGGCATCTGGACTTCGGCGGCGACCATCGAACGCATTCGTGCCGACCTCGACGCCGAGCAATCCACCGACGGCTTTGTAAAGTAGAAGGAGCCCGACGCCGAGAGAAGGCCCAGGCCGAATACGTCGAGGACTGGGATCAAGTCTTGTGAAATATTTTGGCCTGTTCTTCAAACCTTTATGCTCTCGGACTCGTCTTGAATTATAACCAAAAGGAGAACCTGTTTCATGAAAATCATTCTCACCACCGCCGTCGTCCTCATGCTATCAATCACCGCTTTTGGCGCTGAACCCAATAGGGCCGACATTGCTGCTAAACGAGCCGCAACATTGAAGGCCAACGTCAAAGACTTCCAGATTGGGCTGTCGTATGTTGGCGACTCCGACAAGCCGTATTACAGCTTGCTGCTTTCCGTTCCGAAGGTGGATGTCAAGCAAGCGGACGCATTCTTCCTTGTGGCGCAGCGAAGCGAAGATCAAGCTCTCAAGATCATTGCGTACTTGAAGGAATCGGGCATACTCGAACGAGCATTCGAGAAGGGGGATGCCGTGAAGTTGCCGCAGCCGTCCTACCGGCTCATTGTCATCGCAGGCGACCTTCACCTTACCGCATCGCTCGGTTGGGACCGGGATACCCTCAAGAGTCTTGATGGACTGAGGAAGGTGCTAGACGGCAATGCAGCAAAGGAAATGGAAACACTGCTTGGCAGGCTGGCGGGGCATCGCAAGGAGTGGGATGCTGCCGTCAAATGACCTTCTTTCGGAGCAATTCATGCGAACCAGCGTAAGGGATGCCCGCTCAAGAAGGCGCTGCGAGAACGCACCGAATAAGATGAAGGGGTATCACACACGAGCTAACCCGCCACAGGCACGAAGTCGGCTTTTTAGTTCTCCGTCAAACGCTTTGGCATCGGAGTTCGTCTATTCCTTGAGACTGGCTTGGTAGTCACTCACAAACACGGAGAATTCCATCATGCGTTTATTGCTCTGCGTATCACCTGCCTCGTTGTTGCTTGCCATGTCGCTGTGGACTGGCGGGGCCAGTGGCCAGGATCAGAAAAAGGAGGACAAGGCCATCGACGTGCAACCTATCGACTTGAAAGGAATGGCGTTTCCATTCGACGGAAAACTCTTTGGAATCCGAGGAAAAACGATGGTGGAGATCACCACGCCCGAACAGCTTGCCAAGGAGTTTCTCAAGGACGAGTAGCAAGCTCAGATCAAGAAGCAAGTCGATTTCACGAAGCAGAAGTTGGTGTTTAATGCCTGGTCATACTCCAAGGCCGATCAACTGACCGCCACGGTCGAGCGGGACGATACGGGGCCGTTCGTCAACTTCCACCTTGCCTTCAGTCCGCTCCGAGGGGAACTGGCAGACAATCGCTATTTGTTCGCCGTGCCTCTCGATGCCAGGTGCAACATGCGGGTCACAAAACCATGACTCCCCGATTAAAGCTGAACCTGGCGACATGACACCTTGAATCCTCGGTTCCTTCAAGTAATCCGAAACTCTTCGAGTCTCGTCTTTCTTCTGAGACACAACGAACGTGGAGTTCCCCGATGAAGACAGCGAAATGGCTCGGCATGTCGATGTTGATGGTAGCGGCAATTGGCTGGCAGGCCGAAGGCCAAGAGGACAGAAAGAAGATGACGACTGAGAATCTAATCGGGAGAAAGATAAGGGGACGCGAACCTTTTTTCATCAACAGCCCGCAAGACAGCTAGAGAAGAAAAGAGGACAGGCCTCGTTTCGTGCCAGCCGCGTGGCGAGTTCGTATCGTAGAGCGCATGACCCGTGTTGCCCGTGCCGCGCCTCCTGGTTATGTTTATCATGTGCTCAACCGGGCCGTGGCGCGCCTGCCTTTGTTTCAGAAGGATGGCGACTTCGAGGCTTTTGAACGCGTGC
>Ga0105047_10016375_pt1 | contig 11621 bp, 5 predicted proteins | sample MAT04_FD_78384 | JGI IMG/M metagenome (GOLD analysis project Ga0105047, IMG submission 78384) | Freshwater microbial communities from Lake Fryxell liftoff mats and glacier meltwater in Antarctica - MAT-04 (megahit assembly) | ecosystem: Environmental > Aquatic > Freshwater > Ice > Liftoff... | reverse complement strand
TCTCGAGGCGCGCGGTGTTTCTTCTATGGGTTCCCAGAGTGGAATATCGATGTCGTCGGGACGCGGTGCTGTCCTTTGCTCCGAGGATCGACGACGCACTGAGACGTTTTCCGGCGGTGCCGCTTCATCCGCATCGAAGTCGTCCTCCGGATCATCTGCAAACGGGATGGACTGACGCGGAGCAGCGGCAGAGGGACGTCCTCTTGCTGGCCGGCGTCTGCTGTTTCGATCCGGATCTGCGGAGTATAAATCATCGAAGTCAACGGCAGGTGGCGGTATCAGATCATCGTCGTTGTTCGTCGACCGCGACGAAGGTCGGCGGCGTTTTTCCGGATGCGGCGGTGGATTATTGTTCGCGTCACCCATGTCGAATTCGCCGTCCGAGCCATCATCCCCAACGGCATCATCTTCATCAGAAGCCCGCACGAACAACTCAGGAAATTCTGACGCCTGCCGCCAGGATTTGCCGTCTGTTGAAACTTCATAGTGACGAGCGAATCGCCCGCGACGGGCCAGCGAATGCAATTGTTCCACAGTCAGCGGGCCATGCTTCTGTCCACGCAAACGAATGTAATATCGTCCGTTCATGTTGAATGTCCCTGTCGTTCAAGGTTACTTCAAGAGCTTCCAAACCACAAACACAATTGCTGTGATCACAGTCACCGCGGCGACGGACGAAGCGATGATGATCAACCGCATCATCCGTCTTCGCCCATGATTCGATACGGCACATTCGTAGGCATCGTGGACGTCGTCGGGGAGTTCGAAACCGACAAATCCGGCGGCAATGGCGAATCGACGAATGAGTTCCGGCAGATCGTGTCCGCTGTCGATCGATCGTTGCAGGCGTTCCACAGCATTCCCGAATCTGGACTCGTCGTCCGATCGTTTCTTCTGTTCCGACAGCCAGTTGAGAACCGGTCGGACCTGATTCAGGAACTTGCGGGCGCTGTCGGATTCCCCGCAGTTTTTGACGACCTTTTCCCATTCAATCTGAACTTCCGCAGCCCAGTTGACGTCTTTTTCACCATACGCATCCTGCAATTCTTCGGCCAGTTCTGCCAGACGTTTTCCGGCTGCGGTCTGCTGTAGTGATCGAACCTCCTGATCGACCCGCTGGATGAATTTCTTCTGCGGAGGTGACAGCCATTTTCCATGCAGTTCCTTCGCAATTTCACGCAATTCTCCGAAGTTCTGGTTCCTGCTGGCGATTTGAAACTGTTCCATGATCTGTCGCTGTCGCACAGCTTCGTAGCTTCGCAGGTCAGATTCCCAAATCGGGTTTCCCGAATCCACTTCGGCGATTTTTCGCAGCAGGGCGATCCGCGTTTTCAGCGGCGCACGCGACAAAGAGGAAATTCGAAATTTCTTCAGGTGGACTTTGAGCGGACCATCATCGGAATAGGCTCGATTGAGATCGGCAGCGATTTCGATCTGAAGTTCCGGAGCTACGGTCAGGCCAAGTTCCGCAACGAAATCGTTCCATTCAGCCAACTCGGGGAAATCCAGAATTGCCACCACGTCCAGCAATGGAGGTTCCTGTTCGGCGAGCTGAATGGCTTCGGTGCGCAGCCCTTTCGCCATCAGAGAGTCACACTCCCTGAGTCGTTTGTTTGTGCGCCGGATCTGATCCGTCAATTCGCCGTGCAGTTCACGCAATTGCTCTTTCGCCGGATTGCTGGAACTGGCCAGCGTGACCTGCATGCGTTCAATCAATTCGTAAAGGTCAGCCATGGTTCTCTGGTCAAGTCAAATTGATTTCGAATTCAATTTCTGAACAGGCTGATCACTTGTAAACGATCAACCAGACAACAAAAATAGTCAACACAGACCCGCACAGCACTCCGGCAGAAATCCACCATATTCGGAACCTGCTGCCAGCGGGCATCGCAGACTGCGGCTCCGGAAGCACGTCACGTGGACTCCGTCGTTCGGGACGCACTTTCGCGGTCAGACGCGCCTGGCGCGCTCGAGCGCCAGCTTCGCGCCGACGGAGTTGGCTCTGCGTGACCGGACGACGATCGAACGAACCTTCCTCTTCGGACTGTTCGGTCGGTGCAGTTTTCCGAGCAGCTTTGGAGTCTCCTGAGCGAGCTGCTTTGACATAGCTGTCCTCGTCCAGCGGATCAATACGAGAGTTCGAATCAATCACGATACCGACCGGACGATTTCGAACGGCTGTTGCTTCTTCCATTCCGTCCCGGAGAAAGCGCCAATGACACTCTGCTCCGGATGAACGAGTAAAATAGGTGCTGAAACTGACTTTCCAGTGCATTCTCGGGGGAAGCTGCTGCAATGCCTCGTGTACCAGTCGAAGAGCGTTGCAGCCTTCCGGCACAATCGCAAAGACGGGTTCAAAATCGTTTTCAACTGATCGCGCCACGATTCCGGCCCAGCCAGCGTCGCCTAACGTTTTCTTCCAGGTGATGCAGGGAATTCCATCGGAAAGAACGGGTGTCGGCATGCGATCGACAGGCAGCCATTCAGGTTCACCAGCCCATTGAGTATACCAGAAATCCTCGTCTGCCAGGAGCGTCGTCGGGGGGCAGTTGGTCGAGCGTACGTCGCTTAACGACAACGCGAGGTGATGGGCAATCTTGTTACTGCGACCGGAAAAATCCGTCCCGGCGTCGGCAACGCGCGAAAGCACAACCCAGGTTTCCTGCTGAATCCGAACAGCCTGACAGCAGAAATTCACGTCATTTCTTTTCGACCCGGGTGTATGCAGGTGTTGGTATCCGCTGAGGGATTCCAGTTTTTCCTGCAACTGCCGCGGAATGCCAGTCGTGGCTGCCACGGTGCAAAATCCCCTGGCTCCTGCATTCAGTCCCCGCTGACTTGATGTGTAGACGATTTCAAAGCTCACGTACGTCTTACTCCCGTTGGACTGGTTGCCTGCTTCCTCTCTGATGGTCGGGGAATCAAACCACCGCTTGTCAGCGACAAAAGATACAACAGCGGAAGTTCTGCCCACTGCGGTGCGATGCTCCCTGGGCGAACCCCGAATCTCCCGGTTCGAGCTTCCTGTGTGGGCGAATGTCCCAAAGCGGAAACCGGTATATACGTAACGTCTTCGGCAAAGCCTTCCGCAGCGTTCACAAACTCCGGCGCGTACCGTAACATCATCTCACGCAAATCGAGAGAAACCTGGATGATGCGACGATGGTTAAGAACGGTTTCGGTGGATTCGCCGCCCCTGCCAGGTCGCTGCAGCAGAACATCTCCAAATGCCGCCGCGCGACGCTCGAAACTTTCGTCCAGCAAACTGCGCCAGGCATCAAGTTTGGTCATTGCCACGACCACCGGGCGTTTATACTTTTCGTTCTGACTCAGGCTCGCTTGTGTTCGAATCCGATTGGCAGCTTCCAGCATGACCTGATCCTGTCTGAAGCTCAATCCGGCGGTGCTCATCTGCGGATCTTTGGTTTTTCCTTTGCAGGCTTCGCGGAACCGTACATGTTGAGTCGGGTCGAACAGAAAGATCAACCCACTTGAAACGGTCAGGTGCTGTGTTGCAGGGCTGATCGATGATCTCCCGCCAGGCAGAAAATGTTCACCGGCATTGTCGTACAGGCAAATGGCCCGGGACATTTCGGCTACGTTTTTCGCCCGCGGATGACTCGGTAATGGCTGAACTGAAAACACGAACGGCCTGGGATACCAGAATGTCTGGTCGCCGAACCGTACAGGATTGTAGAGCTCCCCTTCTTTTTCAGTCTTTGGCAGAGTCGTCAGTTCGTTCGGGAATTCATTGAAGAACAGGCGTGCTTCCGACTGGTTCAGCACACGATTCGACTCCGGGTCGGCATCCGAAAAACTCAGTTGAAAATCTCTTCCCAACGTCTGTCGCAGCATCCATGTCGTCGTGGCAATCAGATGCGATTTTCCGGAACCAGGTGATCCAAGAATCGAATAGAACAAACTGCGCATCTCGAACATTGCCCGTGGAACGACGAGATGACATTTCGGGCAGGCCAGTTCACTGCAGACGGAACCGTGGCTGTCCAGCGCATTTCCGCTGGCGTCGAATCGCGTGGGCAGAAACCGGCGCTGGCATTCGGCACCCAGCCTCGCATCGCCGTTCAGGGCGGGATGCGACGATACCCACAGCGTTTCCTCCAGTGGGAAAACGTGCCAACAATGCGGACACGTTGCTCGCGGAAGGATGTACGACGCAGATCTGCTCACTCAGCAAAACCTTAAGAAACGGCTTGACCTTGCCTACCAGTGAACAGGCTTTATACTCCACGCGACCGAAAATGATACTTTTGTATGCACCGAATCGTAACCCGAAGCGTCAGCGAGGGATTGGGATTGCGGCCCTCGCTAACGCTTCGGGTTAATGTCACTTTCGACCGCATGAGGTATATCCTGCAGGACGGACTACGGATTCAGTGCGGATTGAGTGCCGTTCTCAGCGAAGCCGGTTGCTGATCACAGGTTCGAGTCTATTCCAAACCGGAACCGCCTTGAAGCGAAAATCCAGTGAATCCAGGCAATTCGCCCGGTATTTTACTATGGTGCCTGAATCCGTGCTGCAAGGATTCTCACCGGCTCAGAAGCGTGCGTGCGAAGCGCTTTCACCTTGTCATGTTGCCGGAGTTTCGCAGGCAGCCGGGCTTCTGCGAGGGCAGTGACCAGCGCGAGACAGCGGTCGTCAGTGCGCAGCAATGCGTCGATCGCCAATTGTTGATTTACGTCAGAGAAGTTGGCGAATTCTTTGATCAGTGTCGAAGAGACCGCCGCCTCATGAACGTCCGACAGACCGCTTATAGCTCCCATCTGCAGTTCGTCATTGACGCCTTTCTGCAGGTAACGTTCCAGCTGCTTCCTGATCGTGCTCCAGTCGAGCATTGCGACAATGCGAAGAGCGTCGTAGCGCGTACCGGCTGGAACGGTTTCGTCGTCGGCCATTTTCGTTGATAGGCGGAGCGTCCGACTCCAGGCCGTTTGAAGTGCTGCATCTTCTTTCATCAACGCAGAGAGTTCGTCCTGAGGCCATTTCCCTGAGAGACTGATTCCATTTATCAATCCGCCACCGATGACAACCGCCTGCCAGTGTTCCAGCGGCTGGTCTGCCTGCGGCAGTGAAACCGCGAGTACGCTGCGGATCTGCCGGGCATTTCCGTGTTTTCCAACGGCAATGGCCACCCGCCAAATCCAGGGAATTCGGCGATATTCTTCCGTGCTGCCAGCGTCTTCGGGCAACTCCTGAACCATGAGCTTAATGATCGTTGCCGCCCGGTCCGGATTGGCATTGATGATCGCTTCCCGCTCAGCAGACGGTTGACGATCGTCGATCAAAAACGCGGCGATGTCGGCGACAGTCTTCAGAGACGTCGAAGCCGATTTCGATTCCTCCACCATTCCCGTCGCCAGCGGGACACCATCCAGTTGAACCAAATGCAGCGCTCGCAGATCCGCCAACGCAGAGCGAAGTTCGCCGTCTGGGCGAATCACGATGTCGGATTCCCCTTCGCGGATGGTCACTGTTCCCAGATGCTGAAGCTGATAGCGACTCCATGCGCCGGTCGAACCAACCTGGCCTTTCAGTACGGGTTCAACGCCTTCGATCACATACGAATTGCCGGCTGCGTTCGAATCGCAGGCCCATTCGGCCCAGACGTCCATCTGTCGCACCACAGGCGACGCGATGCGCCAGCGAACCATGTCGTCTTTGCCGTGCCAATATCCGACATTCTGAAACGGCAACTCAAACGTAATATCGCCGCCATAGATTTCGGCACATGATGCCAGCAGCGCGACGTTGCCCTCTGCCGGAACTTCGACGACCATCGGTTGGTTGCCTTCGAATGTCTTTGGCGGCACACGCAGTGTCCGAAAAAATGCCCAGAGGTGATTGATGTCTTCAGGCGTCGCGTTTTGCCAGAAACCTTCGGGCATCAGCGATTTACCGGTGCTGCGGATTTCATCGATCTCAGAACGCAGGACGCTTTCCTGCTTGCCTTCGGCGGCCAGGAAAGTGAGCCCCGAAGCGGTCTCTTCCGCAATCAACCCCGTCACAATGCGACCATCCTTCAGCACAGCCACATACGACTGATAGCGAGGGTCGACAGCCTGATTCGGATCCAGCATGGCGATTAAGAGCGATTGAACCGGCTTGCCACCATAGGCTGCGATATCCGGACCGACCACATGTCCCATGTCCTGCAGCCGATGACAACTCGCGCAATGTTTCTGGAAGACCTGACGCCCCTTGCCGGGATCGCCACTGTCCTGCAACGCTGCCGTGTAGCGATCGATTTCCTGTTGACGCCCAGCCGAAGTACGGGTTCTGAAAATTCCTGCAGCGGCATTGCGGATTGACTCTACTGCGTTTTCCAGCAATGCCTGTTGCTGCAGCAAGTCGAGTTCTCCCGCAGTGACAGTTCCTGTTTCAATGGCTACCAGCAGACGCTCCGTCCAGGCAGACCGCGACAGCAGCAGAGCGACGCCTTCTTTCCGCAGCCGAGGTTCACGCGACGCCCAATCGGTGAGCACAGCGTCAGCGACCTCCGGTCTGTTGTCTCTCTTCAAGGCCTGAATTGCAGCGGACTGCAGCTCAGGCGGTGTTCGAGGCGTGAGCAGCGCCGCCATCGCTTCTGAATGAGGCTCACTAAGGAACGGTGCCAGTGCCAACAGCCTGACCGCCGCGATCCGAATCCCGGTTTGAGATTCATGATTCTCGGCTACTTTCAACGCAGAATTCATCGCTGGCTTCCACGCGGCGCGAATCTCATTGTCGGCGGGTGAAACATCCTGCGGTGAACGGCGACTCCAGGCATTGATGAACTCAGTCAGGTGGTTGAAGTCTCCGTCTGATGCTGACTCCGAAACTCGGTTTGACAGCTCTTTGAGAATCGTCTCAAGCGAATCAGCATCTGCCAGAGTCGCCGCGCTGACGAGCAGTCGGTCTGCCGCATCAGCGCTATCGGGCCGAGCCCTGAGTTCATCCAGAACCCGAACAACGTTTGCCGATGTCAGGGAACTTTCCACGGCGGATTTCAGATGCGTATTACGACCATCTTTTGCCATGATCTTTGCAAGAACGACTGCGGAGTCTGCCGGTTTCAGAAACCCGGCGGAGTAGGCAACCTGCATTCGCAGAAAGGCGTCTTCATCGTCGGCGAGTTTCACGACAGCAGCAGCCAGTTCTGCAGAAGCTTTTAACTGCGACTCTGCAACTCGGACCGCATGACTGCGAACATGCGGGTCAGAGTCCGTCAGCAGTTTCAACATGATCTCAGCATCCGGCGGCTCCAGATTCGCCCAGGTCGATAATGCCTGGACTCGCACTTCAGGACGCGCTGAACCCACGCTCAACTGTCTCAAGGCTGGAATTGCGTCTTTGTCATTCTGCCACTGAATCAGTTGCTGGACAAGGTCACGCTGAGTCCCATTGGGCGAATCCATAGCCGCTGCCAATTCACCACCATGCAGCTGATCGAGCCGCGGCATTCGGCGGACCGCATGGTCTTCCGGCACGACACGATAGATGCGGCCCATTGTGGCTCCGGCACGAGGATCCAACGTTGCCAGCGTGTCGGGCGGAATCCAGATAGGATGTTCAATGACGTAGCGGTACATATCGACGACCCACAACGCACCGTCCGGCCCTGTGCGCGCCTGCACTGGACGAAACCATGGATCTGTCGAAGCCAGGAACTCGCGGTCCTGTTCATCGTCATCGCGGCGACTCGTGAACGTCACTCCGGCGGGTGTCAGAATTTGCCGATGCACAAGATTGTTGACCGGCTCGCAGGTAAAGGCATTGCCCGCATAATCGGCACCCAGCAAATTGTCGCGATAGATTCCAAGACCACAGGCTGCCGTCGGTCGGTTCGGTGGCCCTGACAGCATGAACAACACCTGACTGGAAATCGAAAATAATCTCCCAGGATCCGGCCCCGCTGCAATTCCAACGACAGTCCGCGACGGGGCCAGATAGGGATTGCGACGCAGATAGTGGTCTGCGAGAGGATAGTGCATCAGCATCGTTCCGTTGTTGCAGCCGAACCAATCGCCCCAGTCATTGCGAACCCGCCCTTGCTGAGTCGATCCCGTAGCAGGCTCGAGAACTCCGGTGTCCGGATTGAAACGAAAATCCCGCTGGCTCAGCGCGAGCACTTCACCAGTCTGCATGCTCGTGATTTCACCACCAAACAATCCGCACGAACCATAGACCCAGCCGTCAAGGCCATATTCCAGACTGTTCACTCGGGCCTGGTAATTATGAGTGGCAAAGCCAGTGAACAGCTTCCGCACGTCATCGGCCTTGCCATCTCCGTTCGTGTCTTCCGCATACAGAATGTCGGGCGCGGCACAAACAAGCAGTCCATTTCGCCAAACCGTGACTCCGGTTGGAAATGGTATGCCCGTCAGAAAAACCTCAGACCGATCATAGTGACCATCATTGTTGTCATCGTACACACACCGAATCTGCCCGCCATCGACTGCGGCTTCCGGTAGATCAGCAGGACTTGACGATTGACCAACTCCAACTCCAACTCCAACTTCCACTTTCGGCTTTCCGCTTTCCGTTCGCCCTTGCGGATAGTCGCTCATTTCTGCGACCCACAGCCGTCTATCGGGCCCGAAGGCAATCGCGACTGGACTCTCAATCAAGGGTTCACACGCCACGAGTTCTGCTCGGAAGCCCGGCTTCGTTCGCAGCGATGCGACGGCATCGGACGGTGCCAATGGGGCCACTCCATTGGTCTTCGCGGTATCGACAGCAGCCGGGATTCTCGCCTTGAGCTGCGATTCCACGCTGTCCACAATCGTTTGTTCGATGCCCGTTGCGTACGGCCCAGGAATGTCGTAGTAGACCATCGCTGCGCCGCCTTCGTAGCCGCCTTCACGCAAAATGCGTTCCGATGGAATATAGCCGGGACACGCATTGGCATAGGCATTCAACCACAACCGACCTCCGTCCAGTTCGCGCTTCAAGCGCAAGGCGTAATCGACAACGACTTCTCCCGGAAGGAAGACCCAGGCCAGTTCGTCACCAAAGGAAATGCTCTGAATCGGATAACTGATCTCGGTCATGAGGGCTTCGCCGCGATCCAGTCGAGCCAGTTGCGTTCGCGCATGATGCCCGATCGCGTTTTGCTGTTTCGCCCGGTCTTCCCACTGTTCCCGAGTCGGCAACGGTGCGAGCTTCAGGGTCACGCGCTCAATCAGAGATTCCGGAGCCTTTGTCAGCGGTCGAAGTTTTGTCGAAAGCAGACGCTGTACCTCTTCCGCAAGTTCCTGACCGAGACTGTCTGCTGCGTCAGCACGCGATCCAAGGACTCCGCCGCGAGGATTCGAGTCCGCTCCGCATCCGATGGAGATCAATGCCTCACATCCGGGATTGCGGCGTTGAATATGGTCCATGGCGTATCCGGCCCAGTCGCCGCTGATCATGTCGTCGCTGAGCGTCACGCAATGGCAGGCATAGTTCGTGAAGACCGCTCGCAGTTGGCCATCGGGATCATGCACAGCGAGCAGCGGCAGATCGTGATCCACCGGGCCGCCATTCTTGCGGCGATTCATCGCGAATGTGACTTTGCCGATTCCCCACGACAATCGCGCCAGCTTCCTGTCCGCCAGAGCCGCGACCGCGACTTCTTCCAGTTTCGCGTCCAGCTCGTCAGTGTACTTCAAAATCGTCTGCCACTGATCGTCGGCAATCGGCTGGCCAAACAGCGTATTCGCGCAGTTTCGAATCATGGGTCCGCTGTGAGTATGGGACGCGCAGATCGCTATGCGACTGCGATCAATTCCCCTTGACTTCAGCTTTTCTGCCAGCCGTTCCGTCATGTCGTCCGGGATACCCAAGGTATCGACCGTGATCACAATCACCGTATCACGTTCACTCGTTTCGACCGCGAGAGCCTTTGCCCGGATTTGTTGACGAACTCCTGCTGATTCCTTCGTCCGACCACCGAAACCATTCAGGCGGACTGGATAGGTTGGCGTGATGTCCACTGCAGCCACACCCACGGCGTATGGCAGAGATTCCGGCGGTGCGGCCAGAGTCGTCGCAGAAATTACCAATGCGATCAGCAGGAAACAGGTTCTCATCATCTGCCTCGGCACTTGCATGTGTCTACCTTGCGCGGGTTGCCATGATGTGTAGCCGGATTCGTCAGAATTCGAAGCCGGGCCGTGATTTAACCCGAAGTCTCAATCGGTCCTGGTTGAGTTTACTGATCAGCCGCAGGGCGCTAGCCCCCCGGTTTTCTCGATGAACCGGACGCTAGCGCGTTCCGGCTAATTGGTAATCTCGAAGTGGACACACTACTAGTCATTTTCAGCGGTCGCCAGCTGCTTCACGAAATGTCAGCAATCGGTCTTCTACAGGGTCCCAGAGTTTCAAACGCAGACAACGAACGATGTCTGATGGGGACAATGTCGTGACTGCGGGTGACTGCAATTCCTGCAGTCCGGCCATGGCTTCCGGAAGTCGATAGAAGGGAATCTTTGCATTCAGATGGTGGACATGATGGTAGCCAATGTTTCCGGTAAACCAATGCATGATTGAGCCCATCCGCATGAAGCTCGACGAGTTCAGTGCGGCATACACATGATCCCATTCATTTCCGTGCCGACGTTTCATTCCCGGGAAATTGTGCTGCGCATAGAACAGATAGGAACCCAGGCATGTGATGATCGACATCGGCAGCAGCATCCCCAGAAACAGCGCCTGCCAGGAAATTAGACTCAGCGCGATGGCGACGCTGACATGCAGTGCAATCGAGACCGCGCCGTCGTAATGTTCTTTAGGTTTCAGGATAAAGGCAAAAAGAGTCATTTCCCAGAAGAAGATGGTGACGTAGCCCAGCAGAATCGTGAGCGGATGACGCGTGACGACATACATAAATCGTTGCCCTCGTGACGCCTCGGCATAATCTGCCGTACTCATGGTGGGAAAGGTCCCGAGAGTCGGCCCCAGTTTACGGGAATTGTGCTTGTGATGATCATCGTGGGAGTGCTTCCAGACCCGAGGAGGACTGAGCACCAGAAGTCCGTAAATACGCAGAATCCCACCTGCGATTCGCGAGTCACTGAGAATCGCACCATGCATGTAATCATGATAGATGATGAACAGCCGCACCAGGACAAGACTGGCGAATAAACTGCTTGCGATACACACAGGCAGCGGCAATTCCAGACAGGCAATCGTGAGCAGGGTTGCCGCCAATGCCAGTGTTGAGACGAGGTGCCACCAACTCGTCAAACGCTGTTCACCGGCATACTGGTTGCTGGCAATCAATAACTCTTTACCGCTTCGCATCGTCGCCTTTTTTTCGGAATCACGTCCGCTTGTCTGCTTTTGGATGTGCCAAATCAGTCTTGTCGGCACTTGCCTCGAAGAGCGTTGGCACAGCCGATGGCAATTTGGATTTCCCAGCTGTCACTGAACTATGCTCATGTTATGCGAAATCGATGTACTGGAAGTCGGGGCAACGTCACACTTCTGTCAAATCTGTGTCACGCAGATGATCGCCTCAACTGAGGACGATTTCTGCCTCTTTTAGGCGAGCGGCAGATTAACAACTACCAAGCCAAACAACCGGACGCTAACGCGTGGCGGCTGATTTTATTAGCCGCAGGGCGCTAGCCCCCGGTTTTCG
>Ga0105047_10016371_pt1 | contig 11621 bp, 7 predicted proteins | sample MAT04_FD_78384 | JGI IMG/M metagenome (GOLD analysis project Ga0105047, IMG submission 78384) | Freshwater microbial communities from Lake Fryxell liftoff mats and glacier meltwater in Antarctica - MAT-04 (megahit assembly) | ecosystem: Environmental > Aquatic > Freshwater > Ice > Liftoff... | reverse complement strand
TTCGAAGTGCTCAGCGGTACCAATGCCGACGACTTGGGTGATTATCGTCCGGGCCTGGAGGCTGCCAAAAAATATATGGTACAAGCTCCGTTTGTCGATTGCAATGTATCGAAAGAAGAATTGAGGCAGATTGCAAAACACTTCCAGCTTCCTAACTGGGATAAACCGGCAAGTCCTTGCCTGAGCTCGAGGATTCCTTATAACCAAGCCGTTACGCGGGAGAAACTTAAACAAGTGGAAACTGCAGAAGAAATACTGAACAGCTATGGATTTAAAGACGTCAGGTTCAGGCATTACGGTGAGTATGGAAAAATTGAAGTTCGCAAAGAAGATTTGCTGAAACTAAGTGGTGTTCAGGATGAAATCATCAGGAAAATCAAAGCAATTGGTTTTCTGCATTGTGAAATAGACGAGGAAGGATTGGTTTCGGGCAAAATGAACAGGGTGTTAAAACACATAAAAGACTAAATTTCCCTTCTGAGGAAAAATTCCTTCTGGAGAAAGAAATTTACGGTTTACGAATGAAGATTTACGAATAATCAGGATGTTTTAAGAATAGGAAATGTAAATCCCCCAATCGTACCTCGTAAATCCAAGATCGTAAATTATGAAGCCTGTTTCCCTTCTGCAATTTACGAATGACTACCGAATGACAATATGTTCTAAGTTCTTTTCTAAAAGCATCTAAACTATATGAGAATACTTTATTATGACTGTTTCGCCGGGATCAGCGGCGACATGAACCTGGGAGCCATGATCGACCTGGGAGTAGATGCTGCTTACCTTGAAAAGGAACTGCAAAAGCTTAAAATACAAGGTTTTCACCTTAAAGTTATCAAAGATATACGACGTGGAATTTCAGGAACCAAAGCCGAAGTGATTGTCGAAAACCCGGACAATGAAAAGCATCGGCATCTGAGCCATATTGAGGGGATTATTAATAGCAGCACCCTTTCAGAGGAAGTGAAAACCAACGCTTTAAAGATATTTAAACTTATAGCTTTTGCGGAAGCCAAAGTATTAAAATTATGTGGAAATCGAGAAATATTTATTGGGTTTGAAAAGGCATTCAATAAGAGACTCACAGTTGCTGGGTAATCGGGAAATTGATGTTTTCAGCAAACTTGAATCGATATAATCAAGATGTAGCTGAGCCGTATATTCTTCGAATTTTGAGAAGTGCTTTTTGTAGGCTTTCAGCACTGGATTTACTTTTCGTTTATGGGTTAAATTAATAATCCAATCAGGTTCATCAGGATTAATATTATACCAGTACTTATCATAGAAGGCATCAATCCTCATTTCCGGAGTGTGAGTCTTGAATTGCTGCAGGGATTTACGGAGGAATGATTCTCTATCATTTTCTGGCATGGTCCTTATTAATTCAATAGTATCTATCTGAAAGTTTTCAAATAGCTCACCTGGAATCCATTTATCGTAAAAACTTAAATCATCAGCATGAACAAGCCTACGATTTGACAGAATGCCATTGAATACGGCATCTACGATACAGTTTTCTATAATATCTACTAAATATAATCTGCGAGCTGTCTTTTCCATCCCAATCAAAAAACAAAAATAAAAATGTTAGTGGAGTATTTCGTTGAAATGCATCGGAATACTGAAAGTTTTTATTACCAATCCGGAGACACAATTTAATCTGTTGTTGCTGTTGAATTACACAATCAGAGGGTAAAAATTGTATATTGTATTGAGAATTAGATGTTAACCAAAATGTATAAGTTTAGGGAAAATAATTCTTTGAAATTAATTGAAAGTTGTATCTTTGCCGCTCGCAAGAAGATGGAGAAGGGAAGTAAATTAAGAAAAATTTGAAGGTGGGAAAAAGGCGGACATTGTTTCGCTCAACTCTAAAACTGAATAAATACGCGTGATATAGAGATAGGGTTCTAGTACCCATTTCTCCGCCAGTTCTTTAAAAGTAGAAAATGTAAAATAGTTCGGGGTATAGCGCAGTCCGGTTAGCGCACCTGGTTTGGGACCAGGGGGTCGTAGGTTCGAATCCTACTACCCCGACTTCAATAAAATTAAACCCTTGTAAATCATTTATTTACAAGGGTTTTTTCTTTTAAATAATTTTCTTAATAGTTTTTTATCTTTTTCTGACCAGTTTTCAGAAATAAAATATTTGTAACTGCTTATCTGCTTAGGATACGTTGAAAGTTTTTGTAAAAAAGATGAATTAATGTTTGAATTCTTTACCAAGAAGGAAAGTTCTCAGTTTTCGTGTTTTCTGAAAATCCAAAGCAACGAACCACAATTTGTCCCGATTTTTCGGAATAGCAACATAGCAAAATAGGTTTCACATAGTTTTTTATAATTGTGGCCGGAGTTACGCATAAATTTCTCTCTGTGAAATTCTATGTTTTGGATGTGCATATGTGGTTCGCTTGTTTAAAGGGGATTCGTGGTTTTTATATTTCAAAATGATGTATAAACACACTTTAAATATTTAAATCCCTGATATGCGGTTAAAAACATAACAATAGTTGAAACCTTTGATTTTTTTTGTGTACCTGACAGGACAAATTGAAATGGGGCTACTTTTAATTTTACCAATAGCTATTTGCTGGTGCAAATAATCTACAAAACAGCTCCGATTGGGGCAATATATTGTTAGAAAATCAGGACTGACTCAAAGCCAATCCTGATTTCAAAATCAATAAATTATTCCGAAGGTATTTTGCTAATCCCATTTAGATCAGGTATTCCTAAGAAACCTGTCTATTTCTTTAGCTACTTTTCGGCCCGAAGCAATAGCATTAACTACAAGGCTGGCACCGCTCACCGAATCGCCAGCTGCAAATACTTTTTGCCGATTTGTTGAATAATTTACATCCACTTTTATGTTTTTCCTCACACTGAGTTCAAGCTCTAATTCCGAAAGCAATCCTTCGAGTATGGGATGAACAAATCCCATGGCAAGTAATACCAGGTCGGCCGGTATTATTCGCAGTGAACCGGGAATTACATCCATCACATGACGTCCTTCCCTTATATTCCATTTCACATTTTCGACTTCAACGCCTGTGAGCTGGTTATTTTCGCCGATGAATCTTACGGTCGAAAGTCCCCATTCGCGCAGGCAGCCTTCTTCGTGCGAAGTAGATGTTTTTAACACTTTACCAAAATAAGGCCAAGGATTATCATCTGCACGGGTCAAGGGAGGTTTGGGCAGGATTTCAATCTGCATTACACTTTCAGCTTTCTGGCGAATGGAAGTTCCAACACAATCGGAGCCTGTATCTCCGCCTCCGATAACCAATACTTTCTTACCCGAAGCATTTATTGAGCTTTCACCTTTACTCAGCAGCGAAGCATTCACACGGTTTTGCATGCTCAGAAAATCCATGGCAAAATGAATACCATTTAGGCCTCTTCCTTCGGCAGGTAAATCGCGGGGATGGGTTGCTCCTACCGCAATACACACTGCATCAAACCGGTCTGTAATTTCTTTTGCTGAAATATCTTTGCCAATGTTGATTCCGGTTTTTACGATAAGGCCTTCCTCTATCATCAAGTTCAAACGCCTGTCGATAGTTGACTTACTGAGTTTAAAATCAGGAATTCCGAAACGCAGTAATCCTCCTGCTTTTTCATCTTTTTCAAAAAGGGTAACAAGGTGGCCGGCTTTATTCAGCAGATCGGCAGCAGCCATACCCGAAGGACCGCTACCAATAACAGCAACTATTTTGCCGGTGCGGGTTTTGGGTGGTTCAGGCTTAATATATCCTTCTGCAAAAGCTTTTTCGACAATGGCAACTTCATTTTCGCGAATAGTAACAGGCTCCTCATTGATATTAAGCACACAGGCATGTTCGCAACTGGCAGGGCAAATTCTTCCGGTAAATTCAGGAAAATTGTTTGTAGCTGCCAGTCGCATGTAAGCACCTTTCCAGTCGCCTTTATAAAGCAAATCGTTCCACTCGGGAATCAGATTATCAACCGGGCAACTCCAGTGGCAAAAGGGAATGCCACAATCCATGCAGCGTGAGGCCTGTAACTTCCTGTCCTCGCTGTTGAGTACCTGTTCAACTTCGCTGTAGTCGCCAATCCTTTCATTCAGGGGACGATTACCGGCATCCTTCCTTTTTATTTTTAAAAATCCTCGTGCATCAGCCATAATTTCTTCTATTTTGATTCATCTGTAATTTAGATGGGATTGTATTTATTGAATGGTCGGAAGTCCGGAGACCGAAGACCGAAGTGATTAAAAAGAACTTTTACCTCTCTTTTACAATTTGAATCTGTTTATGGGTCGCAAGTCCGGAGACCGAATCAGCTAAAAAGAATGTATGTGTTTCCTTTTCAAAAATTTATTCATACTATCCAGTTAATTTCCAACATTCATCTTTGAACTCCCATCTACCCTCTCCCTTTTCCCATCTTCAGTCTCCCATCTCCCATCTCTCTTCTCCCTACTTCCGTCTTTAGTCTTCAGTCTAAAGATCCACTTCCACTTCAGCAATTTTCTTCCTGAGTTCTTCCAGTTTCTGTTCGTGAAGGACTTTCTTATAATCGTAAGGGATAATCTTAATAAATCTTAAAAGATATTCCTCAAAATTATCCAGAATCATTTTTGCCTTTGTACTTTTCGTAAACTGGTAATGGCGAACGATAAGGCTATTCAGTTCATGAACATCGCTACGATCTTCAACAAGCGATAACTCAACCATTCCCATGTTGCAGTAATAGTCGAAATCGCCATTCTCGTCAAGAACATAAGCAACGCCGCCGCTCATACCTGCTGCAAAATTGCTGCCCGTAGTACCAAGTACAACTACCCGGCCACCTGTCATGTATTCGCAGCAATGGTTTCCAACGCCTTCAACAACGGCAGTAGCACCACTGTTACGCACGCCAAAACGTTCGCCGGCAACACCCGACACATATATTTCGCCGCTTGTAGCACCATAAAGAACTGTGTTTCCAATAATTATGTTTTTATCAGCCTCAAACGTTGTACCTACGGGAGGAACAACAACAATCCTTCCACCGGAAAGTCCTTTTCCAAGGTAATCATTCGAGTCGCCTTCAAGGCGAAGTTCCACGCCACTGGTGAGAAAGGCGCCGAAGCTTTGGCCTGCTGATCCGTTAAAAATACATTTTATAGTTCCTTCGGGCAGTCCGTAAGAGCCATAAAGCGTTGCAATTTTGCCCGAGAGCATAGCTCCCGTTGTACGGTCGGTATTTTTAATCGGCCTTTTAATAACAACCGGTACTTTATCAGCCAAAGCATTTTGGGCTTCAGCTATCAATTCAATATCAAGAATATGATCTATTTTGTGATCCTGAACATCAACACAATGCATGGCATTAACAGCAGCTTCTTCCGGTAGAGCGAGCATATCGGTAAGATCCAGGTTTTTAATCTTCCAATGATTTACCTCCGGGTTTCTTTCGAGCAGGTCGGATCGTCCGATAATATCATCCATTTTCCGGAAACCAAGCGCAGCCAGGTTTTCGCGGACTTCTTCGGCCATGAAGCGGAAAAATGTAACCAAATTGTCGGCTTCACCATGGAAACGTCTGCGGAGTTCAGGATCCTGAGTGGCAACGCCTACCGGGCAAGTATTGAGGTGGCATTTGCGCATCATCACGCAACCCAAAACAATAAGGGCTGAGGTTGCAAAACCAAATTCCTCGGCACCCAGCAGAGCTGCAATAGTTATATCTTTCCCGCTTTTCAACTGCCCATCGGACTGGATAATTACTTTTCGACGCAGGTTGTTCATCACCAGTGTTTGCTGTGTTTCGGCAAGCCCCAGTTCGAGAGGTAAGCCGGCATGTTTGATGGAAGAAGAAGGGCTGGCTCCTGTTCCACCTTCGAAACCGCTAATGGTAATAAGATCGGCGCCTGCCTTGGTAACACCGGCAGCAATAGTACCTATTCCACTTTCAGAAACCAGCTTCACGCTGACTTTTGCCCGTGGATTCACATTTTTGAGATCGAAGATCAATTGCGAAAGATCTTCAATAGAATAGATGTCGTGGTGCGGCGGAGGCGAAATAAGCGTTATGCCAGGAATTGAATACCGTGTTTTGGCAATAATCTGATCCACTTTATGACCTGGGAGCTGTCCGCCTTCGCCCGGTTTTGCTCCCTGTGCAATTTTTATCTGAAGTTCATCTGCATTCACAAGGTATTCAGTGGTAACGCCAAAACGTCCGCTGGCTACCTGTTTTATGGCGCTACGGGCACTGTCGCCATTTTCGAGAGGCACAAAGCGCGAAGGATCTTCACCCCCTTCGCCGGTATTGCTGCGGCCACCAATGCGGTTCATGGCAATGGCAAGCGTGGTGTGCGCTTCGCGGCTAATGGAGCCATACGACATTGCACCTGTAACGAACCGTTTCATTATATTTTCAACCGGTTCAACTTCTTCTATCGGGATAGGATTGGTTTTGAGCCTCAACAAACCTCTGATAAAACCAGGACTTGCCGTATCGGCATCAACCAATGTACTGTATTCCTTAAACTTTTTGTAATTGCCTGTGCGGGTACTCCATTGAAGCAGGGCTATACTTTCAGGATTCCAGGCATGATGCTCCCCGTTTTTACGGTAGGAAAACACACCTTCGGTAAGCATTTCGGGATGCTGTTCAGCGGTAAAAGCTTTACGATGCGGAATCAGCACTTCTTCTACAATCTCACTCATTCCAATGCCACCAATCCTGGAGACTGTTCCTTCGAAATACTTGTTAATTACATCCGTCTGGATACCGACAGCTTCAAAAATCTGAGAGGAGCGATAACTCCGGAGAGTGCAAATCCCCATTTTCGACATTATTTTAAGGATTCCTTTATTGATGGAATTGATGTAATTATCCCTGGCCTTTTCGTAGTCGAGCTGAATGGCTTTTTCCTTCACCAACTTGTTGATTACTGCAAAAGCCATGTAAGGATTTATAATACTTGCCCCATAACCAAACAGAAGTGCAAAATGCATTACTTCGCGTGGCTCGGCCGACTCAACCACTATATCGATCTGCATCCTTTTCCCTTTTTTAATCAAGTGATGATGCACTGCTGAAACTGCCAGTAACGAAGGAACAGGTGCGATATCTTCGGTTATCCCGCGGTCGGAAAGGATAATATAATTTTTGCCTTCATCCACAGCTTTTTCGGCATCGAGGCATAATTGCTCAATTACTTTCTGAAGTGCGGCGGCACCCGCTTTTGCTTCGAAATGCAACTGTAGGTTTGCGGCCGAAAAGCCTTTATACCGTAAGTTTTTAACAACCTGAAAGTAGGTATTGGAAATAACCGGGTTAAGGAAACGCACCAGTTTTACATGATCGGGTGCTGTATCCACCAGGTTTGATTGTATTGAACCCAAGTATCCCGAAAGTGTCATTACCAGTTCTTCCCTGATGGGGTCGATTGGAGGATTTGTTACCTGGGCAAACAACTGCTTAAAATAATTGAATAACCGGTATGGCTTACGCGACAGGACGGCAACAGGAACGTCGTTACCCATTGAGCCGACAGGTTCTTTGCCGGTAGCTGCCATTTCCTTTATAATCAGATCAGTATCCTCCATTGAATAGTTGAAGGATGTAAGGTATTTATTATACTGATCGCCCATGTCGGGGGTAACCTTCTGACCTGTTTCTATTTCTTCGAGGTTAACCATATTTTGCTTTATCCATTCCCCGTAAGGATGTTCGGCAGCAAGTTTGGCTTTAAGCTCCTTATCATAATAGATTTTGCCTTCTACGGTATCCACCAGGAGCATTTTCCCCGGTTTCAAACGTCCTTTTTCGCGTATCTCTTCGGGGGCAAATGACTGAACACCTGTTTCGGATGCCATAACCATCAGGTCGTTGGTAGTAATTACATACCGCGATGGACGGAGACCGTTTCTGTCGAGCATTCCGCCTATGTACCTTCCATCGGAAAATATGAGTGAGGCCGGACCATCCCAGGGTTCCATAAACGAAGCGTGATAATGGTAAAAATCGCGCAAAGCTGATGGAATAGGATTTTTAGCATTTATGGATTCGGGAATCAGTATTGAGATGGCATAAGGAAGTGATTTGCCGCTCATGATCAGGAATTCAAGCAGGTTATCGAGCGAGGCCGAATCGCTCATGTCAGGCTGAATAATAGGAATCAATCCCGAAAGATCGCCCAGTTTTTCTGATTTCAGAAGAGATTCCCTGGCTTCCATCCAGAAACGGTTGCCTTTAATGGTGTTGATTTCACCGTTATGACCGAGCATTCGGAAAGGCTGCGCCAGATCCCAGCTTGGAAATGTATTGGTGCTGAAACGCGAATGCACCAAAGCGATTGCACTTTGCATGCGTTCGTCCTTTAAATCGAGGTAGTATTCTCCAAGTTGAGGAGAAGTAAGCATCCCTTTATAAACGAGTACTTTTGTTGACAGGCTCGGGATATAGAAAAGGTTTTTTTGTTTCAGTTCCGAATTGCGTATTACGTTTTCAGCACGTTTACGGATGTTATATAATTTACGATCAAGGTCTTCCTGCGTTAAATCGGAGTCTAACAGAATTTGCTCGATTACAGGTTCGGCATCTTGTGATAATTTCCCTATAACCGTATTATCACGCGGCACTTCCCTGAATCCTATCAGGTTAACACCTTCTTCAGCAACTATTTTGAGCAGTATCTCTTTACACAAAGCTGCATCAGATGCATTTTGCGGAAGAAATACCAGCCCTGTTCCAAATTGTCTTTCTACAGGAATATCATAGCCCTGAGCCAGGTAAAACTCGCGATGAACCTGTATCAGCACACCGGCACCATCGCCAGTTTTACTGTCGGCTCCTTCGGCTCCACGGTGGGTCATATTGGTAAGGATGGCGAGGCCCTGATTAATAATGGAATGTGACTTTTTGCCTTTGAGATGCGCTACAAATCCGATTCCGCAATTTTCATGTTCAAATTCCTGCCTGTATAATCCTTGCTTTTGTGGCCTTTCTGTCTTCATAATTATTTATCTTTTAATCTTATCCTGACTTTTACACAAAAAAAAACGTCCCCTGATTTTTTCAGAGAACGGTCATACTTAGCCCATAACTAATAACCATCCTCAATCTTTTAGATTAAAATGTTTATTGAGAAGAAATAAAATGATGAACTTTAAAGTAGTCACTTTTATCAGCTTTAGGGTGCAAATATACAGCTTTTACAATTTATAATTAGCAAAATAATTATTGGAGTACCTCACAGAACCGGGTAGAACCGGAAAAATAGTATTTATTCCTGCGTTTTGTATTTCTCACAACATGAATTAAATAACTGATATTACCAACTTTCCGATTTTTTTCAAGCATTAATTTCCTTAAAATATTATTTTCGAAAAGACTCAAAATTCAGTGAAAATAGCAGAATAATAATGTCGAAATTTTTGAAAATACCCGATACCATACCAAAAATCCCAGCAGTATATTCAAGGATGTGATAGTTCAGGCTTAAGTCTATAATCAAACTTATCAGAATCAAAAAAGCTCCGACTAATACGCTTCAATGTTTTTTAACTTTTGCTGATATTTAGCCACTACCAGCTTTTGCTCTGAAATATTATCGCTGAGTTCTTTCTGTTTAACCATGCTCGTCTCAATATCTGTGCGGTTATCTTCAATGGAAGTTTTAGATTTTGCGATGGTATTGTTGGTTGAATTAATGTCCTTTAAAAGGTTTTTTTTCTTTTTCTGCAAATCTTTTAATTCTGACTTCTTAGCTTTTTTAGCATCTCCGTCTTCCATAGTACTCAATGTGGCTGAACTGTTACCGATTCTGATTTCCAATATTTCAAGTTCCTTATTAATACTGGTAATATTATCCTTTTGTTCGGTTATCCGAACTTCTGATGATTGTATGCCTTTTTCAAACTTCTCCTTGCTTTTACGGGATGTTTTCAGTTCCTTTTCCATATCCTTAAGTTTATCCTGTTCTGCCGAGAGCTGATTTTTCGCCGTTATAATATATTGATCCTTAGCATATTTAACTAAATATTTGTTCAGCTTACTATATTCGTCCGAGGAACTGCTGATAAAATTATCACGTGCAGTTTCAACACTCACAAAAAGCATAGTCAGCGAGTCCTGATCAACAATTTTACTCATAATATTCACACTTCCCTTTGTAAAATCAGGTAAAATAGCACCAAACAATGACATTTCATTTTTGTCGGTAGTAACTTTCGATTTGGTACCTTTTTCAATTGCTTTGACCCAACTGGCCTTAACAGTTTCCTGCTTCACTTCCGGAACTGTAAGCCAGAATCCGGGAAAATACCTGTTACCGAATTTTACACTATCTCCGGCTATTGTTATAGTTTGTTGTGCTTTAACTGCCGAAATACTAATGAGGAAAAATAAAGCTGAGTAAAGAAAATATTTCATGGTGTTCATATTTAGAGGTTTAGAATTCATAAAACAATTGTTGCTTTAATTAAGTTCAGTTTAAACAAATATCAGACCACTATTAAGCTTATTGCTTTCTCAATTATAGCCTTATGATTGGGTTAACAATGCAAAAAGGAGACAAAAGACATTATGTAAAAATAATCAAGAAACTATTTCATCTCCTTGATAATTAAACCTTTCCACCTTACTTTTATTCCTCCGCCATCATGAATCTGGAGTGCGATAAAGCCTTTTCCTGACCCGATTTTTTCATCTTTTAAATAAATCATTTTTTTGTTGTTAAGCCAGGTGGTAATTTCATCATTATTTACAAGGATTCGCATGGTGTTCCAATCGTCGGCTTTAAGCATTTTTTCATTTTCAGGTTCTGGCTGAACCAGCCATCCTCTGCCATAGGATTCGTATATACCGCCTGTATGCTGATCTGGTGGAGCAACTTCAACCTGCCAGCCACTTATTTTGGTGCCTTCGATACCCGAACGTATAAAGACACCGCTGTTACCGTTTGCCTCCAACTTAAACTGAACGAAAAGTTCAAAATTATAATATGATTTATCAGTCGAAAGATACCCATATTGCTTGTCAGGTCCGCTTTCGCAGATTAGTTCGCCGTTTTCGACATACCATTTTTCGGTTCCGTGAATGGTCCAGCCGGTAAGGTCTTTGCCATTGAATATGGTAACAAAATCCTGCTGACACCAGGCATTGTAAGTAACTAAGACAAAAATCAGGATTAATAAGTTTTTCATATTCTGTAAATGGGGTTTTAAAGATTTACTATTTGTTTGTTGTGGAAAGGGGGTTCATGTTTATTAGGTTGAGTCTTGATATTTCACCGTACTTATAACATTCAGGCCTTTAAGTGGTTAATGAATGGGTACTGATGTGTCTTCGTGGGCTGCACCTATGGCAAGAGCCATGGTAGGAGCCATGGTAGGAGCCATAGGTGGACTCCATGCGCTGCGCACATGGTTGGTATATTACGCCCTTTCAGGGCTTGCGATTAACTATTTTTTATTATCCATTTTCCATTATGTGTCCATGGACTGCGCACGTGGTTGGTATATTACGCCCTTTCAGGGCTTGCGATTAACTATTTTTTATCATCCATTTTCCATTATGTGTCCATGGACTGCGCACATGGTTGGTATATTACGCCCTTACAGGGCTTCTATTAACTATTTTTTATCATCCATTTTCCATTA
>Ga0105047_10016370_pt1 | contig 11621 bp, 10 predicted proteins | sample MAT04_FD_78384 | JGI IMG/M metagenome (GOLD analysis project Ga0105047, IMG submission 78384) | Freshwater microbial communities from Lake Fryxell liftoff mats and glacier meltwater in Antarctica - MAT-04 (megahit assembly) | ecosystem: Environmental > Aquatic > Freshwater > Ice > Liftoff... | reverse complement strand
TCGGTACCTCCATGGTTTCCAGTCCTGCTCTGGATCGGGGGTGGTATCCGGACCCTGGGAGTGGTCGCGGCCCCGGTCGATCGTCCGCTGGACCGGTCCAGGCGGTCCGACGTTCAGTCCTGCGGGAACAGGCCGGCCTGACGGGGCCGGCCGGCCGCCGCGCCCCCGCGCCACCGGGCCACCGGGCCACCGGGCCGCCGGCGGGGACGGCCTCGGCCGGACGGAGGGCCGCCGCTGCCGCGGCCCGCCACCGCGCCACCGTGCCGCCGCGCCACCGCGCCACCGCGCCACCGCGCACGGGATCGTGGGTGGCTTCACGCGAGCGACCGCGACACCGTCCCTGGCCGCTCATCCCGGACATCGTCGCTGACCGAGCGTCAAGCTCACCCGCCGCGTTGACACCGACCGGGCGCGTCGGCTATCGTCCGGCTCGACATGACGTCCTTCTTCTGGTTTTACGCCTAGCGGGTACGAGGCCGCCGAGCATCGCTCGGCAGCAAGAGACCTCGTGCCCGCAACGCAGGCGCCGCAAGGCTCCTGCGTTTTTTGTTTCCCAGGAGCAGGACAGACGCGCAGCAGGATGGTGACCAGGTGATCGTGGTGATGAGGACCGGAGCCGACCGGTCGGAGATCGAAGCCGTGAAGCAGGCGATCCGGGACGTTGGTCTTGAGCCGTATCCGGTGATCGGGGAGGAGCGCACCGTGATCGCGGTCGTGGGATCGGACGACGAGCGTGCCCGACCGGTGGTCGCCGGACTGCCCGGCGTGGAGCAGGTGATGGCCGTGAGCAAGGCGTACAAGCTCACCAGCCGCGAGCATCACCCGGACCGCACCGTGGTCCGCGTGGGCAACGTGTCCATCGGGGCAGGGTCGCCGCTGGTGGTGATGGCGGGACCCTGCGCGGTCGAGGGTCGCGAGCAGATCCTGGCCACCGCGCGGTGGGTCAAGCGGGAGGGCGCCACGATCCTGCGCGGCGGCGCGTACAAGCCGCGGACCTCGCCGTACGCGTTCCAGGGCCTGGGCGAGGAGGGCCTCAAGCTCCTGGCCGAGGCCCGCGAGGAGACCGGCCTGCCGGTGGTGTCGGAGATCACCGACCCCGCCCACGTGGGCATGTTCGAGCGGTACGTGGACATGCTCCAGATCGGCGCCCGGAACATGTCCAACTTCGTGCTGCTGCGCGCCTGTGGCCAGAGCCAGAAGCCGGTGCTGCTCAAGCGCGGCCTGTCCTCGTCCATCGAGGAACTGCTCATGGCAGCGGAGTACATCCTGTCGGCCGGCAACCCCAACGTGGTGCTCGTGGAGCGCGGTATCCGGACGTTCGAGACGGCCACCCGCAACACGCTCGATCTCAACGCGGTGCCGGTGCTCAAGGACCGGACCCACCTGCCCATCGTGGTGGACCCTTCGCATGGCACCGGGCACCGGCCGCTCGTCCGGCCGATGGCCGCCGCGGGCGTCGCAGCGGGTGCGGACGGGCTCATCATCGAAGTGCACCCCGAGCCGCCCAGGGCCTGGTCCGACTCCGAGCAGTCACTATCCTTCCCGGAGTTCGGCGACCTGATGGATGACCTGCGCCGATTCGAATACCTGCGCAACCCGATGGTCGCAGCCAATCGCCCCACCACCGCACCACCCCAGGAGCTGGAGCGGCTGCGTGCCCGCATCGACGATGTGGACGCGCGCATGGCGGCCCTGCTGGAGGAGCGCGCCGAGCTGTCCGTGGCGGTCCAGCAGACGCGTCGCAGCGACGACCACGGCCACGACGTGAGTCGCGAGCGAGCGCTCCTGGAGCGCGCCGCGAGGACGGAGGGCGGCATCCTCACCGCCGAGGAGCGGGAGATGGTGTTCAGCGCGATGCTGCGGGCCCTGCGCTCCGCCCAGCGACGTGAGGCGGCGGCCACAGCGGCCGCGACCGGGGCTCCGGCCGCCGCCGGAACCTCCGCGTGAGCGAGGCGACGCCCGGCTCGACCCCGGGCGCCGATGCCTCCGAGGGCGAGGTGCCTGCGGACCACGGCCGCGTCGCACCGGTCCGCATCGGGCGATCGGCGCGGCTGGCGGGGGCGCTGCGGCTCCCGGGCGACAAGTCCATCGGCCACCGGGCGCTGCTGTTCAACGCGCTCGCGGAGGGCGAGGCGGAGGTCACCACGTTCCGCCCGGGCGCGGACGTCCGGTCCACGGCCGGCGCCCTGGCCGCACTGGGTGCCATCCCCGCCACGGGCGCGGACCCCGACGGGACGATGCGCTTCACGGTGTCCGGCGGCGGCACCGCGGCGGCCGCGCGGCTGCCGGGCGCCGGGGGCGAGGTCCTTGACTGCGGCAACTCGGGCACCACGATGCGCCTCTTCTCGGGCGCCCTGGCCGGCCGCCCGATGACCGTGGAGCTGGACGGTGACGCCTCCCTCTCGCGACGGCCCATGGAGCGCGTCGCGGTACCGCTGCGCCGGATGGGCGCCGGTATCGTCACCAACGACGGCCACGCACCCCTGCGCATCACGGGCGCGCGACCGCTCGCGGCCCTCGCGCACACGCTGCAGGTGGCGAGCGCGCAGGTGCTGGGTGCCGTGACCCTCGCTGCACTGGCGGCACCCGGGCGCACCGACATCGACGTTCCGGGTCCCACCCGCGACCACACCGAGCGGCTGCTGGCCTGGATGGGCGCGCCGGTGGCCCGCGCGGGGCTCCGGACGACGATCGTGGGGCCTGCCGGCTTCCGCGCCCGCTCGCTCGCCGTGCCCGGCGACATCTCCAGCGCCGGCACGTGGCTGGTGGCCGCGGCGGTCCATCCGTCCGCGGAGGTCCGCCTGCGCCACGTGGCGCTCAACCCGACGCGTCTCGCCATCGTGGACGTGCTGCGCGACATGGGCGCGGACATCGAGGTCATCAAGGATGCGGACGGCGGCGCCGGGCCGGAGCCGACGGGCGATCTCGTGGTCCGGGGCGGGCGGCCGCTGCGCGCGATCCGCCTGGAGGGGCCACGTGTCGCGGAGCTCATCGATGAGCTACCCGTGCTGGCTGTCGCGATGGCCGCAGCGGATGGCGTCAGCGAGCTCCACGACGCGGCCGAGCTGCGGGTCAAGGAGTCGGACCGTATCGCGCTGATGGTCCAGGGCCTCCGCGCCATCGGCGTGGACGCCGAGGAGCTGCCCGATGGATGGCGCGTCGCACCCGGTCGGCCGCGGGATGCGACCATCGAGACCGCCGGCGACCACCGGATCGCGATGGCCTTCGCGATCGCGGCGCTGGGCGGAGTGGCGGGCACCATCACCCTTGACGACGGCGGCTGCGTGGACGTGTCCTACGCGGGCTTCTGGGACGACCTGGCCTCGATCGCGGGCGCGGATGCGCTCGAGCACCTCACGGGAGATCCTGCATGAACCGCCTCCGCCTGCTCACGGCCGGTGAATCGCACGGACCGGGCATGAGCGGCATCCTCGAAGGACTGCCCGCCGGGATGCGCGTCGTGACCAGGGAGGTCGATCGTGACCTCGCGCGCCGGCAGCACGGCTATGGGTCCGGACGCCGGATGCAGATCGAGCGGGACCAGGTCGAGTGGACCGCGGGCATGCGCTTCGGGCGCACGCTGGGGTCGCCGCTGGCGTTCAACGTGGCCAACCGGGACTGGGTCAACTGGAAGGAGCGGATGTCGGTCGAGCCCATCCCGGGTGGCCGGCGGCCGAAGGCGATCACGCTCGCGCGTCCCGGTCACGCCGATCTCGCCGGCGCCATCAAGTACGACACGGACGACATCCGGGACGTCCTCGAGCGAGCGTCCGCGCGATCCACGGCGCCCCGCGTCGCGGCCGGCGCGGTCGCGCGCCAGCTGCTCGCGGCGTGCGGCGTCACGCTCTGGAGCTACTGCGATCAGCTGGGCACCATCAGGGCCTTCCCGGACGCGGCCGACCCCAACGAGCACGTCCCGGCCGGCTGGTGGCGGCAGGACCGGATGGCCCCCACGCCGCTGCGCTGCCCCGACCCGGTGGCGGAGGCGCTGATGCGCGCCGAGGTGGATGCCACCATCGGGGCGGGCGACACCATCGGTGGGTCGTTCGTGGTCATCGCGGAGGGGATGCCCATCGGGGTAGGCTCCAACGCGGAATGGGACACCCGCCTGGACGCCGCGCTGGCGGGCGCAGTGATGGGCATCCAGGCCGTGAAGGGCGTGGAGATCGGCATGGGCTTCGGGGTGGTGGAGCGGCGCGGTACGGCGGTGCACGACGAGGTCATCCCGGACGCGCCCTTCTGGGAGCGGCGTACCAACCGTGCCGGCGGCATCGAGGGCGGCATGAGCAACGGGGCCCCGGTCGTGGTACGCGCCGCGGTCAAGCCGGTCGCGACCCTGCGCAAGCCGCTGGACTCGGTCGACCTGCGCACGGGCCGTGCCGGCCGCGCCCACATCGAGCGCAGCGATGTGGCGATCCTGCCGCGCGCCGCGGTCGTGGGTGAGGCGATGGTCGCCCTGGCGCTCGCCGACCAGCTGCTGCACACGTTCGGCGGCGACACCATCGGTGACCTCCAGGCCGCGGTCCGGCGGCGCCGGGCTCGTTCCCGTTGGCCACGTGGCGGAGCGGCCACGGCCGCCGCGGCGCCGGATGCGCTGCCGGACAACGCGGCCGCCGAGGCGACCCCGATCGTCGGCACGGACGCGTAGGCCGAGGCATCACGGTGACCGCTGCCCTCCTGTTCCGGCTGCTCGGCCAGGGCATCGCCTACTCGGCGTCGCCCGCGATGCAGGCCGCCGCGTTCGCCGCGCTGGGCCTGCCACACCGCTACGAGCTCGCGGACATCCCGCCCGAGGGGATGGATGCGGCGGTGGCGCTGCTGCGGGTGCCGGGCAGCGGCGGCGCGAACGTCACGACGCCCCACAAGGTCGCCGTCGCCGAGCGTTGCGACACGCTGTCCCCGGATGCGGCGCTGCTGGGCGCCGTCAACTGCGTCGTGCCGCGCGATGGCCGGCTGGCTGGGCACAACACGGATCTGCCGGCGCTCGAGGACGCGCTGCGCGCCCTGCGACCGGACGGCGTGGGCCGCGCAGTGCTCCTCGGCGGCGGCGGCGCGGGGCGGGCGGTGGAGACGGCGCTGGAGCGCACGGGTGCCACCCGGATCCGCCGCGTGATGCGCCGCGACGGCTCCTGGGCGCGCCTGGCGGACGAGCTCGCGGATGCCGACCTGGTCGTCAACGCCACGCCTGTGGGCACGGGCTCCGACGAATCGCCGGTGCCGGCCGGGCTCCTGCGGCCCGGGCTTGCGGTCTTCGACCTGGTGTATCGGCCGAGCCCCACGCGCCTGGTGCGCGACGCGCACGCGGCCGGGGCACCCGCGCGGGGTGGTGCAGGCATGCTACTGGGCCAGGGCTGGCGTTCGCTGGAGCTGTGGCTCGGCGTGCCGGCACCCATCGAGGCGATGCGTGCGGGCCTCCGGTCGGCCCTCGGAGACGACGCGGATGTCTGACGCGATCATCCTCGTGGGCCTGCCGGGCTGCGGCAAGAGCTCGGTCGGTCGGCTGCTGGCGCAACGGCTGGGGCGGCCCTTCATCGACCTTGACACGCTCATCGAGCAGCGGACCGGGCATGCTCCGGCGGCGCTCATCGCGGCCCACGGTGAACCACGGTTCCGGGTCCTCGAATCGGAGGCCATCGCGCAGGCGTGCGCCGTCGCGAGCGCCGTGATCGCCACGGGCGGGGGGGCGGTCATCGACCCGCTCAACCGTTGGGCGCTGTGGGATGCGGGCCTCGCCGTGTGGCTGGACGCGCCGGATGAGGTGCTCCTGGAGCGGCTGGTCCAGGACCCCGTCGAGCGGCCATTGCTCAAAGGAGACGCGCTCACGGCCCTCGCCGGCCTGCGTGCGCGGCGGTCGGCGTTCTACCGTGCCGCGGACCTGCAGCTCGACGCGGATGCGCCGCCCGCGGGACTCGCGGATCGGATCGTCGACGCGATCCGCGCACCTCGCCCCACCGGCCGGCGGCTGTACGACGCCCGTGTCCGCCGCGACCACCCGATGGGCCCGCGCGAGGCCCACGTCATGCTGGGCCGCGAGCTGGATCCGGCGACGCTGCGCAGGGCGATCGAGACGCGCTCCACGGGGGCGCCCCTGGTGGTCGCGGACGAGCGCGCCGCGGACGCGCTGCCGGGCCTCATGGCCGCCCTGCCGGACGATCGGCGCATCCTCATCCGGGCGGGCGAGCGCAACAAGCGGCTGCGCACGGCGGAGGCGCTGCTCGAGACCGCCGCCACTCTGGGCTGTGAGCGCGGCGACGCGTGGGTGGCGGTCGGCGGCGGCACCACGGGCGACCTCGTGGGCACGGCCGCGGCACTCTACTTCCGGGGCGCGCCACTGGTCCAGGTGCCCACCACCTGGCTGGCCATGGCGGACGCCTCCATCGGAGGCAAGGTCGCCGTCGACCTCGCCGCCGCCAAGAATGCCGCAGGGGCGTTCTGGCCGCCCTCGGCGGTCATCGGCGACGTGGCGTCGCTGCGCACGCTGCCCCGGGCCCGGCTGCTCGATGGCATGGGCGAGAGCCTCAAGATGGGCCTCATCGGCGATCCGTGGGCGTGGTCGCTGGTGGAGACGCGCGGCCGGGGGGCGCTCGCGGAGGACGAGTCGGCGCGCTACGCCCTGGTGGAACGGGCGGCCCACCTCAAGCTCCAGATCGTGGACCGCGACCCGTTCGAACAGGGAGAGCGGCGGGAGCTGAACCTGGGCCACACCCTGGGCCATGCGCTGGAGATCGAGAGCCGCTACCGGCTGGCGCACGGCCAGGCGGTCGTGCTGGGCCTGCGCGCGGTCGCCCTGATGGCCCAGGAGCGAGGCGCGGAGGTCGGGCTGGCGGAGCGCATCGACGATGTCATCACGCGCCTGGGCTACGCCCGCCGGCGACGGTTCGACCCGGTCGTGGTCAAGGGCGCCCTGCAGGGCGACAAGAAGCGCGTCGCGGGCCGGCAGCGCTGGATTCTGCCGATGGCCGTGGGCCGGATGCTGGAGGTCGATGACGTGACGGACGACGAGCTCGAGCGCGCGATGCGCCACATCCACGAGGACGCCGCCTGATGCGCATCCTGCTGCTCAACGGCCCCAACCTGGGCCGCCTGGGCTTCCGGCAGCCGGAGGTCTACGGCACCACGACGCTCGCGGACGTGGTCACCGCGGTACGCGAGCGCGCGGAGGCTGGCGGCGCCAGCGTGTCGGACCTCCAGACCAACCACGAGGGCGCCCTCATCGATCGCCTGGAGCAGCGTGACTACGACGCGGTGATCATCAATCCGGGCGGCCTGGCGCACACCAGCATCGTCCTCCACGACGCGATCCTGGGCGCCGAGCGTCCGACGGTCGAGGTCCACATCAGCAACATCCGGGAACGCGAGCCGTTCCGGCGCGTGAGCGTCGTGGAGCCGGCCGTCAGCCACACGATCATGGGGCGTGGCTGGCGGGGCTACCTCGAAGCCGTCGACTGGTTGCTGGAACACACGAAGGAACGCACCCCATGACCACCGCCACGCCCACCGCCACGAGTGCCGGCATCGTCGCCATCACAGTCTCCGCGGACACTCTCACCCCCGTCTCCGCCGCGTTGCGGCTGCGTGACCGCCTCGCGTTCATCCTCGAATCCGTGGAGGGCGGCGCTCGCTACGGGCGCTACTCCCACGTGGGCGTCCGGGGCCGGATGCTGACCGTGAACGGAGACGAGGCCGTCGTCCGCGACGCGGAGTACCGGGAGGTGGAGCGCTTCGCGGAGCACGACCCGCTCGAGGCGCTCCGGCGCATCCTGCCCGCCCAGGTGTCCGACCCGCGCATCCCCTTCCCGCTCGCGTCGGGCGTGGGCTACCTCGCCTATGAGGCGGCCGCTCGCTGGGAGCGGCTGCCGGTTCCGGAGCACGACGAGATCGGTCTGCCGGTCGCGGTGTTCCACATCCCGGACGTGGTCATCGTCTTCGACCATCTCGCGCAGACGGCCACGCTCGCGACGCTGGACCGCGACGACGCGCACGGACGCCTGGCGGATGTGGCTGAGCGTCTGGCGCACCCCGTGGCCGATGAGGCGCCGACCCGGCTCCCCTCCCCCGGCGAACGACCGGCGCGCCCGCGACCACCTGGGGCGGATGCCCGCTTCGAAGCGTCGGTCGCCGCGATGGTGGAGGAGATCCACGCGGGTGAGATGCTCCAGGCCGTGCCCTCGCGGCGCTTCACGGTGCCCAACGCGGCGCCCGCGCTGACCGTCTACCGCGCCCTCCGGCGCATCAACCCTTCGCCCCACCTGTTCGCCATCGACCTGGGTCCCGGCCGCTCCATCCTGGGCGCGTCGCCAGAGCTGCTGGTGCGCGTCAAGGACGGCGAGATCTCCACGCGTCCCATCGCGGGCACGCGGCCACGCTCAGATGATCCGGTGCGCGACGTGGAGCTGGAGCACGAGCTGCTGGCCGACCAGAAGGAGCTCGCGGAGCACGCGATGCTCGTGGACCTGGCCCGCAACGACGTGGGCCGGGTGGCGGCGGCGGGGTCGGTGGAGGTGCCCCTGCTGTACACCATCGAGCGCTACTCCCACGTGATGCACATCGTGTCCGAGGTGCGCGGCCGGTTGCGCCCGGGCCTCGACGCGTTCGACGTGGTGCGCTCCACCTTCCCGGCGGGCACGCTCTCGGGGGCGCCCAAGGTGCGCGCGATGCAGTCCATCGCGGAGAAGGAGGGCACCCGCCGCGGGCCCTACGGTGGCGCGCTGGGCATCTTCGCGCCGGACGACGTGGAGGCCGTCATCACCATCCGGAGCGTCGTGCTCAAGGACGGCCAGGCGTTCGTCCAGGCGGGCGCGGGCATCGTGGCCGACTCCATCCCCGCCAACGAATCGGCGGAGGTGGCCGCCAAGGCCGGCGCGGTGCTGGCCGCGCTCGCGGAGGCCGGCGCCGACATCAGCGCGCTCGTGGCGTACACGGAAGGGACACCCCGATGAGCGCGAAGCGCATCCTGCTGCTCGACAACTACGACTCGTTCACCTACAACCTCTACCAGTTCCTGCTGGTCCTGGGCGCGGACGTGACGGTCGTGCGCAACGACGAGACCACGGTCGCGGAGATCGCGTCGGCCGGCTACGACGGCATCGTCATCTCGCCCGGTCCGTCACGACCGGAGCACGCGGGCATCTCCGTGGAGCTCATCGGGGCGCTGGGCCCCACGACCCCGATCCTGGGCGTCTGTCTGGGCCACCAGGCGATCGGTGTCGCCTACGGCGGGGACGTGATCCGCGTGGAGCCGGTGCATGGCAAGAAGTGGCCCGTGGAGCATGCGGGTGCCGGGGTCTTCGCAGGGCTCCCCTCCCCCGTGGATGCCGGCCGCTACCACTCGCTGGCGGTGGCCCGGGACACGATGCCACCGATGCTGGAGGTGACCGCATGGTCCCCGGATGGCCTGGTGATGGGCGTGAAACATCGCGAGCACCCGGTCGAGGGCATCCAGTTCCACCCTGAGTCGATCCTGACCGAGACCGGGCCGCAGATGCTGCGGACATGGCTCGACGGGTTGCCTCAGGCGAAGAACGGCGGCGTGGTCATGACATAGCGATCGAAAGCGCCGGGCAGCGTGGGGCCATCGCTCATCAGCAGCACCGGCAGGCGATCCAGGCGGTAGCCCCGGTCCAGCAGGAACGTGGCGGCTGGCTGCGCCAGCAACGGTACATTCCAGGTGACCGCATCGAGGTTCATCGCCGCGGCGACCGACTCGAGGGCCGCGATCATCGCCGCCAGGTCCGCGGGATCCAACGCAGCCACCGGGCCGGACCACTCGCCGGCCCAGCCGTACCCGACGGTGCGGCCGGCCCGCAGGAACCGCAGGCCGGTGCGGGCACCGGCGTACCAGCGCTGGTCATCATCGCGACGCGCGCCGAGGACCGCCTCATCGACGGCCCCGATCGCGTCCAGCTGGGCCGGGTCGTCCACGTCGAGGGGCAGCGTCTCGAGGTCCGTGGGCAGCAGGTCGCGCGATGGCCGGCCCCGCAGCTCCGCGAGGGGCGTGTGACCCGTGAACCCGTGGCGGACATAGCGAGAGAGCGCGCTCGGGTCTCCGGTCGCGACGATCAGCCGCGCCACACCGGGCTGGGCCGGGAAGGCGGCCTCCAGCAGCCGCTTGCCGACGCCACCGCCCGCGGCCTCCGGCAGGACGAAGAACTCCGTCAGCTCCCGCGTGTCGCCGCGACGCAGGGACCGTGCGTAGCCCACCACGGCACCGTCCCGTTCCGCGAGCCAGGCGTGATCGCAGGCGGCCTGCAGATGCACGTACAGCGACTCCCACCGCGGCCAGGTCTGCGCATCATCGGTGGCGTCGTACGCCCACGCTTCGCCGTACGAGCGCACCAGGGTCTCCAGCGAGCGCCGGAACACCCCGTAGAGCGCATGACCGTCAGCCGGTCGGATCGGGCGAAGCTTCACGCCCGTCGGCCCGCTCACGAGCGCGGATACCGATGGAACCCCTCGCCCGACTTCTGACCCAGCCGGCCGGCTGCCACGAGCGCCTTCAGACTGGCCGGCGGCGCATAGCGCGCGTCATCGAGGCCGGCCGCCATGACCTCCATGATGTGGAGGCAGACGTCCAGGCCGATGAAGTCGGCCAGCTCCAGGGGTCCCATCGGGTGACCCAGGCCGACCCTCGCGCCGGTGTCGATGTCCTCCGCTGTGCTCAGGCCCTCCTCCAGCGCCAGCATCGCCTCCGCCAGGAATGGCATCAGGACGCGGTTGACGATGAACCCCGGTCGATCACGGGACACGATCAGCTGCTTGCCGAGCGCCACGGTCATGGCCCGGATTGCCGCCTCGGTGTCGTCGTCGGTGTCAGCGCCCCGGATGAGCTCCACGAGCGGCATGACGGGCACGGGACTGAAGAAATGCATCCCCACGACGCGCGACCGGCGCGCCGGCGCCACCGCCTCGGCGAGGCGGGCGATGGGGATCGAGGAGGTGTTCGTGGCGAGGATCGCGGCCGCCGGCGCCGCGGCATCCAGTGCGGCGAACAGCGAGCGCTTGGCTGCCTCGTCCTCCACGATCGCCTCCACCGAGAGGTCGATGCCTGCGGCGGCGGCCGCCAGATCGGCCGTGGCCGACACGCGACCCAGGATGGCTGCCCGCGCGGACTCGTCCAGCTTCCCCTTCGCGGCCGCACGCTCCAGGTTGCCCGCGATGCGCGCCAGCCCCACCTCCGCGCGCCCCAGGTCCGGCTCGTAGAGGCGGACGGTGGCGCCAGCCGCGGCCAGCACCTGGGCGATGCCGTGGCCCATGAGCCCGGCCCCGCACACGATCACGGTCCGTTCCATGGCCCGAGCCTACCGCATCGGGTGGCCGCGGACCGGGCGATGTCGATGGGCTGTCGACGTTGTCGCGACTCCGGCCAGCGATCCTGTCATCGCGGCCGCGACCCCCTCGCCACGGATGATCCGCGGGAAGATGCCACGCCCCGCCCGTTCGCTCGCCGCATCGCCTCCGCTCGCCGACGCTCGCCGCCCCGCCCGTTCCCACCGCGGCCCGCCGCCCGCCGCGGCGCGCCCGCCGCGGCGCGCCCGCCGCCGCTCGCCACGCGTCGGCGCCGCTCGCCGATCCAACGCCGCTCCATGGTTTCCAGTCCTGCTCTGGATCGGGGGTGGTATCCG
>Ga0105047_10016369_pt1 | contig 11621 bp, 7 predicted proteins | sample MAT04_FD_78384 | JGI IMG/M metagenome (GOLD analysis project Ga0105047, IMG submission 78384) | Freshwater microbial communities from Lake Fryxell liftoff mats and glacier meltwater in Antarctica - MAT-04 (megahit assembly) | ecosystem: Environmental > Aquatic > Freshwater > Ice > Liftoff... | reverse complement strand
TTCACCATCGGCGTGACTTCGACCGACGACGACGGCGGGAGCGGGACGGCGACCGCGAGCGTGACCGTTCAGAACGCCGCCGCCACGTTCTCGAACGTCACCCTCAACGGCGCGGCGTCCCCGACGGTCCCGGCGATCAGCGAGGGCGGGACGCTGACCGTGGCCGGCCGGGTGACGGATGTCGGCACGGCCGACACGCAGACGGTGCTCGTGAACTGGGGCGACGGCACCCCGGCGACGACCGCGACCTTGACGGCGGTCGCCGGCACCCCGGGGGCGTTCACCTTCACCGCCGCCCACACCTACGCGGACGACAACCCGACCGGCACGCCGTTCGACACCTTCAACGTCACCCTGACCGCGACCGACAGCGACGGCGGCACGGCGGGGGCGGTGGCCGCCGGCACGGTCCGGGTGAACAACGTCGCCCCGGTGGTGACCCCGCAGATCGCCGGGGTGGCCCCGTCCGGCGGGCTGTTCACCCGGCCCGGGGCGTTCGCCGACCCCGGCTCCGACACCTGGACGGGAACCGTGGACTTCGGCGACGGGGGCGGGGCGCAATCGCTGGCCCTCAGCGCCGCCAAGGGGTTCACCCTGTCCCACGTCTACACCCAGGTCGGGGCGACGTACACGGTCACGATTACGGTCGCCGACGACGACGGCGGGGTGGGAACGACGACCTTCCCGGTGACGGTCGGGAACCCCCTGCCGACCCTCACCCTGCCGGCCGCCGGCGGGGCGACGACGACGGTCGGGCAGGCCCTGGCGTTCACCCCGCTCGGGACGTTCTCCGCCCAGACCTCCGCGGGGGCGACGTACACCTATTCGGTCAATTGGGGCGACGGCAGTCCGACCGACGGCGGGGCGGCGACGGTCACGACGGCCGGCCCGCCGACGACCGCCGGGTCGTTCAACGGGGGGCACACCTACACCCAGCCCGGGACGTACACCGTCACCGTCAGCCTCACCGACTCGACGACGGGGACGACGACCAAGACGTTCCTGGTGACGGTCGTGGGCGTCGGCTCGCCCACGACCCCGGGCACGACGCCGACCGCCTCCGCCGGCGGGTTGCTGGCCGCCGCCCAGGACGCCGGCGGCAGCCCGATCGTCCACGTCTACAACGGGAACGGGTCGCCGCGGTTCAACCTGGTCCCGTACTCCCCACTCTTCCACGGCGGCATCCGGGTCGCCGTCGGCGACGTGGACGGGGACGGGACGCCGGACATCGTGACCTCGGCCGGGGAGGGCGGCGGCCCGCACGTCCAGGTGTTCAGCGGGACCGACGGCCGCCTGCTGCGGAGCTTCCTGGCCTACGACCCGGCCCTGCGGAACGGGGCGTGGGTCGCGGTCGGGGACATCGACAACGACGGGTACGCCGACATCATCACCGGGGCCGGGCCGGGCGGGTCGCCGCACGTCAAGGTGTTCAGCGGCAAGGACGGGCGCGAGATGGCGAGCTTCTTCGCCTACTCGGACCTCGCCCGCGGCGGGGTGACGGTCGGGGCCGGGGACGTGAACGGGGACGGGCACGCGGACATCGTCACCGGGGCCGGCCTCGGCGGCGGCCCGCACGTCAAGGTGTTCGACGGCCGGACCGGGGCGCAGACGATGAGCTTCTTCGCCTACGAGGGGGTGGTGAACAACGGCATCTACGTGACCGCCGCCGACCTCGACGGGGACGGGTTCGCCGAGATCGTGACCGGGGCCGGCAACGGCATCCCCGAGGTCCGGGTGTTCGACGGCCGGACGGCCGCCCTCCGGACCGCCTTCACCGCCTTCCCGGTCGACGGCGAGGTCGGCAACCCGGTGGTCGGCAGCGACGGGGCGAGCGGCGGCAACACCGGGGTCCGGGTCGCGGTCACGCGGCGGACCGGGGTCGGCCCGGTCATCGCCACCGCCCCGGGGGCCGGCACCACGGCCAACCACCAACCGGTGGTGCGGCTGTACGGCCTCAGCGGCGGGCACCTCAACGACGACATCGTGGTCGACGACGACGGCTCCCTCGGCTTCCTCGGCGGGGTGTTCGTCGGCGGGAACTGACGACCGGCCGCCGCGCGACGGGCCGCGGGGGAACGCCCCCGCGGCCCGTCGCGTTTTCCCCCGACGGCCGGCGCGCAAGTCCCACCGATTCTCGTTGACACGCCGCCCCCCGCTCGGTGTGATTGAGACGACTCGCGCCCGCCCCTCCCAAGGGTCCGCCCATGATCCGGTCATTCGCCCCCGCGTGCTGTCTGGCGCTGGCGGTCGCGGCGGCGGCCGGGGCCGACGACGGCATCCCGCCCGAGACCGTGGCGGCGGTCAAGAAGGCGACCGTCCTCGTCCGCTGCTCCGGGCCGACGTGGAAGGGCACCGGGTCGGGGTTCGTCGTCGCGGCCGACAAGGGCACCGTCCTCGTCGCCACCAACCACCACGTCGTCGCCGGCCCGGACTTCGAGAAGCAGGGCCGGCTGTCGCCCGCCCTCCTCGCCCGGGCGCTCAAGGACGTGGCCGTGACGGTCGTGTTCGACCCCGGCACCCCGGCCGAACTGGTGGTGAAGGCCGTGCCGGTCGCGGCCGACCCGGTCAACGACCTCGCCGTCCTCCGCGTCACCGGGCTGAAGGACGCGCCCGCCCCGATCCCCTACGCCGACCCGCCGAAGCTGTACGAGACGATGCCGGTGTATACGTTCGGGTTCCCGTTCGGCGACGCCCTCTCGACGAGCAAGGGGGCACCGGCGGTGACGGTCGGGAAGGCGTCGGTCTCCAGCCTCCGCCGCGACCCGGACGGCGAACTCAGCGTCGTCCAGATCGACGGGGCGCTGAACCCCGGGAACAGCGGCGGGCCGGTGGTGGACGCGAAGGGGCGGCTCGCCGGGGTCGCGGTGGCGACGATCCGCAACGGCCAGGGGATCGGGTTCGCCGTGCCCGCCCACGAACTCGCCCGGGCGATGGCCGGGCGGGTCGGCGGGGCGCACCCGACGGCGACCCGGGCCGACGGCAAGACGACCGTGCGGGTCGAGGTCGGCCTGATCGACCCGACGGCGGCGGTCCGCGGGGTCGCCCTGCACTCGGTGGTCGTCCCCCCGGGCGGGGCCAAGCCGGACCCCAAGCTCCCGCTCGCCAAGCACCCGGGGCGACGAAGGTCGTCATGCGGGTCGAGGCCGGGGTCGCCGTCGGCGACGTGACGGCGGCCGGCGCGACGGGCGACCTGTACTACCAGGCGGTGCCGACCGACGGCCCGGGGGCGGCCGGCGGCGGGCGGGTGCTGAGCTTCCCGCTGAACACCCCCGCCGGGCCGCTGGTGGTCCGGCCGCCGGGCGGGGGCGACCCGTCCGCCCCGGCCGACGGCGACCGGCCCCCGGCCGGGTAGAAGGAGTACAGCCCGAAGGACCGGACGTTCGCCGTCTGGGTGCCGGACCGCCCGGCCCGCGAGGGCACCCGCGACCGCACCGCGACGGTGAACGGGCGGCCGCTCCGGGTCAACGTCTTCACGTCGGAGACGGCGGCCGGCGTCCTCTTCCGGGCCGAGTCGGTGATCCTCCCGCCCGAGTTCGCCGGCCTCCCCCGGGCCGACGTGTACGGCATGATCCGCAACGTCCTGCGCGACGAGATCAACGGCCGGATCACGGAATCGACCGAGTTCAAGGTCGCCGGCATCGGCGGGGCCGAGTACCGGGTCGAGGCCGGGCGGCTCGTCACCCGGGCGCGCGTCCTCGTCCTCGGCGCGAAGGTCTACATCGTCTCGGCGAGCGGGACGGGCGAGCAGGTGGCGGCCGCCGACGCCGAGACGTTTCTGAACTCGTACCGCGTCCCGAACCGGGCCGGCGTGCCGCCCTCGCCCCAGCCGCCCCTCCCGACCCCGACCCCGACCCCCCCGGGCCGAGCGCCGGCCGCGGGCCGCGCATCCAGGGCGGCGGCGGCGACCCGGAATTCGCGGACAGCGCCCCCGCCGGCGGGGTGCTGGTCGGGCTGGAGGTCGGCGTCGGGCGGTGGTTCAACAACCCGGTCATCAAGTCCGCCCGCCCCGTCTTCCGCACCGGCGGCGGCGACTCCCTCGGGGCGTGGCACGGGCCGACCGGCCCGGACATCGTGAAGGAAGTCGTGCGGGCGGTCGCGCGGCCCGGGTACGCCGTCGCCGCGGTCACGGTCAAGAACGGGTCGGGGATGGACGGGCTGTCGCTCACCTTCATGCGCGTGGCCGCCGACGGCCGGCTCGACGCGCTCGACGCCTACGAGAGCGAGTGGCTCGGCGGCCGGGGCGGCGGCGGGCCGGTCCGGGTGGGCGGCGACGGCACGCCGGTCGTCGGCCTGATCGGCAAGGCGCGGGGGGATACGCTCAGCGGGATGGGGCTGGCCTACCGGGAAGTGACGGAGACGCCCCCCGCCCCGGTCTCCCCCTTAGCGTCCCTTCCCGCCTCCCCGCCGGTCGTGGCCGAACCGACGCCGGTGTCTCCCGCCCCGTCGCCGAAGGCGGGCGCGACGCCGACGGCAACGACCGCGGTCGCTGACGACGCGCCGAAGGAGAAGAGCCGGCTGCCGTTCATCGTCGGCCTGATCGCGGGCCTCGTCGTCTGCCTCGGGGCGGTCGTCGGCGGCGTCCTCGTGTACGCGCGGGGTGGCACCGGCGGCAGCCGGGATGAGGACGACGACGGGGACGACGAGGAGGAGCGGGGCCGTCGCCCGCGCGGGCGGCGGCGGTCGTGAACGTGTGTCTAAAAACCGGCACGTCGGCGGCTACACGGCTTTCAGTCATGTGCCATTCGTGCCCCTCTGCGGCGATCCTTCTCGTTTGCAGGCACGACCCAGCGCCGCGACGGTGAAGACGAGCGGGTAGAGCTTCTCGAAGTACCAGAGCTTGGCGAAGTAGAACCCGATCGGCGACGCCTCGCGGAACCGGCCCGTCTCGACCGCCCCGACCAGCCACGCGACGCCGCGTTGCACGGCGTCGCCGGGCGCGAGGTCGAGCAGCACTTCGACCGCGACCGCCGTCTCCTCGACGCTCGACGGGCACCCCGCCGCCCCGCCCCACCCGCCGTCGGCGTTCTGCGCCGCGAGTAGGTAACTGACACCGCGTTGACACTCGGCCGACGCCCGCCGCCCGAGGTCGCGGTAGGCGGCGAGGACGCGACTGGTGCCGTACACCGGGTTGGCGTCGTCCGGCGCGTGCTGGTTGCCGAACCACAGCGGCAGCCACGCCCCGTCGGCCCGCTGCTCGCGGCGGAGGTAGGCGAATGCGGAGCGAATCAGTTTCTTGTCCGCCGTGTGGTCGATTCTCGCCCTCAAGACGTGAGCCGTGAGGTCCGAGCCGCTCCGATCGAACGGGAGTGTCCCCCACCCGCGGCAGAAGGTCGGGAACCCGCCGTCACGATTCTGTAGCCCGGCCGTCCAGCGAAGGCCCGCGAGCATCGCACGCAACTCTGCGTGGCGATAACCGAGTCTCGTGAACGCAAGAATCGCCCCCGGCGTGTCGTCGCAGTCCGGCACACCACCGGCGAGGTCGGTCCACGCCCAGCCGCCGGGGGCTGCTCCGGTGTACGGGTGGCGCTCGGTGTAATGCTGCTTCAAGAGCCATGTGCGGATCGCATTCGCCGAGTCGAGCGCCGCGAACGATTCGAGATCGCCGTCGATGAGGAGCGCGTTCACGGCGAGGGTCGTCACCCACGTCGCCAGGTTGGTGTCGATCGGCCAGCTGCCGTCGGGGCGGACCGAGTTCACGATGAAGCGCACGCCCTCGTCGATCACCACCCGCTCGGCCGCGGAGCGCGGGCGGTCGACGCCCGCCAGCGCCATCGTCACGAAGCTCGTCAGCGGGGTCGCTTCGAGGTAGCCGCCGGTCGTCGGTTGGATGCGCCGCAGCACCTTCAGGCTCGGCCCGCGGGCGGCGCGGCGCACGACGTTCCGGATCGGGTTGAGCGAGCGGCGGTGGTGGTGGACGCACTGGCCGATGGCGACGAGCGCGGGCAGGGCGTAGCTCACCACCGGCAGGCGGGCGAAGCGGTACCACGACTGCGGCAGGCACGCCAACTCGAACGGCAGGCGCGGGACTTCGCGCCACGGCACCAGCCCCGCCAGGGCGCACGTCATCAGGATCGGCACCGAGAAGGTGCGGTCCTTGCCGTAGCGCCGGCGGATCGCCTCGGCCCGTTGCGCCGGCGTCACCCCGGCGCGGGCGGTGATGAACGCCTCGACCTTTTCGACGCTCGCGGCATAATCCTTCTCGGCCCCGGTAAGGGCGAGCGCCGCCCGGCAGAGCATCGTCGTGGAGATGTTCGAGAAACTTTTGACCGTGTCGCCCCACCCGCCGTCGGCGTTCTGGTGTGCGGCCAGCCAAGCGACCCCGCGGTCGATCCGCGTGCGATGCTCGACGGGGTCAACGAGGTGCAGGGCGACGACCGCGGTGGCGGTCGAGAGGGCCGACGTGGACAGCTCCCCGACCCAGTGCCCGGCCGGCACGCGCTCGGCGAGCAGGGCGTCGCGGGCGGTGAGGTACGCGGCGCGGAGGCGGTCGGGGGAAACGAGTTCAGACATCTCACCGCCGGTCGGAAGAGGGGCGAGCCAGGGGACCGGCGGGCAGTGTGCCGTTCGTGCCGGCTGTGAAAGCTCGAACGATTCCCGCCGCCGCGTCCGATCCCGCGAACCGGCATCGTCCGTGCTTTGTCCCACCCGCCGGGCGACGCCGCCCGCCCCGCCCGACCTCTCCCCACGCCGATCCGAGGACCACGTCATGTCCCCGCTCGCCACTCCCGTCGCCGCCGAATTCACTGATATCGAAGCCGCCGACGTGTCGCCCGACTACCCCGTCGGACTGGACACCGACGCCCCGGACGACCTCGGCGCGTGGTGGCTCGACCTCGGGTTCATCGACCTCGCCGACGGATTGGCCGCGTAATTCTTGCCGGCCGTGTACTTCTTGCCGCCGTGCGAAAGGCGACCTAGCCCCCCAACCCCCTTCCCTAAGAGGGAAGGGGGAGCCGGAAGCAGATAGCCCTCTTGCTCCCCCTTCCCTCTTAGGGAAGGGGGCGGGGGGGTTAGGTCGCCTTTCGCCCCCTATTTCACCTCCCACACCCGGACCGAACCGTCGCGGCCGGCGGCGGCGAGGGTGGTGCCGTCCTTGGCGAACCGGACGGCGTGGAAGCCCCGGCCGGTCCCGCGGAAGACGTGCAGTTCCTTCCCCGACTCGACCTCCCACACCCGCACCGTGCCGTCGCTCCCGGCGCTCGCCAACACCTTCCCGCCGTACCCGAAGCTGACCGCCCACACGTCCCCCTCGTGGCCCTTCAAGACCTGCAACTGCTCGCCGTTCTGGGCGTTCCAGACGCGGACCGTGCCGTCCCACCCGGCGCTGGCCAGCCGCGCGGCCGCGGCGTCGGGGCTGAACGCCACCCCGTACACCGACCCGGTGTGTTCCTCCAGGCTGACCGGGTCGCGCTTCGGGTCGGCGAGGTTCCACACCTTCACCGTCCCGTCGCTCCCGGCGCTGGCGATCCGCTTCCCGTCCGGGCTGAACGACAGGCCGTGGACCGTCCCCCGGTGGCCGCGGAGTTCGGTCGGGATCTCGGTCGCCATGTCCCAGATGCGGACGGTCGCGTTCCGGTCGCCGGTGGCGAGCAGCTTGCCGTCCGGGCTGAACACCGCCGCCTTCGTCGAGGTCGGCTGCGGGAAGGTGAAGACGGCCGTGTACGTCTGCAGGTCGTACACCTTGACGACCGAGTCGTCGCAGGTGACGACCAAGTACTTGCCGTCGGCCGAGGCGTCCACGCTCCAGACGTTCCCGCCCATCCGCCCGAGGGTGCGGCGGACCGACCCGTCCTTCGGGTCGAGCAGCCGCACCGACCCGTCCTCGGCCCCGACCGCGAGGGTCTGCCCGTCCGGGGTGAAGGCGACGGCCCACACCGGCCCGGCCTTCCCCGCTACGGTCACGACCGGGGCTTGGCCGGGGTCGGGGCCGACGGCGGGGACCGGCTTCGGGTCCGGCTTCGGGTCCGACAATCCCAGCGCGAGTAGCGCCCCGCCGGCGACCGCCCACCCGACCCACGGCAGCACCCGCCGGGCGATCGACTTGAGGCAGATCGGCTTGCGCGGGTGTAGGGCGTAGGCCGACGACGCCGGCTGGCCGCACGGCCCGACGGCGGCGTCGGGGACGGTCAGCCCCTGCGTCCGGGCGAGTTCGGTGGCGAAGATGTCGGCCACTTCCGCCGCCGTCTGGAACCGCTCGGCCGGGTCTTTCGCCAGCAGCCGGTCGATCACGTCGGACAGCCAGACCGGAACGGTCGGGTCCACGTCGCGGAGCGGGAGCGGGGTTTCGTCGGCGACCCGGCGGAGGACGGCCAACGGGGTCTTGCCGTCGAACGGCGGGGTGCCGGCTACGGCCTCGTACAGCACGCTCCCGAGGCTGAACAGGTCGGCCCGGGCGTCCACCGCGTCGCCGCGGGCCTGCTCCGGGGCCATGTACAGGGGGGTGCCGGCGACGAACCCGCTGCGGGTCAGCTTCACGTCCTCGGCGGCCCGGGCGAGGCCGAAGTCGGTCAGCTTGATCTTGTCGGTGCCGGCTTCGAGGAGGATGTTGCCGGGCTTGATGTCGCGGTGGATCAGCCCGCCGGCGTGGGCGGCGGCGAGGCCGGCGGCGGCCTGCTGGCCGAGGCGGGCGGCGTCGGCCGGGGACAGCTTGCCGACCCGCCGGAGCCGCTGTTCGAGCGACTCGCCGGGGATCAGCTGCATGACGATGTACGGCAGGCCGGAGGTCTCGTCCTCGTGGACCTGGTGGACGGTCACGAGGTTGTCGTGGGCGACGGCGGCAGCGGCCCGGGCCTCGCGGCAGAACCGCTGGCGGGCGAGGTCGGTGGTCGCCAGTATCGGGTCGAGGACTTTGACCGCCACGTCGCGGCGCAGGCACGGGTCGTAGGCGTGGAGGACGACCCCCATCCCGCCCCGCCCGACCTCGCGGACGATCTCGAACGTGCCGAGCGTACCGATCCGGTCGGGCAGGTCGGTCGGGCGGAGGAAGGCGAGGCGGAATTCGCCCGACGGCCGCAGCTCGGCGAGGCCCGGGAAGACGGCCGTGGCATCGACCTCGGCGGCGACGGCGGAGAGCGCCGGCCACAGGGCCGAGCCGGCCGGCGGCCGCCCGGCCCGGCAGGAGCGGATGGTGGTGGTGAGCAGCCGGTCGCCGACGGCCATGCCTTCCATCCGCTCCTGGCACCCGGGGCACCGGCCGACGTGGTCGGTCAGGATCAGCGCCCGGCCGTCGGGCAGGTGGCCGTGGATGAGGCGTTCGAGTTCGTCGGTCGGCGGGCAGGCGGTGCCGGGCAGGGTTGCGGGTTCCACGGCGCAGGCTCCATTCGGTGGCTCGGACCTGGGACCGCGGGCGTCCCGTCCGCGTCGGCTGCCCGCCGGGGGGGTGTAAGTGGGGCTGGCGAGACGCCCGCGGTCCCGGGGGAAAGCCCCTACTGCGCCTCCTCGGCGTCCATCATCTTCTTGACCTCGTCCCGCAGGCGGGCGAGGACGCGACTCTTGGCGACGTACACGGCCCCGGCCGTCATCTTCAACCCGGCCCCGACCTCGGCCGCCGGCTTCGCCTCCACCGCCGTCTGCCAGAACGCCTGCCACGTCGCCGGCTGGAACTCGTCCTTCACCCGCTCCATCGCCCGGTCGGCGAGCCGCCGCTGGTACTCCTTCTCCCAGTCGGCGTCCGGCCCTTCTTCCTCGCGGGCGGGGGTGGCGTCGAGGCGCTCCTGGGCGTCCGGGTCGCCGGACCCGCGCGGGAGGTGCCGCTGGCCGCTGAGGAAGTTGTAAATCTTGTTCCGGGTGACGGTGTACAGCCACCCGCGGAACGTCCCCCGGGCCGGGTCGTACTCCATCTTCGGGGCGTTCCGGGCGACGCTCCGCAGCACGTCCTGCATCAGGTCGGCGGCGTCCGCGTCCTGCAGCCCGCGGTTCCGGGCGAAGCGGTAGACGACCGGCCCGTAAATCTGCACGAACTCGCCCCACGCCGCCCCGTCCCGGCCGTCGCGGATGCGAGCCAGCAGGGTCACGCGGGTGGGCGGCGGATCGGCCATGCGGGGCGGTCCCGGAAGGGGATACCGACGGGTGCCGGGCGACATTACACCGGCCCCGCCGCCGCGGGTCGATCGAATGGGGAGGGCGGACCGGGCGGCGGTTGCACCCATAATACGACGTTCGGCCCGCCGGGGTATCGGGCCGGGCGCGTGAAAAGCCCACCCGTCGCGACGAGTCGGCTTAGGGTAGGCTCTCGTCCGTCACTTCTTCTTGCCCATGCGGGCGGGGTCGAAGTCGGCGTCGGTGAGGGGGGGGTTCGGAGTCAGACCGGTAAGGCAGTAGTACTCGACCTCGCGACCCTTCTCGATGGTGACGACCAGCACGGGCAGCCCGGCCGACGGCGACTTCGGGGTCGCGTCGAAGTACCACTGCCGCACCCCGCCGGCCGGAAGGTGTGCCTCATCGCCGGGGCGGATCGTCTGCTCGACGGCGGCGAGGACGAGGGCGTCGCCGAACTCCGGCCGGTTGACCCGCCCGCCGTATTTGAGCGTGCCGGCCGGGAGCTTGCCCCCCTCCACCCCGGCGACGGCGGCGGCGAAGCGATTGATCGACGTGCCGAACCCGATGTCGCGGATGCTGTGGCGGCTCTTACTCTTGACCATCGGGCTGTCCGGCGACAGCGACGGGGCTTTGTTCCCGGCCCCGAGGAGCCGCGAGTCGCCCGCGCCGACGATGACGTGAATCTTGTCGTCGAACTGGGTCGGGTTGTACAGCACCTCGCGGCCGCGGCCGGCCTCGCCGACGTTCTTCATGTACACGCTCATCGGCTGCTTGCGGAAGCGGAACAGCACCTCCTCGGTCGGGGCGGCGGCCCCGTTCACCGACTCGCGGCGGGTGAGCCGGGCCTCGTAGGCGTCGATCCCCTTCCAGCGTTCGGCGGCGGCCCGCGCGACCTCCTTGATCGCGGCCAACCCCGCGTCCGCGGCGACGGGCGCGGCGGACGCTGCCGGCGACACCGGGGCGGCGGCGGGCGGGGCGGTCGGGGGTTGCGGCGGGGCGGCGAACGCCGGGCCGATGGCGGCGGGTTCGGGCGGCCGCGGCGGGACCGGCAACGCCCCGCCCGGCGCGGCCGGGGGTTGCGGGGTCTGGGCACTCGCCCGGGCCGGCGGCGACGGCGGCGTTTGAAGGAGGACCGGGTTCGGCGCGGGCGGCGTCCGGTTGAACGGCCCCTGGGCGCGGGTCCGGGGCTTGGAGCACCCGACGAGGAAGACCGTCAGGGCGAGCAGCGCGAGGCGGCGGGACATAGGCTCGCGTCCGTGCGGGGGTGAACGGCCGGGGCGCGACCGCCCCGGCAGACGGTGGGGACAATAGCGGGGCCGGGCGGGCGGGGCAAGCCGGAATCGGGCCGCGTCACGGCTTGGCGTCGAGCGGGGTCACGACCACGCAGTCCGGCTTCGCCGCCCGGAACTTTTTCACCCCGCCGGCCGTGATCTTCGACGCATTGGTGATCGTGAACGATTTGAGCGCCGGGAGTTTCGCCAGAGCCGCCAGCCCGGCGTCGGTCATTTCGGGCGACCCCTGGACGTGGAGCCGGCGCAGCTTCGGGCAGCCGCCGGCGAGGGCGACGATTTCCACGTCGGTCA
>Ga0105047_10016368_pt1 | contig 11622 bp, 10 predicted proteins | sample MAT04_FD_78384 | JGI IMG/M metagenome (GOLD analysis project Ga0105047, IMG submission 78384) | Freshwater microbial communities from Lake Fryxell liftoff mats and glacier meltwater in Antarctica - MAT-04 (megahit assembly) | ecosystem: Environmental > Aquatic > Freshwater > Ice > Liftoff... | reverse complement strand
GTTGGGTTTGGACTTGTTCCTGTTGGGTTTGAGATTGTTCTAATTCTACTAATATTTGCTCCCGTTGAGATTCTAACTCAGCTAAATTCTCTGCTTTTTGTTGCAGTTGAGCTTGGGTTTGTTCCAACGTTCCCAAAGTTTCTTGGTAGTGTAACTGTAAAGTTTCTAACTCCTGTTGGGTTTCCTGAAGCATTTGAGAGATTGGGGATAGGGATGGAACGGGAAGCACCCCATCCTCAGTTCTAACAGTCTGACGGACATAACACGCTTCTCCCCAAGCGGGGTGGTAGGGAGTCCCCTCTGCTACACACTGAAATTGGTAGTCGGTGAGGAACTGATCGACTTGTTCGGCTAAGGCCCCGCCTTTAAACAGTTCTTGATAATAAACGGTGGTGTAAATGGCATCTAGGGTGTTGAGGAGTTGGGTAGCGCCTTCTAAGGCGAGGAGTTCAGCGCCTTGGATATCGAGAATCAGAATATTAAAGTCTGTAATAGAGAGATGCAGTTCTTCCAGGAGAGTATCCAGGGTGCGGGAAGGGAGGGTGAGTTGTTGCGTTTCTTTAATATTGGGGTAAATTTTGCTGTACTGTTGCCAGGGTAGGATGGAGCTGCTAGACTCTAGGGAGGTCAGATGCAGGGTCACGGTGTCGTTGTGGTTGGCAATGGCTGCTTGAACGACTTGGATATTGGGGCGATCGGCAAAATTCTCTTGCAATCTTTCAACAGCAGTGGGGTTAGCATCGATGAGTAGAGTTTTAAGGGTATTGGGGAAGTTGAGGCGTTTCAGGGTTTTGCCGTCGTAAGCGCCTATGGAGATAATACCGCGTGGGGTGATATTATGTTGTTGACAGAGGTTGGGAAAGTTAAGTTTCATGGAGGAAGGCTTGAAGTTTAATGCGTTTGGGATTTATTGTATCAGGGATTAGTAGAATGAGGAAAAGCAACTTTAGCGTGAATTACCAAAGCATGATATTATTGCTATCTGATTTAAAATAACAAGTTGATATCCTAGAAAACGATGAATTACCTTGTGCAAGTAAATATTTGCAGTGGCTGAGTAAAAACATTTCAACAACAGCATCTAGAAGGATTTCTTCAGGAATTCGTCCCGATTGATAGCGATGGATTGGTGTGTGATCAGAGGGGAACCATTTATTTCTCACTAGCATATGATTAACATATCGGAGGTTAAATTCAATAATGATATCAGGATTATCAGTAGCTAAAAAAATTTTAGCTGTAGGTTCTACAGATAAAAGGTCATCAATTTTTTGAAAAACCGTCTTTAAAGGTTGTTTAGGTTGTTTGTCGGTAAAACGTACATGAACACCAATTACCGTTTCTGAAAAATATTTTTCAGCAAATTCACACACGATTTTTTGAACAGCGGGTTTAAGTTTTAGATGATGACGCAGAATTTTTCTATCTAATCCTCCATAGGAAGTAAAAATGACAATATCTTCCGTGTAAGAACGATCTAATTCCACAACACATTTTTGACCTAAATATTGATCGTTTAATTTCCAAACAAGAGGAAATTGCATAACTTGATCGCTAGAGTCAGTTAAATGATTGAACCACATTGCAGGAGCAACAGTTTTTTGGCTATAATTGGGAATATCATAGGTATGCTGAAGACTACTATCTATATTGATAAGCTGAAAAAAATCAAAAAAGACATTTTTGGAGGAATGGCTACTGTACCAATGATCATTCCACTCAACGATTAGTTTTCTGTTAGTGGTTTGAGCATATTTAATAGCTGCGCTTAAAGCCGATAGTCTATTTCCTAGTCCTGCTATTCCTTTAAGGATGATATACTGCTCCATATCATTAAATTAACTAATGCGTGAATATTTTTTGATATCGTAATCATACCATGAATCAGCCGCCTTTCACAACACCTATCGTTTTGATTATCTTTAAAAGACCTCATACAACAAAGCAGGTTTTTGAGGTGATTCAAACATTACAACCCTGTCAGTTATTCGTCATTGCTGATGGCCCCAACCCTGAACACCCTGGAGAAATTGAAAAATGTGCAGCTACACGGGCGATCATTGATCAAGTTGACTGGAAGTGTGAAGTTTATAAAAAATACTCGGATATTAATTTAGGGTGTAAAGAACGGGTTTTTACTGGTTTAAATTGGGTTTTTAGCCAAGTTGAAGAAGCAATTATTTTAGAAGATGATTGTATTCCCGAACTGAGTTTTTTTCGATTTTGTCAGGAGTTATTAGAGCGATATCGCCATAATGATCGTGTTTTTCAAATCACAGGAGAAAACACTCACGGATACCGTTGTTTAGATTCTAGTTATTATTTTTCAGCCTATAGTTTTTATTGGGGTTGGGCTACTTGGAAACGAGCTTGGAAATATTTTGATGGAAGTTTGAAACAATGGCCACAGCTACGGGAAAGTCAATGGTTACAAGACTATTTGGGAGATTACCCATCGGCTCAATATTGGGCTGAAATCTTTGATTTAACCTATAATGGCTTTAATTCTTGGGGATGGGCTTGGACGTTTACTTGTTTTGTTAATCAAGGTTTATGTGCTGTCCCAAATCAGAACTTAATTTCTAATATTGGTTTTGGGGAAGATGCAGCCCATACCCATTGGGAAGTTGATGAAATTGCTAATTTGCCGACTCAATCTATTGAATTACCATTAAAAAATCCTACTGAAATTAAACGAAATTATAAAGCCGATAAAGTCATAGATAAAATGCGTTTTACCGGAAGAAAATATTTACTAAAAATTCAACAGCAAGTTTCAAAAAAAATTAATTCGGGACAGTATGAACAAGCTTTACATTTATTGGAAGAAAGCCTTGATTTTCGAGCAGATAGAGTAGATTTGCAATATAAAAAAGCAGTATGTTTAGAAAAATTAGGTAGAAACCAGGATGCAATCACTACTCTGAAGAGCCTATTGAAAATTGCTCCTTCCCATCACCAAGCCAAGTTATTGCTCAATGAGATTACCCTAAACTTAAGATATACTTCTATCCCAATTCAGAAGTTAATAGATGTAGACAAATTTAGCACTCAAAACCAATTACCAATAAAATCTTCTGATTTAACGCTTAAAAAGAAAGCTGACAGAATTTTAGTCTATACTATGGGAAAAGTGGCTTCAACCTCAATTTCAAATTCTTTGAAAGAATATAATTCAGATGTTTATGACATCCATTTTTTAGATGAAAATTATTTAAAGAAAAATAGGCACAAAGGTCATTGTATTGATGGATACTTTGTGCTGAATAATTGGATAGGTAAACCTTTGAAAATTATTTCTTTGATTAGAAATCCATTAGAAGTTAATATAGGGGGATTTTTTCAGAATATTGAAAACTATTATCCTCAGCTAACACAGGAAGAAATCAAAAAAATAACCATTGAACAACTGATCCAAAAATTTTTAAGTTTAGATAACAACTACCCAATCACTTGGTTTGATCGAGAGTTTAATCAATCTCTAGGTTTTGATATTTACTCCCAGTCTTTTTCTAGTTTGGGATGGAAAACTTACTGGAATCAACCCTATTACACTTTAATTATGCAAACTGAACTCCTTGATCCTTTAAAAGAGGATATTATTCGAGAGTTCACAGGAATTAAAAATTTTAAACTCAAGAATTATAATATTAGTTCTCATAAGTGGTATGGAGAGCAATTTATGAATTTCCGAGAAAGTCTTATGATCCCAGAAAATTATTTAGAATATTTATTAGAATCAAAATTCACAAAACATTTTTATACACCCTGTCAAATCGAACAATTTTATCAAATTTTTAGGCGATAAAGATAGCCTGAAGATTTTTACTTTTTAATATATTTTTAACTTTAGCAGTTGTTGCGATGTGAGTTGTTGATCAAAAAATTATGTTTCCACTAAAATAGTATAGACAATATTGCTAAATTGTGGTATATTTAACTTAAGATTAAGACAGTTGAGTTTTTAGGAAATAATAATGATTGGAAAAAATCAAGCTTTCTGGCAATTACAAGATAAAATTAAAAATCACACGGCTGTTGTTGGAGTAGTTGGCTTAGGATATGTGGGATTACCATTGGCTGTAGAAAAAGCCAAAGTTGGTTTTCAAGTGCTAGGAATCGAGCAAAATCCTATCAGGACAGAAAAGGTTAATCTAGGAGAAAACTATATTAGTGATGTTCATAATGAAGAATTAAGACGAGTTGTAGACAGCCAAAATTTACAAGCATCTGTTAATTTTGATCTGCTTTATAATACAGATGTTATCGTTATTTGTGTTCCTACCCCTTTAACTAAAAATTTAACGCCTGATTTGAGCTACGTCAAAAAAGTAACGGAAGAAATTGCTTGCCGATTGAAGCCAGGTCAGTTAATTACATTGGAATCTACAACTTATCCAGGAACAGTGGACGAGGTAATGAAACCCATACTCGAACAAAAGAGTGGGTTGAAACAAGGTGAAGATTTCTTTCTGGCGCACTCTCCTGAACGGGTAGATCCTGGGAACAAGCGTTACACAACAAAAAATACGAGCAAAGTGGTGGGAGCCTCTGACCCTAACTCCTTGGAAATCGCAGCTTTGTTTTATGAACAAACTATCCTTAATATTGTTCCTGTCAGCAGTGCTAAAGCGGCTGAATTAGTCAAAGTCTTTGAAAATACTTTTAGGGCGGTTAATATTGCTTTAGTTAATGAGTTGGCTATGTTGTGCGATCGCATGAATATCAATGTTTGGGAAGTTCTAGATGCCGCTAATACCAAGCCTTTTGGGATAATGCCCTTTTATCCAGGGCCAGGAGTGGGGGGTCATTGTATTCCTCTTGATCCTCACTATTTGGAGTGGAAAGCAAAAGAGTTTAACTTTAATACCCACTTTATTGCCTTAGCGGGTGAAATAAATCGCCAAATGCCAGAGTTTGTTAGACAGAAGACTTGGCGCGTCTTAAATCAAAAAGGGATCAGTGTCTCGAAATCTCAGATCCTGACCATCGGTGCTGCCTACAAAAAAGATATTGAAGACTGGCGAGAGTCCCCTGCAATTGTTGTGATGGAGTATTTACTAGAGGATGGAGCCAGTCTATTTTACAATGACCCCTATGTACCGAGTCTTAACATTGGAGAGCGTACACTATCTTCGGTAGAATTAACTGATGATGTCATAGCTTCGGCTGACTTGATACTGATTTTGACGGATCATAGTCAAATTGACTACCATCACCTAGTCGAAAAAGCACAAGCTGTTTTAGATACACGCGGTGTAACTCGACAGTTCAATCATCATAAGGAAAAGGTAACTTTACTGTGAATCAAGTTATTGTTGTTGGTGCGGGGAATTGGGGCCGAAATCTAATCCGCAATTTTCATGATTTGGCCGCACTCGCAGGAGTAGTTGAGGTCAATGCAGACTTAAGGAGTAAGACCGCAGCAGTTTACCCCGATTTACCCCTTTATGAAAACTATCAACAAGTATTGACAGAAGATATACCTGCCGTTGTCTTAGCTACACCTGCTTCAACCCATTACAAACTGGCTCTAATGGCACTAGAAGCGGGTAAGGATGTCTTTGTTGAAAAACCGATGACTTTGCGGACAGATGAGGCTAGGCATTTAGCTGAATATGCGGATCAACAGTCACGCATCCTGATGGTGGGTCATCTGTTACTCTATCAACCTGCAATTGCTTGGATGCAGCAGTATTTAGCCAGTGGTAAGGCGGGAAAAGTCTTTCATGTCATGACCCAACGGGCTAAACTAGGGAAAATTCGTCGAGAGGAAAATGTTTGGTGGTCTTTTGCCCCCCATGATATTTCCGTTGTTTTAGAGTTGCTCGGTCAACCTCAACTTAAACAAGTTCGGGCGAGTGGCCAAGCCCTGTTACAGTCGAAAATTGAAGATAATATTTATGTTGATCTTCTGTTTGAAGGAGGACAAACGGCTCATATTCATTGTTCTTGGTACTGGCCAATCTTAGAACGAAAAACGATTGTTATTGCTGAGAAACAAATGCTTGTTTACGACGAAGTATCCCAACAAATTACCGTTTATGACAAAGGAGTGGATGAAAATTTAAACAACCGTGATCAAGGCAGTTATCGTGTGGAGGTGGCTGATACTCAACCTTTAAAAATTGAGTGTGAGCATTTTTTAGACTCTATTAAAACTCGCCAACGTCCCCATTCTGATGGTTGGAATGGAGTTGCAGTAGTAGAAATTTTAGAGAAAGCAACGGAGTTATTAAATGGCTGAGTATTTTGTCCATGAGTCGGCTTATGTGGATGATGGGGCTGAGGTAGGAGAGGGGACTAAGATTTGGCATTTTTGTCATGTGATGGGCAAAGCCAAAATTGGTCAAAACTGTTCTTTTGGGCAGAATGTGTTAGTATCTAATAATGTAGTGATTGGAAATGGGTGCAAAATTCAAAATAATGTGTCTCTTTATGAGGGAGTAATTCTGGAAGATTATGTGTTTTGTGGCCCCAGTATGGTGTTTACTAATATTAAAACCCCTCGTTCTGAATTTCCCCGCAATACCAGTAATGATTATTTAACTACTTTGATCAAACGGGGGGCGAGTATTGGGGCGAATGCCACGATTGTTTGCGGAATAACGCTGCATGAGTGTGCTTTTGTTGCTGCGGGGGCGGTGGTGACCAAGGATGTTCCAGCATTTGGAATGGTGGCGGGAGTGCCTGCTAAACTCATTGGTTGGATGAGTGCTTATGGGGATGTGTTACAGTTTGATTCTGAGGGTTATGCTGTTGATTCCATTGGGGTGAAGTATCGAAAGATTTCGGCTGTGGAAGTTGAACAAGTTTAGAGTAAGGAAATTTTTTAAAAATGAGTCAGAATAAGATTCCGGTTTTGGATTTAAAACCGCAATACGACAGTATTAAAGAGGAGATTCAGACGGCTATCAATCGAGTGATTGAGTCGGGTCAATTTATTATGGGGCCTGATGTTAAGGCGTTTGAACAGGAGGTGGCGGCTTATCTGGGAGTTAAGCACGCTATTGCCGTTAATTCGGGTACGGATGCTTTGGTGATTGGCTTGCGGGCGTTGGGTATTGGGGAAGGGGATGAGGTGATTACGACTCCTTTTTCTTTTTTTGCTACTGCTGAGTCTATTAGTAATTTGGGGGCGAAGGTGGTATTTGCGGATATTGAGGCGAGTACCTATAATATAGAGCCCCAGCAGATTCAAGCTAAAATCACCCCTCGCACTAAGGCGATTATGCCTGTGCATTTGTATGGGCAACCCGCGGCGATGGGGCAGATTATGGATATTGCTAGGGAGTATGGTTTAAAGGTGATTGAGGATTGCGCTCAGTCTTTTGGAGCGAGGTATGATGGTAAGGCTACGGGTACGATTGGTGATGTGGGTGCTTTTTCTTTTTTCCCGTCTAAGAATTTGGGTGGTTATGGTGATGGGGGGATGATTGTTACGGATGATGAGCAGGTGGCTGAGGTGGCTCGAATGCTGCGGGTACATGGAGCTAAGAAAAAATATCATAATGAAGTGTTAGGATATAATTCCCGTTTGGATACGATTCAGGCGGCGATTTTGCGGGTGAAGTTGCAATATATTGATGAGTGGAATCAGGGTCGGCGCAGGGTGGCTGAGGTGTATAATCGGTTATTGACGGATGTGGAGGGCGTGGTGACTCCGGGTTGGGCTGAGGGTCATGTGTTTCATCAGTACACGGTTAGAATTACTGGTGGAAAACGGGATCAAATTCAACACTATTTAACTGAACAAGGAATTGGGACGATGATATATTATCCCATACCCCAAGACCAGTTGCCTGTTTATAAAGGGCATTATGATGTTTGTCCTGTGAGTGATTTGGCGGCTCAGGAGGTTTTGAGTTTACCGATTTGGCCAGAGTTGGGGGAGGAGGTAATTGAGAAGGTGGTTAGTATTTTCACAGAAATGTTTTTATAACTAAGTCCAGTTTAATAAAGGAGATGAAAAATGTTTGATTTACTGAAACATTGCATACCAAACGATCACAGTAATCAAGTTACATCAGAATATTTTTTTAATAAAATATCCTTAGATAACTCTCATCTGACTGATGTATTAGATTTGGGATGTGGAAAAGGAGCATCTATGAAGTTATTTTTAAAATACAATCCAAAAGTTATTTGGAAAGGACTAGAAATTGAGGATTCTCCTACATTTGAGTCTGGCTATCATCCAGAATCTTATATTTCTAAATCTATTTATTTTTATGATGGAATCAATATTCCTTTTAATTCTAGAAGTTTTGATATTGTATATAGTAATCAAGTTTTTGAACACGTTAGGTTTCCTTATCTTGTATTGAATGAAATTAGGAGAATATTAAAGTATGGGGATATTTCATGGGTTCCACATCTTATTTAGAACCTTACCATACAAATCAATTTTGGAACTATACCCCCTACGGATGGAATGTTTTAATTGAAGACGCAGGCTTAAAACTGGTTGAACTTAGACCAGGTATAGATTCTATAGCTCTAATAAAAAGACAATATTTAGGAAGACCACCAGAGGCATCTGCCTGGTTTTCTAGCTCTCCTCTCAACGAAGAAATTGATGCTTGGGGGTTGCAAACAAGGAGTAGAACTCATCAATTTATTAACTACAGAAAAATACACTATTGTGGTCAATTTGTGTTCTTGGTTACTAAACCCTAGTTTAGTAAAGCAGAAAAGTGAAGTTTTCAAAAATAACTAAAAAATGACTAGAGATAACTTAATCAAAAAGGCTCATAAGCTAAAAAAAGAAGGCAATTTTAATGATGCGACAAAAATATATCGTGATATAATTAAGCGCAGCCCAAATTTGTATTTCATTCATAATAATATTGCAGAAATTTTAGCTATTGAGGGTTATTTAGATGAGTCTATAAACGAATATAAAAAATCCATAGAAATCAACCCAAGTTCAGCATTTAGTTACTACAAATTAGGCAAAATTCTACTTAAAAATAGAAACGAAAATGAAGCTATTGACTGTTTTTATAAAGCTGTAAAACTGAATCCAAAACAATATATATTGCGTAAAAATTTAAGTAAAATTTTAGAAAAACAAGAGCGTATAAAAGAAGCGATAAATGAACTAGAAGTGGCTATTGAAATCAATCCAAACAATTCTATAGTTGACAAAAAAAATTTAAGAGAACTTAACTTTAAGCTTAAAATAGGCGATTCCATAAGTTATTGGGAAAATCGTTATAAAAAAGGCGGGGACTCGGGAGCAGGGTCTTTGAATAATCTTGCAAAATTCAAAGCTCAAGTTTTAAATGATTTAGTAGTTCAAGAAAATATTAAGTCTATCATTGACTTTGGTTGCGGTGATGGTAACCAGCTACAACTTGCTAAATATCCCATGTATATAGGACTTGATGTTTCTAAAACAGCAATTGTTAAATGTGAAAAGTTATTTAAAGATGATATAACCAAGAGTTTCTTTTTGTACGATCCATTAGCTTTTTTTAATAACAATCAGTTCTTTCAAGCTGAGTTGGCAACTTCAATTGATGTACTATTTCATCTTATAGAAGAAGAAATATACTTTAAGTATTTAGACGATCTATTTGGATCTGCACGAAAAATAGTAGCAATTTATGCTTGGAATTTTACAGAAGATGGAGAACAGTTCGCTTTACATTGTCTTCCTCGTAATTTTACAAAAGATGTAGAGAAACGTATTAAAGGTTGGAAGCTTAGTCGAATTATTAAAAATCCCTATCCTTTAGAAAAGTACGGCAATCAAGAGGGGAGTTATTCTGATTTTTATTTGTATTACAAAACAGACTTATAAGTTTATAATAGTTTACAGTAATATGTTTAACTTTTCGTGATGGCAATTAAATTATAGTAAGTCCAAATCAGTTGTACAACTGGCTTAAAATAAGATCTATCTTAACTAAAACGCTCGCGTCTGCATTACCGGAAACTCTGGGTATTTTTTAGGATTAATAATTTTGCTCATTCTTTTGTACAATTCATTTAGACTTGCTATATCACAATAAAATCATTCACAAGTCAAGCTCCTCTTATTAATGCTTGAGACAACAAAGACTTAATTCACCATTTGTAGATAGTCATTTTTCAATAGGGCATTTGAAGATATCAGAAGTAGCCAATTTAGAAATATCAGTAATAAATTTATGTGCTGGCTCCATAAGGATCTCACGATTGATGGGAACCATCTTGCTAATGCTCACAATATGACAAGCTCCGTAATTTTGAAAATCTCTAAAAACGATCTCATGTCCTGCGGCATACAGTATCTGAATAATGTCATCGGCATTTGCGCCAGAATTGTAGAGATCAGTATTCTCTAATTCGCAGATGATAATTTTCGCATATCGCAGAGTATCACCGAATCCGGATAGTACCTGAGTAGCATGACCTTCTGTATCAACCCACAAACAAAATGGATTTCCGGCTATCCCTGCCGTTTCCAAATATCTCGCTCCAGTGGTGCAGCAAGCTCCTACTGTTCGATAGTCAGCATTTCTTAACTTATCGAAGGAAGAGCAGCCGTTCACCGAGTCGAGACTTTTACCTTGAAATTCCGTCAAAATATTGAAAGCCAGGAGATTTTGCTCGGATGATAAACCATACATATTTAGGCACAGTCGCTCCTCATCAACAATGTTGTAGAAGTGTTTGATGGCATAGACATTGGGCTCAAAGGTATGAATAGTAGATTCTGTCTCAGCCAAGAAACGCCGAGTGTGTCGGCCGTCGTTTCCACCAACTTCAAGCACTATTGCATCTTTTTGATCTATGACATACTTAAAAAATATTCTCTCACTAATCTTGGAACTGGGTCTTCTCACACGAGATCGACTAACCATTTCATATTCCAGAAAGCCGATGTCAACATCATCACCTAGGCTATAAATTGATCGGGTTGCCCTATCAAAAAGAACGGTGTTCTTTCTGCTTTTAGAGTAAGCTACTTGTTCTTCTATCATTATACTTTTCCTCAATAACTTTCTATCTATCAAAAATGTTAGGCTGGAAAACGAAACATTTATCTTTATACTTACACTGTACCCTATGCAACGCACCCACATCGAAATCCACGTCAAACTTTTTAGCATGATGCAATAAAGGCACAAACACCGAACTATTTAAAGCCATTGCAAAAGAACCCCCATTAGTACCATTAGACTGATATAAATGTTCACTGTAGGGAGTAATATATCCATCCCAAACATCTTGAAATGCTCCCAACAGTATTATTTTCCAATCTTCAGGAGCCTCTCTCATCCCTTGAGCAAACAAAGACTTAATCGACTTATGAGGCACAACATCATCGTCTAAGACCAATATCCTCTCGTAGCCCTTGGTAATAGCATCCTCCAAAACATGAATCATTGAAAGCAAATAGCCCCACGCTTCCGGTGTAGGTATTCCCTTCTTGCCTGACTTCTGCTCTATGTATGCTACCCTCGCCACATCATATTGGTAATTAAAGCAAAATTCCTCAGTAGTTTCAATGGGCTTAATATCCGCAGGCAATTTGACTAAACCCTGTTTAGCATAATCCTCCCATGCTTTTTTATGCTGAGGTGCGTTTCCATCCACTGCCAGAAATCGCGTCAAATTAATACCATGTTG
>Ga0105047_10016367_pt1 | contig 11622 bp, 14 predicted proteins | sample MAT04_FD_78384 | JGI IMG/M metagenome (GOLD analysis project Ga0105047, IMG submission 78384) | Freshwater microbial communities from Lake Fryxell liftoff mats and glacier meltwater in Antarctica - MAT-04 (megahit assembly) | ecosystem: Environmental > Aquatic > Freshwater > Ice > Liftoff... | reverse complement strand
GGGCTGACGGTGCAGCTGGTGGAGGGGAAGGCCGCGCCGGCGGCGCGGCCGGCCCAGGTGATTTGCCTGCACCAGGCCGCCCAAAATATCGCATCCCGCAGCGAGCGGATCACGGAAGAGCGGCTGGCGCGGGAAGCCAGCACCAGCCGCAACCAGGCCCGTCGTTTTCTGACGGCCGCACCGCACAGTGTGAAGCCGTTGCGCTCGGCCATGGGCGCCGTGGGCCCTCCGCCGGCCAACGCGCCGCCCCAGCTGAACTCCGCCAGCTAAAATTTCGAATCATCATTCTCCGGGGACCAGCTTTGCTGTTGTCTTTCGAGCGGTGAAAACACACTTTTGACTTCCGCCTGGTCGACCAGGCGCCCAAATCGTCCCTCAGTTGGCCGAAATCTCTATCGGTGAAGAGCAAAGTCGCAAAGTCATGTAAGCCAGGAGATGGCTTGCAATACCTCCATCTTAGATCTATAAAAGAACCCAGTGTTATGGCGTCTTTGCGTATTTCCACGGCAACCCGATCGCGTCGCTGGGCGGGCGGACCGTGGGCAAAAGGTCGTAAAAAAACTCTAGCCCCACCTTGCGGCAGAGCTAGAGAACAAAATTTACTCGGAACGAACATCGTGAGCTTGAGCCTCGCGGCTCTTGTGAGTTGCTCCGGGTATCAGGCCAGAGACGAACCCTATAAAAAATCGCCCGTTTTACTCGTCTTCGTATAAAGTTTTTCCGTGAGACTCTGTGCTGGGACTTTTTTCACCCGCTGTGTGTCTCTCGATGGGCTTAGATTACCTTGGCCTGGCGGCGTCTCAAATAGACGAGTATCACTCTCGGGCAGTACGGCCGTCAGGCGGAAGGTAATTGAACGTATGAGGCGACCTTGGAAAAACTTACGCCCGCGCAGGCTAGCTCACTGAGCCTCGGACTCCATCGATCTACCATCACTTTCCGTTTTGACTTTCGCCTACGGTCAGCTCATTTCTCAGCGCTATACTGGGTTCGGCCCCGCGAAGCGGGGCTTTGGCCTCTCACAAGCCAGGGCCCACTCTCACCCAGGGGCCACTTTGTCTTGTGAGAGGCGCGGCACCGAAGGTGCCATCTCCTACTAACTTTCGCCTAAGGTCCTACGGTTTGGCGCAAATCTTCGGGACTCACATGGGTGTAAATTTCCACGGTCTCGATCCGCTGATGGCCCAGCAAGACTTGTAAGGAACGATAGTTGGCCCCCCGATGTAAGGCCCGGTCCGCGCAATAATGGCGCAGCTTGTGAGGAGTCACCTCACAGACTTCGGCTCGTTCCCGGTATTTCTGGAACATGCGCTGGATGGAGCGCACGGGCAGCCGCCGGTGCCATCGATCTTGGAGTAACGGTGCCTCCAACGCGGTAGAGAAGCCGCGCACCTCGTTGAAGCGCAAGATGGCGGCCACCGCCTTGCGCGCGGCCAAATTCAAAGGAACCATCCGGGAGTGATTTCCTTTAGCCCATTGGCGAGGTACATCGACAAGATCGCGCACGTTCCCCAACTCGGTCACGTGGCGGACATTCAGCCCGGCCAGTTCAGGCACGCGTAACGCGGTGTTGGCATCCAGCACAATGATGGCGCGGTTGCGGATCCCAAACGGTTCTTGCGGGGAAATGCTCTCGAAGATTTTGACCAGCTCGTCTCTCGTAGGAACTTTCATTTTGGCTGCCTCCTTATTTTTGGGAAATCCCCGTGCCTCTGGCAACCGTATCGAGCGTTCTGTCAAGGGGTTTCTGCACGTGCGTTTCAGCTGATGTCCCCTTGACAGGATGCTCGTTTGCAGCCAGAAGGAAGCTGGCAAGGGCGTGGTCGCCCCGGCCCAGTTTGTAGAACAACGCCCCCGTCAAGCCCCCCCATGTAAAGGGCTGCGCAAAAGGGGCTTGACGGGGGCGTTATCATCCCCCGTGCCGGGGCGACCACGCCCTCGAGCCAGAGCATTCAAACGGAGACGGGGGGTCGGGGTGTAGGGCTCGCCGGCAGCACCACGCCCCGACCCCCCGTCGTGGAACAGCTACCTCAAGCCGGACGTCTATCTGCTATTTGCACGAGACGCGTGCCGTGTAACCGGGAACCACGCTGCGCCGGTCGTTTCCTCGCTCATCCGCCCCGCCCCGGCCCCGCAGGGGCCGTTCTGCACCGCGAACCCTGCCCGAGAGATTTGGGCGGGCGCGCGAAGGCTTCGCCTGCGCCCGTCCAGCACCCAGGTCGCGCCTGGCACGCAGCCCGTCCCGGCTTACGTCTGGCACATGAGTTTGTTGCCGTGGGCGCGCCCACGCCTGAAAGGAGGCCACCTCCTTTCAGACGGAAAGGGCGCGCCTACGGCCCTAAAGACTCTCGCTTTCTTTTTGGGCCTGTCGAGGCACAGTCTACGCCCCTCCGACCGTTACTCTCTGTTTGGGCGTTGTCTGTGCCCATTGCCGGCGATGTGACCGCCAATCCGGAGAGCCGGCCGTTTCCAGCCTCGCCCTGTCGCGCGTCGCGTGGACCTTGAAGCGGGTTCAAGGTCGTTTGGACCGCGAGAATCTAGCGTCCGGGGTTTACCCCGGCGCCCTTTGAGGTGGGCCCCCGACCGTTGCATTGGTGGGCCCGTGCCGAAACGCTCGGCGGGATAAGCAGTCCGATACGGCTTTCGCAATTCTTCACGGATGGGATCAACCAGCCTTGGGGGCAAACTGAGGCTCTAAAAAATGAGTCCCATGACACGCTCCGAAATTTCGTGCTGTCAGCCAGCCTCGCCTTCTTGCGGGTCTGGTGGTTCTCAAAGGTCGTCTGCGCATCCGGAACGAGGGCCATTGTGGAGCGACGAATTACGTTTGCCGTCTTTTAAAAATCTATTCTAAGCGCTTAGGTTATGGTATCCTGGACATCGTGCCCACAGTTCACCGATTCGGCAGTTTTCGCGTCGTAATCTACTCCTCGGATCATAGACCTGCCCACGTCCACGTGATTCAAGGGAGCAGTGGTCCGAGCTGCGTTTTTCTCTTAAACTGCCCGGACGGACCTGTGGAATTACGGGAAAACCGCGGACTTAGCCGGCGGGATGTCAGCGACATCGCGGACGAGTTGAATACCATAGTGCCTTATCTTTGCCAGAAGTGGAGCGAAAATCACGGTGATTAGCATGGAAGAATTTGAGCAAGCCAACAAGCGCGGCGCTGCAGTTCTAAAGAAGGGCCCGACTGCACTTTCAGCTTACTACGACTTATCTCGCGGCAAGGTGGTCGTTGAGTTAAGCACGGGGTTAGAGATCGCTTTTCTCCCTCAAAACGCGCAGGGCTTGGAAGATGCACGGCCGGGAGACCTGGAGAAAATCGAGATCAATTCTTCAGGGCTGGGACTGCACTTTCCAAAGCTGGACGCCGATCTCTACATCCCCGCTTTGGCGGACGGCATTTTCGGTTCCAAGGCTTGGACAGCGGCTCGCATGGGCGCCAAAGGGGGCTCGAAGACGAGCTCAGTGAAGGCAGCCGCATCGCGGAAGAATGGCACTCGCGGAGGGCGTCCTCGAAAAGCCACGAGTTAGTCCCGAGCAACTGGATGCAGTCGTCCTATAGAAGTGGCCACCACCAAGTCGAGGCCCGAGGCTGTGAACCCACTGGGATTATGTCTTAATGATATTCTGATATCATCGAAAGTACTGGAAAAGGCTACGCTTTATGTCATACATTTGCCGAGGCGTATCGCAAGCAACGTTAGATATCGATACTTAGCGGGCATCGCCTGGACGGACTTTTTGCAGCGTGTGCGGGTATCTCGATAGGACACGTTAGTCTAGACACGATTTGCGCCTCAGCAGGCTATCTAAAGATACGATAGGAATCGAATTTTCAGATACAGGCAAAATGTTGCTGAGCATGCGATAGAAAGCGTAGGATTAGGGACGCCTACGGGGAATTTTTCAGCATGGGAAAGACTGAAAAGGAACTGGCTGACGCGATTTCACGCAAGCTCAAGCTCTCGGTGCGCACCGGGCGGGAGTATCTGCGACTGCTGCTATCGATGGTGCGCGATGATTTGCGCGAGACGGGGCGCTCGGAGCTCAGAGGGCTGGGGACCTTTGCCGTCCATGACCGGCCCGCCCGGGATACGTTCCATCCGAAGACCGGAAAGCCGGTGCACATCCCGGCGCGCAAGGCGATACGCTACCGGGCTTCCAAAGAACTGAAGGACCAGATCAACCAGCCGCCGCCCAAGAAGCCTGAGAAGCGCAAGCCGAAGGATGGGTAAGGACTGGGACCGGGACATCGCCGGCGAGTATAAGCCAAAGCCGCCCGACCCGAACAAGCCAAACGCCAGGGTGCCGCACTGGATCCCGTTGGTCATCAGTCGGGCTGAAGTGGCCCAGCTGCTGACCGCTCCTGACTTGAACGAGCTGGAACAATTGTTCTTGAGGACGCTTTATGGGTCTGGAATCCGACCCAAAGAGCTAGCCGCTCTCGAGCACGGGAACGTCGACACTGCATTGGGCGGTCTGCGTTTTGGGGAACGCGTGGCGCTGCTGGATGAGGAAACCGTCCGAGCCCTGGCGGAGCTGGACTGGAGCCGGTGGATTTGGCCGATGAGTCGCATGAAAGACGTGCTACGCCGGGCGGCGCGCAGCTGTGCGGTGGCCAAGCGTTATAGGGCCATGGAGCGCCAGCTGCTCCCCCAAGCTCTGCGGATCGCCTTTGCCACTCACTTTCTGGAGAACGGGTCGGGGCTCTTTGCCTTGCACAACCTGTTGGGTTATCCGCAGCTGCGCGACACCGAGATGGTGATTGAGATTGCCGTAGGGCTGTGGCGCGCGGCCTACGACCAGGCGCACCCTCTGGCCACTGACCACGGCGTGCGCGGTGGAGGCAAGCAAGCGGAGCTGACCTTTGAGGACGTGCTGGCTATGATGAAGGCCGCCGGCGACGGGGTCCACCACACGCACAATAGCCTGATTTTACGGGTCATCTACGCGGCCGGCCTGCGGGTGAACGAGCTGACGAAATTGCTGGTGGCGGACATCGAGCTGGAGGAGAGGCGTATTTTCATCCGCGACGCCAAAGAGGCGAAAGACCGCTACACCCTGATAGACCAGGGAACGGCCGAGTTGCTGCGACCTTTGCTGGCTGGACAACATCAGAACGCGGTGGTCTTCCCGGTGAAAGATAGCCTGATTCGCCACTTCATCGATACAGCGGGCGAGAAGACCGGTCTTTCAGCGAAGTTCGACGCCCTGGGCGAGACCCTGTCACCCCATACGTTCCGCCACGCCCACGCCACGCACCTATACAATGGCGGCCTGGACCCGGTGATAATCAAGAAGTTGCTCGGACACGCGTCGGTTGAAGAAACCATGGGCTATGTGGCCTGTGGGCCGGTGGAATGGCGGGAGTCCTATGACCGCTGCCACCTGTTGGGTTAAGGTCTAGTCAGTAGTTCCCGTTGAGGGGGACGGGTTTGGGATGGGCCAGGTCAGCCAGAAGGATTGGACCTGAGATGACCATTCGGGGTGGCCGGTCCAGTGGTCCCAGTCGCCGTCGCTTTTCCATTCGACCGTCAGCACTGCGTTTGGAAGAGCGAAGTCCGAGATGCGATGATGGGTTATGAAGGTGGGACTCGAGTCCATTGGTGACAGGGAGAGCCCAAGGAGACTGAAGATTTTGTCGATGCTGCAATACCAGATCGATTGAGGGTCCTCAGGATGCGGGTCATCGGGGTTGTCGTTGCACAGAGCGCGCACTGGATTCGTACCCCGGGCGATTGCCTTGTCGTGGCTCTCCAGACGGTAACCGTGCAAGCTCCACTCGTGTTTGCTCCTGTCGAGCGTCATCATCTTCTTTCTCCAGTGATGGCGAAAGCCGCTGGCGTCCGTAGGGGGGCCGAGGCGGGCGCTGATCAGGGCGGGCTCCGATGCTGCTCTGGATTCACGGCGGCGGCTGGCACAGAGGGGACAAAGCCGACATCGCCCCGGGCCTGATCCGCGCCGTCAACGCAAAGGGCTACAACGTGGCCGCTGTGAATTTCCGCCAAGCCCCTGAAGTGCACGTCCCGGACACTTTGACCGACCTGCGATCGGCCATTCGCTTCCTCCGTCCCCGCTCGCTGGGGTTGGTGGCCGTCATGGGCGGGAGTCTCGGGCGGCCACCTGGCGGCCCTGGTGGGCTTTAGTGAGAGCCCGCTGTTCGCGGTCATCGACAAATGCGGCCCAGCCGACCTGACCATCCAAATGGACCTCGTACAAAGCATGACGGTGCAGCGGGCGTTTGGCCGGCTGCCCGGACCGAACTCACGAGCAGGTTTTTCAGCAGATCGCCGGCTTTCTGCGTGACCAATGCGAGCCGTTCAGGTAAAGCTCGGGGGGGACTCTAGACGATGCACCAGTTAGGGCCAGCCAACCTTAAGTTATTCGGCTGCAAATCGAATCGACCCGGCCCGTGCAAGCACAGAGGCAAAGTGTATTTTCTCTTGAATTATATAGCCTAGTTCTATATATTGAGGATAGATTTCTAAGCAACAGACTGACAAATGCGAGTATTTAAAAGCAAATGGTTTACCAAGTTCGCACGCAAGGAGCGAATTGCTGACGTCAAATTATGCGAAGCTGTAAGAAATGCAGAGCAGGGTATCGTTGATGCCGATTACGGCGGCGGCGTCATTAAGCAGCGAATCTCAAGACCCAATGAGGGCAAGTCGGGTGGCTATAGGACAATCATTTTATACCGCCAGGGTGAGAAATCGTTCTTTGTCTATGGCTTTCCCAAAAATGAGCGAGACAACATAACCGAGGTTGAGGAGCAGGCTTTTAAAGAGTTGGCAGAGCTGACATTTGGTTTTTCCGATGATGCTCTGTCAGAGATGCTCAGGCTTGGAATATATCAGGAGGTGACGTGCGATGGCTAAGACCCGAACTTACAAGAGCGACGCGATGGCGGCGATTCATGAAACTGTATCCGATTACTACGCGGCCGGCGTCATTGACAAAAAGACAATGCGTCGCTTCGACGAGTCTTGCCTTACGCCCATTTACGAATTCACTCCTGAGGAAATTCGAGCACTGCGCGAGCGTGAACAGGTCAGTCAATCCGTCTTTGCCAACCACCTTAACGTCTCGAAGGACGCGGTGAGCCAGTGGGAACGTGGCGCTAAGCACCCAGCAGGGCCATCGCTGAAGCTGTTGTCGTTGATCAAGCGTAAGGGTTTATCTGCGATCGCTTGAGCTATGGGGAGCAATGGAACGCAAAACTCAGTTAAGCCTCTTGCGAGGTGTCATTTTAGGCTAAACCCCAACCGGATGTCAGACAACCCCGGATTTCACGTCAGAATAGATTCGGAATCGGAATTTCTTGACATACTTTCAAGCAACCCTTAGACTCCAAGTTGACATTTCTTCAACCGCGGAACGGCAGACTTATAGAATGGTCTCCATACCCTTGCGCTGAATGATGTTAAGTAGAACAAGAGCTGGGCCAGTCGGCCGCTTTGCTCCGCGTTCTAATTGCGAAATGTAGCCTACAGTCAAATTCAGATGTTTGGCAAAAACGGCCTGACTCATTTGTGCTCGTTCCCTTAAATGGCGGATTTCTTCTCCAGTTATTGGAACAACCTTAGGCAATTCATCTTTGCTAAGGTGACGCATGGTGATCTTATAGTGAACTTCCTGATTCATAAGCTTACCCTCGCGCATATCATTAGCTGTTTCGAGTAAAGCTTTTGTCAGTCGACTAATTGTTTTGGCCACAATGAACCTCCTCCACTCGCCCTTCCATGAGGGCTTGTTCCAGTAGTCCCAGATCTATATTCAGCCAAATTGCTGCGAGCTCACTTACTGTCAAAAATTGGTCATCAGCAACGTTATCCAACTCGTTTTTGGCGAAGCCGTAAATGAAAATCGATCGGTAGCCTCGTCGGTATGCGATCAGAACTCGATGGCCGCCTGAACGACCTTGTCCAGGTCGCGCAACTCGCTGTTTGATTACATTTCCGCCCAAGTCCGCATCTATCAAACCGCTTTCAGCGCGCTTGATTGCCTCGCATAATGTTTCGTCTCCAATCCGCACTCGTCGCGAAAACCGCGCGAACCATTTGGTTTTCAATACTCGCAAGAGCCTTGCCCCCTTGTGTTTACTTTAAACTATAGTTCAAGGAGCGAAAATCTTCAATGCTTAGCCTAATTGCGATTCGATAAATTTCAACAAATCAGTAATCTCGCGAGACAAAAAATTTAACCCCCGGTTCACAACTCAAATCTACCCTGAGAGTAGCCCCAATATCTCGAAAGAAGGTTACCACAAATGAATGTTCAGTTTCCTATTCTACTCACCGTGGCCCAACCGGGCACAACCACAACCGACAACGTACATGACGATTTCCCAGAGTGCGAGCCGCGCGACTTATTCCTTGCGACTTATCATCAAGGGGAGTCTGTTGCATTAGACTGGATAGACAAACGATTTAAACCTGTGGCAGCAACAACCCGATCTGATGAATTCGCCATCGACTGTCTGGTGGACGGGCGCGAACCCGTTGGCCCCATAATTTTTGGACTGAACGACACGTTCGTGCTTAAGCAGTACGGCAAAAAAATTAGACGTCTACCTTCGGAGATTGGCTCACTCCCCCAACTAAGTGCTGATCGTAGTGGAGTTTACTCAATAGCTCCGCAACCCGACGGGCGGAAGCAACTTGTCCTTACTGACATCAAGGGGGGTCAAACAAAAACTATTCTTGCTGCTCAGGACAAGAATATCATTGATTTTCAGATAGGTTGTTGCGGGGGCCTGTCCTCCACCAACGACAATCCCCCAATCTTCGTCGCGCTGGGAAATAACAAGGACCATCCGGGGGAAGCCTCGGAAATCCTAACCGTAGATTCGGCTACAGGTGATACGCAGCCCTTTTTGAGCAACACCGAATGGCATTTGAACAAGTTTACTGTATCACTTACCGGGGATGCCATCGCCTACGTCAACGAGAAAGATGGTCAGGTATATTGTCAGGACTCGCACTCTTCGGCTCTTCACCAAATCAGCATTCCGCAACTTGAGGAAGAAGAAGATGAACGGACGTTCCGTCAATGTCCGCAATTCAGTCCGGACGGTAGCCGGTTAGTGTACATCACGAGCGTTCTCAGATCTAGTTACGACGGGGGGAATTCCGCAGAAATGGTCGGTTCGCTTTATGTTGCTCCAGTGCACGGCGGAGCTCTGCGCACGCTTATAGGACAGGAAGAGGAAGTTCTTCTGGACAGCGCCATTCCCGCTGGGTTACCAAAACCGAAAATGCATCAAGAGGGATGTCCAATCGCCATTTAGACATCCTTCAAGCTGTCAGAGCCACATAAGCTCTGGCAGCTTTGACTACGCGTAAAATCAGGGGCTACGCAGATATTTGATACAAAGTCTCCCGACTGATACCCAGGTCCCAGGCCACACTCGTCTTTGGAATACCCATACCCTCCAAAGAGACGCGGAATGTTGATTCCGAGTTGGAGTAATTCAACAAAGGGTTCTATGAGTTTCTTGTCAGCCACCGCGTGGCTTATAAATATAGCCATCTTGACAAAAGGTTCATGGGGAATAGTCTGCTTCCTTCTGTTTAATCCCTTCAGATGAATCCAGATTGGACCCGACGGATTCTGTCGCGCTGGCCTCAAATCCACCCCCCCAGAGCAAATCGCCCATTCCAGTTGGGTGTATTTTCCGAGAAGTCCCGCCGCCGCCGCTCCCTTGACTGGCGCAACCCCAGCAACCGCAACAGATCCAGCCCGCATGTTCGCCAAATCGGATCATTGGCGATCATGGGGTCCTGGCGCACAGCAAAACCGGGACGGAGCTGGGCGCCAGGCCGGCGCTGACCAGCAGGGCTACGACCAGGTCGAGCCCCCCGACCGATACGTGATGGGCTCGACCTAGTCGTGGCCACGACGTTCCGTTGCTCTGGTATCGGCTCAAAAGGAAGGTTTTTGGTCATTTGGGTAGTAACGTATAAGTTACTACTCAAATGATAGAGCTGACAGAATATCTAGACAGTCACGACGTGAGTCCTTTTGGAGATTGGCTTGACGGGCTGGATGCACAAGCCGCTGCGAAAATCACTAAAGCTCTCATTCAAATGGAAAACGGAAACTTCTCCAACGCCAAAGGCGTAGGTGAAGGGGTGCAAGAGTATCGGATCAATTTCGGGCCCGGATACCGGATTTATTTCGGCAAAGACGGTGAACAGATTGTCATTTTGTTGGGTGGTGGCACCAAGAAAAGGCAGCAAAATGACATCGATTCGGCGCGCCTACGATGGGCAGACTACAAAAAACGGAAAGGTGAATGAGGATGGCTCTAACCCGCAGTTTTAGGGAAACCGTCAAGGCACGAATTGAACGGGATAGCGAATTTAGGGACGCCCTGTTCAGTGAGGCGGTCGGGTGTTTTTTGTCTGGAGAAGTGGACACTGGTAAGGCCATTTTGCGCGATTACATCAATGCCACTATCGGCTTTGAGCACCTTAGTAAAGTCACGAAAACTCCCGCAAAGAGCTTGATGCGAATGTTTAGCGAGGGTGGCAACCCTCAGGCAAAAAATCTATTTGCCGTCATCTCTCATCTTCAGACGGAAAGCGGCATTCAATTGAAAGTTACACCTAAGGCCAGAACCCGGCGCGGTCACAGTCGACAAGCGGCCCTCTAGGCTCCTCTAGGCTTCAATGCCCATGAATTAGCGCGCAGGCGCCCTTTATGAAAGGGCTTCTCAGCTCGTAGGTTGGTGCCCCGTAGCAAAGTCATTGGGTCAAGCCGCTCTCGACGAATAGAATGGCGAGGTTAATGGCCTTTTCGCGATCTGCTGCACCCTTGAGTTGGAAATTGCTCATCTTGCGCTTGACTTTCCGGGGGAACTGTCGGTTTCGGCGGGGTCGGTCAATTCGGCAGTGGCTGATTTCATTGATAAGGGCGGCGCGTAGGCGGGGAAAAGTCTTCGGGGTAGCGACTTGGAGGACTGGGAGGGCTTGGTTTATGGCTTCCACAGCAAGCCTGAAACTGATTTGTAAAGCCGGGACCTTTGCGGTTTCCGCTGCTTCAGTGATCGCGTCGGCCAGGATTGTCGTTAGCAGAAGAGTTTGGTCCTTGGCTGGCTCGTTAGTCTTTAGATGGGTGAAATGCCTTGTGAAACCCGTCCACTCATCCACCTCCAAGAGCAGCTCGGTGATTTTGACGTGGGGCAGCATCATTGAGGTCCGGTAGATCAGGTCCTGTGCGGCGTCCGGCACGGCCGCATCCAATGGTGTGATTTTTAAGCCGGATTCGGTGATGACCGCATCTGGAAGGTCGTTGATGGCGGCCAGGCGGTTGACTGTTCCTAGCTGCTGTTCCAGTAACAGTAGGCGCTCGTGCAAATAATGGTCGCAGTTGGAGGAGATTGCGAGCCGCAATTCCTCGGCCTGCTTCTTGGCGGCGAAACTTTCAGCGGATATCAGGTAATCGTCGAAGTCCTTGAATTGGCGTGACCCTTGCACCCACACGTCCCCAGATCGCAACGCGTTTTTGAGTTCCGCTAGAACACACAGCTCGTAGTATCGTCGATCGATGCCTTCTTCAGTAAGAACAAGCTTTTTCCAGCGTTTCTTAATGAACTGGGTAGGCGCGTCCGCC
>Ga0105047_10016366_pt1 | contig 11623 bp, 11 predicted proteins | sample MAT04_FD_78384 | JGI IMG/M metagenome (GOLD analysis project Ga0105047, IMG submission 78384) | Freshwater microbial communities from Lake Fryxell liftoff mats and glacier meltwater in Antarctica - MAT-04 (megahit assembly) | ecosystem: Environmental > Aquatic > Freshwater > Ice > Liftoff... | reverse complement strand
CGAACATTTCCTGAACTGACCGGCACCGTTACGGATTTGCTCATCGGAGATCTGTTCACCGACAAAGTCGATGTCGTCTGGGAGCCGATGGAATCACTCTACAAAGAAGGCAAGTCGACCCCTGGCTCATGGTCTGGCGGAATCCCGGCCGAAGAGTCTCAGCACAAAAGCAACGAATGGTTCTACACGGAGGCCCAAAAATCGTAGTTCCCGGCGATCCTTCAAACCGCTATCATGTCTTCTCGCCTGATTGATCGCCGCGATGCGGATCTGTACCATGCGGGTTTTCCATCTCCCGAATTCCCAGAGCAATCATCGTATGTCCGACGCGCCGTCTATTATCAATACCACAATGGAGTCTTTCCAGGCCGACGTTATTCAACAGTCTGCCGTGCGACCAGTGATCGTGGATTTCTGGGCCGACTGGTGTGGTCCCTGTAAGCAACTGATTCCGATTCTGGAAAAGCTAACCACCGAAGCGAAGGGTGCGTTTTGCCTCGTAAAGGTAAACGTCGATCAGAATCCGGAGATCGCGCAGGCGTTCGGCGTGCAGTCGATCCCGTTCGTCGTCGCTATGCTCGACGGTCAGCCTGTAAGTCAGTTTGCGGGCGTGAAGCCAGAACCCGAACTGCGCGCATGGCTTAAGTCTGTGTTGCCGTCACCGGCGGCCGAAGCGTTCGAACAAGGTCAACAGCACGAAGTCGATGGTTCGCTGGACCTCGCAGAAGCCTGCTATCGCAAGGCCAGTGAGCTGGAACCTGAGATCGCCGAGTTTCGTATTACACATGCCCGCGTCCTGCTGGAATTGAATCGGGATCAGGAAACGCGCGAAATCCTCGATGAACTCAACAAACGCGGTTACCTGGAACCTGAAGCGCAAGCGCTGATGGCACAACTGGAAATGCGCAGTCAAGTGGAAGAATCAGGAGGAGTCGCTGAAGCCCGCAAAGCTCTTGAGGCAAACCCGTCCGACCTCACACTGCAGTTAAAGCTGGCGGAAGCCTATGGCGCGGACAGCCGATTTGAAGAAGCCTGCGCACTCTGCCTTGAGATTGTCACCAAGGATCGCGGCGGTGTCGGGGTGCAGGCCAAAGAGGTGATGGTCGGCCTGCTGACTGTAATGGGACCCAAATCCCGGCTGGCTGCCGATTTCCGCAGACGTCTGGCGACTGCATTTTACTGATCCGTCGGGATCGTGTTTCACGAGCGATTGAACACACGTTTCTGTCGCCCGCCTGTGCAGCGGACGTCAGGCCACAACGAGTCGTCGTTCTGTCCCTGGTGACGAAACAGTTCCAAGGGGCAGTTCGCGATCCTGGCCATCGGCGTAAAGAACTAGCGTCACTTCGTTGCCTGCGTCGTTGTAGAACAACTCATCGACAAAGGCCCGCATCAGCATCAGCCCGCGTCCACTTGCCAATAAGAGTTCTGGGTCATTGCACCGGTCAAACGCGGCCTGAACGTTAAAGCCTTTTCCTTCATCCCTTATGGTGAGCCACAGACCAAACGCACTAACGAGTTCAGTGACCTGCACCGTCCGCTCGCACCATGGCGAAAGCAATTCACGCTTTGCAGCAAGCGCGCCGAACTGGTCCGGCTCGCACTCTTTCAGTGCAGAGTTGATCTCGAGACATCCGTGATAAAATGCATTGTTCAGCGCTTCTTCGAGAGCCATACAGAACTGATTTTCGCGAGACCCTTCGACGATGTGATAATCGGAAAGCCCCCGCATCAGTCGCTCGCGCAGTTTGGGAATCAGGGGACAGCACATCGGCATCCGCAAATGCGCCAGCCGCATATGCGAAGACTGAGCGATAATCTCTTCAGTGATCGAAGATTTATCAATCATCGGTGAGACCTCTTTCAACCACAAAAGCAATTCGCCGCGCGTTAAGAAATTCCACGCCTCCACAGTACCAGAGTTTTGACAGACTGTCCCTGCCGCTGCAAACGCATTTTCCGAAATTTGTCCCGGATGTTTCAAGACTATTGAATAAGGATCTACGATCAGTTGGTCGGCAAGTTCAGCCCGGGACCGATCCGACCGCATCCACACTTCGCAACTCATATGCTCGACCAGATTAGCAGCCGATGTCTTCCGGCAGAGTTGATGAACTTCGCTGAAAAAGTCGGCTCGGTTGGATATAATCAGGAAATTCACCACAATTTGCCCTCCCGGAAGCACCTGCGCTCCCGCGAACATTTGGATTGGCAGAATCCGACATTTCCTGCGTCCAACGTAATATCGTCGGTTGTTCAAAGGGTTTGACTTTTTACGGAATTCGTAAAGTGCGGTCTTCACGATCAGAGATTGACCATAATCTCCGGAATTCCTGCATATTCGGTGTACAAGGCAGTATGACGATCCGGACGCAGAAACAGCGCAAGAGGCCCGAAACATGACACGGCAGCAAGACCTGCAACTTCTGAACGAGTATACGCGAAGTGAAAGTCTTATTCGGCATATGCTGGCCGTCGAGGCTGCTCTGCGTGCGTATGCCGTGCATTTCGGCGAGGATATCGACAAATGGCGCACTGTCGGCTTGATGCACGATTTTGATTATGAACGCTGGCCCGATCCTCCCGACCATCCTCTAAAAGGTGCAGAAATCCTGAAACAACACGGCTATCCCGACGAAGTGATCTATGCGATCAAATCGCACGCCGATTATCTTCCCGATTGCCCCCGAGTTTCACGTCTTGATAAGTCACTTTACGCCTGCGACGAACTCTGCGGATTTATTGTGGCCTGCGCATTGATGCGCCCGGAGCGCCTTAACGGTATGGCTCCCAAAAGCGTCCGCAAGAAAATGAAACAGCTTTCCTTCGCCGCTGCCGTCAACCGCGATGACATCACACGCGGAGCCGCCGATCTGGGAGTTGATCTCGACGAACACATCGCCTTCGTCATCGCAGCCCTGCAACCGATCGCCGCTGAACTGGGGCTTGTGCCGGAGGCCGGTGATTGACCACGAATCCAGGACTAGAGCCACCAGATCGGCGTCAATCTCTTCAAAGACCCGCGCGTACTGTGTTTTACTCCGCGCGGTCAAGAGTGATAGATTTGGCGAGCGGCATGTGTCAGCTTGCCTGTACAAGAACGAAGTACCGGAGGGCTCACGCCGCTCCGCTCGCCAGTCTCATTTCTGGCCGCGCGAAGTATAATGGTCAAACTTCTTTGGGCGTTCCCCAGTGATCGCGATAGTCGCGGTGAACCAGCGAATTGGCGTCTTCGTCACCAATAATCTGCTCATCCTGCGGATTGAACCTCAGCGATCGGCCCAGGCGTGTGGCGATGTTTCCCAAATGGCACAGCGAAGTTGACAAGTGCCCGGTCAGCGCGTCGGCGTTCAGCCTGGTGCTATTGCGAACAGCATCGCAGAGATTGGCAGCATGGGCAGAGTCATTCTGCGCTTCGGTTTTCACGTCCAGTTTGATCGGTCGTTGCGATCGATGTTCGATCGGCTTTGAATTCGTTCCTGCTGCTCTGTAACTGAAAATGTCCCGGAATTCTATTCGAAGGCGGTGCCCGGCGTTGTTTGTCACGCGCGATTCGCAAGAACTCTGAAGAACGATTCGCCCAGATTTCCCGGCGAATACCCCGCCGGAAGCAACGCTGGCCAACTCAAAGACAATTGGAATCGCCTCAAAAGCGGGCAATCAGAACGAACGGCTTGCCAGCGAGTTTGGGCGGCGATATGATCCGCGTTCCAATTTTTTCCGGCCCTTTGTGCGCGCAGAGTTCACTGCTTCTGTGTTCGCGCGCTGGTGATTTGCGTAAGTTGTTGTTGAATAGCAACTTGCGCTAAATACTCGTGTGGCAATTTCCGGAATCCCTGGTCGTTTATTGTCGCCCTCTTTCCCTAAATAGCGTCGTTTAGTCGTGTTTGAAACCATTTCACAGAGTCTGGGAAAAGCCTTTTCGGCCTTCCGGGGAACCGGAAAAATCACCGAAAGTAATATCCACGACGGAATGCAGCAGGTCCGCAAGGCTCTTCTGGAAGCCGACGTTGCGTACGATGTTGTGACCGACTTTGTCAAAGCGGTGACGGAACAGGCGATCGGCGAAAAGGTTCTGAAGTCACTGCGGCCCGACGAGCAAATCGTCGGCATCGTCCATCAGCAGTTGATTAATCTGATGGGGCCGGTTGATCATTCGCTGGCCCTGAAACGTGACGGCGTCAGTATTATCATGATGTGCGGTCTGCAGGGATCTGGCAAAACGACCACTTGCGGAAAATTGGCACGTCGGCTGAAAGAAGCTGGTCAGTCTCCATTTCTGGTCGCCGCCGACTTGCAGCGTCCTGCGGCGATTGAACAATTGAAAGTGATCGGCGGCCAGGTCGGCTGTCCGGTGTATGCCGAAGACCCGAAGACCAGTAATCCCGTTCAGGTTTGTCGCAACGGGGTGAAAGAAGCCAAACGAGTCGGTGCGAATGTCGTGATTCTCGACACCGCCGGTCGTTTGCATGTTGATGCGGCTTTGATGAAAGAGCTGCAGCAGATCGATAACAGTGTCTCGCCTGACCAGGCATTGCTGGTATGCGACGCGATGACCGGTCAGGACGCGGTCAACAGCGCTAAGGCTTTCAACGAAGCGCTGGAACTGGACGGTGTAATTCTCACCAAGCTGGATGGCGACACTCGTGGCGGGGCTGCATTGAGCGTCAAGGCCGTGACTGGCGTCCCGATCAAGTTCATCGGGGTCGGCGAGCAACTGGACCGGCTGGAAGAATTTCACCCTGACCGCATGGCTGGTCGAATTCTGGGCATGGGCGACATTGTGTCGCTGTTTGAAAAAGCTCAGAAGGAATTCGACGAAGACGACATGCTGCGTCAACAGGAGAAGATGCAGCAGGGCAAGTTCACGCTCGACGATTTTCGCAATCAAATGCGGCAGGTCAAGAAGCTGGGCTCGATGCGGGACATCATGAAGATGATCCCTGGTTTGGGTGGCGTCGTCGATCAGATGGGCGACATGAACCCGGAAGACGACATGCGGCGAATTGAGGGCATCATCGACTCAATGACGCTGAAGGAGCGGCAGAATCCGGACCTGATTGATCGTGGTCGTCGGCATCGAATTGCCAAAGGGAGTGGAGTCCAGGCGGCAGATGTGAACAAACTGCTCAAAGACTTTTCCGCGATGGGAAAGATGATGCAGGGTATGTCAAATATGGGGCTGCGCGATCGAATGAGGGCCGTCAAGGGTCTTGCCGACGGCGGCCTTATGAATCCTGGCGCTGAGTTGATGGAAAAGAAGATGCGCAGCCAGCGAGGGCCGCTTGACAGGGATGAAGCGCGAGAGAAGTTGAAAAAGAAAAAGAAGGAAGCTCAAAAGGCGAAGAAACGAAATCGTAAACGATAAACTCAGGTGAATCATTAGTTTTTGTCAGTTCAGGAGTACCAATGGCAGTTCGAATTCGAATGAAGAAAATGGGACGCAAGCATCGCGCGTTCTTCCGTATTTGCGTGATGGATTCCCGAGTTCAGCGCGACGGCAAAGCGATTGAGGAAGTCGGGTTCTACGACCCGATGGTTCACGACAAATCCGCCCGTGTAAAGCTGAACATGGAACGTGTCGATTACTGGATGTCGGTCGGCGCTCAGCCCAGCGAAAAAGTGAATGCTCTGATCCGCAAGGTGAAGATGAATAAGTTTGGCAAAGCCCAGGCACCGCCTGCACAGCTTGCTCCCAAGGTTAAAGAAGTTGCTGCGGCAGAAGCGGTCGAAGAAGCACCGGCTGAACCAGTGGAAGTTGCGGCGACGGAATAGTTTTCGATGTGATTTGATATTCTCACGTGTTGTACCAGTGGGCTGACGCCCACCGCTCGCCAGTGTGGAATAGTGTTCAATGCGGTTTGATATCCTTAGTCTGTTTCCGGAGATGTTCGAAAGTTATCTCGGACAGGGACACCTGAAACTCGCCATTGAGCGTGGGCTGGTGGATATTGAGCGGCATAATTTCCGGGAGTTCGCTCCTGGAATACGACGGCAGGTCGATGACAGGCCGTTTGGTGGTGGTCCGGGGATGTTGCTGATGTGTCAGCCGGTGTTTGACTGTGTCGAAGCCGTGCAGATGCAGGGGGCTGGTCCCGGTCGTTTATTGATGATGACCCCTCAGGGTCGAAAAATGGATCAGAGATTGGTCGAGGAACTCGCTCAGGAGTCTCGACTTCTGCTACTCTGCGGTCGATACGAAGGTTTTGACGACCGGATACGCCAGGGGTTGCAGCCAACAGAGATTTCGGTTGGTGACTTTATCTGCAATGGTGGAGAAGTGCCGGCCATGCTGATTATCGACGCAGTGATTCGGCTGATACCGGGTGTGCTGGGTGACGAAACCAGCAGTCGATACGATTCGTTCAGTGCGTCAGGTTTGCTGGAACATCCGCAGTTCACGAGGCCTCGTGAGTTTCGCGGCATGACAGTGCCGGATGTGCTGACCAGTGGTGATCATAAAAAAATTACCGAGTGGCAGTTGGATCAAAGCCTGCAGAGAACGGCGGAACGCCGCAGGGATCTGCTTGATGCTTCTGAAGTTAATGCCGCTCAGTCTGAATAGTTCTGAAGTGTGTTGAAATTAAGGAACCCCGTAATGCGTAACAAACTGTTAGATATTGTCGAACAATCCAGTCTGCGCGAGAAACCGTTGCAGTTTGCTGTTGGCGATACTGTTGACGTTCACACTCGAATTCTGGAAGGCACCAAAGAACGCATCCAGATTTTCAGTGGTGTGGTCATCGCCCGGAGTGGATCTGGAACCGGTGAAATGTTCATTGTTCGCCGAATCGTGCAGGGTGAAGGAGTGGAACGCAAGTTCCCTGTCAATTCTCCGAAGATCTCGCACATCGAAGTCAAACGCCACGCGCGAGTGCGCCGTGCGAAGCTGTTCTATCTGCGTGAACGCACGGGCAAAGCCACTCGCCTGAAAGAACGCAAAGCAAAGCCATGGGAAGTCCAGGTCAGCGACGCAAAAAAATGAGTCACCCGGGTTCGATTCATTGGGTCGATCCCAATACTGTTCGGGGCGGCGCTTGATTTGATAGCAGCGAAATTCAGAAAAATTTGACACTTTTCGCTGAACGGCACCGTATTTGAAGTGGTCTGGCAAGAAATTGCCTGAATGTCTCTGCTTGGGTTTTCTGACGACACAAAACCAAGGTCTCAGGCAGGACGTCGCCCGAAGAAGAGTTCGCGGGCATGCGTCCGCAAACAGCAAACAGTAAGCCGATCGACTGTTCCGTCGATGTCATTCCGTGGTCGCGAACTGACGAAGCGCGATCAGCAGACTCTGAACGAACGTTGAACCTTTCACTAAGCCTTTGATCTTTTGCAGACGACCTGCACGCACTCTTCGCAGTCCCTCCCGTCGTGCTTAGTTCGTAGTCAGGATACGCTTCATATCGTTTACTGCGTCGTTTCGAGTGACATCCTGCATGCCACCGTGACGGAAAACGGTAATTATTCCCCGACCGGGGAAGCGATCGTCGCACTTGATGTCCGTATGTGGGCCAGGGCCAGAGTTCGCGGCACCTGTGGATTGATTGAGTGATGGCGAAGTCTGGAAATAATTTCTATTTTCCTGAACATTAGCTGCGACGCTGCGGTTCAGACTGGGAGTCGCAGGTCCGGCGGCAACGTCCACGGTAACCAACAGTCTTACCTTCACATCAGGCATCGAATTGGTCAGACGGCGACACAGTTCCAGCCCATTGACACCTCCTGCGCTGAAGCCGTAGATAATCAGCTTCCCGCGCGGGTCGTGGACGGCTCGGACAAATGCCAGGGCCTGCTCCACACCACTCGTCGTTCTCAACGAACCGCCAAAGCCGATGACGCTCTTTATACTGCCAGCCGGAGGACTCAAGTTTTCCATGTCGGTCAGGATAAACTGGCCGTGACTTCCCTGCAGGAGAACCCCTCCGAAGCCATTGTCGTCCACAACACCGCTGAAATAAATTAATAAGTGACGCTTGGGTACGGTGAGAGCATCAGGAGGAAACTCCAGAATATCAGCCAGACCAGCGGGAATCGCAAAGTTAATTCCGAATTTACTGGCGCTGCCTGTGCCGACACTTCCTCCCCCGCCTGCGCGTTCACTGGCAAGCATCCCAGCGTCGAGCGACGAGATTGTCTTCTTGCCGACGATGTTGTCGATCTTACCCTGGGAATTGACGATCTGCCGCTTGGCCTTGAAAGCACTGACGGCGGCAGCAGTCTTAGAACCGTATTTCCCATCGGCAGTAATTGCCGCTCCGTCCAACTTGATTAATGACTGCTGGATCTTTGTGACGTGCGGCCCACTTGCCCCCTGAACGATATGGGCATTGTCCGAGACCGCAGCAGCTTCAAGTTTGGGATCGCCACGGAAGTGTTTCGATTGAAGTGCCATACAATATCTTTCCCAACTGTGGATTATGACAACACAGTCAGCCGTGCGTTTCCGCGCATTCCGCCCTGGCAAACAGGCATTGTGGTGCCTGGACCGTTATCAGATAATCAGCATTGGAGTTGTCTGGAATTGCCGTGAATGCGAAAGGTTTCCTTAAAATAGTCTGTTCCTGAAAAATTGCAAAGTGCTAACCATTTATTTCGACAGGAGTTTTCTCGCCCACGTTTTCAGGGTTTGAACCTGTCAAGTGACCGGCCCATTTTCACTCAGCCACCACTAATGGAAAGTACACATTCGTGATTATCCGGAAACTCTGGAACGCAAAATTCTCGTGATAGTCGAGTCCCAGTGCATGAGGTGCGTAAAGTGAAGAATCTGTTTCACAAACTGCTGGGTGATCGCGGTGAACGGGCCGCGGTTCAGTACCTGAAGAAGCAGGGCTTCCGCATTATTGCAAAGCAGTACCGAAACAGTTTCGGGGAAGTGGATATCATTGCTCAGGAAGGCAAAGTGACTGTATTTGTGGAAGTAAAGACTCGAAAATCGACCAACGATGGTCAGCCATTTGAAGCGGTCGATCTTCGCAAGCAGGAAAAGATCACTCGTATCGCCCTGGCATGGCTCAAGAAATACGACCGACTGGATCAACCGGCAAGGTTTGACATTATTTCGATTCTGTGGCCCGACGAAAAAGGCGAACCGCAGATCCAGCATTTTCGTAATGCGTATGAAGCAGTTGGGCGAGGTCAGTTTTTCAGCTAGTCATCGCACGCCCTGATGACTTCGCATTCATCAAACACCCGCTTTCGACGGAGAGACAGGTCAGCCTGTGAAACGAGTCGCAGTTTTTGTCGATGTGCAGAACATATTTTACACAGTCAGGGAAAGCTTTGGCTGTCATTTCAATTATACGGCATTCTGGGAAACGGTGACCTCAGGCAGAGAGGTTGTTCACGCTTTTGCGTATGCCATCGATCGTGGTGACCCGCAGCAGATCCGGTTTCAGCAGATTCTTCAGACCATCGGATTTGAAGTGAAACTCAAGCCGTTTATTCAACGACGTGACGGCTCATCGAAAGGTGACTGGGACGTTGGTATCACACTGGACATGATTGAGTTTGCGAAAGATATTGATATCGCAGTGCTTGCTTCAGGCGACGGAGATTTTGATCTTGTCGTCAGGAAACTCCGCGACGCGCATGACGTTGAAGTCGAAGTGTATGGAGCAAGGAAACTTACTGCTGCAAGCCTGATACAGGCGGCCACTCGATATGTCCCGATTGAGGGGCGGCTTTTGCTGACGAATCAGCAATAGCCGCAATTGATCCGGAGCGACCTTACCATTGCACGTCGTGGCGAGAATGAAGTCGCCCGGCGAGTTCCAGAACGTGTGGTCTCATGTGTGTCAATGCATCAACAGCCGCCGGGATTGAGACTCCTTCGGTTTCGCAGATGACGGAGACTTCTTCCGTTCTGGCAGAACAGACGGAAACACACGCTCCGAAATCGTTTTGCAGCAATGACCTCCATGATTCAGCAAATGACGGGTCCGGAATCACAGCCAGCACACGTTGTCCGCCACCCACATGCTGGAGTTTCGGTTTCGCGTTCGCTGGAAATGTTTCGCTGGATTTCGGTGACCGGTCGTCGTCCGAGAACTCAGGATTCCGGGACATACTTCGCAGCAGGAAGTTTGACGCTTCTGACTGCAGCGAGGCGGCATCGTTGGGGCGGATATCACGATTCAGAAAAGTGCTGATTCGGAATCGACCGGACTTCGCCAGATACGCTTCAAAGGCTTCAATCATTGTTTCAGGAATCGCTGTTGAGCATTGATTGCCACTGTTCGACAGCGACAGAAGAAGCTGCAGCCGGTTTTGCACAAGGGTGGTTCGTTCTTCAAGTAGTTTCGGCAAAGCGGCCAGCATCGTCTGGTGGTGTTCAATCAGACTCTGGCAGATCGCCTGACATGTGATCAACATGCAGTACTGACGACAGAAGCCACGCATTGCGGTATGTCGTGCATCCGTCATGTGATCAGCAGTTCTGACAGAATTTGCAGCGCAGAGACTTTCGAATGCCCCCTGGAGCTCACTTTTCTGACGGCGACTTTCGGCGAGCACCCGATCATGACGCTGGATCAGCGCCGCGAGTGCCTGAAATGCCGGAGCTGGTCGTATTCTGATATCCATGGAATGCTGCATGAACGATTCAATGAGTTCCAGATTCTGAGGCAAACGGATTGTAAGTTCTGCCTGGATTTCCTGCGTCAAAGCGACAACGGAAATCTGCTGGTTCACCTGATTTGCAGTATCCTGACTGATGATCTCTGAAATCTGATCCGCTGGAGATGCGGCGGAATCTCGCGACAGACGTTGCCAGATACTGTTGGCGTATTCTTCCATCCTGCGCGAGCGTCCGGCGTCAAGCAGGTCAGGAATCGCCTGTCTGACTGCGTCGATGCTGACGCCCAGTTGAGTGACGATCGTCGTCCATTCCGGCGTGGCAGGTTCAGCCGCAGTTTCTGATGATTGCGACCAGAGACTGATTGCTGCGGAAGCCAGTTGACCGGCTTCGCGGTGGGCGACGTCCCAGGCGTCTGCGTTAATTGTTGAGATTCCGAAAGAACGCAGGTTTGCTTCAAGGCTTTCCGGAATCTTTGTTCGTACCGGGTGGCGCCAGGCGTTCATTTCCCGCCGCGCTGAAGTCAGCGTGCGCAGTTTAAGGTATTCTGCCGTGTGATTCACACCTTCAAAAAAGTCCACAGGTGACAGATCGTCCCCGAGATGCACAAGCGTGATTTCATCGAACGGTTTGGAGATTTCAGAATCAGAGAACCGGGATGTCAGACCCGGTCGCTGTGCGCCCGGAACCGAGAAGTGCTGAAGTTCCTGCAGAAAGCTAACCGTGTTGGCATCCTGCATGTCGGCGACCTGACGACCATGTGCAGTGCCGTGCAGAAGCATGGACGTAATTCGCACAGGCGGCATACGGCCGTTGCTGACAAGTTCACGCACCATCCACGCGATATCCAGCAGACATCCACTCGATGTTCCCCCGGAAGTTGAACCAACAAGGCACACATCGACACCAGTGACGTCAAACGACAATCCGGTTTCAGACGCTGTTGTTCCGATCGATTCAGAGCTGACAAGATTTGCCAGACAGGATTTGAGTTCCGTTTGAATTTTTGCGGCGTGATCCACGATTGCCAGACGCCCCAGCGGT
>Ga0105047_10016365_pt1 | contig 11623 bp, 11 predicted proteins | sample MAT04_FD_78384 | JGI IMG/M metagenome (GOLD analysis project Ga0105047, IMG submission 78384) | Freshwater microbial communities from Lake Fryxell liftoff mats and glacier meltwater in Antarctica - MAT-04 (megahit assembly) | ecosystem: Environmental > Aquatic > Freshwater > Ice > Liftoff... | reverse complement strand
GACCACTGGTTAAGTTGAAAAATTGTTTAATTTAAGCCAGTGAAAATGAAAAAAAACAGAAGAAAATTCTCTTCCGCTTTTAAAGCGAAAGTAGCCATTGATGCGCTGAAAGAGCGTGAAACCCTGGCAGAATTATCAGCCAGATATGAGGTTCATCCTACGGTGATCAGTAAATGGAAACAAGAGTTTGTCGATTTATCGATGAATGTATTTGAAAAGAAGCAATCGGTTGAAGAGCCGTATGAGGACGTCGAAAAGCTGTATTCAAAAATCGGACAGCTTGAGATGGAAAATGACTTTTTAAAAAAAAGTTTAAAGAAAGCCGGACTGTGAAAGAGCGAAAATTATTAATCGATACAGGTAGTGGGGTGAGTATCCGACTCCAGTGCCAATTGCTTGGCATTCATCGTAGCTCCTTTTACAATCAAGTAACAGGAGAGCATCAAGAGAATCTAAAGGTGATGCGAATCATAGATGAGCATTATTTGAAACATCCCAGCTATGGGGTATTACGGATGCAGGATCATCTGTTGAGTTTAGGCCAAATAGTCAATGAAAAACGCATCAGACGTTTGTTGCGACTGATGGGGCTTATGGCCATTTACCCAAAAAGGAATCTGAGCAAGTTGGGATTAACCAAATATATAAGGCCCTACCTGTTAAAGGGGTTGCAAGTAATCAGACCTAACCAGGTATGGGGCATTGATATAACATACATCCCAATGGCCAAAGGATTTCTTTATCTGACAGCCATTATAGACCTTTACAGCCGTTATGTTGTAGGCTGGGGACTGAGCAATTCCCTGGATGCAAGCAGCAGCCATAGAGTTCTAAAAGAAGCCATTTCAGTAAATGGGAGACCGGAAATAATAAATTCCGATCAGGGCTGCCAGTTTACATGCAATGATTGGATTGAGTATCTTGAAAAAGAAACTGTACAAATTAGCATGGATGGTAAAGGCCGGGCTATTGACAACATCTTTATTGAAAGGTTATGGAGGTCGGTGAAATATGATTATGTATATCTATGGCCCGCAAATGACGGATTAGAGTTGTTTAAAGGGCTGAAGGGATATTTCAACCATTACAATAATGAGCTGGCTCATCAAGGAATTGGAAGGCAAATACCTGGGGACTTATACCACCTTGTGGCATAGTTATTAACAAAAAGATGGTTATGAACAAAAAGAAAAAAGAAGCAAAAAAGAAAAAGAAAAAGTATTAATAACGAGAATAACTCGAAAGGAGTTATTTCCCGTTATTAACACTACATTTGCATCATCATAGCTGAAAACGAACAACTTAATATCCGAATAACCAAGCTTGAAAAATTTATGGGAAAATAGACTTTTGAAGAAAATTGTAAATACAAAGAATTTTACGAAAAACACCGGATCTATTTTGCACCAAAATTTCAATAAAATAAGGCGTTCTAGAATATTCCCTTAACTAAACGACATTGAATCGTAAATCGTAAATCTTAAATAATTCACCTAAATCACATTCACTTCCATCTCTAATTTTACGCCAAAGCGATCATACACAGAATTCTGAATTCGGTGAGCCAGGGTTAAAATATTGCTTCCGGTAGCGTTACCATAATTTACAAGTACCAATGCCTGACTTTCGTGTACGCCAACATCGCCTTCGCGGAAGCCTTTCCATCCGCATTGCTCAATGAGCCATCCGGCTGCAAGTTTTATAGTATTATTGCCAAACGGGTATGAAACCATTTTTGGAAATGCTTCCAGCAGTTTTTTGGCAGTTTTCTGATCAACCGCAGGATTTTTAAAAAAACTGCCCGCATTTCCCAGTAGTACAGGATCGGGCAATTTACTTTGCCTTATAGTACAAACAGCTTTACTTACATCGGATATACCCGGATTTTCAATCTGCATTGCAGTCAGTTCCTGCTTAATGGCACCGTATTCGAGGTGTACAACAGGATTGAGCTTCAGTTCAAAAGTAACCGACCATATTGCAACTTTACCTTTCAGGTCATGTTTAAAAATGCTGTCGCGATACCCGAACTGACAATCATCGCGACTAAAAACTTTAACTTCACCTGTTTGCAGATCAATAGCTTCAACCGAAAAAATACAATCTTTTAATTCCACACCATAAGCACCGATATTCTGAATCGGACAGCTCCCCACATTTCCTGGAATAAGCGACAAGTTTTCGATTCCGCCAAAGCCCTGATTAACGCAATAAGTAACAAATTCGTGCCAGTTTTCGCCGGCAGATGCTTTTACCAAAACGGTATTTTCGGTACGATTAACGATTTCGATACCTTGATTTATAATATGAACAACAATCCCGTTAAAGTTACCTGTAAAAAGCAAATTGCTGCCACCTCCAAGCAATAGTAATGGATGCTGGTTAAGTTTACCTGACTCTATCAAATCACGCAATTGAACAATACTGTTAACCTCGGTAAAAAACCGGGTACTGGATTCAAGATGAAAGGTATTGAATTGATGAAGCGAAAAATTTTCTTTGATATCAGGATAGAGGAGCATGAGTTTTAGTAATACAATTAATAAACAGGCTTCTTGAATCTCTGACTCAATATTCCTTAACAAATCAGAAGGAGAATGCCGGCCTTCAATTTTTCGGTAAAATTAATTTAACCTTTTCAATAATGCACATGATTATTAAAAATTCGTTCTAAAACTTTACTTTCGCACTCAGTTTCCAACTATGAAAAAGAAAAGAGCCATTATTTCAGTAATCAACGACCTTGTTACCGACCAGCGCATTGCAAGAACCGCGAGTGTGCTCGACGACCTGAGTTTTGAAATTTTAATGGTTGGCAGGCGTAAATTCGATAGTCCGCATATGCCTGACCGCAAATACGAAACCCTTCGTATGAGGCTACTCTGGGAAAAAGGCCCTTTGTTTTATGCCGAATATAATATACGGTTGTTTTTCCTGCTCCTTTCGAGGCCGTCAGAGTTACTGGTTAGCAATGACCTTGATACACTTTTACCTAATTACCTGGTTCACAAACTAAAACGCATTCCTATAGTTTACGATAGCCATGAGTATTTTACAGCTACTCCCGAGTTGGTTGACAGACCCAAAGTACAAAGGGTTTGGAAATGGATCGAAAAAAGAATTGTACCAAATCTAAAGAGTTGTATCACCGTTAATGCCAGCATTGCCAATCTTTTTGAACAGAAATATAATGTTCAATTCAGGATAGTGAGGAATATACCACAGCGCCGCGAACAGTTCAGGATTCCTGCCCGCGTAGAACTCGGTCTGCCGATTGATAAAAAAATAGTCCTGCTTCAGGGTTCTGGTATCAATGTTCAGCGTGGTGCCGAAGAAGCTGTGGAAGCCATGCAATATCTTGATAATGTATTGCTTCTTATCGTTGGGGGCGGCGATGTGCTACCGGTTCTTAAAAAGATGGTGAGCGAATTATCGTTGCAGAAAAAAGTCAAGTTTGTTTCTCGCCAAACGCCTGCAAACCTTGCCGGATACACGGCCAATGCCGATATAGGTCTGACTATTGATAAGGATACCAATATTAATTACAGGTTCAGTCTGCCAAACAAACTCTTCGATTATATTTATGCCGGGGTGCCTGTGCTGGCAACGCCTTTGATTGAAATAAAAAATATAATTGAGCAATACGAAATAGGCGATTTTATTGAAAACCATGATCCGCAGCATATCGCTTTAAAAATAAAGAGTATGTTGCAGGATGAATCCCGTATGGCTTTTTACAGGCAAAACACAAAAAAAGCTGCTGCCGAGCTGAACTGGGAAACCGAAAGAAATACCCTTATCGAAATATTTGCACCCTATGCCTGAAAAACATTTGCATATTGTTGCGTTCAGCATACCATACCCGGCAAATTACGGCGGTGTTATTGATGTTTTTTACAAGCTGAAGGCACTGCATAAAGCAGGAATAAAAATCCACTTGCACTGTTACCAATATGACAGGCCTGAAGCTCATGAACTTAATGGATTATGCGAATCAGTTAATTACTATCCGCGCAAAACGAGTTTTGCATCACAGCTCTCTTTAATGCCATATATAGTCGAAAGCCGACAATCGGATTTACTTTTAAAGAACCTGCTTTCGGATAAATATCCCATACTTTTCGAGGGGCTACACAGTTGTTATTATCTCAATCATAAATCATTGCAGGGCCGAAATCTGATTTATCGCGAAAGCAATATTGAACACGATTATTATTTAAACTTATATAAATCAGAGAAAAATATTGGCCGGAAAGCTTTTTTTCTGATCGAAAGCCTGAAACTGCGTATTTTCCAAAAACAATTAAAATTCGCGACTAAAATGCTGGTCGTTTCGCAAACCGATTGCGATTACCTGGCTCAGCAATTCCCTGCGAAAAAAGTGGTTTACCTCCCGAGTTTTCATGGAAACAGCGAAGTAAAAAGTAAACCCGGTAAAGGCGATTATGTTTTGTATCACGGAAATCTTTCGGTAGGTGAAAATGCTCTTGCCGCCGAATACCTGGTAAGAGAAGTTTTTAATGATCTTTCCATTCCATTAATAATAGCTGGTTTAAATCCTTCGGAATCACTTAAGAAACTCATTTCCGGATTTAAAAATATCCGACTTATTCCAAATCCGCCAAAGGATGAAATGGAATCGCTGATCAGCAATGCACAGATCAATGTGTTGGTGACTTTCCAGGCAACCGGATTAAAGCTAAAACTGCTGAACACACTCTATAATGGCCGATGGATGCTGGTTAACCAGGAAATGCTGGCAGGTACAGGACTTGAAAGCCTGTGCGAAATTTCTGTTGACGCAGCTGATATGAAAAAGAAAATTAATTTGCTTTTTGAGACTGAATTTGATCAGAAACAATTAGTTGTGCGAACCGAACTACTTCAGAAACGGTTTTCGGATGAGGCAAATGCAAGGAAACTGATAAATGAAGTTTTTGATAAACAGATTTTTATATCATATTTATCTGCGCATCCCAATTTCATAAATCCACATTCCGAAATATTACACTGAGCGATGGTTGGTGAGTGCAGCCGAACCAAGTGGAAATGCCAAATTCCAAAATCCAAAATCTCTACAACTCCCCTATTCCGATCAGTCCTTCACCTACTTCAATAAGCTTACCCTGTTCGCATTTAATAATCCGGGCAGGGTATTTGCGTAAAAGTGCATAGTTGTGAGTAGCCATAAATACTGCCCTGCCGGTTTTACGAATATCGAAAAGCAATTGCATAATTCCATCCGAAGTTTCAGGATCGAGATTTCCGGTGGGTTCGTCGGCCAACAGCAATTCAGGATCATTGAGCAGCGCACGGGCAATTGAAACACGTTGCTGCTCACCACCCGAAATCTGATGCGGCATTTTAAAGCCTTTGGTGATTAGGCCAACTTTGTCGAGCACTTCGTTCATGCGGTGGCGCATGGCATCCGGATCTTTCCACCCGGTGGCCTTCATCACAAAAATAAGGTTATCATTTATGCTTCTGTCATTCAATAACTGAAAATCCTGAAAAACGATGCCGATTTTACGCCTCAGGTAAGGAATCTCTTTGTGCTTTAAATCCGAAATATTAAAACCTGCAACTTCAGCTTTCCCTTCGCGCAAAGGGATATCAGCATACAAAGTTTTCATGAGGCTGCTCTTACCGGTGCCGGTTTTGCCAACCAGATACACAAACTCACTTTTATGAATATTGAGCGATACGTGCGATAAAATAAGGTTATCACGCTGATAAACAGAAACATCTTCGAGCGAAATGATGGAATTAACAGCCATAGGAAATCGTTAAAAATTAACTTTGTGCAAAATTAACCTTTTTAGCGACTAAGCGGGAAGTTCTGATGCCGAATTCGCCTGTATTATATTTTGATGTGCTGGAAAGGTTAAAACATCATAATAGTTCCCTGCTTAATTCGAAAATTTAATTAGAATTTATTTCTTTGTCCTTTTTGCTTGATCAAAAAGTACCAACTTAGCAACGCGGTCTCATGCACACCAGTAAAAATAAGCAATATGTGCATAAAAAATCAAGGCTCTATAACAATGCTGGCGTTTCTAAGCCGGAGGTATCTCCTCGCAATACAAGGCAAAAAAAGTACAACATATCCTAACAGTTTACCATACTGTGTATTGCTACGCACATGCCTTTCGCACATACCTCCGGATAAGAGCCGCAGGCGCATTTTTATAAGACCGATCCCTTCTAAGAGAGCTTGCTCTTATGGCAATATAGCGGAATAACGATTGGGCTTTTCAAGGTGATTTTCAGGGTTTAAGAACCGGCCTGATAGAAATTTCACAAAAGATGTAGATGAAGGTAAACGGCGCGGGCATGTATGTAGCAAAACACCAGCCTCACGTGCTGCCCGGATATGGGAAACTCTATCAGGCCCATCCCAATTTTTTGGGATCACGAGCCTTTCCAAGTCGTACATCTGTGTGAAATTTCTATTAAGCCTATACCTTTTATTCGCCCATTGCTTATTTTTAAAGGAGCTCATGAGACCACTTCGTTAAGTTGGTTCTTCTGTGTCATGACAAAAGAACAAGAAAAAAAAGAATTTAGACTCATGTGTTCTTTTCACATCATATCAAAATAATATTTAGCCCAAAAAGAAAATTAAAAAGCTTTAATTTAGCGAATAATATAATCATCCCTGTTATGAAAAAAATAGCATTATTTGTATTCCTCTGCTTTGGATCATTTGCGTTAGTGCATTCCCAGGTAACATTTGTAGTACAATCTTTGCCGTCCAATACTCCAGACCAGGATATGCTGTATATTGCCGGTGATTTTACCGATTTTAATCCGGGATTGGCACAGTACATTATGCATAAAAACAATGATGGAAAATGGACTATCACATTGCCTGCACAAGCGTCGGGAATACCTATTAAATACAAATTCACACGTGGCACATGGGCAACGGTTGAAAAAGGACCATCGGGAGAAGAAATCACTGACCGTAATTTCACATTTGGGAATAACAGCACTACTGTTGATGTTACTATTGCGAACTGGGCAGATATAGGAGGAAGCACTTCGACTGCAGCCGCCAATGTAAAAATAATGAGCACTAATTTCTTTATGCCGCAATATAACCGTTCCCGCAGAATATGGATATATTTCCCTCCTGGTTATGAAACGTCGGGAATAAATTATCCTGTACTTTATATGCACGATGGTCAGAATTTGTTTGACACTAATACCTCTTTTGCAGGCGAATGGAAAGTAGATGAAACACTAAACTCCCTGGCAGCTCAAGGAAAACGTGTACCGATAGTAGTGGGCATTGATAACGGGTCCAAACGCATAGCTGAATACACACCCTGGACGAACCCACAATATGGAGGAGGCGATGGAGATAAGTATATGCAGTTTATCGTCGAAACGCTTAAACCCTATATTGATCAGCATTTCCGCACTTTGCCCGACAGGGAAAACACCGGGATAATGGGTAGTTCACTTGGTGGATTGATTTCGCATTATGGATTGCTAAAATACCAGTCAACATTCAGCAAGGCGGGATTATTCTCTCCTTCCTACTGGTTTAATGAAAGTGTATGGAAGTTTACACAAGATATGGGAAAGCAACAGGATATTAAGATTTTTCAACTTTGCGGTACTGCGGAAAGTGCAGGTATGGTGGGCGAAATGCAGCGAATGAATGATTCATTAGTCAAAGCAGGATTTAGCCAAAATGCTATATTCAACAAGGTTGTAACCGGAGGACAACACAATGAAAAACTATGGCGTGAAGAATTTGGCGAAGCTTACCAATGGCTGTTTGATTCTTACATTACATCTGTTCCGAAGCCTTTTGCACTTAAACCGATAACATGTTTCCCAAACCCGGTTCGCGATAAGCTGAATTTCCGGACTGATGGGGAAATCACTTTTGATAGCATACAAATCATTGATATGAATGGGAAACAGGTAAAAACTATCAACAAGCCAAAAGAAACCAGAATTGATGTTCATGATTTACTGCCAGGGACTTATATGATCAGGTTCATTTCCATGAAAGGCAATATGGTAGGGAAATTTATTAAAAAATAGCTTTTTAGATCAGCGAATATCAATATCTAAAACAAGTCTTTTCGGATCTTTCACGATAAAGATGCATTCCCAAAAAAGGCAGTCACTTTTCCAACTGTTTTCACTGAACCAAAAGCCGGTAAATAAAAAAGTCCCGATCGCATGACCGGGACTTTTTTCGTTTCGCAAATCATATACTATTTCCCAATTTTAATATCAAGACCGACTGATAACACCCAGTTTGATTTTTCATAAACTTCAGTAGTCGGAATGTATGCAGTTCCAAGTTTATGATTAAACGTTTTGTCATCCTTATTATACATGGTAATTAAGGCACCAAGGTTTAATCCTATGCCGGGAGTAATTTTATATTGACCGCCAAAACCAACAGTGTTTGAAATTAGACTATAACTCAGGTCGGTTTGATAGGATTTCATAACTCCGGTTTGTGAATGAAGTAAACCAGCACTTACCATGAATTTATCGGTAATATTATACTCAAGTCCCAAAGCCAGTTCGTAGTAGTTCTTATCAATTACTGATTCATTGGTAACATAAGCACCCAAAGTATCCTTCTTGCCATAATCAGCATTCTTGTCGAAATAATAGTTGAAACCAAGGGAAGCAGTGAGTTTGCTTGTTACCGGATACGAAGCTCCGATTGACAGCATGGCAGGCATATCAGCACGTGATTTGGCACCGTCGGTGAAGGTGTTAGTTCCATCTATTTTAGTTTCGTTGGTAAGTTCAATTTTTGTAAGAAACTCATATTTGATGGCAATTGTCAGTTTTTCAGCTAAAGTTATGTTTGCACCAATAATTGGGGTGTAACCGGTACCTTTTTGAACCACATCTACATCCTTATCGCCAGTTGCATTAGAATAGCTAGTCATGGTATTTGCATTAGCAGTAAACGCCGGAGCTGCTACTGTAAGCACTCCCTGCGCTGAAGCAATTGTCTGAGCTCCAATCTGGGCAGGAGTTAATCCTGCAGCTCCAAGAATCTGCTGTACCTGTACAACCTGTGCTGCTGACAATCCGGCTGCAGTTCCATTTGACAGCAGGACACCACCGCCACCACCGTTAACTATGGGCTGCAAGCCTGCAACATATTGTGTGGCACCTGCTGACAATGTATTCAGAGTAGTTGCGCCGGCAGTAAAGAAATCTCTAGCCTTAACCATTCCGCCTGTAAATGACGCGCCAAATGCCGGGAAGTTAGGATTAGCCATAATATTTAGGATTGATCCTTTGTAAGTATTTTTGGCAGTAACGTACCTTAAACCACCGAACACCGAAATCATATCATTGATTTTATAGGATACACCAACCTGATAGCCGAAATAAATAGAAGTTCCTTCGAAGTTAATATCAGCGGTATAAAGAGTGGTTGGAAACCCTTTGCTGTTCAACAAAGGAACCAGATCAGAAATCCCCATTTCAAAAGAAGGTAATCCTGTGGCATAGGTAGCACCGCCTCCGCCGCCAACCGGGTTAAATCCAAAGGAAAAAGCGAACTTATTCATTTTATAAGCAGCGTAAACGCCAGGGAATACAGGAGCTTTGATATCCCCAGTGTATTTTGCATCAGGATGTCCATTTAAATACTTATAATTGTTGGTTACATCCTTAACCTGAAAAATAGATTGATTATTCAGCGAAAGATAAAATCCGTTTCCTAACTTTGTAAGTCCGGCCGGATTATAATACACGCCGTCGATGCCTAAAGATGCATTTCGGGCCAGCATACGAACATAGGATGCACTTTGGTTGGTATTAGTCATGATACCACCAGCCATAAGGCCTGTGCTTAGAAGTGCTGCTGAAAACGCAAGCAGTAATTTTCTTTTCATTTTTTCGGTTTGGGTTTGTTGATAAATTTCTTTTAGCAGTTTGAAGGAGCCAAAATATACAGTTTTTTTCATATATGCAAATAAAATTGACTGGTCGAAAAATGCAATAATGCTGCTTGCTTACGCATACAGGAGTTTCAACAGTTTTTAACTTTTAACAATTTGTTAACATTCTATACTATTTAAGCAATGGAATGCCTGATCCGTATGCAGGAATAAGGTGAACGATATTCAAAATCACTGCACCACATTAGGTAGATTAAAGACACATAACAGACTATGCATATTTCTCATTTTCGGGTTAGGCATACTCTTTAATTTCATTATTTATGATTAATAATTACAACTAATTCAGTGAACTGTTTGATAAAACAGTAATTTTAACCTCATTGAATACACCAGATTAAAATATCCACGGCCGTTACAAAGGCTAAATATCAATGCATTAAAATACTACTGAGCAATATCAGAGAAATATTTGTATTTTTTTCTGACCCCTATTGCCTGATTAAAAAATAGTATTACCTTTGCAGCCTCAAAAAAAGATATGGTCCGTTCGTCTAGGGGTTAGGACGTCAGGTTTTCATCCTGGTAACAGGGGTTCGATTCCCCTACGGACTACAAACAACACTTTAAAGTTTAACAATGGCAAATCACAAGTCATCCTTAAAAAGGATCAGAGCAAACGACAAGAAAAGGCTTCGTAACCGTTATTATGCAAAAACCATGCGTAATGCTATCAAGAGTTTTCGCGATTTAGAAGACAAAGCCGTTGCGGCGGAAAAACTTCCTTCATTGGTTTCTCTTATTGACAAAATTGCAAAGAAAAGCATCATTCACAAAAACAAAGCTGCGAACCTGAAATCGAAGCTTACCAAAAAAGTGAATAAACTCTAAGCGAAAATCTTTTTCCACAAAAAGCCTCTGTATAAGAGGCTTTTTTGCTTTATATACTTTTGTATTTTAGCAGTTTCTATTTATTCAGTTTTAATAATCAATGCTTATGGATAAAACTCCTAAAATTTCGATTAAAAACTGGGCCGAAGATGATCAGCCTAGAGAGAAACTTCTTCATAAAGGTCCGGCTGCGCTAAGCAACGCCGAACTAATCGCCATACTTATAGGATCCGGAAATACCGATGAATCTGCTGTAGAGTTGTCGAAGAGAATAATGATGGAAGTAAACGACAATTTCGCCGACCTGGCAAGGCTTACCATTCAGGATCTTCAAAAATACAAAGGCATAGGCGAAGCTAAAGCGATAACTATTGCTGCCGCGCTCGAGATGGGTCGCCGCAGGAACACGTCAATACTTAACGAAAAACCACAGGCAAAAGACAGCAAAACAGCTTTTTTACTGTTACAGAAAGAACTGGGCGACCTTAATTATGAATCCTTTTGCATACTGCTTCTCAACAGGGCAAATAAAGTGCTGAAAACCATTAAGATAAGCGATGGCGGGATAACGGGTACGGTGGTCGATCTGCGGAAAGTATTTAAAATGGCACTCGATAACAATGCCACGTCCATAATTCTGGGACACAACCATCCGTCGGGTCAGATCACGCCAAGTGAAGCTGACATACAACTTACAAAAAAAATAAAAGAAGCCGGAGTGATGCTCGATCTGCCGGTTCTGGATCATATTATAGTCGGCGATGGTAATTATTACAGTTTCGCGGATGAGGGAATCATGTAAACAAAAAGGGTTTAGGGGTTAGGGGTTAGGG
>Ga0105047_10016364_pt1 | contig 11624 bp, 9 predicted proteins | sample MAT04_FD_78384 | JGI IMG/M metagenome (GOLD analysis project Ga0105047, IMG submission 78384) | Freshwater microbial communities from Lake Fryxell liftoff mats and glacier meltwater in Antarctica - MAT-04 (megahit assembly) | ecosystem: Environmental > Aquatic > Freshwater > Ice > Liftoff... | reverse complement strand
TAAGGCGACAGGCTGTATTGGCGGATGACGGGTGCAATCTGACAGCGGCATCGAATGTGATAGGTCAACGGAACGAATAAAGTCGCGAACAGTACGACACCGATGGCAAATGCCCCCCCCCCTCGCTGACTTTTCAAATACGTTTTCAGGCTGCGAGCCGCGCGACGCAGCCATCCCCCATCCGCACGCCGTGTGATCGTCAAAGCATTACCGACCGGAAAAGAACTGGCGTTTATCCATTGAATCGAGACATCGTTCAGAAGTTGGCGAGCGGTCCCGCCGCACAACAAGACTCCAACTATCTTCTCGCTCTCGTCTCGAAGTGGTATCGAGACGAGAGCTTCCACACCAAGCACCTCAGAAGCACGCTTGTGTGCCAGGCACATATGGTTTGATGATCGCGCCCAAGCGGGATAGCTCGTGAGGCTTCCGCGGAGAATCGACTCATTCATCGCAGCTGTGAGCATCTGAGCTTGCGACGAGTTCGAGTCGATATCGCCGATTCCAGAGATGGACGTGAGTGTCACCACGGACCTGTGAGGATCTACTAAGCCCACGGCCGAGAATCGGCATCCCAGATGGCCTTGGAGTGTGTTCGTGAGTGTGTGCGAAGCGGCATTGGTATCAGCCGCCGAGATCATCATTCCCGTCAGTTCGAGAACGGCACTAGTTCCCACCATTCGACTATTGGCTGCGGTCTCACCAGCCAGTGCACTCCAGCTGACCCAACTGCGGAGCACACACTGTGCAGAAAGAAGTTCTGATTCGACGCCATGCAGCTGGCTGTCGGTGATCAGAATGGTCAAAGTCAATCCTTGAGGACCGGCTTTTTTTGAATTCGCATTCTGCTCAGATTGAGCATTCGAAGTCATGTTCAGCGGAAGACAGATCGCGTGGAGATTCCGGATCACCGGTGACGGAACCACAAGCGTTTTCTGTTCGGCTAATGCCCGAGAGGCCACCAGGCCGAGCCACTTTCGGACTTCGTCTCGCTCGAAGACGGGTCCTTGAAGCCGCTGTGCATCGATCGTGGCCAGTGGTCCATCCACGAGATGCCAGACACCAGCCACGAGTGATCGATGACGGACGAGACTATCCAACATGGCTTCCCGTGACTCTTTGGGAGTCACGGGACGTCTCATGATTGCTTCGAGTTCCGCCTGTAATCTCGCCGAGCGAGAGTACATGTCATCTGTGACAGTTCGAACCGATTGCGAGGCGGACTTCGACGAGTCTAACTCGAGTCTGGAAGTCATCGATCCTGTCGCCACAGTCGTATTTTTTATCGACATGGATCACCTCAATCTCGCCGGGGATGCGGGAGCAGCTGCAGCCTTCAGCACCTGGGGCGAAGGGAGAGTTTGCCCCATCGAACATCGCAGGCCACTTCGGAGTTCTCCTCGTGCATTGTCCACGACAACATCGACACGAACGCGGCCACTATCTGCTTGTGTGACCGGTCCGACATATTCAATCAAACCCGTCACGGGTTGCGCTCGCCCACTGATGTGAATGGCGAGTTGCTGTCTGGTCTCCAGAGTCAAAGCGACTTCCGTCGGGATGAAGAACGTGATTCGCAACTGGCTCAAGTCGACAACGGTCACGACATGAGGCTCGGCGGTCGAGACAAATTCACCCACTTCGAGGGGCACCTCAGTCACAATCCCAGCGATTTTTGAGTGAATACGGCGTTGTTCAATCTGTGCTTCCAGCTGTTGAAGTTCGAGCTTGAATTGCTCAATCTCTTCTTCGGCTGCGCGGACATTGAGTTCCGCAATCTGCTGCTCCGCCTCCGCGTCGAGCAATTCATCCGGAGTCCCGCCTCCTTCGTGGCTCAACTCGAGGATCGTCTTATACCGTCTCTGCTTTCTCGCGGATTCCACCTTCAAGGCTTTCACTCGTGCTGTAGCTGAGGCCTTCTGCTCGGCCACCCGGAGAGAGGCGTTTTGAACCTGGGTATCCAGTTCAACAAGCAACTGGCCCGCTTCCACGCGAGATCCTCGCTGAACATGGATCACGGCAATTCGACCGGGTTCCGGAGCCGCCAGCTTGATGACCCGATATGGTTCCGTGAATGCCTCCATGGCTCGATCCGCTTGTGATCGATGCTCTTCTCCCACTGCGAAATCAACAGTGGTAACGAAAATCAGGGTGAGTGCGATTAGACCTCTCATGCGGAATCTCACGTCTCTCCATACCCATTGGTACTGTGGTTCTTGGAAATCACGAGCTGGCGAGCGTTTTCAACACCCCATCCATCCAAGCGTCTCTGGAAACCATCCTCTGTCGCTGTTCGTACTGCCGCGCTTCCAGTTTCAACTGAACACGGGCGATTGCGCTGGAGGCATCTCCCTGGCATTCCCCTGTGTTGTCGGCGGTTTTCTCCATCCAGGCGACGAGTTCCTCGTCAATCTGGACCAATTCGTCCTGCATCGAGACGAAGAATTGGCTGGAGCCGGGGTTACCCTGCCGAGCTGCACGTCCACTGAGCTGGCGATCGACCCGAGGCGATAGATTGTGTTCAGCGGCGATCACATGCAGACCACCGGAATTCAGCGCCACGGAATCAAGTCGGATATCGGTTCCACGCCCCGCCATATTTGTGGCTACGGTGATTGATCCGGCATGACCTGCGCGACCGACAATTCTTGATTCTTCTTCGTCTTGGATTCCGTTGAGTACCGTATGCTTGAGGCCCGCCTCGCGCAGTCGGTCCGAAAGTTGGGTGCTGTGCCGGATGGTCCGAGTGCCAATGAGGATCGGACGACCCGTTCGATGCAGCCGAATGGTCTCCTCGACGATCGCCGCATTCCGCGACTCCGAGTCGGTAAAGGCACGGAGTGGCCAACTCTCACGGATGCACGGTCGATTCGTTGGAATCGACACAATCGACAAACCGTAGAACGATTCAAGTTCGCGATCGAGCCCTTCAGCCGTCCCCGTCATGCCACACATCCCCTTGTAGAGCTGGAAGTATCGCTGTCGGGTCATGCGGGCGTCCGACGCAGTCTCGCTGGTGCTCTCCACGCCCTCTTTGCGTTCGATCGCCTGGTGAAGACCGTCTCGCCAAGTTCGTTCATCATGGATGCGGCCGGTGTGCTGATCGACGATCTGAACTTTTCCTTCGCGTACGACATAATCTTCATCACAACGCAGGACGAACTCAGCCCGCAAGGCATTCTCAACGTATCTCGACCACGGCCGATCGAGCGGAAGCAGCTCGATCCCGGCCAGGACTTGATGCAGTCTGGTCCAGCCTTGGGGAGTGAACTCGATTTTTTTCTCACGAAGTTCCAATTCGTAGTCGTCTCCGGACTGCAGCCCCAATGCGGTTTCACGAGCGAGTTCATACAAGGCGGGACTGGGAGCCCTCCCCTGCCCGGCACTCAAGATCATCGGCATCGTGGCCTCATCGATGAGAACGCTGTCGGCTTCATCCACAATGGCAAAGGAATGCTCTCGCTGTGTCGCGGTCCACACCGAATCCTCAAGACCGAGCATGGCTCGAATGTGGCGATCACCCAATGGGCGAAATTGGCGACTTCGAAGTGCCAACTGGTCTCGCAAATAATCGAAGCCAAACTCGTATCCGGGACCAAATGTAATATCGCAGCGATAGGCTTTCAGCTTTTCCGCAGGGCTGTCATCTTCTTTCAGAACTCCCACACTCATCCCGACCAACTCAAAGACTGCGCGAAGCTCTTCGCAATCTCGCTCTGCCAGATACGCATTGGTCGTCGCGACATGCACGCCATTTCCATAGAGTGCGTGAAGAAACGCCGGTATCACCGTCGTGACGGTCTTCCCCTCTCCGGTATGCATCTCGGCGATACGTCCGCGAGACAGCTCGATCCCGGCCATCAGCTGAACGTCATACAGACGCTTTCCCAATGCGCGTCGGACGGCCTCTGTGGCCAGAGCAAACGCGAGAAGTTCCTTTGACGATTTGCTGGCCGCCGTTCCCCACCACTGCCCCCAGCGTGACGAGGGTGAATTCAATCCTCCCACGAATTCATCGCGGAGCGACTGGACAGCCCCTGTGAGCTGGGACTGAGAAAGCGATTCTGCCTGTTTTGCTTGCTGGCGAATCTGTTCGAGAAGCACCCGAGGCTGATTGGAACGAGAGAGCCAACTCCGAGGCGATGCGAGACGGCGAGTCATTGACATGAGTCTGATTCTCCCGCCGAGTCTGCGAGGAGCTGCGAGAGTCTCCGCACCGAGGAACACTCTTACATCGGATGTCTGCCGGGCCGCACATTCACGGAACCCCGCCGGGCAACGACCGAGTCGCAATGATCGGCTGGAGATCGGGCTATGTGGATCATGAGAGGTCCATAGACTGTATCGACAATTCGGTTTCTCCGACTTGCAGAGTCGAGCCAGGACACAGACATTCAATCGGGAAAGTGAGTTCGCGCTTGGTGATTCTGTCTCCCGACACTGAAAGTCCTACGAGAAATCGCCTGGACTCACCTTTTGAAACATCGCAACTTTGCGTTACCTTCTGTCATACTCGGTGTGGTCTCACGCGGACTGTCTCGCGAGCGAATTCACCTCAGTCTTGCGGTCTCCTCGAATCCTTCTGGATTGTTTCATGGACGTGCCACTTAGTTCTTTTGCCCGCTCACTCTCCGTGGAGTCGGCCTTTAGTGTTTTAGCCATCGCGAAATCCCTGAAGGCGAAGGGGAAGGACATCGTCGAACTCGAAATCGGGGATAGTCCTTTCGAGACGCCTCCGGCTGCCAAGGCCAGCGGAATCAGTGCCATACAGGCGAATCAGACTCACTACTGTCCCTCGCCTGGTCTCCCGGAGTTCCGCGCCGCTGCGGCGGCATTTGTGAAAGAGGAGTTCGGAATACCCGCCGGACCTGAGAATATCGCCGTGGGACCGGGAGCTAAAATCTTCGAACAGTATTTCTGTGAAGCGTTCCTCGAACCGGGCGATGGAGTGTTGGTTTTCAGTCCGCAGTTCCCGACTTACGCTCCCAACATCCAGCGTCGGGGGGCGCGGATGGTGACCAGCGGTTTGAAGCAGTCGCATCAGTTCCGTCCCGAAGTCTCGGAGATCGAACGGTTCCTCACTCACGATGTTCAGCCGAAGGCGATCTTCCTCAACTCACCGCATAATCCGACAGGTGGCGTCACCACCGAGCAAGATCTACGCGACATCGCCGATCTGATTCGCGGGAAGAACATCGCCATCTTCAGCGACGAACCGTACTGCCACATGGTCTGGGAAGGACGACATCATTCCATTCTCGCCCAGCCCGGGATGCTGAGCCAATGCGTCGCGGCCTACACCTTTAGTAAGTCCTACAGCATGAGCGGCTGGCGGCTCGGGTTTACTGTGGCCAGTGCCGGAGTCACCGAGGCGATCGGAAAGATGATTAACACAACCGTCAGCTGCACTCCGCCGATTGTTCAATTGGCGGGGCTCAACGCACTGACTCGTGACCGGGCTGAACGCGACCGCCAGATGGCACTCTTTCACGACAAGGTTCAACTCCTCAATGCCGGTTTGAGCCAGATCAAGGGGTTCCGCACGTTGCCACCGGCGGCGACGTTCTATGTGTTCCCGAATGTCAGCGAGGTCTGTCAGCGACTGGGGATCACCAGCCACGGTCTGGCGATGTATCTGCTCGAAGGGGCTGATGACAAATTCGGAGTCGCCTGTCTTGGCGGCGAGTGTTTCGGTGCCGCCGGTGCCGGGTTCCTCCGCTTCAGCTGTGCCGAACCGAATGATCGACTGCAACAGGCGATTGACTTCATCCCAGTCGCACTCTCGCGTACTGATCGCATTGCCACGTTTCTCACGACTCGACCTGAGTTTCGAGAGAGCCTCGCCTGATTCCTCACTCCGACCGGCAGGGTTGTGCGACCTACCGATCAAAAATCGGGAGCAAATGATTTGGCGTTTGCAGCACAATCAACGCCATCGCGGTGGTGAACTCGCTTCCAAACCATTCTCTGATATCCGACCAGCGGCCATCGGCAGATTGGCGCTGGAGCAGTTCCGTTCGGATTGCGGGATACCAAATTTCCCAGAGTTCTCCGCCAGCATGCCAGGCAGCCTGGACCGCGTAGTAGTGTCCGTAGAAATAGAATTCATGCTCGTAGCTCGACCGGCTGCCGGGGAGGGACTGCCGCAGATAGGCCCGGCCCCTGTCGAGAGTGGCACCCTCATGAACTCCTGATGTGTAGAGAGCCACCAGGGCCGCTGCGGAACGGGCGAAGCGGCTTTCCTGGGCATCAAAGATCCGATAGCGGAACCCTCCGTCCGGGTTCTGGCACTTTTCGATGTACTGGATACCGCGATCGATCGTGTCCTTGGAGACAGAGATCCCGGTATTTCTAGCGGCTCGCAACGCCATCAGCTGGCAAACGGTCACAGATACATCCGCGTCATTCGGAGTGGGGAAGTAGCGCCACCCCCCCTCGTCGTTCTGCGACTGAAGTATGAGAGCCACCGCCTTACGGACGACCTTGGAGAGTTCGTCTCGCTCCGACATGCCCAGGGCCTCGGCCAGAAACGTCGTCGCAAAGCCGTGCCCATACATCGGGCTTACGACCTGGCTGTCGGGTTCGATGATGTACCCCGTGGGAGTACAACAGCTGATGAGATAGTCAATCACCCGATTGATCGCCAAGCCATAGGGGCCGCGACCTGGCGTGCTGCCCGAGGAGAGCAGAGCCAACCCGGCGAGCGCCGCAATTCCGACGTTTCCCTGATAGCGGTCGACACTCCCGAACGACCCATTCGGGTGTTGTTGCTCGGCGAGCCACTTCAGCCCGGCCTGGATTGCGATCTTCGTCTCAGGAGTCAGCAGGCTCGGTGAATCTGCTGCCAGGCAATGACCGAGGAGGGGGGAGACGCCCCCCAGTGCGACACAGTGGGTCAAAAACTTGCGACGAGAGGAAGTGGACACTGATTTCTCCTCTCGTCACGAATTCGCCCCGAACATGGAATCATAAAGATGCAACGACTCTAAGGAGATCTGCCTCTGAGGCACTTCATCTCCACATCGCGTCCTGGTGATGAACCAAGCTTGCCCCAATTGGAATCCCTAACACGGCATCCGGTGAAAGTGGACGTGCAACCACTTCCCGTTGATCTTTTGCCAGACGCGTGTCTCCATCCCCGCTACCGAGATCGGAAATCCCGATCCGTCGAGCTTCTGCACGACTCGCACATAGGTGACGACCGCTGAGGTATCGCTCAGTACGCGGACATGTGGAGATGCCATCGACGACTGTCGCGGAGAATTGCTGGGAGGGAGTTTGAAGTAGAATTCGTGAAACGGAAGTCCCGACACCAAGTGTCCAAGTGCCTCTGGTTCGAAGCAGGTGATTGACTCATCACACAGCGTCACGTACTCGGCCCAGTTCCCGGCATCAATACAGGCCAGCAATTGACGGCTGACTGCCAGAACTTCATTTACAGTCTTACTCTCTGTCACGGTCGACGACATCCCAAACACTCCGAAAAGGCACTACGTGAATCGCACAAGATTGGACGATTGTCGTCAGGAACGAGGCGTGGTCAACCGTCAGCACATGGACCCGGTAAAAATGGTATTCCGTGTGTAAAAGCAAATCGGGCGAGCCGGTCCTTCAACCGACTCGCCCGTAGATGCCATCTCTCGGATCATTACCCTCATTGCCAGGGGAATGACCGAGCTTCAGTGAGGTCTAATTGGTCGTATCCTGCGCCGTGCTCTGGATCTCAACTTTGCCTTGAGCCTCAAACACAATCGGCTGCGAACGACCAACAACAGACAGCGTAAATTTCTCGTGGAAATCACCCATCGCATCTGGAGGAGTCACGACCACCGAGAGAACGTGGATCAGCTTCTCTTCGGAAGGGATCGCGATTTTGAAGCTGTCGGGGTGCTCGGCACACACGATGCTTTCCAAACGTACAGGCTTCTTCGACTTCACAATCAGCGTGACTCTGGACTCTTTGCCCGGCCGCAACTTGCCGAGGGTCAGGACATCCGGCGTGACCTGGATGTCGGATTCGACACGTCCCTCAACTCGCAAAGCGACGTTCGCGTTGGAACTGTCGTTCGTGACGAGAACGAGACTTTCCTGAATGTTGCCGATTTTGGCAGCGGGATCGACCTTCACCTTAACTTCATACTCGACGCGGCCATTTCCACGGCTCAGCTCTTTCAACTCGGTGGTCAGGCCAGGATTCCGTGACTTCACTTCGCGAATTTTCCACTGGTCATTCCCGGTGCGAGAGACCTTCACCGTTTGCTCTCCGCCGGTGCCAGCTGAGATCGCGCCCAAATTCGCGAAACTGGGCTGCATCCAGACATCGGTACGGATGAATGCTGCGCACGGGATGCTGGCCGTGACATAATTGGAGCCTTTGTACTTGAACTGCACAGTCAGCGTGACATGTCGCTGTCCCTGGAACCGTGACGTATCGAGCACCAGCTTGATCTTCCCCGTTTCGTGGGGCTTCAGCAACTTGGTTTCTGTCGAGGCCGAGATGCACTTACACGAGGTCGAAACACTGACGACCTCCATGTCCGGCTCAAAGCAATTTGTGAATTCCAGATACCCCTGGCAATCACTGTGCTGAGCAACAGGGCCGAAGTCAAACTTCGGCTCGGCGAACATCTTAATCGCCCAACTCTTGTTTTGATCGTCGGACGATGCCGACCCTGCCACTGAGAACAGGGCCATCAGCCCAATTGAGAACAGGACACAAATGCGATTCAACACGGCAGGGACCTCACTGGGGAACAATGGTAAGACCGCACCTCAGGGGTTGTGCGACTGCCGTTCCTGGCACCCACGTCCACGTGGGTCATGTTCCACAAGCAGTACCCACAAGGTACTGCAGCTTTCCATTCTCAGGCGGTGAGCCTGGCTAGATCCCATGATACGGAGTCCGCTCCAAATCACGAATGTTTTTTTCCTATCTCGGGAAGAATCTTGATTCTTCTTCCGGGACGCATCCTCTACGGAGGAGTTGTTGTTTCCGGTGCAGAGGGAGGAACCGTTTCCTTCGACTCGGAGGCCGGCTCTGTCTCCGGAGGCTTGGAAGTCGACGCTTCAATCGTTCCGATTGCTTTGAAGGCCAGTGTCGCCTGACGTCCGGCAATGGTGACGGTGAAGGCTTCTTTGAACTCACCCGGTTCGTCCGGCGGCGTGATCGTCAAGCTAATGACCTGCACGGTACTGAGATTCGATGGCAGAGAAACACCAAAGCAGTCACGCGCCGAGTCGCACTCCACCTTATCAACCCGAAACGGTTTACGCCCCTTGACCAACACTTTGACGACCTTCGGGACTCCTGGCTTTAGCGTTCCGAACGAGACGATTTCGGGTGTGATCTGCAGGTCCGCTTCGATGGACCCATCGACCATGATCGGAATCGTGGGATTCAAGGCGTCGTCCGTTTCCAAGACTAGTTGATCGAGGATCCGCCCGACGGGAGCTGTTCCTGCCAGCTTGACGAGCAACTCGTACTCCACGCGGCCATTGAAGCGAGAGACTTCTTTGATATCTGCCGTCAAATGGGAGCTGCCTCCCCGAACAGATCGCACAGCCCAGTTGTTGCGGCCCGCATAGACCACTTGCACTCGTCGCTCTGCGCCCTCACCCGGTGACAAGACGCCAAAGTGCACCGACCCCGGCGAGAAAACGACATCTGATCGGATGTAAGCTGTGATCGGGATGCGGATTTGCTTGAAGTTCAACTGATCGAAAGTTGCGCTGAGTGTCACTGTGACATCACGCTTTTTTTTGAAATTGATCGTGTCGAGGTTCAAGACCAGACGAGCCGTCTGTTTGGACTTCAGAACGAAATTGTCCAGCTGGGGAGTGATGCAAGCGCAACTGGTGACCGGGCTGGAAAGGGTCACATCTTCCTTGTAGAGATTGGTGATCTCGATGACGTGTTTGGCTTCCGCCCCCATGGCAACAGGTCCGAAATCGTATTTGAGCTCGGAGAACATTTGCTCTGCCCAGTTTCCTCCTGGAAGCCCACCTTGCGTTTTAGTAAACGCCATCACAGGAACGGTGACCGCTTTGAAGTTGACGCCATCAAACGTCATCCGCATCGTGACATTCGCCGCGCTTGGTCTTCCAAACGCTGACGGTTCAAGAGTGAGCTCAAGCTGAGCAGTCTCCTTAGAGGCCAAGCTTGTCTTCTCCAGACGCACCCTGATGTCTGGCGAGGAAGACGTGACCTCCGAAATCGTCACGGTCTCTCGATAGATGTTGGAGATCTTGATCGAATGATTTGCTTCACTTCCGACAGCCGGAGAACCAAAGTCATGCTGCCTCTCGGACAGCATCTTGTCCCCCCAATTGAGCGAACCGCCGTCAGCAGAATGCACTGCTGAAGGAAGAGCCAATGCCAGAACCCACAACAGCAGCCATGGCGACTGGCGAATGGAATCGAGGGAACACAGGCGAAGAAACACAGAGGCAATCCTTGATCTGGCTGCGTGATGCAGCCCAGGCAGGCCTACAATCCGAGGAGAACTTGGATTGTAAAGGCGGAGAAAATTCCGCGTCTAGGCCGTTTCCGTGCAAGATCCATCGAGAAAACGATTTGGAATCGCCTCCCAGATGCCCATAGAGTGCCCGCGCCCGGACAGTCCGTCAATCGGCGATCAATTTTGTTTGTGACTTTTCCCGAACCAGAGGAGAGGCTCCGTTAAACATTCCATCCAGGCAAGGAAGTCGTCATCGGCCAACATTGCCGGAAAAATGTGTTGCACTGAAGACCGAAAAACTTTGAGACTTGCAGATCTCGTCGCTGGATCCCAGCAAATCACCATTGGTATGCCGCCCTCTCCGCCATTCGCGGGAAACATCTCCACGAATGCCAAAGGCCCGAAAATCAAGATTCTCAAGAATCTCATCGAAGCCACTTGGCGAGAAGCCCCCCGCTCCATTAACATTACGCCTCACGGGGCGTAGCTCAGCTTGGCTAGAGCGCCTGGTTTGGGACCAGGAAGTCGCAGGTTCAAATCCTGTCGCCCCGACTCCGTCGTAACATCAAATCCCGCCAGTGGTTGCAAATGCGACTGTTGGCGGGATTTGAACTTTCCTTAGAGTCTTGACTTGGTGAAAGTCTCGACCTGGGTTTGAGTTACGACATGTTTTTTTGATTTTACTCCTGAGTGAAGAACTGACATGAAGCTCCATCTTGTGAAGTGTGCGAGCGAATTATTCCCCTTGAATCTACATCGTATGTGATGTACTATTCGGGTGGGAGTTTTGCCATGACGAACCGACTACCACTCTTTGAAAAGCTCGAAAGTCGCCGCCGGGAACTGGGACTCAGCCAGTCCACGTTGGCCGAGCAGTGTGGTGTTTCCCTACCCACAGTCCAGAGGATCCTCACGGGGCACAGTCCAGCTGCAAGCTTGGAAACTACGGTGGCTATCGCCCAAGCGATGGGAATGCAGTTCGATGTCGTTCCGATTGCCCCGGTCCAAGAGATTCTTGAGCAGCAAGCTCGAAAGAAGGCCGAGCGGCTTGTGAGCATGGTTCAAGGTACGTCAGCTCTGGAAGCTCAGGCGGTTTCCTCCAAACATATTAGGCAGATGATCAGAAGAACTATTCATGAGCTTCTCGCGGGTTCCCGCCGCAGGCTG
>Ga0105047_10016363_pt1 | contig 11624 bp, 8 predicted proteins | sample MAT04_FD_78384 | JGI IMG/M metagenome (GOLD analysis project Ga0105047, IMG submission 78384) | Freshwater microbial communities from Lake Fryxell liftoff mats and glacier meltwater in Antarctica - MAT-04 (megahit assembly) | ecosystem: Environmental > Aquatic > Freshwater > Ice > Liftoff... | reverse complement strand
CTGCCGAAACGCATCCACAACCACGGACTGCCGGGTGCTGACCGGGATTCCGCGCGGGCCTTGGAGGAAGGAGGGCACAAACGGCAGCGCAACAGTGGTGCGCAGTTCAATGTCGACGCGTCCACCCGGCGTCAGACACGGAGACGAGGCACAGATGACGTCGAGCGTGACCTGAGCGGGGTCGACACCCTGATCAAGAAGCGCAACATCGGCCGCCACCCGGGCCTGGTCCACAGCCGCGTCGCTGCTGTCGGCCAGAACGAAAACCCTGCCGGCTTCGCGCGCCGCGCCGGTGAGGCCATAGGCGGCACTTTGCAACGTGAAGGCGCTGATCAGGACGTAGACCAACGGAACGAGCAGCAGAACCCCGAGAAAAGTGAACTCCACCAGGGCGCTGCCACGATCGCCCTCGACGTGGTCGCCGATGCGTCGACGAATCCCGGTGCGACGAGAATTCATGGTGCCGTCTCCAGCAGCGCGTGACCGCGGACTGTCAACGTGCGGCTCGGACCGAACGGACCGAGCACGGGTAGCGGTGCTGTCACCTCGATCACCACAGTCTCGCGGCCGTCGATGATTTCCGTTCCACCGATCACGTCGCGGGCATAGCGCGATCCGACGGCCTCACTCACCACAGCGCGCGTTCGCAGGACGCCGTCCTCGATCCCGCGATCAGCGTTGGCCGCGTAGCGCGCACCCTCGGCCGCGGCGGCAGCGACCGTGTTGCGCACGTGCAGCGCAAAGGCCACCTGCATCACGCCGAGCACCAGCACGATCAGGAGCACGCCCACCAGGACGAAGTCGACAACGGCCGAACCGGCGTCATCGCCGCAGCATGAGGCGTTGATCAGGGCCCCGTCACGCTGTTGAGCGCACCAGTGAAGATCGACTGCAACTGATCATCGGCCACCAACCAGAGGGCCGTGACCAGACCGGCCGTCATCACCGTGATGAGCACCCATCCCGGCACATCACCTCGGTCCGTTCGCACGGCCCGAGCCAGGCGGAGCAGGTACGTGGTGATCATCGATTCCTCCAGAAGGTCACCGGCGGCTGATGCCGACCGGGTCGAGCCGGTCAGACGTTGAGCGCCAAACCGAAGAAGCCGGGGAACAGCGCGAACACCACGGTGACGGGCAGAACGAGGAAGACAACCGGAACCATCATCGCGATTTCCTTGCGGCCAGCCGACTCCATCAGCGAGCGCCGTCCTGCATCACGCACGTCGCCGGCCTGCGCCCGCAGCACCTCGGCCAGGGGCGTCCCGCGCTCGATGGCCACTGCAACCGCATCGACGAAGCGTGACAACGGAATGACGTGGGTGCGATCACCGAGATCGCGTAAGGCCTGCACCAGACCGGTCCCCATCCGTGCTTCGGTCAGGACGCTCGAGAGGTCCTGGGCCAGAGGGCCAGAGCTCCGATCGGCGACGCGCTCGATCGCGCCGCTGATCCCCTCACCCGCGGCCACCGAGAGCGCGAGCATCTCGGCAACAGCCGGAAACTGCGCCACCATGAGGTTCTCGCGGCGACGCACCCGCGCATCCAGCGCGCGCTCGTGCATGATCACGCCGGCCACCGCGCCCACGCCCATCAGCAGTGCCATGGGCGCCGGTCTGAATGCTCCGCGCGTCACCGACAGAAGCAATGCGATCCCAACGCCTACCCCTGCCCCTGTCAGCGCCCTGATGACCTGATCGAAGCGAAAGCTGTCGACGTCGATGCTTTCCCCCGCACGACGCAGGCGATCCTCAAGACTGGCTCGACCGCCAAGCCATCGGTCCATGCCGCGAGCGCTCTGGCGGATCAGGTGGGTCAAGCGGGACGCGGCATCGCGGTGGCCCCGACGCATAGCCGCTGGATCGACAGGCATGACATAGGGCAGCACGCGGTCGGCCAAGCTCGGGCGATTCAGCACCGGCAGTGTTGCCACGACCAGCAACACCCCAGTAGCAGCGAGTGCCGCGATCACAGCGCCCCAGGCAGGCGTCATCGCAGGACCCGCTGCTCTTCCGGCAAACGACCGATCCCGATCATCAGGCGATACGCCACGAAGCAGGTGAGCGCACCTACAGCCAGAACGATGGCACCTGCGCGCGAGTCGTAGGCGGCCACTGCTTCCGGTCGGAGCGACAGAAGAAGGAGCAGCATCCACGGGGCGGCGACAGCAAGCCGCGCACCGTTGACCGTCCACGACTGGCGCGACTCGAGCTCACCACGAATCCGCACGTCGTCCCTCAGAAAGGTCGACAAGGTGCGCAGCAGCCGTCCGAGGTCGCTACCGCCTACATCACGCGCCACGCGCAGGGCCTCGACGATGCGATCGCCCACCGGATCTGCCAGGTCGGCCTTCAGCCGCTCCAAGGCCTCCGTGAACCGACCGGTCGCCTCGTAGTCGGAGGCGAAGCGACGGAACGGCTCGCGTAAGGGCAACGGACCCTTTGACCCCAACTGCGACAACGCCTCCGGCAGCGCCAGTCCTGCTCGAACAGAAGAGGCCAGGTTGTCGACGGCATCCGGCCACACACCACGAAGTTCATCGCTACGTCGACGGGATCGGCGACGGATCCAAGCAACGGGCGATGCTCCCGCCAGCGTGGCAAATGCGAACGCGATCACCACCGATCGCGACACCCCCAGCACCACGATCAGTACGACGACAAAGGCGACCACAGCGGCGCTCGCCAGCCGCCCCGCGCTCACACCCTGAACACCCGAGCGGACCAACGCGTCATCGATCCGTGCGCGACGACCCGCGATGCCGCCGGCTGCCGATGAGGTGGTGCCCGCGCCGACCCCAAGCACGGGCGTGCTGGTGAACCACGCCATGAGCAGGAGCAGTCCGAGCCCGCCCATGAGGCCGACCAGCACCCCGCTCATCGCGGGGCCTGACCGCTGGCCGAGGGGGCCGAAGTGCCCTGGAGCAGTTCAACGACATCGATGCCGACCGCCTCGAAGCGTTCGGCATGAGGCGGAAAGCCCGTCGCGCGGACGAGTGCACCGCCCCGGTGGGTGAAGATGTCCGACACCTCGACCACACCTTCTTCGGCCCGGCCAGGCAGCGCCACGATCTCGCGGACCGTTCGTCGGCCCTCATGGTCACGCGCGAGATGAACCACCAGGTCGATGCTCGAGGCGACCGTGGGGACGACGAACGAAGCGCCCACGTTGTCGCCTGCGAGTAAAGGCAAGGTGCAGAGTTTGGTGACAGCCTCGCGAGCGGAGTTCGCATGAATGCTGCACATGCCGGGAAGCCCACTGTTCAGCGCTATCAGCAGGTCGAGCGCCTCTTCCTGACGCACCTCACCCACCACGATGCGGTCGGGGCGCATCCGCAGCGCCTCCTTGACCAACCGCCGCAGTGGAACCTCGCCCGTGCCTTCAAGGCTCGGCTGCCTCGTCTGCATCGCCACCCAGTCAACGAGCGGGGGTTGCAGTTCGAAGACCTCTTCACAGGTGATCACCCGTTGCGATGGCGGCACCGACGCAAGGAGGCAGTTGAGCAGGGTGGTCTTACCCGCCTGCGTGGCTCCCGCGACGATGATGTTCAGCCCGGCTCGTACCGCGGCATCGAGAAAATCTGATGCGTGAGCAGTCACCGTTCCGAGGGCGACGAGGTCGTCGAGCCGATGAGCACGGGCCACGAACTTTCGGATGTTGACGGCCCAATGCCGGCGCGTAATGTCCGGGATCACGACGTGCAGCCGACTTCCGTCCGGCAGCGTGGCATCGACGAACGGGGAGCTCAGGTCGATCCGTCGGCCAGAGGGCTTGAGCATCCGCTCGACCAGATCGCGCACCTGATCGGTGCGCAGGATGGTGGTGGTCAGCTCGCTGCGACCGTGGCGCGCCACGAACACCTGACCCGGCTCGTTGATCCAGATCTCCTCGACGTCGCCGTCATCGAGGTGCCGTTGCAATGGCCCGAATCCTGCGACGGCATCGACGAGCTGCTCGGCCCACTCCTGTGCTCCGGTCAACGGGTCGGCCGAGCCCTTGAGCACGGCATCGTCGTGCCCGGCCAGGGATTGGGCGACCAACGCCCGCACGGCGTCCCTCTCACGCACGGGATCCACTCCGGCCTGACGCACGGCCTCGCGCACCTGCTCCTCGAGCAGGTCACGCGGATCAAGGAGCGCCGGATCACCGGACGAGGGGAAGGTCACGGGGGGCAGGCTAATTCGGACATAAAGGACGAAACAACCGTCCGTTCGGCCGATGAAACAGGTGGGTCAGGTGGAGCGCACGAGGTTGCGCAGCACCCGTAGACCCACCGAGATGGGCGCGATATCGATGGTGTCGTTGGCAGCGACCTCGAGCAGAACCGCACGGGTGCGAGCCAATGCCTCGGCGCCGTTGGTCTCCCAGTCCTCGATCCGCTGGTGCGGCAACTGGTCGGCCGACGTAGTGGCCAGCACGCGCTCGGTCACGCCGGCAAGCGCGGAGTACAGGTCGGAGCGCAAGGCAAACCGCGCCAACGACTGCCACCTGTCCTCACGCGGCAGCAAAGTAATGCGCGCGAGCAACCGATCGATCTCGTACCGCTCCGACACCGCGAAGTACACCTGCGCCGTGGCGAGCGGGCTGGTCGCCGTCACCTCGGCGATCTGAGCGACATCAAGGAGTCCGAACACGTCCAGCAGGGCCGCGACCTGCTCACTGATCGCGCGGGGTGCTCCGAGATCGATGAACTCGGCAGTGCGCTGCTCGAAGCGGTCGCGCTCAGCGCCCTTGAGCAGATCAGGGACGTACGGCGTCAGATCAGCAACCACTGTGGCGAACCGTTCGATCTCGTGCGCCACATCGACCTGACCCGCGCGGTTCTGCAGGAACCAGCGGATCGCACGGTCGAGCAGCCGGCGGATCTCCAGGAACAACGCCGACTGCGCAGCGGTGGGCACCTGGTTGTCGAGCGCCTCCACCTCGGCCCACAGGCCTTCGAGCCCGAACACCTCGCGGGCCACGGCATACACGCGGGCGACGGCACCGGCATCGGCGCTCGTCTCCTCCTGGGCGCGGAAGACGAACGTGATACCCCCGCGGTTCACGATGTCGTTGGCCAGGCAGGTGGCGATGATCTGCCGCCGCAGCGCGTGGCCAGCCAGATGATCGCTGTAGCGCTCGCGGATCAATGTCGGGAAGTAGTCGACGAGGAACCGCTCGAACCATGGCTCGTCCGGAACCGGGGTTGATGCGAGATCGTCGACAAGCGTCATCTTCGAGTACGCCATGAGAACGGCGAACTCCGGCGAGGTGAGCCCAACGCGAGCCGCTGCCATCTCGTCGAACACCGCATCGGCAGGCAGCCCTTCGACGCTCCTGTTGATCCGGCCGCGCTTCTCGAGATCGCGCAGCAGCCGCTGATGCACGGTGAGCATCGAGCCGGTTTGAGCCCGGGCGTTGCCGAGCAGGATGTTCTGCTCGTAGTTGTCGCACAGCACCAACTCGCCGACCTCGTCGGTCATCCGGTGGAGCAGATCGTTGCGTTGCTTCTCGGTCAGGTCGCCGTCGCGGACGATGCCATCGAGCAGGATCTTGATGTTGACCTCATGGTCGGAGGTGTCGACGCCTGCGCTGTTGTCGATGGCATCGGTGTTGAGCAGAACTCCCGACCGAGCGGCCTCGATCCGGCCCGCCTGGGTAAACCCCAGGTTGCCGCCTTCGCCCACCACACCGCAACGCAGCTGACCACCGTCCACGCGGGTGACGTCGTTGGCCTTGTCGCCCACGGCGAGGTTCGACTCACTCGCGGCCTTCACGTAGGTGCCGATACCCCCGTTCCAGAGCAAGGCCACCGGGGCCCGCAAGGCGGCATGAATCAGTTGCGCCGGTGTCATCTGAACAACCGTGTCCTCGATCCCCAGGACGTGGCGCATCTGCGGGGTGAGTCGGATCGATTTGGCGTTGCGCGCAAACACTCCCCCGCCCTCACTGATGAGCGAAGTGTCGTAATCGGCCCACGACGACTGCGGCAGGTCGAACAGACGACGACGTTCAGCGAACGAGGCGACCGCGTCGGGTGCGGGATCGAGAAAAATGTGGCGGTGGTCGAACGCGCAGACCAGCTGGATGTGTTCGCTGAGCAGCATCCCGTTGCCGAACACGTCACCGGACATGTCTCCGATTCCGACGACCGAAAAGTCCTCGGCCTGCACGTTGACGCCGAGTTCGCGGAAATGCCGCTTCACCGACTCCCACGCGCCACGAGCGGTGATGCCCATCTCCTTGTGGTCGTAGCCCTCTGATCCGCCGGATGCGAAGGCATCGCCCAACCAGAAGCCGTAACCGAGGGCGATGGCGTTGGCGGTGTCGGAGAAGCTGGCCGTGCCCTTGTCGGCCGCGACCACGAGGTAGGGATCATCCCCGTCGTACCGAACGACGTCCTGGGGAGGAATCACCTGGCCGGGGCCCACCCGGTTGTCGGTGATGTCGAGCAGGCCTTGGATGAAGAGCGAGTAGCAGGCCACGCCCTCGGCCCTGACAGCGGTGCGATCGGCGCTATTGGCGGGCGGGTTCTTCACCACGAATCCGCCCTTCGCGCCTGTCGGCACGATCACCGCGTTCTTCACCGCTTGGGCCTTGACCAGCCCGAGAATCTCGGTGCGGAAGTCTTCACGTCGATCCGACCACCTCAGACCGCCCCTGGCGACAGCCCCGAAGCGCAGGTGCACCCCCTCGACCCGCGGCGAGTAGACCCAGATCTCGTGCTGGGGCAATGGCAACGGGAGGTCGAGCACCTTTTCGGGATCGAGCTTGAGACTGAGCTGTTCGTGGGGTCGCCCGTGCTCATCGCGTTGAAACCAGTTGGTTCGCGTCGTCGCCATCACCATCGCCAGCAACGAACGAAGGATGCGGTCTTGATCGAGGCTGGCCACGGCATCGAGTTCGGTCTGCGAGTCGGCCAGGATCGCCTGCTGCGCTGCGTCCCGATCCCCGTCGAAGGTCGGATCAAAACGCGTGCGGAAGAGCTTCACCAGCGACGAGGCGATCGGCAGGTTGCAGACCACCGCCTGCTCGATGTACTCCTGGCTAAAGGTGGACCCGGTCTGGCGTAGGTACTTCGCATATGCGCGCAGCACCGCGGCCTCACGCCACTGCAGTCCGGCCAGAAGCACGAGAGAGTTGAACCCGTCCGACTCCGCCTCGCCCCCCCAGATAGCTCGGAAGGCCTGTTGGAAGCGCTCCTCGAGCTCGGCCTTGGGTTCACCGGGTGCATCGGGGTAGGTGAACCCGAAGTCGTGCAACCAAATCATCATGCCGTCGCGGCGTTGCACCGTGTAGGGCCGCTCTTCAATGACATCGGCACCCATCCGCTGCAGCATCGGGAGGACCACCGAGAGCGATACCGGGCCACCGGCGCTGAACACTTTGAACCGACGACGCCCGCCCCTGGCACCGAAGGACTCGTACAGGCTCATGGCCATGTCGCCAGCGGCGGCGAGCTCATCCATATGTGCGATATCGGTGACCGCGACCCGGGCGTCGAAATCCTCCTTGTAGGACTCAGGGAACCCGTCGTCGTAGGCCTTGAGACGGTGGGCTGCCTTCTCCTCGCCGTAGGCGTCCAGAAGCGCATCGACGAGCTCGTCCTCCCACGATCGCGTCGCTTCCGCGACCCGCTTCTCGAGATCCTCGACATCGATGTCGGGAAGCAACGCACCGCGGGGCAGGCGCACGACGAAATGCAGTCGAGCCAAAACCGATTCGGAGACACGGGCGGTGAAGTCGATGCTCTCGCCGCCGAAGGCCTGCAGAAGCACGCCTTCGATGGCCGTTCGCACGTCGGTGGAGTAGCGATCACGTGGCAGGTACACCAGGCATGAGGTGAATCGCAGGTAGTCGTCCGGACGCAGGAACAGCCGCACCTGTCGCCGTTCTTGCATGCTGCCCACCTGCAGCGCGACATCGAGCAGTTCCTCCGGCGAGATGCTGAACAGCTCATCCCGCGGATAGGTCTCGACGAACTGCAACAGATCACGCCCGTTATGGCTGTTGGGGCTGAAGCCACCAGCCTCAAGGACGGCATCAAGCTTGCGCGAGAGGAAGGGAATGGCACGCACGCTCTGCGTGTAGGCGCCCGCGGTGAACAGGCCCAGGAACCGGCGCTCACCGCTCACCTGACCATCCGGCCCGAACGTCTTGATCCCGATGTAATCGAGGTAGGCCGGGCGGTGCACGGTCGATCGCGTGTTCGCCTTGGTCAGGATCAGCAGCGTGTGATCGAGCGCCATCCGACGCACCTCGGGTGGCAGTGACGAGAACGCCGTGGACTCGCTCGTGTCGGCCCGCAGAACGCCCAGACCGGTCCCTGGCACGCCCCGCAACAGGATGTCGCCATCCTTGGCGTGCAGTCGGTACTCGCGGTACCCCAGAAAGGTGAAGTTGTCGGACGCCAGCCAGCGCAGCAGCGCGGCGGTCTCTTCGACCTCGGCCGGCTGAACAGGGGGCGCCACCTGCTCGAGGTCGTCGGCAATCGCCAGTGCCACGTGCTGCATGCGTTGCCAGTCTTCGACGGACTCGCGCACATCGCTCAGAACGCTGCGCAGGCCAGCATCCAACGCCTTGAGGTCGTCCTCATCGCTCTCGCGATCAATCTCGACGTGGATCCAGGCCTCGGCGATCACGCCAGCACTCAACGCGCCTTCTGCTCCGGTGGCCTCCTGCGCCTCCTGATCGCTCAGAATCTTTCGTAGAACGCCAACAGCATCACGAAGCACGTACACCACCGGGTGCACCACCAGATGGATCGCGTGCCCGCTGCGCACCAGATCGGCTGTCATCGAATCCACGAGGAACGACATGTCGTCGGTGCACACCTGCACCACGGAGTGGTGCGATGACCAGCCGACGTGCTCGACCTCGGGCGAGAACACCGAGACCGCCGAGGACCCGGGCACCCTCTCGCGCGCCTGAATCAACTGATGGAGGACAGGACCAGCGATGTCGTGGGGATCGCGGCCAGCGAGATCCTCATAGGAAACGTGGTGGTAGTACTGCTCGAGAAAGGTGAAAAAAACGATGGTGGTGTCGGGTCCGAGGTCCGGCGCCGTGGCCGCCGCCGTGGCCGCCGCCTTGGCCAGCAGATCTGCCTTGGCTTCAGCGAACCGCGAAGTGTGCGAACGGGTCACTCTGGGCCCTTTCTCCGAGCATCTGTTGATCCGACAGTAGTCCGCACCGGCCCTGACGACGGGAACAATGCGGACCGTTGCGGCCATCGGATTGGACGCCGCGGAGCGTCAACTCTCGAGTTCGGCGATCACGGCGTCGAGCTCCTGCCGAGCGAACCATGCAAGGTCATGGTCAACCAGATGCTCGACCTCCCACGGCATTGAGTCGGGGATGGCTTTCGCCAGGGCGGCCCTGGCCAGACGCACGGCAGGAACGGCGGTCGCGTCATCGACGTGGAACGAGGCAACGCGTGCACCCTCGATCCGCACGAGGCGAACCGAGCCGACGGGCTCATCGGTCACGTCGACGTCGACGTCGTCGGCCTCCACGACCACCACAACGCGACGGTCTGCCGTGGCCGCCTCGAGTGCAAGGTCCGACGCCCTAGCCATCGCCGCGTACTCAAGACCGTCGGCATCGGAAGTGGAGTACCACTCACGCAAACCTGAGGTGACCGCAACGGCATCGAACGGTCCGTCGACCACGGATGAATCGCGCACGGAGCGCAACAACTTCAGCGATGCCGGTAGGTAAACGCGCATGTGCGGACGCTAGCGCTCAGCCACGGCGACGGGCAGGACCAGGGCGCGACAGCGCGACCAGCTCGGCCAGCGACTCGTCGATGCACTGGGCCAGGACGTCGATGTCTGGCATGGCCTCGCGATCCCCGATGAGGCCGTAGAAGACGTGTCCGTTGTAGGAGGTGACGCCGATCGCCACGGCCTGACCGTGCGCCAACGGCGCCACCGGATACGCGGCGAGCAAGGGCGCACCCAGGGCGTAGAGCGTGAACTGCGGACCGGGCACGTTCGTCACCACCAGGCCGAAGACCCGACGCGACAAGGAGTTGGCAGTACGCGCCGCCATCGCGTGCACGGTCGAGGGGGCGTAGCCGGCGAGACTGATGATGGTTTGCGCGCCGAGCGCCTGACCCGAATCCTTGAGCCCTCGCATCGCCATGGCAATCTGCTGCAGGCGCACCACCGGGCTCGGTTCGCCGACCGGCAGCTCGACGAAGTACGCCGACACGTGATTCCCGGTGCGCGGATCGCTGTCGTCGCCCACCTCGGACCCGATGCCCTCGCCCGTTCCGTGATGCCCCCGAAGGCTGACCGGCACCAAGGCCCGCACCGTCGTGCCCTGGTGCATGGGCTCACCCCGACCCATCAGCCATGCTCGCAAGGCACCCGCCACGACCGTGAGCACCACGTCGTTCACGGTGGCATCGTGCGCCTCACGCACGAGTTTGTGGTCGCTCAGTGAGCCATCGACGGTCGCGAACACCCGTGCGGCCGACACAGTGACGGCGCTGAGCGACCCGGCACCGGCTGGTGCCGACACGGCCCGCAGCGTTGATGCGACGCCACCGAGTACACCGGCCACGCCCCTCAGCAGCGTCGCCGGGTCGGGAGTACGCCGGGCCAACGACTCCAGTGCCTCACCGGGAGCGCGAAGCATGTCGCTCATGGCCCCGACGATGAGTTCGGTATCGCTCGGCTCCGCTGCGGCAACCCAATCCTCAAGCCGGTCCTCACCCGGTTCGGGCGTGGGGTCGAGGAGCACCTGCGCCAGATCGACGGAGGCGACGCCGTCGACCAGGGCGTGATGGGTCTTGGTGAGCATCGCGAAGCGGCCTCCCTCAAGGCCCTCGATGACGTACAGCTCCCACAGCGGCCGATCCCGGTCGAGAGGCCGCGCCATGACCCGCCCGACGAACTCGCGCAGTTGACGCTCACCGCCTGGGCGGGCCAAGTGGGAGCGACGAACGTGATGATCGAGGTCGAAGGCGGAGTCATCGACCCACACCGGTCGGGCCAGGCCACCGGGAACTGAACGCACCCGCTGGCGGAACCGCGGGACCCGACCGATCCGGCGCGCGATGTGGCGCTCGAGTGCTTCGACATCGAGCCCGCCGTCGGGCTCGCCGAAGATAGCCAGGCCACCCACGTGCATCGCGGTGTCGCCCTCCTCGACGAAGAGGAAGGAGGCATCGAGCGCGCTGAGCCTGTCGGTCATGCCGTCATCGTGGCACGGCGCGCATCAGGGCAGCTCGCTCAGCGGTCGGTCGAACAGCACATCAAGCTCTCGGGCCGTCGATTCATAGCCCGTGTGGTGGACGCCCACCATGCCGAGCCGAGCAGCGGCGTCGATGTTGGGCCGCAGATCGTCGACGAACACCGATCGATGAGCGGGAACCCCCAGCAGGTCGAGCGTGTGCAGATAGATGCGTTCCTCGGGCTTACGCATGCCGACCTCACCGCTGATGACCACGACGTCGAACATCTCGTCCCACCCATTGCGCGGATACTCGTTGCCCCACGAGTTCGACAGCAGTGCCGTGGCCAGGCCCATTCGGTGGGCGCGCAGAACTAGCGCGTTCATCTGGGGAGCGTGCTCGATGGCATCGAACATGCGCTGGAGCAGTCCCTCGTGCAGGACGGGCTCGCCCTGCCGTCT
>Ga0105047_10016362_pt1 | contig 11625 bp, 3 predicted proteins | sample MAT04_FD_78384 | JGI IMG/M metagenome (GOLD analysis project Ga0105047, IMG submission 78384) | Freshwater microbial communities from Lake Fryxell liftoff mats and glacier meltwater in Antarctica - MAT-04 (megahit assembly) | ecosystem: Environmental > Aquatic > Freshwater > Ice > Liftoff... | reverse complement strand
TATTAGAACCCAATGGAACTTCTTTTAGTAGCGTCATGGTCTCTGCGTTGTAGACTTCGAACTTAAAGCCATAGCCAATCGCGATCAGGGGGCCGTCAGGACTGACCGCAATTTCCCGGATATTTTTATTCGCGTTGATCTGGCAACTTGCATCATTCACCCGGTTTTATAAATTTTTGGCGGAAATTGTTACAGCCAGAATCCGTAGTTGATAATTGAAACTTGCTCAAAATAAAGAGATAAAACTTTGTGGATAGAGAGGATATATAACCTGACGAAATTCCTGCCTATAATCTCCAAAAACTGTTAGATGAGGCAAGTAGCCATCAACACAGGGGTTTTGTTTTGGGTAATGCAGATGCGGTACAGATTGTTTCGGTATGATGAAAGGGTATATACTGACATTTGACACTGTCCTATATTAAATATAGGGATTATGCTAGGTAATGGTTGTGCCCAATATTAACACTTTGAATCCATACTTCCTTAATAGGATACTAACGGGAATTTTCATTGAAATTGTAATGAGGAAACATGGCGAATCTCATCAGTTTTTTGAAAAACAATTCAGTAAGTGTTTTACTATTGCCGGCTTATCTTGAAGCAGAATTGAGACAGCGACAATGCCGAACTTTAATGGATCTGTTCTCTGCGTTGCAGCTTGCCAAGGCGGGAAGAGAATCCTGTTTGGATGGTCTGGAAGTTGTAGAAACTGAACAGATCAACCTTATCCTCAAAGAGCATCTCTTCCAGGTTGGTTTATCCAAAACTCAACCCGAGCCATCAAACAAATCTCTTTTACAAGAGCGGGGTAAGCCAAAACCAATCCCCATGCCCCTCAATATCTCTGCAAATCCGCCGGTCGAAAACCCTTATCTTAGCAGCGTGGATCCTCGGTTGCTCGAATTTGAATCCTTATTTCGAAGCAAGTTAAAAGTTATAGATTTGATTGGGGAAATCCTTATTACGTCCGATGAATTAAACGAATTAAGTGCTTTATTGCGCCGAGTTTTTGAAAAAAAATCAACCGGTAAGGCTCTTAATGTTTTTGAGAAAAAAATTCCTGCATGCTATATTGTTTATCTAGTTGCACAAGGGGTGTATGGTTATAACGGCGGCGATTATTGGACTGCAGTAAACATTGCATTGAATCCCCCCACTAATTTCCATTTGGGACAATTATTTGAAAATCTTATCAGGCGATATGGTTTAGTGGTATTTGAAGAACTTCAAAATAAATCAACACATTATGTAAGTCTTATCCTGGCGCATGGGGGGATTCCTGTTTATTCACTCGATGATTATTTTAATAATCTGATCCTTCCAAGCATCGTTCGCCCGCAATATTCGGGACTGGAAGGAAGTGAACTTGTCGATGCCCTTCTTTCCTCTTCACTGGTTATTAATACTGACAAACCGGTCATTCATTTTCTAGAGTATGGTGGACGAGTTGCTCAGGATATTTTCAACCGATCCCGTCGTCTTGTCCTAAATTGGCAGCAAACGCAATTAATTCCTCCCGTCGAGGAAATTGGGCTACCCGGTCACATGGTTGAATTCTTCACCGAGTGGGTAAAGAATCAAGGTATCTCGGCTGAGACAATTCGAGGTCTAAGAAAGAGTGTCAAGAAACCGGAACTTTGCCTGGATCCCTGGGGAATTGGAGTATTCTTTAAACTTCCAGCCCAATCTATGCCTTTGTTGAATGGCATGGACTGTGAATGGCATGTCAGCAATGGAAGTGCCCAACAAATAATACCTGCACAAATCGATTCGCAGGGATGGACAAAAGAAACTACGGTGCGAATTGTGTCCCCAGCTGATTCTTATTCCGTAAAATTCATCGCCGGATTGAAAGAGTATGCCTGGGAATTTCATACCCCCGGAAATATATTTTTCTTTGACCCTGCCAAATCTACTTTGCTCAATCATCCAATGAACGAGGAAACATGGATTTTATTTCCCCGCCACCTGGAAGCGAGAGTCGAAGAAGGGGATGGCACTCAAACAGAAGAATTACCTGCGATGCCGGGTCTCTGGTATCAACTCCGTGCGGAAGGGTGGGATCTCTCCGATACAAAAACGCTCTCTATGGTGCAGCACGGTTTGGTTTATAAGTCCTTTGGTATTAAACGAAAGGAAGTTTTTTATCCCCCGGTCCTCTTGAATGGAACACTGCTGGAAACCAATCTGTCAGGCGAAAATGTCATTCCCGTATATGTTGGCAAACCGCCTATGTTGCGTATTCCGGTAGCTGTAGGAGTTGATCCAAGTGAATATATAAAGCGCTGGAGAATTTTCATCAAGGCGGTCGGATTTGCCGATCCAAATCAAAATTTTCAAATCCAGATTTCTGAACTTCCGGACGCGGCATATAAATTAAATATTGATTTCATTGATATTCAATTGGATCACAAATTACTGCTCGACAGCAGACCGATCGGGACCTTTGAGATTTCTGCTTTTGGTCCCTTGGGGCAGGATGCCAGTTTTACATTCAGTATTATTCTAGAAGGAACAATAAAGGGTATTGATGAAATATATATCCCTGACAGAAAAGGGGCTCCGCAAGCCAGGCTTGATGTCGATCTGGGATTAACAGATCATTTGCAAAGCCGAGGGGCATCCTCAAATATCCGGGTACGGACAAATCACCCGGGAAAGTTTTCGATTACTGTCCCACCGAATATCAGCCGTCTTGACCTGCAGATGGTGCGCGAATACCAGAATGACGAGATCGTCGTCCCACTTTCAGTCTGGATTCGACGTTTGCAATGGAGTCTTGTAGCGCAAGAGGAAAAATGGTCGGATGAATTACTCGATGTCTCAATTCCATCGTTTTTAGAAATGGACTCCCCGCTTCTGATTATCTCTTTGCCTGGTATGCCATTGCAAACTGCGGATTTATATTTGCGGCTTCTGGATATAAACGGTGCAGAGTTGATCAGAATTCAGCCGGCAAAAAAAAGCACTAGGCATCCAAGTGATTATTGGAGATTTGATCTGAGTGCCTTGCAAAGCAATTTGCGGGAAACTGCCGCCCCAATATTGCGGCTTGAGTTGGTTGGGGATGGGGTATTGAAAGAGGCGAGTATCGCACTACCAGTTGTAAGCTTTACTCAGGCGATAGATATCCGGTCTATATCGGTGCAGGTTGACGAGCTGCCCGAACAATACCAACTCAAGGTTGCCTGGAAAGAACATACTCATCTTCAAAATCGCAATATTTATTTATGGTCGCTATGGCGACCTTGGCAGCAAGTTCTAAGTTTATCCATTCCAGATCATGCCATTGATTACTTTGAATTCTCTTTATCAAAAGACGATGTTTGCAAAGGCAGGTATCGTCTGGGGTTTGCAATTGTTGATCCTTGGGTGGGAAGCGGGGCTCCTGTTGTGCCGCCTCAAGAGGGTACCTCCTGGACAGGTGAATTTGAACTTTCCGCATCTGAGCGTCTGGCTGGTTTAAAAATCAACGCACAAAGTTTCGATGAGCATCTTGAACTTGCCATGATTGGCACTCTCAATGTTGGTGTAAGCGAATCAACAAGTGATCTGGAATGGTGTTGTAAAAATGTTCGCCTGGCCACCAGCCAGCAGGTTTTGATTTTGTATCAATTTTTGCAGCAGTCCGGACTGGAAGAGTTACTATCAGTATTGGGCGAATACGTAATTTCTCCATCTGTTTTGGCACGGATGATCCAGTTTGTTCATGGATCGGAGGGGGCAGCCCACGAAGTTTCAGGTTTATTGAACTATGCGCCAGTTCCTTCCGAGTGGACCGATTCCGCCTGTGAGTTAATATTTGAATTTGAAGATCACAGATGGCGAATTGAAGCGCTAAGAGGGTTGGTTATTAAAAAGCCGCAAAAGGCCGTTAAAGGAGCTTTGTCCTTAATCAAAAGCGGCGCCATAACTCTTGAGGACGCCGTTGAACTGCTTTTTGAGAACAAACCTAACGTGATCGAGCCCTTGAGATTTGACTATCCTAAAAACGTCACTGCTCAAAAACTCCTTGAATTATTAAGTATATATAATCCTGATACAGGACTGCCCACCGTGCGGCCAGGTACCTGGGTTCGGACAAACGCCGGCTGGGGCAAAATTGAGGAAATTCAAGACATTGCCACTCATGCATCTGTTGAAGAGTTCATGGAAAACCAGGGAGTTTTCAAGTTGACTGTTCGCCTGCATATTGAGATGGATCCAGCCTTCCTAGGGGAACGTGCTGTTATAGACATGCAAAAGAAAACAATTACATTTTCTAGAGCAAAGCAGATATATTGCTGTGAATATTGCCAAAGCTTTATCACGGCAAACAAGGATATGTATCGTTCCCATATCTTGCTGATGCATTCGGGGAAGTTTATGACTCCGCCATGCGCAAACACAGCCTTTTCTTTTGATGTTATTGAATTTGACCATTCTCGCAAATAACCCTCCTGAGGAATTTGATGCCAGCCCTAAACCCAATCACTGCATTTCAAGGCATTCGCCAGAATTACCTGCGATATTTGAAAACCACCTTCCCTATTGCCAATGATGGACTACGCCAGCAGTTTTGGGACGCACTTGAGCAGCGTGAAGTATTGGTGAAAGGACCAATTCTGGAAGCAACTCCTGAGTTTGAAAAAGGAGCCAGCATACACCAGCTTGTGAATGATAAGGTGCTCAACCCGAGGTTTGCAGATCTTTGTAATGAACAACTCCCATATGATCGTTCTCTATATTTTCATCAGGAAAAAGCGGTCAGAAAATCGGTTTTTGAAAAACGAAACATGATCGTTACTACCGGCACAGGGTCCGGTAAGACGGAAACCTTCCTGTTGCCCATCATCAACCATTTACTTGAAGAGCAGGATGCCGGCACGCTTTCACAGCCTGGTGTTCGGGCGCTGATGCTTTATCCCATGAATGCGTTGGCGAACGATCAACTAAAGCGTCTCCGGAAGTTGCTTGGAAACTATTCAGGCATTACTTTCGGTCGGTATATTGGGGATACCGCCCAATCGAGGAAGGATGCAATCGCCAGGTTTTATACTCAATTTCCTGGCGAGCAGCCATGCAACAATGAGTTGCTAAGCCGCGACGAGATGCAGGCGCGCCCGCCGCATATCCTGTTAACCAACTATGCCATGCTGGAGTATTTGCTACTGCGGCCGGCAGATAATGTTTTTTTTGATGGGATATCAGCGCGTCACTGGAAATATATTGTTCTCGATGAAGTACATATCTATGATGGCGCAAACGGGATAGAGATCGCAATGCTTTTGCGCCGTTTCAAGGACCGCGTGGTTCAAAGTGAACCTGGGCGGTTACAAATTATTGCGACCAGCGCTACTCTGGGGAAAGGGAGAGAGGATTTTCCGTCAGTGGCAAAATTTGCCGCCAATTTATTCGGAGAACCATTTGAATGGGAAAATGAAAGCCCAGCACGGCAGGATGTCGTGGAAGGAAAGTCTGTCAAATATGAGGTGTCAAATCTGATGACCTGGATGGACTCCTCTGCAGACATCTACAGAAAAGTTGTTGATTTCGTGGAATCTGGGGTGGATCTTCCAGCCTTGGTGGATGCATGTCGGCAATTAGAGCTTCCAAATGAGATTCTCAACCATGCTTGGACGGAAGTCCAAAAGCAAAACGAACAGACCATAAATGTCTTCCTTTACTATTTGCTGCGCAGCAATCAGCGGCTCGCGAATTTACGAAAAGAATTATTAACTCGCCCGCGGTTATTAAGCGATATTGCTGAAGTAATTTTCCCTGATGATGATGCAAGACAGGCTGGGCTTGTTTCTCTGGTTAATCTGGCTGTTAGGGCTCGATCCTCTTCAAGCAGCGCATCTTTGCTTCCCGTCCGATACCATGTCTTTGCCCGGGCTCTTGAAGGAGGATTCCTTTGCCTGAACGAAAAAGAACATGCAAAGTCCGGTATGCCCCGGTTGTTTTTAAAACGGGCAGAGAAATGTCCGCACTGCGGCTGGTACGTTTTTGCAGTCCGGATCTGTACGAGGTGTGGCGAAATCTATCTTGTGCCTCGGGATAGTGATAATCTCGAACGGCCCGATTCGGTTTTTTTGCTGACCAAAGAATATGAAGGCGAAGACGATGAAGATGAGTTCGTTGGGGTCGGTGAGGAGATTTCTGAGATCCAAACATCGTCATCCCTAATGTTGGAAACCATCGAGCTTTGCGAGGGGAGCGAAGGTCAAAAAGACTGCAAAGTTTCTGTTCAGAGGATTGATCTAAGTAAACCCACACATCGTTGCGGAACTTGCGGTTCGCGCGGCGAGATCATCCGTGAAATATCTGTCGGTCAGGATGCGCCGGTCAGCGTTCTTGCAACAGCTCTGTATCAGGCATTGCCGGCTCAAGAGTCTGGTGTGGAGGAGTGGCTGCCGGGGCAGGGACGCAAGTTGCTGGTTTTTTCTGACAGCCGGCAGAACGCGGCTTTTTTTGCACCTTACCTGGCTCAGACCTACCAGAAAATCCTGTGGAGACGTCTGATCCTTCAGACTGTTCTCGGAGATGAAGATGGTCGTGAAGGAACATTGCGCTTGAGTGATTTGACACGCCGGTTACTGAAGCGGGCTGAGGAAGCTGGTTTGTTTGATGAAAAGGAAAGCCTGGATGCTCGTAAGATCATTGTCAATACACATTTAATGCGGGAGCTTGCTGGGGTTGAAAACCGTATCAGCCTGGAAGGGCTTGGACTGCTCGAATTGAAGTTAATGAAACCGAGAAACTGGACAGCCCCGGCTCCATTGCTCCAGCATCCCTGGAATCTTTCATCACAGGAAGCTTGGGATTTGGTTGCTGTACTGCTGGGAACGCTGCGTTATCAGGCATGTCTAACTTTCCCGGATAACGTGGATGTCCGCGATGAGGCATTTGAACCCCGCAATCGATCCTACACCATACGTGAAATTGGAGCGGATCCTAAAAATGGAGTTTATTCCTGGCTGCCCCAACGCGGGAAAAATAAAAGAACCGATTATCTGACCCGGCTGCTGGCAAGACTCAATAGCGATTTATCCACTGAGGAAGCCAGTCATTTTGCCACAGATACCCTTAAGGGGCTTTGGCGATTTTTTACACAACAGGACCCTATCTGGCGCCAAATGTTTCCAGGTGCGCCCAGGCCTATCTTGGGGGTGGTGCATCAATTAAGCCATGAGTTTTGGGAATTAAAGCCGCCTCAGACTGTGCACCAAAAGGTATATGTTTGCTCCCAATGCAAAGCGGTGAGTTATATGAATCTGCGTGGGGTTTGCCCGATCTATCATTGCAAAGGGAATCTTGAAGAAAAAGACGACAATTTATTCTGGGAAGAAAACCACTATCGACATCTCTATCAGGAACTGATCCCTATCCAGTTGAATGCTGAGGAACACACCGCACAATGGTCTGCAACTGCAGCCCTGGAAAAACAACAGAGTTTTGTCTCGGGCAATATCAATGTGTTAAGTTGTTCTACGACGTTTGAACTGGGTGTTGATGTGGGCGAGCTTCAAGCGGTATTAATGCGCAATGTCCCGCCACGGACATCCAATTATGTCCAACGCGCTGGTCGCGCAGGACGCCGGACTGATTCAGCGGCTTTTGCTTTAACGTTCGCTCAACGGCGTCCGCACGATCTTACTTACTACGATAATCCTGACGATATGGTGGCCGGTAAAATCCAGCCTCCCATCGTCCATACCCTAAATGAAAAAATTGTTAGACGCCATGTTCATTCGGTCTTATTTGCAAGTTTCTTTCGCTGGGCCTTTCAAAACAACCAGAATAATTTCAAGAACTGTGGCGATTTTTTTGAGGAAAACAATGGTGCCGGTGTGTCCTTGTTGCGTTCTTATATTTCCGAGCATCCGGAAGAGGTTCTCGATGCGCTCAAACGAATTGTGCCGCCTGAACTTCAAGGTGAGATGGAAATTGAATCCTGGGGCTGGACCCAGGTACTGACCAACCTTTCGAGAATAGATACAGACCTGCCGGGTGTCCTTGATCGCGCTGATGAAGAGGTGCGTGGGGACGTCGCTGATATACAAGCTGTGATCCAGGAATTCATTCAAAAAGAACGCTATGGTTTGGCTGAAAAATTAAAGATGGTTCGCAAAACCATTTTAGGACGTGACCTGCTTGGCTTCCTGGGTTCGCATAATGTTCTGCCTAAATATGGATTTCCAACAGATGTTGTTGATCTAAAGACCCAACATTTAACCCTTCCTGAGGCGCACGAGGTTGAACTTTCACGGGATTTACGGATTGCCATCACTGAATATGCGCCGGGAAACGAGGTTGTTGCAGCAGGCCGGGTGTGGGTCAGCAGGGGAATCTACAAACCACCAGCGCGGCAATGGCAAACCTTTAATTACGGTGTTTGCAGCGAATGCAGAAAGCTGGTTTTCCTGCCGGTTGTATCGCCTGAGGCTCCACGATGTACTTCATGCGACCTTCCCCTGCAAAAAATTAATAAGTTCATTATTCCTGAATTTGGTTTTATGGTTGGGCGGGATGAGCCCAAGAAGGTTCAATCCAAACGTCCGACCTGCTATTCTTCCAGTAAAACTTATTTTGCTGAATATCGGCGTCCCGGCAGTGACAGAATCGACGAAGCGAATCTGGAGATCGAGCCGGAAATTTCCAAAGGGAAAATTAAAGTTGAAAAGTATTATTCCCGATATGGCTGGCTTGTGACGTTGAACGAATCCCTCTATCGTATTTGTGAATATTGCGGATTTTCCGAAAATGTTATGAACGTTTCTCGCGCAAGAATTCACAGTAACCCCGTCACCGGGTCCGATTGCAAAGGAAAATTCCAAAGTTCTCATCTAGGTCATCGTTTCATGACGGATGTCCTGGAGCTGCGCTTCTCTGGCGAGATTTCGAATGATCATGATGTCTGGCAATCTTCTCTTTATGCCATTCTCGAAGGCGCCAGCAAGACCCTTGGTATTCGAAGGGAGGATATCGATGGATTGGTCGAGTTCGGCAATTCTTCGAGATTGATGATTTTTGATAATGTCCCTGGCGGCGCCGGGATCGCAAAAGCCATCTCAGATGCATTGCCTGCAGTTTTCTTGGCAGCACTGGATCGTGTGAGTAGGGATTGTTGCGGAGAGGAAACCAGCTGTTATCAGTGTCTTCGTAATTACAATAATCAGGCTCTTCACGCATCCTTGCAACGAGGTAAGGCAAAGTCGTTCCTGAAGAAGTTGAACGAGAGTTTGATTTAGCAAGAAAACAGCAGCCCTTCTTGAGCCATTCAATATCCATTGGGTACTTGATCCAGATATGGAATATCACTGAGATCGACCGGAATAAAATCAAAGCAACTTCTCAATGCATACAAAGCAGTTTTGATTTCGCCAAGCCTATGAAAATGATTGGCTGGGTCAATCATTACCTAAAACGGTAGAAGGAATCCATTCGACAAATTGTTTGCGTGTTGGTGGATCTGTCATCCATGATATATCTGGCTCTGGAATATTAAAACATTCAATTACTGTTGGGAAATTGGAAATAGGAATGCTCATTGGATTTCTGTTTTTGCTTGTCCAACGAATTTCCTTTACATTACCAATAACCTTTACAAGATTGATGAGTTCGACGACATCATCTTTCAGGTAACTCAATACAGCATCATATTCACCATCTTGCCACATTTTCGGTGCTTTGGCACCACCCATTTCATCGAGTATTGATCCATTTGATAAAGTAACTGACTTCCGCTTACCTTTCAATCCAGCACCCAACAGTGCTGCTTGCAAACTCAGATACCAACCTTTGGTAAATGTGACAACTAGCATTAAATCAACATGCTTTAATGCCAATTCCCCGCACTCTTTTAATAATCCTGATTCTTGACCTAAAACAGCAAAATCGAAACCACACCCGTTCCATGTTACAAGAGTATAGCCAGAATTTATAAGTTCCTGCAATTTCCAAACCATTTGTTGGCATTCTGCTTGACTCATCTGCGGAATGCCCTTCCAAAAGATGGGCTCTACGTCATCACTAAATGCAACGGCGGCACAAGTTATTCCCAAAGGAGAAGCGTCTTGCCATCTACTGTTTTCAGGAAAGTCTTTGGCTATTTCCAAATCATAAGTTGCAAATTTCATAAAAATTTCCTTGGAAAATGAAGTTGCACAACTTTTGGCATTATTTGAATATCCTTGAATGGGGTATTGCGATTGCGTTTTTTGCATCAAGGATTTTGGTTGTTCACATTGCTCTCTGCGTAACATATCGTTATTTATGCAGTCATCAGGGTTCCTACGAATTTCCCGATATAAGCCACTCTTTATAGTCAACCTGTTCTTCAATAGTCTTCAGTAAATTGTAGTAAGTTGGATCTTGTATAAGAGATTGATAATTTCCCAATATGATGAGTTTGTGTTTTGCCCGCGAAATGGCAACATTGAGTCGGCGTTCGTCTTTCAGTAAATCATTAAGGGGTCCATTACTGGATGCGAGCGACAATATGATAAGTTCGCGTTCGCTGCCTTGAAAACGATCCACGGTGTCGACACATTTACGTATTGTGCCTTGTGACAATTTGTCCTTGAATTCCTCTTCGAGTATCCGTCGAATTTTGGCTACTTGTGCTCGAAAAGGGGAGATTACGCCCATTTGACCATCTGCATTTTCCGGGTTTATCTCGAGCCCGAGATCTAAATAGTTCCTGATGATCTTTCCTACCCATTTTGCTTCAGTGGCATTAGTGCGCGGTCCGGCACTCCCATCGAAAGGAACATCAATAAATATCACCGCCTTGTCCGTGGACAGGATCTTCTCCAAAGGATGTCCCTGTATAGTGGCGAGGATTTGAAGTGAGCCATTAGCAACTTTACTGTTGGCTGGTTTTAATTCTGATTCGTACCAGAGCTCACTTGGAATATCACAGATCGTTTTGTTCATTCGATACTGGTCCGTCAATTTGACAATTCCATCCCAGTTATTCTTTTCGATACGAGAATGCAACATATCGAATAATGATTGTGAAAGCGGAGCTTCTATTATTGAATTACTTTCAGATTCATGGTTGCGCAAATTTCTCGATTCGCTTTGCACAACGGCAGGAAGTTGATGGTTATCACCGATGAGTATGAATTTATCCGCAAACCGAAGCGCTCCTAATGTGGCGGGGATAGTTAGTTGAGCTGCCTCATCGACGATGATCAGGTCGAATCGACCTAGTGCGGAATCGTAATTACCGGATATCAAAGTACTAACGGTGGCTCCGACTACCCGTCTATTTTTTAACACCTCCCTGCCTTCTTTTACCTTGTCTCCAAGACTTTCACCGGCTTCCATACGATGAGATAGCGTCCAGGAAATAAGTTCAGGGCTTGCTGTCATTTCGCTGCCGAGTCGAAGAACCTGGTCTTCATATTCTGTTTTGATTAACTTTTTCAAAACCTCGTCAATCGCTCGATTTGTTCCGGCAGTGATCAATATTCGGCGGCCTAATGCCAGGTGAGTTCGAATGATTTGTTGAATTAAAGTGGTTTTACCCGATCCAGGCGGGCCGAGGACAAGAAGAAAATTGTCAGCTTTGACCGACATCTCAACAGCTTCTTTTTGTTTTGTGTTGAGTGATTTATCACCCGTTTCCAGAAG
>Ga0105047_10016361_pt1 | contig 11625 bp, 10 predicted proteins | sample MAT04_FD_78384 | JGI IMG/M metagenome (GOLD analysis project Ga0105047, IMG submission 78384) | Freshwater microbial communities from Lake Fryxell liftoff mats and glacier meltwater in Antarctica - MAT-04 (megahit assembly) | ecosystem: Environmental > Aquatic > Freshwater > Ice > Liftoff... | reverse complement strand
TTGTGCCCTTCGGGCTCGACTGGCAGTCGCTGCTCGATCGCGACGGCGACGAACTCGAGGTGCACTACCGCCATCTGCTCGAGTCACTCGGCAAGCAGCAGGGCACGCTGGGCACGATCTTCCGCAAGGCGCAGAACCGCATCCAGGATCCGGCCAAGCTGCGGCGACTCATCGTGAACCTCATCAACGAGGAGACCTGGACGTCGGTCGATGCCGACCTCAAGGGGGACGCCTACGAGGGACTCCTGCAGAAGGGCGCCGAAGACACCAAGTCGGGTGCCGGGCAGTACTTCACGCCCCGCCCGCTCACTCGGGCGATGATGGCCTGCCTCTCCCCCGGTCCCGGCGAGACGGTTGCCGACCCGGCGTGTGGAACCGGCGGCTTCCTGCTCGCCGCCCACGAGTGGATCGTCGATCACCACATCGCCCAGATGGACGCGGATGACAAACGCTTCCTGCGTGACAGCGCCATGCACGGCTGGGAGATCGTCGACGGCACCGCCCGGCTCTGTGCCATGAACCTGCTGCTGCACGGCATCGGCACACCCTCGGGCGACAGCCTCGTGACCGTCGCCGATGCGCTGCGGGGCGATCCGGGCTTCAAGGTGGACGTGATCGCCGCCAATCCCCCGTTCGGCCGCAAGTCGTCGATGACCATGGTGAACGAGGTCGGCGAATCGGCCAGCGAAGACCTGGTCGTGGTCCGCGACGACTTCTGGGCGTCCACCTCCAACAAGCAGCTCAACTTCCTCCAGCACATCAAGAACATGCTGAAGATCAACGGTCGGGCCGCCGTCGTCCTGCCCGACAACGTGCTGTTCGAGGCCGGTGCCGGCGAGACGATCCGCCGCAAGCTGCTCGCCGAATGCGACGTACACACGATCCTGCGCCTGCCCACCGGCATCTTCTACGCGCAGGGCGTGAAGGCCAACGTGGTGTTCTTCGAGCGCAAGCCCGCCGCCGCCGAGCCGTGGACCAAGGAGACGTGGATCTACGACCTGCGGACCAACAAGCACTTCACCCTCAAGACCAAGCAACTCCGCTACGAGGACCTCGAAGAGTTCGTGGCGGGCTACGAGCGTGACGACCGCAGCAAGCGGGTCGAGACCGAGCGATTCCACCGCTTCACCTACGACGAGCTCATGGCCCGAGACAAGGCCAACCTCGACATCACCTGGCTGCGCGATGACTCACTCGACGATGCCAGCGATCTCCCCGAGCCCGGCGTGCTGGCCGCCGAGATCGTCGACGAACTCGAGGCCGCCCTCGCCCAGTTCACCGAACTGGCCCTCACACTGCCCGTCGGCGTCGAATCCGTCATGACGACAGCCATGACGACAGGCACGACGACAGGCACGACTGCCGATACGATCACCGAGTCGCCGTAGCGCCGATCTCGTAAAGTAAACTTTCCACGAATTACCTTCAACGAAAGTATGCTTACCATCATGGATCGACTCCCGCTGTCTCGGACCACGACGGAAGCATTGCGCATACTCGGAGACTCGATCCGGGTGGCTCGTCTACGTCGAGGCTGGAGCGTTCGCCAGCTCGCCGAACGCATCGGGGTGTCGCATCCAACGGTTCTCAAGGTCGAGCGCGGCGACCCGACCGTCGCCATCGGCACCGCCCTGGAAGCCGCCGGCCTGCTCGGCATAGCGCTCTTCGGCGACGCCGACGCCCGTGAGCGTTACGGCGCCCACAAGCGCACGGAACTCGCCCTGCTCCCCGCTGCCGGCCGCAACCGAAGCGTGGTCGACGATGACTTCTGACGATGTCCGCCCCGGCCCTCAACGGATCGTCGACCCCACGACGGCGTTCGTCTGGATCTGGCTGCCAGGCGCCACCGCTGCGGTGGTGTGCGGCCGCCTCGATGACGACCAAGGCGTGATCTCGTTCACCTACGCCCGCTCCTACCGCAGCCGCGCCGACGCCACCTCCCTCTACGAGCCCGAACTCCCCGTCAAAGAAGGGCCGCAGTTCTCGGCAAGTGGGGCTCGCCTACCGCTCTGCATCGACGACTCGATGCCAGACGCCTGGGGTCGACGGCTCGTCAACCATCGACTTGGCGAACCCAACAGCGAACTCTCGGAGCTCACCTACCTTCTTGAATCCGACCAGGACCGCATCGGCGCCCTGGAGTTTCACCGATCCCCAGACGGCTACCCCGACAGGGCGGCCGACCATCCATCGCTCGAGGATCTGGCCGCGGCCGCCGACCACATCGACCAAGGGCTCCCGATCGATGAGCACCTGAACGCTGCGCTCATGCACGGCACCTCCATCGGTGGTGCCCGCCCGAAGGCCCTTCTCGACGGTACCGACAGGACTCTCATCGCGAAGTTCTCATCGTCAGCGGACACGTACCCCGTGGTCCAGGGCGAATTCGTCGCCATGAGACTGGCAAGCCTCGCAGGAATCAACGTCGCCCGTGTCGATCTCACCAAGCCGAACGGGCGATATGCGTTGCTCGTGGAGCGTTTCGATCGCGACCGCACCGGACATCGCCACCACGTGGTCTCAGCCCTCACGATCCTCGGTCTCACGGCGTTTCCCGAAGGTCGCTACGCCACCTACGTCGACCTCGCCGATCTGGTCCGTGCCCAGTTCGTGACGTCGGACGCCACGCTTCACGAGCTGTTCGCGAGGATCTCGTTCAACATCCTGTGCGGCAACACCGACGATCACGGCAGGAACCATGCCGCCTTCGTACGCCCCGCCGGCCTCGAACTCACCCCGGCGTATGACATCTGCCCGCAGGCGCGGTCGGGCAACACGGCCCAGCAGGCCATGGCATTCGCTGCGGACGGTGTCCGCGAATCGCGCATCGGCCTACTCGTCAATGCTGCGGCCACCTACCGGCTCCACCGTTCCGCCGCTCGTGACGTGATCGACCGCCAGCGCACAACGATCGAGGACAACTGGGATGACGTGTGCGACGAGGCAGAACTCACGACCGTGCAGCGGGACGCATTCATGAACCGTCAGTTCCTCAACCCGCGGGCGTTCGAGTAGTTCGGCGCGGCCGCTAGGCGTTGAGGAGCGCCTCGGCCATGACCGCTTCGTAGATGACCGTGTAGGCCTCGGCGAGGGGGTCCATCGAGAACCGGTTGGCACGGATGCGGCCCCGGCGGCGCAACTCGTCGCGCAGATCGCTGTCACCCAGCACCCGGTCGAGGTCCTTGGCGAGGGCCACCGGGTCGCCCGGCGTGGGCAGCAGCGCGGCGGCTGGCTCGTCGCCGATGGGACCGGCGACGCCGTAGTACCCGCTGATGGACGAGGCCACCACCGGCGCACCGGCGGCCATAGCTTCGAGCAGGATGACACCGAAGGACTCGCCGCCGATGGACGGTGTGCAGAACACCGTGGCGGCGGCCATGCGGCGATTGCGCTCGTCGTTGCTCACCCGGCCCAGCCACTCGATGCGGTGGTCGCGCTTGTGGCGGGCCTTGAGCGCGTCGGTCTCGGGGCCCGAACCGGCTACCCACACCCGCACGTCGTGCTCGAGGAGACCGACGGCGTCGAGCAGCACGCTGAGACCTTTGCGCTCCTCGTGACGCCCGACGAATAAGATCGTTGGACGATCATCGACCGAACCGTCGGCGCCGGGCGGGTCGACCCAGGGCTCGGCGTCGGCGAACTGGTCGACCTCGACACCGTTGAACAGGGTCGTCCACGGCTCGGGGATGGCGATGGCGGCCAACGCCTTGGCGTCGGGCGACACGGCCACCTTGGCGTCGATACGCGAACCGAACCAGCGAGCCAGCCCCGACATCGACTTGTACATGGGCTGCTCGCCGGCGGCGTGGAAGGTGCCGACGATGGGCGCCGAGCGCAGCATCAACGCCGTGATGGTGGGCCCGGGCACCAGCGGTTCGTGCAGGTGCAGCACATCGAACTTCTCGTCCCACAGCGCCCGCATGGTGCGCAGCTGGGCCTGGGGGTTGGGCGAGATGGGCGCCATCGAACCGTTGGCGGCGTTGAGGACCGACGGTCCGATGACCGTGACGCCACCCTCGGGGGCGGGACCGTCCGCCGGTGCCAGGATCTGCACCGAGTGGCCGCGGTCGCGCAGCGCCCGCGACAGGCCGAGCACCTGGCCCTGGACACCGCCGGGAACACTGAGGCTGTAGGGACAGACCATCCCGATGCGCATATGACCCAGCCTGCCGATCAGCCGCGCTCGAGGGTGGGCGGCGGCGTGATCCCGAGGGCCCGATAATCACTGGGCCAATTGGGCTGCAGGAGGTGCCACTGCTCGGGGGCCTTGGAGATGAGCAGCTCGAGTTCGGTGGCGAGCACCGCCGTGAAGCGGGCGACATCGCCACGGATGCTCGTGGCACCGGGGGTCCGCTCGATCTCGATGGGCGGACGCACCACACCGTGGACACCCTTGTCGGTGAAGTACACCGCGGTGGGAAGCACTCGGCAGCCACCCCGCAACGCCATGATGGCGGGACCGGCAGGCAGGGTGGTCTCTTCGCCGAAGAACGTGACGGGCACGCCGGCGCGGGTGAGGTCGCGGTCACAGAGGAGACAGACGATCTCCTTGTTGGCGGCGGCCATGGCCACCTCGTCGGCCGCGGTGGCCGACAGGGGGATGATGTTCATGCCGAGCGCGGTGCGGAACTTCAAGAACCACTCGAACAGTTCGGGGGGCTCGAGTTTCTCGACCACCGCGGCGAGGCCCCAGCCTTGCACCTCGGTGATCCAAAAGGCCGCCCACTCCCAGCCTCCGAGGTGGGGCAGCGCCAGCACCGGGGCGACATCGTCCTCGGCCATGGCGGCCTCGATGTGCTCGAGTCCCTCGACCGTGAATCCGGCAGCCACATCCTCGACGCTCATTGCGGTGAGCCGGAACGAGTCGTAGTAGTAGCGGGCGTAGCTCTCGAAGGTGGCCTGCACCTTGGAATTCATCTCGTTGCGGGTGAGGGATCGCCCGTAGACCCGCCGCAGGTTGCGTTCGACGATGGTGCGCTTGTCGCCGCCGCGGATGGCGGCGAGGTGCCCGGCCGCGGCCAGGATGGGGTCGCCCACCTGGTGGGGGGCGCGCTGGGCCAGGAACTCGCCGGCACGGTACGCACGCACCATCGCGGGTCCACTGAGCCGGCCCACCGCGCGGCGGGCCGAGGCAACGGGCTCAATCATGGCGACCGGTCAGGGATTGCGACGGGCGCGGGAGCGCTCGTGCATCTCGGCGCGCCGGGCCCGCCAGCGTTCGGCCGCGGGCGACGGCGACGACGCCCGAGAGCGGCGACGAGCGGCGGATGGTCGCGGCATGGGCATGGGCTTGGACGCCAGTTTCCACACCTTGGCGAAGCGCTGGATGGCGGTGGCCATGTTGAGCACCACCAAGATCACGAGCGTGGCGACCAGGAACCGGTCGAACAGCAGTCCGAAGCCCAAGATGACGAAGCGTTCGGCCCGCTCGACCAGGCCACCCTTGGCCTCGAGGCCCAAGGCGTCGGCCTTGGCCCGGATGTAGGACGGGAGCACCGCGGTGGCAAAGGCGGCGAAGGCCAGCACCGGCATGTGGCGCGACATGTCGGGCTGCGAGGAGAGGTACCAGGCCACGCCGCCGAACAGCAGGGCGTCGGTGACACGGTCACTGACCGAGTCGAAGAAGGCCCCTCGCTGACTGGACGTGCCCGACGCTTTGGCCACGGCACCGTCGAGGGTGTCGGGAATACCGGTGAGAGCGAGGAGCAGGGCACCGAGCTGGAGGTAACCGGCACCGACGGCGAGGGCACAGGCGACCGACATCAGCAGGCCGGTGGCGGTGATGGCGTCGGCAGGGATGCCCGCACGCTTCACACTCATACCGATCGGCTTGACCCAGGTCTCGATCTGGCCGCGGAAGCGTCCATCGAGCATCGTGACTCCTTTAGCTGCAGTTTATGGTTCTGCTAACTGCAGCAAGCATAGAGGAACTGTGGCGCCATCGTACAGTGCCGAACCGCGCCGGTCCGCTATGACGCCCGCTCCGCCACTGCCCGCAACCGCGGCGTGTTAGTCGTCGGAGCCCACTGCAGCCGACGCCGGCTGGGCCCAGTCCTCGGGATTTTTCTCGGCGAACCACTCGAGCACGTTGCCGTTGATGCCATCGACGACGATGATCGCCCGCTGGCTGGGGGGATTGTCGGCCGAATAGGCGAGCAGGCGCCACACCGGCCGGGACAACCAGCCACGCCATACCATCTGCGCCGATGCGTGCCCGATGGGGAACCCCACCGTGGCGGTGGCGGTGACCAGCGCCTCGGTTTCGTCGACCAACAGGGTGCGTCCGGCAACCAGGCCGTACACGGCAAACGCCCCAAGGAAGATGGCGATCCACAGGAACCCGTCGTTGACGAGGGGCGAGGAATCGGCGCTGGTGATCCACAGGATCAGCGAGGCGATGGCCATGACCAAGTAGATGGCGGCCGGGATGCGCCGACGGTTGTTGTTGGGCAGCATGTAGTCGCCCGACAACTCGGTGATGTTGAGATCGGCCGGCAGCTCATCGACAAAGTCGGCGTCGTTAGCGACCATGGCTGCGCCGTCGTCAGCGGCGAGGTCAGCGGCGAGGTCGGCATCATCAGCGACGAGGGCCGCGCCGTCGTCAGCGACGAGGTCGGAATCATCGGGCCCGCCTTCGGGCACGGAATTGGGGGTCGTCGGCTCGGTCACGGCGTCGAGCCTAAACGGCCGGCGGCGACGCGACCCAGACGGCCCGCAGCTGGCGGTGCGCCTGGTCGAGCGAGACGGGCAGCACCCTGGTCTCGGCCACGACACCAATGAAGTTGGCATCGCCGATCCAGCGCGGCACGCAGTGCACGTGGAGGTGATCGGACTGGCTGCCGCCGGCCGCGGCGCCCAGGTTGACCCCGACGTTGACCCCGTCGCACTGAAACGCTGCCTTGATGGCGCGCACCGACGTGGTGACGAGCTGCCATAGCTCGGTGTGCTCGGCCTCGCTCAGGTCCTCGAGATTCGCCTCGCCGCGGTTGGGCAGCACCAGCAGGTGACCCGACGTGTAGGGGAACTTGTTGAGCAACACGAAGCAGTGCTCGCCGCGGGCGACGATGTGCTTGTCGTCATCGCTGCCGTCGGCCGCCAGGATGCGCTCGAACAACGTGCGGGCGGGCGTCCCCGCGGCGACCGCTTCGCTGTCGCTCGAGCGGGTCTCGACGGCGGAGGTGACGTAGTCGGACCGCCAGGTGGCCCACAGGTGTTGCAACGGCATGGCGACCCCGTTCAGGACCGGTACGTCGCCAGCTCGGCGGTGATCCGATCAACGAACGAGGCCACGGCGACATCGCGTTCGACGTCGTTGCCCCGAGCGTTGACCCCAATGGTGCCCGCTGCCACGTCGTCGTCGCCGACGACCAGCACGTAGGGCAGCTTTTCACCCTTGGCCTTGCGGATGCGGTTGCCGAGCGACTCGTCCGGTGCCACCACGTCGGCGCGGATCTTGGCCGCCTTGAGGGTGCGGAGCACCTCATGGGCGTAGTCGGCGTGGGCCTCGGCGACGGGCAACACCCGCACCTGCACCGGCGAAAGCCACGTGGGCAGCGCACCGGCGTAGTGCTCGAGCAATACACCGAAAAAGCGCTCGACCGAGCCGAACAGGGCGCGGTGGATCATCACCGGGCGGGTCTTGGAGCCATCGGCCGCGATGTACTCGATGCCGAAGCGCTCGGGCAGGTTGAAGTCGAGCTGCAGCGTTGACAGCTGCCAGCTGCGGCCGATGGCGTCGCGTACGTCGACGTCGATCTTGGGGCCGTAAAACGCGCCGCCGCCGTCGTCGACGATGTAGTCGAGCCCGGCGCTGTCGAGCGCGCTGCGCAGACCGTCGGTGGCAAGGTCCCACAACGAGTCCTCGCCGACCGACTTCTCGGCCGGTCGCGTCGACAACTTGGCCTGGAAGTCGGTGAACCCAAAGGCGCGCAACACGTCGAGGACGAAGTCGAGCAGCGACGCCAACTCGTCCTCGACCTGGTCGAGCGTGCAGAAAATGTGGCTGTCGTCCTGGGTGAAGCCGCGGCTACGAAGCAGGCCGTGGACCGCACCGGACAACTCGTAGCGGTAGACGGTGCCCAGCTCGAAAAGCCGCAGCGGCAGATCGCGGTAGGACCGCTGCGACGAGCGGTACACCATCACGTGGAACGGACAGTTCATCGGCTTGGGGTAGTAGGTGGCGCCGTCCATCTCCATGGGCGGGTACATGGAGTCGGCGTAGAAATCGAGGTGACCCGACGTCTCCCACAGCACCGACTTGGCGATGTGGGGGCTGAACACGAAGTCGTAGCCACCCGTCTCGTGGCGGCTGCGCGAATAGTCCTCCATGGTCTTGCGCACCAGCGCGCCCTTGGGGTGCCACACGGCGAGGCCGGGCCCGAGCTCCTCGGGCCACGACACCAGATCGAGCTCGGCAGCGAGACGGCGGTGGTCGCGCTTGATCGCCTCGGCAAGACGGTGCAGGTGGGCGGCGAGGTCTTTCTTGTTGGCCCAGGCCGTGCCGTAGATGCGCTGCAACATGGGGTTCTTCTCGGAGCCCCGGAAGTAGGCGCCGGCAACCCGCATGAGCTTGAAGTGGCCGAGCCGACCGGTGGAGGGCACGTGGGGGCCGCGGCACATGTCGATGAACTCGGGGGTGTTGCGGTAGAAGCTGATCTGCTCGCCGCCGGCCACCTCGCCGTCGGCATCGTCGCCGGACGCCGCGAGATCCATGAACTGCTGCTTGTAGGGGTGGTCGGCCATGAGCGCCTTGGCCTCGCCGACCGGCAGCTCGAAGCGGTCGAAGTGCTGGTCGGCCTTGATGATGTCGCGCATCTTGGCGTCGATGCGCTCGAGGTCGTCTTCGGAGAACGTGTCGCCGCCGGGGAGTTCGAAGTCGTAGTAGAAGCCGTCGTCAATGGCGGGCCCGCCGGCAAACGTGGCGCCGGGCCACATCTCGAGCACGGCTTGGGCGAGCACGTGCGCCGACGAGTGGCGGATGTGGACGAGCGCCGCATCGTCGCGGTCGGTGACGAACCGCACCGCGGCGTGATCGGGCAGCGGGGCGTTGAGATCGATGGCCTCGCCGTCGGCTTCGACGACGAGCGCCGCCTTGGCCAGACCGGGTCCGATCTCTGCGGCCAGGGTGGCACCGGTCGCACCCTCGGGGAGGTTGCGTTCGGAACCATCTGGCAGCGTGATCGTGATCTCGGACATGGCGGTCATGCTACCGGCGTCCGCCCGCAGCCCCGATCGAGTTCGGCCGAGAGCGGCCGGTTGATCAGAACGAAAGGTCGACCAGCGGGCGTGCCCGTAACACATCGGTTGACGACCGGGGCTCGGCAGCCTCGGTGGTGATCGACGGCGGCCGCTCGATCATGGGAGGCAACGCCTCGACCACGGCCTCGGGCGTGAGGATGTGGGTCTGCGCCGCCGGCATGGTCTCGTGAGACTTGGTGGCGTACGAATCGACGTACTCCTGGCCCGACAGATCGCGGATGGCGTACATCAGCTCGTCGGTGAGCTGACGCAACACGAGGCGGTCGTTGGCCCGGCCGCTGTAGCGCGACACGTCGATGGGATCACCGAAGCGGATGAGCACTTCCATGAAGGGCTTGGGTAGCTTGGCGTCGGGCGGCTGAACGGCCACTGCGCCAACGATGCCGACGGGCACGATGGGGCTGCCGGTTCGCAACGCGATACGGGCGACGCCGGTGTGGCCCTTGTGGAGCTTGCCGCTGCGCGATCGCGTGCCCTCGGGATAGATGCCGAACAACTCGCCACGATCGAGCACGCCGGCTGCGGCGTCGAGCGCCCGGGCCGAGGCGTCGCCGCCGGAGCGGTCGATCGGGATCATGCCCATCGCGGGGAACAGGTACTTGGTCTTCCAGTCGTCCATGTACTCGGCCTTGCCGACGTAGGTCATGGGCCGGTTAACAACGAGTGGCAGGAAGAACGAGTCGAGCACCGACGTGTGGTTGGGGGCGAGGATGACGCCACCCGATCCCGGGATGTTCTCGGCGCCCTCGGTATGCACCCGCCAGGCGAACTTGAACACGGGAGAGAGAACGGCCTTGCACAGCCCCTGGATCTGACCCGCTTCTCTGGTTGCCATTGCGCTCCTCCCCTTCCTCTTCATCGTTGCACAGTTTCACATCGCCAATTGATGATGGGTCACCGGCGCAATCTCCGGTTGTCTCTGCGGTCCATTGTGTACTGCGCTGAGGTACCGGCGCTGCGCGTTTTGGTGAACAGAGTGTGAAGGGAGATCGGCCGTCACGCTACGGTGGCGTGCGGGCAATGTGTTGTCGGCGCTGCGTTCACCGCAGGATCACCCAGGACGAGGTGAGCCCGATGGCCCAGCCGGAACCCGCTAGCCGCCGACGGCAACCGGGCGGTTAGTGAACACCCCGAGCAACGCCGCGGCCTCGCTCACGCCGACCCCCCGGGCGGCAGCGCGGTCGATCGCCGCAATGGCTTCGGGAGTGTTGAGGTCTTCGTCGAGGGCGGCGCGCACCTCGTCGAGCGCACCGCTGCCGTTGCCGGCGGCCACCCAGCTGCGCAGGCGTTCGTCGTTGGTCGGCATGCGCTGCTCGTTCCACTCCCACGGCGTGCGGTAGTGGTTGTCCATGACAGTGAGGCGGATCGAGCGGGGGTCCCACTGCTTGACCAGGTCGGACACGAACACGAGGTTGCCGAGCGACTTGGACATCTTCTCGCCGTCCATCGACACCATGGCCTGGTGCATCCAGTGCCGCACCAGCGGCTCGCCGGTGGCGGCCTCGGACTGAGCGGCCTCGCACTCGTGGTGCGGGAAGATCAGATCGCTGCCGCCGCCGTGCAGGTCGATGGTGGTGCCGAGTTCGCGTAGGCACAACGCCGAGCACTCGATGTGCCAGCCCGGTCGGCCCGGGCCCCACAGCGAATCCCATGCCGGCTCATCGGCGAGCGACGGCTGCCACAGAATGAAGTCGAGCGGGTCACGTTTGTGGGGGTCGGTGACATTTCCGCCCCGTTCCGCGGCAAATTCGACCATCTGGTCCCGGCTGTAGTTGCTGATCGATCCGAACTTGGGGAACTTGGCGACCTCGAAGTACACGGCGCCGCCAGCCTGGTAGGCGTAACCCTGGTCGAGCACCATGCCGATGAAGCCCCGGATATCGGGGATGGCGGAGGTGGCGCGGGGCTCGGCGAACGACGGGATCATCTCGAGGGTGACCATGTCGTTGTCGAAGCGGGCGATCTCGGCGGCGGCCAGATCGAGGTAGTGCACACCGATCTCGCGGGACTTGCCGAGGATCGAGTCGTCGACGTCGGTGACGTTGCGCACGCAGCGGGTCTCGTGGCCGAGGTCACGCAACCGCCGTTGCAGCACGTCGTAGCCCAGGTATGTCGCCGCGTGCCCGAGGTGCGTCGAGTCGTAGGGCGTGATGCCACACGTGTAGATGGACACCACCGGACCGACCTCGAAGGGAACGATCTCCTGAGCAGCGGTATCGAAAAGTCGCACGGCGTCCGAAGCTACTCCGTCACGAACGCCGGCAACTACCCGGCGCAGCGACCGAGGCCGTTACGACGCCGAGGAGCGCAGCGTGAGAAGGCCGACGAAGGAGGCCGAGCCTGAGCGCAGCGACCGAGGCCGTTACG
>Ga0105047_10016359_pt1 | contig 11627 bp, 7 predicted proteins | sample MAT04_FD_78384 | JGI IMG/M metagenome (GOLD analysis project Ga0105047, IMG submission 78384) | Freshwater microbial communities from Lake Fryxell liftoff mats and glacier meltwater in Antarctica - MAT-04 (megahit assembly) | ecosystem: Environmental > Aquatic > Freshwater > Ice > Liftoff... | reverse complement strand
CCGGAAAAGCCAATGAATGATCAAACCGAACAATGGGGTATTTTCGAACTTGCGCTCAATGGCAACGTGGATGGCAATCCCTTCCGCGATGTTCAATTTTCGGGGCAATTTTCCCACAAACACCGCACGATCGAAGTCGATGGCTTTTATGATGGCGCGCCCAATGGGCGCCCGATCTATCGCATTCGCTTTATGCCCGATGTGCAAGGCGAATGGCATTTCCGCACACAGAGCAATCTGGCCGAGTTGAACGGCAAAGAGGGGAGCTTTACCTGCGTTGCGCCCAGGGCTGGCAATCATGGACCGGTGCGCGTCGCCAACACCTATCACTTTGCCTATGCTGATGGCACGCCCTACAAGCAGATCGGCACCACCTGCTATGTCTGGAATCTGCAAGGGGCGGCATTGGAGGCGCAGACATTGGCAACGCTGGCGCAGTCACCTTTCAACAAGATTCGCTTCTGCGTTTTCCCCAAACATTATCGGTACAACGAGAACGAGCCGGAAAATTACCCGTATCCCTGCCTGTCGAAGGGCAGCAGCCAATGGAACGGCAGTTGGATGGTCGATCTGCAATCGGGTTGGTCGTTCGATTTTGAGCGTTTCGATCCGGCCTATTTCCAACATCTTGACCAGTGCGTCGGGCAACTACGCGAACTGGGCATCGAAGCCGACATCATCCTCTTCCACCCCTACGACCGCTGGGGCTTTGCTACGATGGACGCCGAACACGATGACCGCTATCTGCGCTACGTCGTGGCGCGGCTGGCAGCTTATCGGAATGTCTGGTGGTCGATGGCCAACGAGTACGACCTGATGGATGGCAAGTCGATGGCAGACTGGGATCGCTTCTTCCGTGTGGTGCAGGAGAGTGATCCTTATCAACATCTGCGCTCGATCCACAACTGTCGTGAGCTCTATGACCACGCCAAACCCTGGGTGACGCACCAGAGCATCCAGCGCCCCGATCTTTCCCAAGCCATTCTCTGGCGGCAGCAAGCGGCAAAGCCAGTGGTGGTTGACGAATGTTGTTACGAAGGCGATATTCCGATGGGGTGGGGCAACATTTCGGCGCGCGAGATGGTGCACCGCTTCTGGCAGGGCACGGCGCATGGGGCCTATGCGGGACACGGTGAAACCTACCTCCACCCGCAGGCAATTCTTTGGTGGTCCAAAGGGGGCGTGCTCCACGGCGAAAGCGCGCCGCGGCTGGCCTTCCTGCGCCAGATCCTCGAAGCCGGTCCGGCCGACGGGTTGGAGCCAATCGAGGAGATTATGCAGATGCATCCCTGTGCCGGCAAAGCGCACAGCTACTACCTGATCTATCTTGGCGTGTCGCAGCCTGCCCTGCTCGAGATCACGCTACCCGAAGGCGAAGAGTACCGCGCGGAAGTGATCGACACGTGGGGCATGACGGTGACGCAAGGCGAGGTTTATCACGGGCGAGTGGACATCGCCATGCCGGGCAAGGCTTATCATGCGTTGCTGCTGCGGAGATTGCCGGAAGCCCTGCCGTCGCGGTCTTGATCGGGTCAACCCAGAAACAGAATCCGGAGAAAAATGATGCGCATTCTCATGATTGGCGGGACAGGATTGATCAGCAGTTCGATTACGCGCGATCTGGTGGCACGCGGCGATGAGGTCGTTCACTATAACCGTGGAAAGTCCGACCTCTATCCCAATCCGCCGGGCGTGACGACCATTCACGGTGACCGCACCGATTACCCCGTCTTCGAGCGGCAGATGGCTGAGTTGGGCTATTTCGATTGCGTGATGGACATGGTGGGCTACCAGCCAGACGACGCGGTGAGCGCCGTACGCGCCTTTCGCGGGCGAAGCGGACAGTACATCTTTTGCAGCACCGTTGATGTCTATCGCAAACCGGCCAGCCGCTACCCCTACACAGAATCTGAGCCCTATGGCGGACTGAACGCCTACAGCCGCAACAAGGTTGCTCAGGAGAAGACGCTGCTCGACGCTCATCACCCAATTGAATTCCCGTTGACGATCATTCGCCCGGCCTACACCTATGGCGAAGGCCGTGGCCCCATTCACACGTTTGGCGGCAGCACCACCTATGTGGATCGCATCCGCAAAGGCAAGCCGATTGTGGTGCACGGTGACGGCAGCTCGTTCTGGGTGGCCTGCCATCGCGACGATGTTGCGCACACCTTTGTCGCCGCGGCGGGCAAGGCGCACACCTTTGGCAAAGTCTATCACGCTGCCGGTGAGGAGTGGTTGACCTGGAACGAGTATCACGAACAGGTAGCGGCGGCCATCGGCGCGCCTGAGCCCATGTTGGTGCATATCCCGACCCATGTACTGGCGCAGTTTGCGCCGCAGCAAGCCGCCATTACCGTTGAAAACTTCCAGTTCAACAACATCTTCGACAACGGCGCCGCGCGCACCGATCTCGATTTTCACTATACGATTCCTTGGATCGACGGGGTGCGACGGATGGTCACCTGGTTGGAGCAGCAAGGCAAGATCGAAAACAGCGACGCCAATCCCTTCGAGGATCGACTCATCGCAAAGTGGTACGAAGCAGTCGGTCAGGGGGGGGCGATTGAGTAAAACGACACGATCGCAGGGGAAACTGAGCATGGGGCGGCATGCAATCGCCAAAGATCTGCGGCAAAACGCGGTGCTGTACCTCATGGCATTGCCGGGGATTGTGGTGCTCTTTGTCGTCAGCTACCTACCGATGCCCGGCATCATCCTTGCCTTCAAGAATTATAAACCGGCGGCTGGTATCTGGGGCAGTCAATGGGTTGGACTGTACAACTTCGGCTTCTTGCTCAACTCAGGAATTGCCTGGCAGATCATTCGCAATACGCTGCTGCTCAATACCTTGTTCATCATTACAGCCCAGGTCTGTTCGCTGACGATGGCGGTCATGATCAACGAGATCTATCATCGCTACATTAGCAAGGTTTTTCAGTCGATCCTGTTTTTCCCGCACTTTGTTTCCTGGGTCTTGGTGGGTTATTTCACCTACGCTTTCCTCAACAGCGACACCGGCTTTGTGAATTCGGTGTTGGTGCAGATTGGTTGGCAGCCAGTCAACTGGTACGCCGAACCGTTGGCATGGATACCCATCCTGGTCTTTCTCAGCGTGTGGAAAGGGCTGGGGTACTTCACGATCATTTATCTGGCGGGTATGTTGGCGCTCAATCCTGAATACCTGGAAGCAGCTCGCATCGATGGCGCAAGCAAACTGCAAGAAATCTGGTATATCAATTTGCCGCTGATCCGCCCGCTGGTGATCATCAACGTACTGTTGGCAATTGGGCGGATCTTCTATGCCAACTTCGACTTTATCTGGAACGTGACGCGTGACACCAGCTTGCTGCTGGAAACAACCAATGTCATCGACACTTTTGTGTTCCGCTCCCTGGCGGCGCTGGGAAACTTCAACCTTGCCGCTGCGGCTGGTTTCTTTCAGGCCATCATGGGATTCATGCTGGTCATCCTTGCCAATTGGGCCGTGAAACAGATCGACTCAGAGCAGGCATTGTTCTAGACAAAGCAATCATGGCGAAACTGAGCTACCGAACCACCACACAAATCTGGCAGGGGACAATTATCGTGCTGATTGGCATCGTCTGCATGATCTTTGTGATTCCGCTCGTTCTGATCGTATCTGCTTCGTTGACCGAAACAAGCGCTCTGGCGAACGTCGGCTATCGCCTGATTCCGCCCGTTTTCAGCACAGAAGCCTATCAATTCCTGCTGGTCGACCCTTCCGTGGTTGGCCGGGCCTACGGCGTATCATTGTTTGTCACCGTGGTCGGTACGACTGTGGGCGTGTTCATCATGGCCATGTTAGCCTATGTGCTTTCGCGCCGCCAGTTTCGACTGCGCGGGGCGCTTACGTTCTATGTCTTCTTTACAATGCTTTTCAACGGCGGTCTGGTGCCTTATTACATCACCATCACGCGAACCCTCCATCTGAAGAACACCGTCTGGGCCTTGATCATTCCATATCTGGTCGTACCATTTTTTGTATTGCTATTACGCACATTTTTCTTGACGCTGCCCAAAGACCTGTTTGATGCGGCTAAGATCGACGGCGCCGATGAATGGCACAGTTTCTTTCGGATCGCCGTACCACTGTCGACCCCGGCTATCCTCACGGTAGCGCTCTTCTTGTTACTGCAATATTGGAATGATATGTACCAGGCGTTGCTCTTTATTGAGGGCAACGCTCTCTCGCCGCTCCAATATACATTGTACAAGATGATCGCCAACATGTCGCAGATCAGTGAACTGGCCACCCAAGTCGGCAAGCCAGTGCCGGCGCTTTCGGTGCGCATGGCAATGGCGGTGCTCGCGCTGGGACCGATCCTGGTGGCGTTCCTATTTGTCCAACGCTATTTTGTACGCGGGATCACGTTGGGTGGCATCAAGGGAGACTGAGCAGGAGGTGAGCGCAAACAAAAAGTGCAGGCTGGCTGGCTTGAGAAGCTGGATGAGGGAGGCAGAGGAGGGAATTGGGAAAAATTGAAGATAAATTCCGTGGTTCGTGACAGTACTTGGCAAAAGGCCAAAACAATCGGTTATCAAGAGTACGGGTTCTTCACAATACAGCTTTGGGGAGGCGTCTATGCGTAAGACTTCGATCATCTACATGACCTTTGGGTTGTTGGCGATCCTGAGCGTTTTGCTGACATCCTGCGTTGCGCCAGTGGCACCGAACGGCTCGGCTGGTGCGGAGCCGGCTGCCGTCGGCGAAGTTCCAGTGCTGGATTTCTATTTTGTGGCGTATCAGTATAAAGATGAGGACATGGCCCAAGTGGAGGCCGCAGCCAACGAAATCCTTGCGAAGGAGATCGGAGCAAAGGTCAAGTTCCATCCGATGACCTTCACTGATGCGCCTACCAAGGGTTCGCTGGTCTTGAATTCGGGCGAGCCATGCGACCTGATGGTCTTCAGTGGTTTCAACCCGTTCGCGCCGGCAGTCACCACGGGCGGGCTTCTGCCGCTGGATGATCTGTTGCCGAAATACGCACCGACGGTACTTGGCAACTTCTCGGAAGATATCTGGAACGTGGTGAAGCGGGATGGCAAGACGTACGGGGCCATCAACTTCCAGGGTGGCGGTATCTCGAAAGCAGCTTTTTGGACACGCCAAGACCTGCTTGATAAATACGGTTTCGACTGGCAGCAAGCCACGACACCTGAAGCCTGGGAACCGTTCTTCGATCAGATCCTGGCGAACGAAGAGGGTGTCGTACCGTTGATCTCCAGCGATCCATTTTGGGGACGGCACTGGTGGCCGAACCTGTACGGCTACGACCCGATCAACACCTCCATCGGCAGCAAAGGCTTCGGCGGCCTGTTGGGCGTCAAGCTAGACGATCCCACCCTCAAGGTGGTGGCCGCTCCCTGGACGCCAGAATACAAAAAAGCTGCCGAGATGGGCCGTAGTTGGTATAACAAGGGTTACTACTTGAAGACACCGCCGGCTGACGCTGAGATGATCTCCATGCGCGGCGAACTGAAATTCGGCGCATTCTATGTCCCGTTCGGTGGTTGGTGGTCAACCAAGGCCATGGCCGATAATGAGTGGAAGAGCGTACCGATCATCACGGCTTTCGTGCAGGACAAAGGCGTGCTAAGCACCAGCAGCTTCGCCGGTTCGATCTACGGCGTCTGCAGCACATCCCAGCACCCGGAAGAAGCAGTAAAGTTCATCGAGGAGGTCAACACCAACCCCGATTTGCTGAACCTGCTTAACTACGGCATCAAGGATAAACACTGGGTCTGGGCGGACGAGGCGAACAAAGTCGTCACCTTCCCCGAAGGCGTTGACGCCAAAACCGTCGGCTGGAACCCTAACACCTACTGGCAGTTTGGCGATCGCCGCCTCATGTATTTGACCACCCCGGATGACATCGGTGTGTTCGACAAGGTGGCCGCGGCGATGAAGGAAGGGATTGTTTCGCCGCTTATGGGCTTCGCGGACGACACGAGTCCAGTCCAAAACGAGATTGCTCAAGTTGTTTCTGCGGCCACACAATACTGTGATCCAGTGGACAAGGGTCTGGTCGATGTAGAACCCGGTCTGAAAGCCTGCCAGGATGCGCTGAAGGCAGCCGGTATCGATGCTATCCTTGCAGAATACCAGAAGCAAATCGACGCATGGGCAGCAAGCAAAAAATAGACAGCTAGTCGACTCATTCGTGTAACTGTGATAGGGTGGCACGGCGAAATCGGCTTTGTCACCCTCTCATCTTTGCGAGCAAATGAAGACCACACCACAATTCTTTGGAACGGAAGGTTAACCGTGGCTGACTTCTTACTGGGCATCGACTATGGCACTGGCGGCACCAAAGCCTGTATTATCGATACGCAAGGGCAGGTGCTTGGGTTTGGGTTCAAGGAATACCCCTTCTTCCATGACAAGCCGGGCTGGTCGGAGCATGACCCTGTACTCTACTGGACCATCGCCTGCCAGTTGATCCAGGATTGCATTGCACAGGGCCACGTTGACCCAGCAGAGATCCGCGGGGTGGCTGTCTCGTCGGCACTGCCATCATTGGTGATGGTGGATCGAAGCCATCATCCCATCCACCGTGCCTATAACCTGATGGATCGCCGCGCCACAGCGCAGGTGGCCTGGCTCAAAGAGCACGTGGGCGAAACGCGCATCCAACAACTCACCGGCAACCGTATCGAGGATCATCCCACCCTTGTGAATCTGCTATGGGAAAAGAGTAATCGTCCGGACGCGTATCGGAAGATCTGGAAAGCGCTGACCATCGACGGGTTCATCACGCTCAAGCTGACCGGTCAACCGGTGGCCAATTATGGGGCGGCCGCTTTCTATGGTGTAGCCTACGATCTGGTGGGCAGACGCTTTGACGAGCAGGTGCTGGCACAGATCGGCATCGACCCAGCGATCCTGCCCCTGCTGGTCCGCTGCGAAGAGATCATCGGGGCGGTGACCCCCGAGGCGGCGGCCGCCACCGGTCTGGTGGCGGGCACCCCCGTGGCAGCAGGCCAGGTCGACTTCAACGCCAGTTGCGTCGCCGCCGGCATCACCGCCGAGGGCGACATCATGAGCAACCTGGGCACGGTGGGCAACTTTGGTGTGGTGCACAAGAACCAAGCGTTCAATTTCTCAGACGTTGGTCTCTCCATGATCAACTTCGCCTTCACGATTGACTCGGCCAATACCTACATCACCGTGCCGTCGACTACCACCGGCGGCCAGTCGATCCGCTATCTACGCGACAATTTCTCGCAATACGAGATCGAGGTGGAGCGCGTGTTGGGCGTCAGTTCCTATGATCTACTCAATATGCAAGCGGAGAAGACGCCGCCCGGCTGCGACGGACTGATTATCCTCCCCTATCTCATGGGAGAACGTACGCCGATTTGGGACGTGCACGCGCGAGGAGTGGTCTTTGGTCTCTCCCTCAACCACACCAAGGGCCATTTGGTACGGGCGATGATGGAAGCTGTGGCCTATGCGCTCTATGACTCTTACCAACTCATCATCCAATCCGGCCTCAAGATCAACTATCCCTTGGTCATGAACGAAGGCGGCGCGGTCAGTACGCTTTGGCGGCAGATCATCACGGACGTGTTCAACGTACCCACGGTGCTGGTCAAGCGGCGCACCGGCGCACCCTTCGGCGACGCCATCCTGGCCGGCGTCGCCACCGGCATCTTCAAGGATTTTGCGGTGGCCAAGGCGTGGAGCGAGTACGTGGCCGTCATGGAGCCGAACCCCGAGCGCCACGCCCGTTACATGGACTTTTTCACGCTCTACAAGCAGGTGTACGAGCATGTCAAAGGGGACTATGTCACGCTCGCACATCTGCGCGACAAATACGCGTGATCGGGCGGAGGGAACCAATGCGTGCTGCAATCATGAATGCGCCCTTTGCGATGACAGTTGGTGAGTGGAGGACGCCGCAACCTGGCCCCGGTGAGGTGTTGGTCGCCGTCGCCGCGGCCGGCATTTGCGCCGGTGATCTGTACTTCTATCTGGGAAAGAACCCATACGCGGTCTATCCGCAGATCTGTGGGCACGAGGTGGCGGGTGAGGTGGCGGCGGTGGGTGACGGTGTCACCGGTCTGGAACTGGGCACGCCGGTGGTGGTGGAGCCGTTTCTGGGCTGTGGCAAGTGTTACCCGTGCCGGATCGGCAAGTCCAACTGTTGCGCCAATCTGCGCATCATCGGCGTGCACCAAGCCGGCGGCTACGCCGATCTGCTCACGGCGCCCTTGACCCACATCCATCGCGTGCCGCCGGGGCTGTCTCCGGTGGTCGCTTCCTTTGCCGAGCCTGTGGCCATCGGCGTGCAGGCATGCCGGCGCGGCGCCATCGGTGCGGATGACCTGGTGCTCCTATTGGGCTGCGGTCCCATCGGCCTGGCGGTGATCGAGGTGGCGCAGGCGCGCGGGGCGCGGGTCATCGCGACTGACATTGCACCGGAACGGCTAGCCGCCGCGGCGCAATTCGGCGCGACCGCGCTTCCCGCCGGCGACAATCTGCTGCACCAGGTCATGCAGCTTACCAACGGCGAAGGCGCGCCGGTCGTGGTCGAGGCCACCGGCAGCGCGCAGGCCATGGAGCAGACGGTGGAGCTGGTGGCGGCCGGCGGTCGCATCGTAATCCTGGGGCTGGTCAAGCAGGGCGTCAACGTGTCGCTGCCTGGTTTGGACTTCACCCGCAAAGAGATGACGGTCGTGGGTTCGCGCGCTTCGGTCAACTGCTTCCCCGAAGCGCTGGCGTTGTTGGCCAGCGGCGCCATCACCTATCCGCAAGTGGCCACCGAATTCAGCCTGTGGGATGCGCCGCGCGTCTTCGCCGGCCTGGCCGACCAGTCGCTCACGGTACACAAAGCCGTCTTCGTGCACGATGCCGGCCAGCAGCCATGAACGGCAGCCGATGAACGACAGATCTCAGCAGCCAAGCAACAGGACACCTGTGTACACCCACAACGTTCTCTACTACGGAAAAGCGGTGCCTCTGGCGGAACAAATCCCGCTACGCGCCGGCCCGCTTGCGCTCGTCTACGAAGATGGCGATTTGCGCTACATCAAGCTGGGCGACATCGAGATCGTACGCCGGATCTACGTCGCTGTGCGCGACCACAACTGGGGCACGCCGCCCAACCACCTGGCCAATGTGCAAATGGAGATCGGGGCGGATGATTTCGAGATTCAGTACGACGTGACGAACCTGGCGCACGGAATCGATTTCGCCTGGCGCGGCGTGATCCGCGGCGCAAGTGACGGAACGATCACATTCAGCATGGATGGCGTGGCGCGTTCCACCTTTCTGCGCAATCGCCTCGGCTTCTGTGTTTTGCATCCGGCTGAATGTGCCGGGCGACGCGCACGCATCGAACACGTGGATGGTGCGGTGGAGGATAGCGTATTCCCGCGCGCCATTGCACCGCAGCGAATCGAAAACGGCCAGACGAAGCCCGTACTGCCCTTTCACGAGCTGGCTGCCCTCGCCCACGAGATCGAGCCTGGGGTGTGGGCCGAGTTACGCTTTCGCGGCGAGGTTTTCGAGTTGGAAGACCAACGCAACTGGACCGACGCCTCCTACAAGACCTACTGCACCCCACTGCGCCTGCCCTTCCCGGTGGAAGTCGCGGCGGGAGCGCACGTCGCACAGTCGATCACGCTCACATTGCACGGCGCAGCGATTCGGCAGCCGGCCGGCCTGCGCGCGGTGGACCCTTGCTTTACCGTGGAGTCCAGCGCGCGCCGCCCGCTGCCGCTGATAGGTCTGGGCATGGCCAGCCATGGTCGGCCGCTTACCGGCCAAGAAGTGCGACGGCTGCAGGTGTTGAACCTGCACCATCTGCGCGTGGATCTGCGCGCCTGGGAACCTGAGTTGGCGCACGTCCTGGGTATGGCCGCCGGGCAAGCTGTGGCACTGGGCGTGCAGCTCGAAGTCGCCCTCTATCTCAGCGATGCATACGAGCAAGAGTTGAGTGCGCTTGCCGGCATTGTGAAGGCCCTCAACCCACCCATCTGGGCCTGGCTCCTGTTCTGTCGTCATGCCACTTCCACCCCAAGCGCCTGGATCGCGGCCGCCCGCCGTCATCTGCGCGACCCCGCACCCAGCGCCTTGTTTGGCAGCGGCACCGATGCCTTCTTTGCCGAACTGAACCGGGCGCGCCCGCCCATGCAACAGCTCGACCTGGTCACCTACTCCATCAATCCGCAGGGACACGCCTTTGACAACGCGTCGATGGTGGAATCCTTGAGCGCACAGGCGACGACGGTGCACAGCGCTCGTGAATTTGTAGACAACTGCCTGCTCGCCGTAAGTCCCGTGACGCTGCGCATGCGTTCCAATCCCTACGCCACCGGGCCGGAAGCGCCACCCGCACCAGGCGTGCTGCCGGCCCAGGTCGACCCGCGCCAGATGTCGCTTTTTGGCGCCGGCTGGACGCTGGGCAGCCTCAAGTATCTGGCCGAAAGCGGCGCGAACAGCGCCACCTATTACGAGACGACCGGTTGGCGCGGCGTGATGGAGACAGTCGAGGGATCACCCCTGCCCCAACGCTTTCACTCGCTGCCAGGCGCCGTCTTCCCGCTCTATCATGTGTTTGCCGATCTGGGCGAATTCGCCGGCGGTGAGAGCGCCCCGGGTCGTGCCAGCCATCCGTTGGCCTTCGATGGCCTGGTGCTGCACAAGAACGGTCGCACGCGGGTGATGCTGGCCAACTTCGGGCCGGCGCCGCAAACCGTGACGATACTGGGGCTCAGGGGAGCAGTGCATGTGCGCATGCTTGACGAGCAAAACGCACTGGCTGCCATGCAAACGCCAGAGGAGTACCGCCTACAGCCGGCTGAAGTGCGGCAAGTCGAAGATGGCAAGCTGTCTATCACCTTGCTGCCCTTCGGGATAGCGCGGCTGGATACATGAACGGCGCCAGCACTGCACAGCACGAGCTCTATACATCATCGCCCGGCAAGGTGATCTTGTTTGGCGAGCATGGCGTCAACCGCCAACAGCCGGCGCTCTCGATCGCGGTAGACCTGCGCGCGCGGTGCCGGGTAGGCCTGCGCACGGATGGCATGTACGCCTTGCGCTCAGGTCAACGCCAGGCAAGGAGCGACCGCGCGCAACTGCGCAGCTTCAAGGCGGAGATCGACGCCTTGCGCGCAGCGCAAGCGCTGGACGCGATTCGTGAGCGGGCGCGTGACTTTTTTGCCACCCCGCGCTATGTGCTGGCCCATGTCCTCGAACAAGTCGATCTGCCAGGACTTGACGTCGAGTGGCGGTCGGCGCTACCGATCGGTTCTGGACTGGGCTCAGGCGCCGCGACCTCCACCAGCATGATTCTGGGAGCGCTGACGCTGGCCGGCAAGAGTTCATCGCCCGCTGAACTGGCGTTTCTCGCCTGGCAGGGCGATGCCATCGCCCACGGCGGCGTCTCGTCCAGCCTGGACAGCAGCACCTGCGCTTATGGTGGACTCATTCGCTTCACCGTAGCTGACGGGCCGCGGCCGCTGGCCCTGCCCGGAATGCTGCCACTGGTCATTGGCGACACCCAAGTGGAGAAGTCCACGGCAGAAGCCAACACACGCGTGCGGCGCTGGCTAGAAGAACGTCCGGCGCGCATGTACTTCTTCCGTGATATGGG
>Ga0105047_10016357_pt1 | contig 11627 bp, 8 predicted proteins | sample MAT04_FD_78384 | JGI IMG/M metagenome (GOLD analysis project Ga0105047, IMG submission 78384) | Freshwater microbial communities from Lake Fryxell liftoff mats and glacier meltwater in Antarctica - MAT-04 (megahit assembly) | ecosystem: Environmental > Aquatic > Freshwater > Ice > Liftoff... | reverse complement strand
GTACAGCCCACCGTTTAAGACTGCCATCACGTACAGCTTGTCGCTGCTACCTTGCGTACAGTGCAGCACGACCCAATCGTCATCGGCGACCTGTAACAGCCCGAAAAGATTCATTACTTCAAGTTTCGTCATTTTGATTCCTTCGAAAGACACCTCACAGAGGCGATTAAAAAAGGAATGCGCGCGCGAAATCTGCGGTGAAACGGTAGCGACCGGGCGCCCAAGAAAAACCCACAGACAGGAGTTCCAAAATGGAAATCACTGAACTGCGGGTTGTGGTTATCCGGTGCGCGAAATGCTCATCAGCGGAGAGGCTAGTAGCCTGGGTCTTCGGAGGCCGCGGTTGCGAGCTCGGCGTTGGCGGCATCAGTGGACGTTGCGGTCGAGGCTGAAGATTTAACTTCAGCGCGAAACGCAATGAAGTCGCCAGATTTCCCGGTCATGTTCCATCCAGAGACGGAAACTTCGACACCGGATTTAGTGTTTTTGAGAACACCGCCATGTTGAGGCGATTTAGGATTGTCAGACGTCTTCGGCATCAGAATGCCGTTGAAAAACGTCGTTGCACCGCCTTGTAGCAGTTTCAGGTCGACACGAATGCCAGGCTTGCCGTCACGAGTTGAATCGTTAATTGCAGTACCTGTGCAGATCGAAGTTTCATCATCAGAGACAATGATGAAGTTCGAAGCAACTTCTTCGCCACCAAATTTTTTGAATGTTGGCGAAGCGTCAACAGAAGCGTTGAGAGCGAAGCGAAAGTTTGTAACGTTTGCCATGATGATCTCCTTTAGAGAATAGTTGGGTGGCCCCAATTTTGCGACTCAACATGAGCCGTTAAACAAGGAATGTGCCGGCGAAAAATACAGAACGCTACCCCGGCGGTTTTGCGGGAATGTCGAAGACCAGCGTTCTTTCATCGCCTTTGCGCGTCACGAAGATCTTCCATTCACCTTTTTCGTTGCGATCGGTGTAGATCGCGAACCAGCCGTTGGGAAGCGCCGGATTGTTGGCGAGCTTTTTTTCGTAGAGCTCGCGCGCGGATCGGATGCGGTCCGGGCGGTCTTGGTAGTACACATGCGGGATCACGACCGTCGTGGTGCTGCCCTTGGGGTAGAGCGTTGCGGCGGGTGATTCAGTCATGGCCTCGTGTTTGTGTATTCGGAAGGAGAAAAGACGGGTCGCGGCCCCATCCGGCGCAACCGGTCGTCCAGCCTCATCGTTCGCCACGTCGCGCATAGGCAGCTTTGCATCGCGCATCGCCCCCCATGTTCCTAGTCCGATCACGGGCATACCAGACCCGAGTTGGGCGTGTGGCACGACGGCGCGCCGGACCTTCAGTGCGGTTGCAAGCTCTGAGTCCATTGATGCGGCGGAATACGCCTCACTGAAATGGATCAGCGAAAGTGTTGAGCCAGCGCGTAGATTCCAGTTGTCGTCTACAGCACGGCGAAACTGTGAGTTCACATCGCCAAGTGTTCCCACCAACAATCCGAAGCCAGCCAAACCGGGCGCCTGAAGCCATCTGCCGCTGAGTGCGCTTACGAGGAGACTTGCCGAGCTGAAGTACCGCACAAAGCGTGCGTTGTAGTCAGGTGGCGCCGAGAAGAACGCGGAAGCGCCGAGCGTTGCAACGCCTGGTTGGTTTGACGAGATTGCCGACGCGGTATCGATGTCTTCCTGAAAGTAGCGAGCGAACTGGGTGTCGTAGTCGAACCACGCTCTCGCTCTTACTCGTTTGCCAGACCCGAGAAGCCCGCTGTCGATTTCACCGTTGTAGTCTTTCAACATGAGGCCGCTGATGTAGGGCGAGAACGTGGACACGTTGGCGTGAATGCCCCCGTAATCTCGCTCCGTAGCCGGCGAAACCATCGCGCAACCGCCAACGGACACGACGAGCGCGAAACTGGTGACGGCATTAAGTATTGATGTTGTCTGTTTATTCATTTGATCGTATGTGTCGGTAGGTTTATCTACTTGCCCGTGAGGGGAACGCACTCGCGATACAACGGGTCTGCTGGGTCCGTTGGGAGAGGCGGCGGCGTGCCGGGCGGCGTGAACAGCACGCGCATCTTTGCGTATCCCTCGCCGCCACCACCAACAATCACGGCTGTGTTGGTCCGGACGCGGCCGCCCGGTGCCACGGATGTGAAGTACGATGTGACGTCGATGCCGGAGGGGCTAGGCGACGTAATTTGGCAAGCGGTACCAATGCAGGCCGATGCGGCGTTGAGCTGCCACGACTTTCCGAGGTCACACACATTACCGCCGAAAGGGCGCGTGTTGTACCACTGGGGGGAGGTGTAGACCGGTTCATCGTTGACGGTCATCTGTATGTGATCATCCCAGTTCGCCTGCACTATCGCAGCAGAAATGATGAAGTCAGGGCGATTGACGCGGAAGGTTTGTTGCTGCGGGAAAATCTTCGTGCAGTTATCGTAAAACACGTTGTTCTGCGCGAGCCCGAGCGTGACATCGACGCAGCCCGTGCCGCAGGAGGTGTAGCTCCCGGTGCCGCCCAGATCCTCGATGATGTCTGTTACTGATTGAGGTCCCGGTTTTGTGTACCAGGGGATGAGCTTCGGATCGTCAAAGCACGTTTTCTGCGGCTCAAGCGCGTCACGTGAAGAGCCCATAGTGCTCCCGTACTTTGCCATGAATTGTGTCGCCGCCTTGGTGCGGTCCATGGGCGAGTCTGGCCCAGGTTGCGGCGTGTCCGTATTGTTGGGCCCAAGGTTCGGCAACGTCGTATTCGTCATGTTTGCAATGAGCGCATAGCGCTTGTTGACGTCGGCGTTGCTGGACGGAAGCATGCCGCTTGCTATCAGCAGTTGCGTCCATTCCGAAAGATCGACCGCCCCCCAGTCGATCAGCAGCATGTCTGACGGGAGTATCCCGTCACAGCGCGGCGCTTTCGGTGTGCCCCATCCTCCGAATAATGCTTGACCGTAGAACGGCGCTTTCGACATTGAAACTACATCGGTGCCTGAGCCTACTCCCTGCCGTCCGTTGCGGAAGTTCTCCTGCATGATTCGTGCAAGCGGCGTAGCGAAGCAGCAGTAGACTGACCGCTTCTCCAGCGCGATCGTACCCGTAGTTTTTTGACCAATGAAATGGCAGTTCCCACCTTTGCGAGCCATGCCGAGACCGGGCGTAAGCTGGCTCGCATTGCACGAGTAGATCAACTGACCTACGAGCTGCGCAACGCCATACCAAAAAAACACGTTGGACACCTGCTGCATAAAGTCTCTTGCTAACTGGGCTCCAGCGGCTGGGGTCAGCGTGAGCCCCATTTGCGTAAACACGTCGCCGAGCATGTCGGTGAGCTTCTTCTCAATAACCGCACTCAACTGCGTAAACGGATTAAGCGGCGCGTCCGGCGTGACAAGTGCGGACGTCTTGTTGACAATGGCAGGCGAGGTCGGGCTAAAGCCAAGGTTCGACATCATTGTTGCAAACGAGTCAGTGATGGGCTTTAAGGTTGCGCTGACCGCGTTAGTCACGTTTCCGTAGGCTTGGGTGACGCCGGACAGATTGCCGAGATTCCCTAGCGCCTGCTGTGCGAACTGCGTTTCCTTAAGCCGCCAAGCCAAAGTGATCATCGTGATGTACTTGCCTGCGTCTAGCCCTGCAGCCTGATCGTCCGCTAGCTTGCAACAGTTGTTGCCGATGCCCACCTGTGAGGTAAGCGGAGTGAGGCAGAGATTTTCTCGACCGGCAAATAGCATCGGCGTGCATGCCATGGTGTCGCTGGTCGGGGGCTCGCCCGTTTCCGCGCAGGATGTGTGGCGACGAATCGCGTTGATGATCTCGGTCCCGGCGGTTGCAGCCGCAAAGTCCTGTGAGGCCTCACCAACCGGGCGATGGCATTCCGTTCCGATACAGCGAAGTGCGGAATTGCAACTCTGCTCTACCTGGGTACTACCTGTGGCGACAGGGGGCCCTGGCATTGTCGTTGTGACGCCGCAGTCGAACAACACTTCGCGCTGATAACAGATTCCCGAGACGGCCCCGCTGGCCCCGGCCACACAATTACCCGGCCCCAGATAGCGGCAGCTCGCGTCGCTTAGCAGTGGCGAAGTTGTAGCGGGAGGCGAGTCTCGCGTACGCAGGGCGCAGTTGTCGACATAGTCTTTGAGCACCGGCTCTGCAAGAAAGTGATTCACCCAGCCAGCAACGTTAGACCCTGGTATTTCGCATGTGAGGTTTGGCCCCGATGCTGCAAAGCAAAGCGGCTCCGCCACATACGTTTCTGCTGGCCCCCCCGCAACGTCCGTGGGCTCTCCGCCCACGAGGGTCGCGGTCGTTGGGCTGCCCCATGGCTTTAGCAGCCCTGTAACGCCAGACAAGGGCCCGGTGGTGCCGAACGTCACTCCGTTTACCGTTGTTTGCAATCCGCGGTTATCAGTGCACGTCATCTTGCCTGGAGGCGGCAGCTGGCACACCTTATCGGCCAACATTCCCATGTAGTCCTGACAGCCGAAGATGTCATTGGCAGAGACGAGCTTGACGTCTGAAGTAAAGGTGATGTCGTTGGCGACTACCAAGTCCACCATGCCGGTGATGGTCCACCCGTCTGCCGGAGAGCCGTAGGTGTTTACTACTACGTTTGATGCGCTGCCAGATCCCGTTCTAACCGCAAGCGTACTCGGGAAGTGCTGAGATGGATTCACGGAAAGGCGGTTGTACTGCACCTGCATGAAATCAAATGTCCCTGGCGTGCCTGGTGAGGGATCGGTGGGTTCGCTAACGACCTGCGACTGGCCGATCGTTCGGATCGAGAACGACACTCTGCCGGTGTAGGGGGTCGGTGCGTTTGTTGTCCCAAGACCGACTGCGGATAGGCGACCGGGCATGCACAGTGTTTCGCTTTTCGGCCCGTACACAGTGGTGATCGGCAGGTCTACTGGGAGCGGAACCACGGCATCAGCCGGGTTAGCGCTGCACGCTGATGCCTGGTAGAAGTACGTCCAAGCTCCCCAGCTCACGTCGCCTGGCTGAGCTTGACGGTATTCATAGCTCACCGGAGACCACGCGCTGCCGTCGAACGTGCCTTTGTAGTGGGGCGTAGCAATCGGGCAAGTCGAATACGTGAGCCCCCGTATCTGCTGTTGCGTCGCCGCGCTAACAGGCGGCACATCGAAGGTGAGTGCCGTGCCCGCAGGACAGGACCCGGCCTTGGTTGAGCGCACCGACTTGAATTGCGCAAGGTCGAACGTTCCGAGGGGCGAGAAACCCAAGGCGCGCGTCCCCTGGCAAGAGCGCTGTTTATTCGGGTCAGGTTGCGCCGAGCAGGTTTGTATGTCAATGCGGCGCGTCGTCTGCGCATCACCGTTCGGCAAAATGTTCGAGCGAACCTCTGCGCAGCCGCTAAACATCTCTGAGACGGAAAATTGGAATGGCCGGTACGTCCCTGTCTGCGGGACTATCGGCGGACTGCCGGCCAGCGTATTGCGTGAACCGCCAAGCAGCGCATCAGCGTTGACATCGGGATCAACGCCAGAGACCAGAGTCCGGTTCACCGCAGCGGAATCGGAGAGCGTCTTGTGGGCCATCGTCGGGACTGGCGCATCGTTGGGTGTCTGGCGCGAGTAAACGTCAGCCACACCGATGTACGGCGATCCAGCGCACATATTAATCAACAGCCCATCGGTTGCGTACACGGCGCAATTTGTTGGGTCATGCTGGCACACGCCGTATGGCTGTGTGTGCGGCAGGAAAAAGTCTTGATTCACACGGTAGTAGTCCACCGTCAGATTGACGCCACCCATCGGGACGTTTGCGAACGAACCGCGAACGGTGTACTGGTCCTTTGCCTTGCCTACCGTGCTGAGCACGAAGCCACCGCCGCTCGCTGCGATACGCGTTGGCACCAGTCCACCATCAACTACCGCCTCTGCGGTGGAGTGAGTGAATTCCAGAGACAGTCCGGGCTGAGTTTGCGTAGGCTCCTGAATTGTTTTTAGACGAACTGGGATCGGGTAGCCAAACGCCGGATAGACGACGGCAACCGGGCCTTGATAGCTTGTTGCTGCGCCGAGCACTTTTTTGTAGGTCGCTGGCAGCGTTTGCGTTGCCGGTCTGTCGACGACTAAATTTGTTTGGTACGCCCTCACGGTCAACAGCGGTTGTTGCAGATACTTTGGCAAAAAGTAGGTCTTGCGGCAACCTGAATCGTTCGCTTTACGACGGGCGGCAAGCGACACGGCCATCAAGTTATTCAGATTGTTGATGCCAATCATTCCATTGAGATCGTCCTCGTTGCCCGCACCGGGAAGGAAGTCTCGCGTATTCATGGTGCCGCCGGTCGGGCGAGTGGCCGTCGGATCATTGCCCGTGACCGTGCGGTTGCTGTTCAAGTTAGACCGCCGATTGGGGTCTTTCTGATTGGCGACTCCCCATTGCAGCAGGTCGTAGCCTAGCGATTGGCCGTCCCTGAACCGGTCTGCACAGGCCTGCCCCGTGCAAGCGCCGGACTGGCCGGGGGCAGGGGCGGGCCAAACGCCCAACGTTGACGCGGGTGGTGGCGGCGGCGTCACCGGGACGATTTGCGCAGAAGCCCGCGCGGTATAGAGGCTTTCAAGCAGTACAAACGCCACCTGAATGAGCGCTGTTGCCAACGCTGTTGCGCGCGTTGGCAACGAGAACGACCGAGGCATCGCGGAGTAGGTTTCAGCCAACGCCACATGCGGCGTCACCAGCGCCAGCGGTGGTGACGGTGGTGGCGGTGATCGGTGGCTGCTCTTGTTTGATCGCATCATTGACAAACCATCAAAAAAAAGCCCCGAAGGGCAAATGCAAACGATGAGCGGCGGAGGAGCATCGTTTGGGGAGGTGCCTAGAGGATGAGGCGGGAGCTACGTTCCATCAGCCGCCGCCTCGCCGGTTGTGGGCTTCTTGTCCAGAAATACGATCTGTTGCACGCGCAGCGACTCAAGCGTTTCCGGCTTGTCGGCGTCTTTCTTTTTGAACTCGAACCAGCGCAGATCTCCCGTGACGCTCACGTAGCTGCCCTTCGAAAGAAACGGCTTAATAGCCTTCGCCCGTGCGCCGGTCAGTTCGCAGCTTGTCCAGTCGGTGTGCTTGAAAACAACGCCGTCTTTATCGGGACGACTTTCGTAATTAACCGCGACCCCGAATTGCAGGCGTGTAACCGCCTCTGTTTCGGTGTAAGTCGGTTCGCCGGTATAGCCAATCACTGTGCACGTCTTTGTTTGCTGAGCCATGGAGTCCTTGTTGGTCATGAGAAAAAGTAGTTCGCGCTTTATATCGAGAACGTTTGTTGATAAATACCAGCGCGAACGCGCGAATCTGCAAATGAGAATTCCTGTTAATTCTTGATAACAGGCGATAATTCAGGAAATTGTGAATCCGCGAAGCCCGTGAAGAAGACCGTAAAGACTCGGCCCAAAGCCAGGGAACTGAAAACCGCATTGAGCAAGATGGTGGACTCGGTGTCGCAGGACGCGTCCGCGCGCTTTTTTTCGCCGGGCGACCTGATCGCACAATTCGCGAGACGGCACACAACCTGGGAGGTGCCACGCCCGACGCTCTATCGATTGATCCAGCAGCTTCGCAAAGAAAACGCGCCAGACAGCAACTCCAGAGAGTATTTGGAGGCGCGTGTCGCCGAGCTGACAGAACAAGTCATCCAGCTGCGAGTTCAGAACGAACTGCTGATCCGACAAGCGCAATCACACACGACGAGGGGAGACTCGATAAAGCGTCCTTCCCCCGTCAGCATTCTCGCTGCTACTGTGACCAAAATTAATGCAAAGAAAAGGGCGCGACAGACATGAACCGTAAACGCGAAAACCCAATCAACAGAACATTCAACTACTTCGGTGTACTCAACCAGCTCGTGCCGCGAACACTGGAGAATTCCCCTCCCCCCAGCGAGCAAGAGCTTCCCCCGCGCAAGTACATTCGCGCCGACAATACTGTTTCCAAAGGGACGCTGGTGGCGCTGGGCTGTACCGAGGACACGCTTGGCCACACCCGTATTGAGCTGGTCGGCGAGGCGCTAGAGCGGCGAGCAGCCGGGATCTCCGACGAGGAAACGCGGCTGATCATCCTCGATTCAGAACGAGAATTGTTTGAGCTTGAAATGCCCTTAATCGGAGATCAATATGAGGTCGACGTTCTAGTCGGCAGCCTCATGTCGATGATGTACTGCTCGCTTATCGTCGAAAGCAAGCAGTACGATTTAGCCTTTTGGAGAGGCTACCCTGGCCCCTTCCGCCGCCCGGCCCCCGGCACCCTATAGCCACTGCGGCAACATCGCCAATTATCAACAAAGGAGAAACGTACAGTAACGGCTCTATTTCCAGATTGCCGCATAAATGTCAACCCTCGAACGATTCGCCGAGCTTACTGGCCGCACGACGCTGGCGAGCTTCTGCCCGGTACTCGCTGAGGACGACGGCCTGTTTCGGATGGATGACGGCTACATCGGACGGGTCTATTTAGCGCCAGCGGTCGCCGGTGCGAACGAGAAGACGCAGGCCGCACTAGCAACCATGCTGGAACTGGACTTTCCGGCGGCCACGATGTTGCAATGGCAAAACTGGAACCTGCCTGGAGAGAGTGAAACGATACGCCGTTGGATCGTTGACCGATACACGGCTATCGGGGGCAGCGCAGAGGCCGCGGCGCTCGATCAAAAGATTGCCGACGCGTTTTATGGGTATCAATCCCATCCCCCGCTGCGCAACAAAAAAATCGTTGCAGAACGCTTCTTGGTGTTGACGATAAAGATTCCTGCAGACGGTGAAATTGACAAGCAACCGGAGGAGCTGCGGCGACTCGATTCTCTGATGAGCCAATTCATTGAGGGCATGCAGAGTGCGGGCATCTATTTCGCGGGCGCCAATGCCCAGCAGTACATGAACCTGATCCACCACATGTTGAACCCAAGCTCATCGGTGGGGCCCGAGTACACGGACAAGCTCTACATCAACCGTCAGATTGACAAGCCAGGAGACCGGATCATATTCGAGCGCAAGAGCGGCTTGCATGTCCGCTCCAGCTCTGGCGGAGTGACGAATCGACTACACATCGGCATCATCAGCGTTGCCAAGTGGCCAAGGCGTATGTCCCTCGCGCTGATGAATCACCTCATTGGCGATCCCGTGGGCATCCAAAATCAGATCACTGTCCCAAACATCGTCAGCACAACGATCAAGTTCTATGATCGCGCGGACGGCCTTGCGATGGTCAAGCGCCGTGCGACGGCGACCGCATTCAGCACGGCCGGTGCACTCTTGCGCTGGATGCCCGCGCTCGCGGCTAAAGCGGAGGGATTTCAGGTCATCCTCAAGAGCATAGAGGGGGACAGGAAGCGCACCGTAGGCGCAGCCACCAGCGTGATTTTGCTGCACCGATCAAGACGCGCCCTCGAAAAGGCTAAAGGCGGAGTGCTCGCGCATCTGGGCTCGATGAATATCGTCGCAGGCGCTGAATCCTTTATCGCATTCCCGGCGTTTTGGACGCACGTTCCGTTGTGGGCATCCTACTCGGGCTCCGAGAATCTTGACCGGTTCCAAACGATGTCGACGGAACATGCAACGCAAACGCTTCCAATTTTCGGCGACTGGCTTGGCACGACGTCGCCACACTCGCCAGGGCACACCAACGGCTCACTGTACGTCACGCGAAGGAGCGAGCCCGCGACATACAACGTATTCTCGCCAGCCCACAGCAACGCCAACTGGGTGATGGTGGCGCAACCGGGCGGAGGCAAGTCGTTCGCCGCACAAAACATGATCGAGAACCAGCGAGCGCTTGGCACGCGGCTTTGGGTGATTGACGTTGGGCGGTCGTATTTGAAACTCGCGGCGGCGCTCGGAGGAGAGTTTCGCGTATTCAGCGAGGACAGCAAGTTGTGCCTCAACCCGTTTACGCACGTCCGGCTGATCCAGGAAGATCTGCCAGTGCTGACTACCATCATCGCGACGATGTGCGACCCCTCCGGGCAAATGTTCTCCGGTGAAAGAGGCGCGCTATACAAATCCACTATCGCAGAGTCGATCCGCAGCCAGTGGACCAACGTGTCAAACAATCTGACGCCGGACCATCTTTACAAGTTTCTCAAGGCGCAGGACGACGAGATTGCGCAGACGTTGGCTGCAACGCTGTTTAACTTCACGAGACTGGGCGCATACGGCAAGTGGTTCAACGGCACCAACAACCTGAAAATGGACAACGAGTTCACCGTACTCGAACTCGAAGAATTAAAGCGGCAGCCGCATCTTCAATCGGTTGTGCTTCAGTTGCTGATGCTGCAAATTTCGCAGGAACTCTACACCAACGAAGACAAGCGAAAGATGGTTGTGATCGACGAATCGCTTGATCTCGTTAAAGACCCGATGATGAGCGAGTTTTTCAACGAGGCCTTCCAGAAATACCGCAAATACGGCGGATCAATTGGACTGATCGCTCAAGACCTGATTCGCCTCTACGAAAGCCCTGTCGGCAACTCAGTACGCGCCAATGCCTATACGTTCTTCATGCTGGAGCAGAAGGCGGCCACCATCAGTCGTATGCAGAAGGAAAACTACTTTGACCTTGACCAATACTCATGGAATGAAATGCGCTCGCTACACACGGTTCGTGGCTCGTATTCGGAGTTGATGGTGGTCACAGATTCGGGCAACGGCGTATTTCGGCTGGTGCTTCCACGTGAGCACCAGATTTTGTACAGCTCCGACGAGACGGAGCGCAAGAGCATTTTCGACGCGCTAAAGAACGGCGAAGACATCAAAGAAATTGTTCACGCGCGATTGCGCGCAGAGGAGCAAAGTCGTGCAACCACCGCCTCCGATTCGGCCGCACGCAGACTCGACGAGCAGTGGAGCGGTGCAACGGCATACGAGGGGAATGGCAAAACCGGATGGCAGGGTACGAAGCCTTTGCTTAACGCAAGGCGTAGCGCTAGCTTACGCATGCTTAGTGGCGGCACCGAACCAGCGCGAGACGATTGGGCGAATGAGGACGCACAGCCGCTGCTGGTGCCACCTGCTCTATCGCCCAAGCCGGAAGGTAAGTTGCGTTCATGGATTGTTGGGGCACTCGGCGTTGCGTTGGTCTCGCTGGGGGTCGCCGCCATCATTAGCAACAACGCGACACCGAGAGCACATCTCATCCCAATCGACGTTGATCGCATTGGCCCAACGCCAACCGCTAACCCGTCCAGCGAAGAAAAAAAACCGCAATGAAATTGCCCTTCGACGAAAACCACTCAGTCGCTACTGGCGCACCCGTTATCGCGGTTGGTCAATCGACCGGCTCCCCATCGCAAGCGAGATGGTGGGGCAACGAACCGCTCGCTCTCAGCGTCGTTGCGGCGGTAGGCGCCGGCCTGCTCTGTCTCAGCATCGCCACCATCACACGCAACAACCCGTTGCCGAGCGGGTATCTAGCCTCAATCACCAGCGACCGCGCAAGTCCCACTCCCACTCTCACCTCTTCCAGCGAACGGAAAAAGTCCTGATGAGTTCACCCTTGAATCAAAACGGCGCCGTCGCTGGCGCGCCCGTTGTCAGCGTCGCCCTGTCGTCGACCGGCACCTCGCCGCCGCAATCACCATCGAAGGGGTGGCGCGGTGGGTCGCTCGCGCTGGGCGTCGTTTT
>Ga0105047_10016353_pt1 | contig 11628 bp, 8 predicted proteins | sample MAT04_FD_78384 | JGI IMG/M metagenome (GOLD analysis project Ga0105047, IMG submission 78384) | Freshwater microbial communities from Lake Fryxell liftoff mats and glacier meltwater in Antarctica - MAT-04 (megahit assembly) | ecosystem: Environmental > Aquatic > Freshwater > Ice > Liftoff... | reverse complement strand
TGGGACTACCCCCGGCCCCCTCGGGTAGAGCCGACCTCGGCGCTGGTCCGGGTGGAGCACGGCGGGCGGGTGATCGCCGAGACGCGTCGCGCCGTCCGAGTCCTCGAGACCAGCCAGCCGCCGGGCTTCTACCTCCCGCCCGACGATGTCGACCTCGAGCTCCTGCGTCGGTCCTCGCACCAGTCGTACTGCGAGTGGAAGGGGGCCGCCGCCTACGTCGACCTGGTCGTGCCCGATAGGCCGGTGGTGGCCGATGCCGGATGGACCTACCGCGCACCCACGCCGAGCTTCACCAGCATCGCCGACCACCTGGCGTTCTACCCACAGCGCGTCGACGCCTGCTTCGTCGATGGCGAGCAGGTCGAGGCCAACGAAGGCGACTTCTACGGCGGGTGGGTCACCTCGGCGGTGGTCGGCCCCTTCAAGGGCGGCGCCGGCACCTGGGGTTGGTAGGTCCGGGCTGGTAGGCCCGGGCTGGCCGCTACCGCGCCAAGAAGTCGATCACGCCCTCCATGGCCGAGCGGTCTTGGATGACGAAGACGTGGCCGCCTTCATAGACCCGCAGCGTGGAGCCGGTGATGCGCGAGGCGATGGCCTCGCTGTTGGCCAGGGGCGCGAGTCCGTCGTAACGACCAGCAGCCACCAGCGTCGGGCAGGAGATGCGGTCGAGGCGATCCCAAACGTCGTGGTGGCGGCGGGCGGCGAGCTGCATCCCCTCGCCGCGGATCACGTCGAAGGTCTTGCCCTCAGACCGCTTGGCCAACACCTCGAGGAGCACCTGGTCCCGAGGGTGATCCGCCAGCCACTCGGGGCGAAACCGGGTGTCGATCACCGTGGCCGGCGGCGGACCCTCGTGGAGCGGGAACGACGCCCCGCCATCGCCGCCCGGCGACGTGCACAACAGCGCGAGCCGTTCGATCCGTTCGGGCACGGTGACCGCAAGCTCCTGGGCGACCATGCCGCCAAAGCTCATGCCCGCCACCCGGAACCGGTCCCAACCAGCAAGGTCGGTCAGCGCCAACGCATCGGCCGCGCAGTCAGCCATCGTGAATGCGCCCGTGGGGATCTCGGACTCGCCCGATGCCCGATAATCGAGCGTGAGCACGTCGAAGTGACGCTCGAAGGGCCGTCGCAACAACACGTTCGACGCCACGGTCGAACCGGACCCATGCAGGAACAGCAGGGGCGGCCCATCACCGGCGCGATCCCAGGCGATGTCGTTCCCGTTGATCAGGGCGCGTGGCACCGCGTCAGCCTGTCAGCCCAGCGACGTCAGGAGAAGTGGACCTGACCCGAACCCTTGTGGATGGTGCCGATCTCGACGGCGCGGTGGCCACCCGATCGCAGGGTGTCGAGCGCCCGGAAGGCTTCGTTGGCCGGCACCACGACCACCATGCCGATGCCCAGGTTGAACACCTTGCGCATCTCGTCGACCTCGATCTCGCCCAAGCGGCGGATCTCACCAAAGATCCGGGGTTCCTCCCACGAGCGCGGGTCCACGGTGGCGTCGACGCCCTTGGGCAGCACTCGGGTGAGGTTGCCGGCCAGGCCACCGCCCGTGACGTGCACCACGGCGCGCACCTCGACGGCCTTGTGCAGCGCCAATACGGCGGGTGCATAGATGACCGAAGGCGTGAGCAGTTCTTCGGCGAGCGTGTGGTGAGCCCCCTCGTAGGCAGGGCCAGCGAGGGGCTTTTGGGCCACCTCGAGCAGCACCCGTCGAGCCAGCGAGTACCCGTTGGAGCGGATGCCGGGCGACGGCAGGCCGATCAACACGTCGCCGGGACGCACGTGCTCGCCGGTGATGAGCTGGTCTCGCTCCGCAACGCCGACGGCGAAGCCCACGAGGTCGAACTCGCCCGGTTCCATGGCGCCGGGGTGCTCGGCCATCTCGCCCCCGATCAACGCGCAACCGGCCTGGCGACAGCCCTCGGCCACGCCCTCCACCAGTTGCTCGATGTGGTCGGGGTCGAGCTTGCCCACCGCGATGTAATCGAGGAAGAACAGAGGCTCGGCGCCTTGGCACACCAGGTCGTCGACGCACATGGCCACCAGGTCGACGCCGATGGTGTCGAAGCGACCGCTGGCCTGGGCGATGAGCGCCTTGGTGCCCACGCCATCGGTGGACGACACCAAGACCGGGTGGCGGTAGCGGTGGTTGGCGAAGGCGAACAAGCCGCCGAACCCACCGATATCGCCGATGACCTCGGGCCGGAACGTGGACCGAACCTTGTCCTTGATGCGCTGCACGGCTTCTTCGCCCGCCGCGATGTCGACGCCGGCGCCTTGGTAGGTCTCACCCATGGACAAGATCCTCGTTCAGATCGGGTAGGTAGGTCAGATCGGGTAGCGCTACTGCCCGCGCCGGGCTTCGTCGGCGGGGAGCAGGCTGGAGCCGAACAGGCCCTGGTTGCCCACCCCGACAGGGCTCGGGTCGCAGCCCACGCCACCCGCAGCATCGGCCGGTTCGAGCACGCCCTTGGTGAGCGAGACGGGCACGGCGACGGGGTAGTTGCCGGTGAAGCAGGCATCGCAGAACCCCGAACCGCTGGTGCCGGTGGAGGCAATGAGGCGGTCGAGGGTGATGAACGCGAGGGAGTCGACGTTGAGGTACTGGCGGATCTCGTCGATCTCGAGGTTGGCGGCCAGCAGTTCGTTGCGTTCGCCGGTATCGATGCCGTAGAAGCACGACCACTTGATGGGCGGCGAGGTGAGGCGCAGGTGCACCTCCTTGACGCCAGACTCGCGCAGCATCTTCACGAGTTGCTTCTGGGTGGTGCCCCGCACGACGGAGTCGTCGACCACCACCACCCGCTTGCCTTGGAGGTTCTCCTTCAGCGGGTTGAGCTTCATGCGCACCCCGAGCGCCCGCATCTCCTGGCTCGGCGCAATGAAGGTGCGCCCGATGTAGCGGTTCTTCACCAGGCCCTGGCCGTAGGGGATGCCGCTGGCACGGGCGTAGCCCTCGGCTGCCGGCAGGCCGGACTCGGGCACGCCCATCACCATGTCGGCCTCGACGGGGGCCTGTTCGGCCAGCAGTTCGCCTTGGCGGACCCGGGCGAAGTGCACGCTCTTGCCGTAGAGGCGGGTGTCGGGGCGAGCGAAATAGACGAACTCGAAGAGGCACAGCTTGGGGTTGAGCCGCTCGGCGGGGAACGGGCGAACCGAACGGACGCCGTCCTTGTCGATGATGACCATCTCGCCCGGGTCGATCTCTCGCACGAAGTCCGCGCCCACCACATCGAGCGCTGGTGACTCCGACGCCAGCACCCAGCCACCCTGCTCCAACTTGCCCAGGCAGAGGGGGCGGAACCCGTTCGGGTCACGCACGCCGATCACCTGATCCTCATCCATGAAGACGAGCGAGAACGCACCCTCCAAGGTGGGCAGGACCACTTCGAGGGCGCCCTCGAGCGAGCCCGACGGGTCTCGTTCGAGCTCCTGCTCGATGAGCTCGGCCACGAGATCGCTGTCGCTGGCGATCATGCCCGGCAACATGCCGGCCGCCTCGGCCAGCTCGCCCGTGTTGACCAGGTTGCCGTTGTGGCCCAAGGCGAACTGGTGGCCGACGATGCCGCGATACACCGGCTGCGCGTTGCGCCAGGTGCTGGAGCCGGTGGTGCTGTAACGGGTGTGGCCGATGGCGAGGTGCCCCACGAGCGGGGCGAGGGTGCGCTCGTTGAACACGTGCGCAACGAGCCCCATGTCCTTCACGACGGTCACATCGATGCCGTCGCTGACCGCCATCCCTGCCGACTCCTGCCCACGGTGCTGCAGGGCGTAGAGACCGAGGTAGGTCATGTGGGCGACGGGCTGGTTCGGGGCGAAGACGCCGAAGACGCCGCACGCCTCCTTGGGGGAGTCGTCGTCGGGGTCACGCACGAAGCCCATCATCGCACGCCTGTCACCCGCCGCCCCACTTGCTTGCCCACGCCTCGCCCACGCCCGTCGAGCCGCAGGTCAGCGAACGATCCGAACTTCGTACCGGGGACGACGCCACAAGGTTCGGAGCGGTACGAAGTTCGGAAAGGTGAGGTTGGCGCTGGCAGGCTGGTGGCGTGATGACCAGCACCGAGGCTCGACCTCTCCAGATCGGGCCGCACGAGGTGTGGCCGCCGGTGGTGCTGGCGCCGATGGCGGGCGTCACCAACGCCGTGTTCCGCGACCTGTGCCGGGCGTACGGCGCCGGGTTGTACGTGAGCGAGATGATCGCGGCGCGTGGGCTGGTCGAGCGCCAAGCCAAGACCTACGCGCTGGCTCGCTTCGGTCCCGGCGAGCAACCCCGGTCCATCCAGCTCTACGGCACCAACCCGGCGGTCATGCGCGATGCGGCCCGTCAGCTGGTCGACGAGCAGGGCGCGGAGCACATCGACCTCAACTTCGGCTGCCCGGTCCGCAAGGTCACCCGCCACGGCGGCGGTTCCGCGCTCCCCTGGCGCCGCACCCTGTTCGCACAGGTGGTAGCGGGAGCCGTCGAGGGTGCGGGAGAGGTGCCGGTCACGGTCAAGCTCCGCATGGGCCTCGACCACGACCACCTGACCTACCTCGACGCCGGTCCCATCGCGCAGGCCCAAGGTGCGGCCGCCGTCGCCCTGCACGCCCGCACCGCCGAGCAGGCCTACTCCGGTCACGCCGACTGGTCCGCCATCGCCCGGCTGAAGGAGGCGGTCACCGACGTGCCGGTCCTCGGCAACGGCGACATCTGGGTGGCAGCCGATGCGTTGCGCATGCTCGACGAAACCGGCTGCGACGGCGTGGTGGTGGGCCGTGGGTGCCTGGGTCGACCGTGGCTGTTCGGCGACCTGGTGGCCGCGTTCGAGGGCCGAGCATCGGACTCCGCGCCGCCGATGGCCGTGGTGTCCGCGGCGCTGCGAGACCACGCTCGACGCCTGGCCGAGTGGCACGGCAGCCACGTCGGGGTGAAGGACATCCGCAAGCACGTGGGCTGGTACCTCCAGGGCTACCCCGTCGGGCCCGCCATCCGGAGGCGCTTGGTGCAGGCCGACACGCTGGAGCAGTTCGAGGCGATCCTCGACGAGATCGATCCCGCCATCACGCTTCCGGTCGAGTCGATCGGACTGCCGCGCGGCCACCAGCACGGCCCCCGTCCGGTCACCGTGCCCGAAGGGTTCTGGGACGACCGCGACAGCGCCGAGCCGTTGGCCGCCGGGGCCGACGCCTACACGTCGGGCGGCTGAACGTCGGGCGGCAGGTCGACGCCCACCTCGACGAGCATCCGCCGGGTGAGACCCAAGGGCAGGCCGACCACGTTGTCGAAGTTGCCTTCGATCCTGGTCACGAACCGGTCACCGACCTCCTGGATCGCGTACGAGCCGGCCTTGTCCATGGGCTCGCCCGTGGCGACGTAGCGCGCGATGTCGTCGTCGGTCCACGGTCCCATGTGCACGTGGGTGACCTCCACCTCGACCGACAGCGATGCAGACGTGCCACCCGACGCTGCCACCGCGACGCCGGTCAGCACCTGGTGGCGAGACCCCGACAGCAACCGCAGCATGCGGGCGGCGTCGGCCTCGTCGACGGGCTTGCCCAGCACCTCCCCGTCGACGGCGACGAGGGTGTCGGCGGCCAGCACCACGATCGGCCGTTCGGTGGCGGCCGCCAGCGCCGCCTCGGCCTTGTCCACGGCCAGCCGACGCACCACATCGTCGGCCGACTCACCGGGCCTCGGCGTTTCGTCGACGTCGGTGGGGCGGACCTCGAACGTCGAGCCGTGGGGCGCCAAGAGCGCGCCGAGCAACTCACTTCGTCGAGGTGATCCGGAGGCGAGGACGAGCAGCGTCACACCCCCAGCCTGTCAGCCCGTGTAGTTCGGGGAGCCACCGATGGGTGTGGCGCCCGGGGGGTTGGGCGACAGCGGCCCGCCGCCCTCCCAGACGAACAGCGAGAAGATACCCATGACGCCCGAACGGGCCCGGTCGTTCTCGTACACGGCGTCGAAACGGATCCGCTCGCCCGCCTCCACCTGCTCCGCCAGCGCACAGGTGCTGATGGAATCGATGACCAGGTCATCGTCGTAGTACTCGGGCGGGTACGCGTCGTCGCTCGGACCGTCGACCACGGTCGTCTCGGTGACCTTGCCCGAGCGCGGCGCGCTGGCTCGGGACATGGCATGGCCGACCGCCTCGTCGCCGTAGGTGATCTCGGAGCGGCAGAGCCTGCGGCCACGATCGTTCACGAGGTCCGCGTGGGTGGCACCGTTGTGGATGTGCGCGCCGCCACCCACGAGCCGGCCAGCCGCCGCGATCTCGATGAAGTGGCTCTGGCGGTCTGGGGTTCCCGAACCGTTGACCGTCCAGGTGTAGCCGCCGCAGCCGGTCGCGGAGCCGAAGTAGCGGCTCACCGGCCGCACGTTCTCGACGTCGCGGCGGTAGGTGACGTCGTAGGTGACGAAGACCTCCTGGTCCTGCATCGATCGGCTCATGAGCTCGTACACCCCCGACCACACATCGGCATCGGACACCACGATGCCGTAGGGGTCGGCCAGGTCCAGGACGGTCCGCTCGGCGCCGGCAGCCCCGACGATCTCACCAGACAGCCCGAAGGTGCCGTCCGGGCATGCGGGGTTCTTCCCCGAGGTGTTGGCGATCACGAAGTGGTGGAGGTGCGCCATCGTCTGGTCCACGGGCATCCCGTCGGCATCGACGAGGTCGATGTCGATCTGCGTGATGGCATAGTCCCCGTCGGGCCGGGGCACGTCGAAGAACAGCTCGCTCGGACCGAGGGCCTTGGCGGATGCACCCTTCTCCATGTCCATGTCCATGGCCGGAAGCTCGATCGGACCGATGCGACCCTCGTAGAGCTCCGGTGCGCCACGCCGGGGCCAACCGTCGGTGCCCTCGACCGCGAGCGGATCGCCCGAACGCTCGTCGGGCACGAACACCTCGTAGGGCTCGCCTCCACCGGCCGTTTCGCACGAGGCGACCAGCCCGTAGGTCCCCGCCGTGGCCGGCGCGGCGAGCGTGACAGCAACCGCTGAGTCGTAGCTGAGCTCGACCGGTGCGGACTCCGCCAGCACCACGTTGTCCTCATCGACGAAGGCCGCCGTAGCGCCGCCCTCGCACTCGCCGAGGAGGTGGACGGTGACCTCGCCACCCGCAGGCGATGACGTGGGGCTCACCCGATCGACGTACACGTCGGCGAAGCTTCCGCCGAGGAAAACGGCCCGTCGCACGTAGGCGAACCCGGCGCCGAGCGGGTCGCCGCACGATGCCGACACGAACACGGCCTCGTCGGTTTCATCGGGGACGATGGTGGCGGACCACGAGCCATCGGCCTCGGGCACGATCGTGGCCGAGGTCGAGGCCGCGTCGGCGGTGGAGCGCGCCTCGACCAACCGACCGAGGTCGCCCACGTTGCGCGCCGCGATCGCCTTGCCCAGTCGTCGGGCGGTCACGGGCACGGGCTCGGAGTAGCCCGCCGACTCCCACTCGAGCGCAACGGTGCGCCCTCCTGTGCAACCCTCACCAGACACGAAGACCTCATCGCCGGTCTTGCTGAGCTGGGCCACGACCGAGCCCGACGGGTTGGTGCCCGACACCGTGACGAGCACCGGGGCTGCGAAGCGGAAGACTCCCTCGTCCCTGTCCTCGCCGAAGGTGGCGCAGGACGCGACCAGCGTGTAGTCGCCTTCGGGCAGGGGGCCGGCGTCGACGGATCCGAACCCGAAGCCGCTGTTGAGCTCGATGTCGACCGTGGCCTGACCGCCGGTCAACTCGGACTCCGAGCCGCCGACGAACCCTTCGATCGTGCGTAGCGTCAGGTCGGTGCCCTGCAGCAACGTGAGCCCCGCCTGCTGCGAGCCTTCACAACCGGTGACGACGCCTCGCAGGACCTGGCCGCCCGCCGCCGTGGTGCGCTCGAGTGCGACCAGCGGTCCGGCGGCCGGCGGAGCCCCCGGGGTGATGTCGATGGCGGCGTCGGCGTAGGTGAACAGCACCTCGGTGGACTCGGTGCCGTCGTCGAAGGAGTAGCTGACCTTGGTGCACCGTCCGGCGATCACCGCCGGCTGGTCGGGGTCGATCCAGCCTGGGAGCGCGAAGCGGTGCCGGACCCCGTCCACCGATTGCCCCACCGCAGCCATCCGGGCATCGGCACCGGCGCCGGTGATGACCACCAGCTCGGCCCACTGGTACCAGAAGCCGGTCTCGGTCTCTTCATCAAGGCTGGGGCAGCCGTTGGCGCTGGCCGAGAACGTGGATCCGACGGCTGCCGATGAGGACCACGGCGTCAAGGTGCCCGCCGCCTCGGCCGCCGGCGGGCCGAGGACCAGCGCCACGGCGACGACCGCGAGTGAGGTGAGGACGGAGGCTGCTTTGCGCACGTTCGGCTCCTACTTGGGGCGGCGCGACGGGTACCGCTCACCCATCCGCGTCCCCCCACCGTGGCACAGATGGCCAGCGCCGCGGGCGACGATCGTGGGTCAGATCGGAGTCAGCTCCGTGTCAGCCCTGGACGGTGCCGGCGCCAAGGGCCAACGGCAGGCGATCGCGCCAGGTGCTGATGACCGTGTGGACCGGCAGGTCCACCAGGCCCTCGATGCGAAAGCTCTCACCGCCGGCGGTGCCCAGCTCGACGGCGGCGACTCCGGCTGCCTGCGCCGCGACCAGCACCCCCGCAACCCGATCGGGCGCCACCGACAGCACCACCCGCCCGGGTGCCTCGGCCAGAAGGTGGGCCGCGCTGGGCACGCCGCGGACGTCGAGGCCGAGGCCCGACCCGCACGTGAGCTCAGCCAGGGCAACACCCAGGCCACCCGACGATGCGTCGTGCACACCCGACGGCACGTCGTCGACCACCAGGGATCGGACCAGACCGGCCACGGCGGTGAGCCCCGGTCCGTCGAACGGCGCCAACGTGCCCCCCTTGTGGCCCGCGCCCCAAGCGACTGCAGATCCGGCCAACGACGGAGGCGGGCCGGTGAGGTCGTCACCGACGAGTACCAACCGATGGCCGTCGACCATCGTGACGCCGGGCGGTCGCCGGGTCAGGTCGTCGACCACGCCGAGCAGGCCCACCACGGGCGTGGGATCGATGTCGGTGCCCGCCGTCTCGTTGTAGAGGCTGACGTTGCCGCCCACCACGGGGAGCCCGAAGGCCAAGCAGGCCTCGGTCATGCCATCGACGGCCTCGGACAGCTGCCACATGACCTCGGGGTGTTCGGGGTTGCCGAAGTTGAGGCAGTTGACCACCGCGATGGGGCGGGCCCCCACGCAGGCAAGGTTCAGCACTGACTCGGCGATGGTGAGCGCCGTCCCAGTGCGCGGGTCCACTGCGCACCACCGGTGGTTGCCATCGGTGGTGAGGGCCAGGCCGCGACCGGTGTCGACCCCGGTCGTGGGGTGCTTGAGCCGCAGCACCACCGCATCACCACCGGGACCCTCGACGGTGTTGAGGAACAACTGATGGTCGTATTGCGACGAGACCCATGACGTGTCGTAGAGGAGGTCGAGCAGGGCGGCAGCGACGTCGTCGGGTGCCGGAGGGGCCGCCGCGGCCCGCTCGGCGCGACCTGCGGGCTCGGCGCGGGGGCGGTCGTACAGGGGCGAAGCATCGTGGAGCGACGACGCCGGCACGGTGGCCAGCACCTCGCCGTCGAACCCGTCGACGATGCGCAGCAGGCCCACGCCATCGACAGGGTCGGTGACCTTGCCCACCACCGTGGCCTGCACCTCCCACCGCTCGCAGAGGCGGCGGACCTCGGGCAGACCGGCGGGTGTCACGATGGCGAGCATCCGCTCCTGGGACTCCGAGGTCATCACCTCGAAGGGCTCCATGCCGTCTTCGCGCCGGGGGACGGCCGAAACGTCGAAGTCCATGCCCATCTTGCCGTTGGCGGCGGTTTCGCTGGCCGCGCACGTGAGGCCGGCACCGCCGAGGTCTTGGATGCCGACGACGAGGCCGGCGTCGAGCAGCGCCAGGCAGGCTTCGATGAGCCGCTTCTCCTCGAAGGGGTCGCCCACCTGCACCGCGGGGCGCTTGTCCTCGCTGCCCTCGTCGAAGCCAGCCGAGGCCAGCACGCTGACGCCGCCGATTCCGTCACGGCCCGTGGACGAGCCGAGCAACACCGCCAGGTTGCCGACGCCCGTGGCCTTGGCCAGCACCAGCCGATCGACGGGCAAGATGCCAAGGCACAACACGTTGACCAGCGGGTTGCCTTGGTAGCACTCGTCGAAGATGACCTCGCCGCCAACCGTGGGGACGCCCACCGAGTTGCCGTAGCCAGAGATGCCCGACACGACCCCCTCGGCCACCCACCGGCTCCGGGCGTCGCTCAACGGACCGAACCGCAGCGGATCCATGAGGGCGATGGGTCGCGCCCCCATGGTGAAGATGTCTCGCAGGATGCCGCCCGCGCCCGTGGCCGCCCCTTGGTAGGGCTCGATGTAGCTGGGGTGGTTGTGGCTCTCGATGCGGATGGCCGCAGCGATGCCGTCGCCCACGTCCATGACCCCTGCGTTCTCACCGGGGCCCACGAGCACGCCCTCGCCCGTGGTGGGCAGGCGCTTGAGGTGGATCCGCGAGCTCTTGTACGAGCAGTGCTCCGACCACATCACCGAGTACATCGACAGCTCGAGGCGGTTGGGCTGGCGGCCGAGGATGTCGACGATGTCGGCCAGTTCCGCATCGGTGAGCCCCAGGGCGATGTGGAGGGGCTTCTCGTCAGGGGTGGGGGCGTCGGCAACGGTCACGCGGCCGAGGCTACTGGTCGTCGTTCAGGGCTCAGGAACCTCGACGACGACCGACGTGGCCTTCACCGAGGCGGTAGCAACCATGCCCGGAACGAGGCCCAGATCTTCGACGGCTTCGGCGGTGAGCAGCGACACGATCCGGTGGCCGCCGGCCTGGATCTCGACTTGGGCGACCAATCCGTCGACCCGCACGTTGGTGACCAGCCCGGTGAATCGGTTGCGGGCCGATCGGGTGGGCGCAGAACCGCCACGTGGTACATCGGCGTGCTCCACCAGGTAGGAGGCCAAGCTCTCGCCGTCGACGAAGCGCTGCCCACCATCGCTGCGCCCACCGAGCACTTCGCCCGTGTCGACCAGGCGCCGGACCGTATCGACGCTCACGCCGAGCAGGTCGGCCGCCTGGCCAATGCGGAGGTGCGTCACGGACGTGCAGGCTACGTGAACAGCTGGGTTCCGCCGTCCGCAGTGATTTACCTCGCAGCTGCACGGTATTGTGGCTTGATGCCTTGGTTTCGCAAGTCCATTCTCGTGGCCGCGACTGCCGCTCTCGTGCCCCTGGCCGGGTGCGGCGGCAACGGCGCGGATTCGCCGGAACGGAGGCTCACGGTGTCTGCCGCGGCATCGCTCACCGAGTCGTTCACCGAGATCGGCGAGGCGTTCGAGGCGGAGAACCCCGACACCACCATCACCTTCACGTTCGACTCGTCGGGCACGCTCAGCCAGCAGATCCTCGATGGCGCGCCGGTCGACGTGTTCGCGTCGGCCGACCAGGGCAACCTCGACAAGGTTTCCGAGGCGGATCTGATCGATGGCTCGGGTGAGGTGTTCGCCCGCAACCAGTTGGTGATCATCACCCAGCCCGCCAACCCCGAAGGCATCGAGACCCTCGAGGATCTGGTCGATGTGGGTGTCGTGTCGC
>Ga0105047_10016352_pt1 | contig 11628 bp, 7 predicted proteins | sample MAT04_FD_78384 | JGI IMG/M metagenome (GOLD analysis project Ga0105047, IMG submission 78384) | Freshwater microbial communities from Lake Fryxell liftoff mats and glacier meltwater in Antarctica - MAT-04 (megahit assembly) | ecosystem: Environmental > Aquatic > Freshwater > Ice > Liftoff... | reverse complement strand
CTCAAGCTCGCGACCATCCTCGGCAAATCCATGCTCCTCTCCCTCGGCTTCGCCGATCGCGACGCCTTCGTCACAGCCCAGATTAAATCCCTTCAACTTTCCACTTGATTGACCGCATACCTGCAATCCGTGGTCAAAAAGGTTCGGATCGTTAATTTTTAGCGCCTGCTCGCGCCGCTTCGTGGCCATCCCGCCTTTCCACCCGCGCCGGGATTATCCCGGTAAATCTGCTTGGCCCATGGGCGCCGCCCATCCATAAATCCCACCCTCGCCCGGCCAATTCACCCCTATTAGCCGGCTCCTGATCGACCTTCGCTTAAGCGCACGGGGAAATAATTCGAGACCCTCCCATGTCCCAGGCATAATTTTCTGCCGTCGGACCCCGCCGCCACTTTCCGTTTCAACCCCAACTCCACCATGCGCTATTATTACACTGATGCGGCCAACCAGCCCGCCGGTCCCTGCGACCTCGACCAGTTGAAGGCCCTTGCGGCCCAGGGAAAGATCAACGACCACACCTCGGTGATTCCCGAAGGTGGGCAAACCTGGAGCACTTACGGCGTGCTGAAAGGCGGCTCCACGCCGCCCCCGCCGGCCAAGGCGACCATCTCAGCGACTGGGATCGCCACGATCATGGGCGACACGGTGGGCAGCCTACTCGGCCGCGTCTCCGGCTGGCTGTCCGCCAGCTTGCTCCAGAATAGCCTCAATTTCGCCGGTAAATTCGGGCATTTTGCAGTGCTGGCCGGCGCCGTTCTGGGCCTGATCCTCTCGGTTATCCTCGCCGTGCGCTATCACTCAGCAGCGGTGTTTTTCACGGGCGGACTTGGATTTGTCGTCGCGGTCGCGGTCGCGCAGTTTTCGGCGCAACGCTTCATGTCCGCGGGCACCAAGCTCATCGCCAGCTCGCCCAACCGCCTGTCGTCAAAGTCATTCCTGGAGTGCGTGGGTCTTTTTGCCGTGCTCGGCGCCATCGGCGCACTCCTCGGCGGCATCGTCAGCTCGATCCAGGTCAATTCCCTCCTGCCCTTGGTGCCGGCGATCCTGCTTTTTGCTTACCTGCTCTATTTCGCCATGACGGCACTGCATCCCGAGGAACTGAACGTGAACATTGCCGGCGAAACCACCGCCGGACAGGAAGCAATCTCGCTGCTCTCTTTCTTCTGCAAGGTCGGGCTGAAGCTGGCTCCGCTATATTTCTTCCTGCTGGCCGTCGCCGGGGCGATTTTCATCCTCTTGGCGCTGTTCGACAACGGCCAAGGTGGTCCCGCCGCCGGGCAGACGTTCCTGGCCATGCTGCCCCTGCCACCGATGTTGAGTGTTTTGGCCCAAAACTCGCCGGGCCAGATGCTCGTGCTCGTCGCCTGCCTGGTCCCGGTCCTGATCTACTTTTTCTTCCTGCTCTACTACCTCATCCTCGACCTCCTGCGCGCCATCCTGGCCATCCCGGGGAAGCTGGACGACTTGAAGAAATCCTGACGGCCCCGTCATGGCCACGCTTCCGCCTCCGCCGCCTCCGCCACCGGTTCCCCCGCCCCCGCCGCCGCGGAGGCTGGAAGCTTCCGCGCAGTCGTTTGCTGCGCCCCCACCGCCACCGCCTCCACTAGCCCAGCCGGCTCCGCCACCGCCTCCGCCACCTCGGCTAGCGCCGCCACCCGTATTCCCACCCACCCCGACCGCGAAGGAAGTGCGGCCCCCGCCGCCTCCACTCCGGCTCGAAGCCACGGCACCGAAAACTCCCGCGCCGCCCTCGATCCCACCTCCCCCTCCGGCTTCACTGCCTGCACCTCCGCGCACACCCCTCAGCAAGAGCGCACAAACCGGCCTCGCCGTCGCGGCCGTCGTCGCGGCGCTGGCGGTGGGCGCAATCGTGTTCTTCCAGCAACGCAACCGCGCGCCGTCCGCCGGCCTCGTGCGCGCCACGGTGGAAAAACTCATCAACAGCCCGACGCTGAACCTGACCGCCGTCACCCCCACCGTCACACCCGCCACGGAAAGCGGCCAGGCCACCGTCGCGTATCAAGCCGAGGCCGAAGTACGCGAGCCGCTCTACGAGGCGGCAGACGCGGCGGCCGTGCTGCGAGATGATCTGAAGCTGGATCCCGAAGCCTGGCAGCAAACGCGCCAGATTCTCTCCGGAAAAACCGCCCCCCGCATCCTCGAACTGGCGGGCCTGAAGGGCGTGGATAACACCCTCCTGCAGACGACTTTCCTGCACGAAACCACGGCCAAGGGTGCGAAGATTACCTTCACGGGCCGTCTGCATGCGGCGAAAGGCCCCGCGGGTTGGGAACTCACCAGCGAGGACCTGACGCAGTCCGCCGGCGAGGTGCGCGGGCAGCGGCGGAGTGTCTTCCCCGGATTGGTCAGTGTCATGGACGATCCCGCGGAAATGAAAAAAATCCGCGACCTCGCCGCGTCCCAGGCCGGCATCCCGGCCAAGGTGGAAGCCGGCCGGCAGGCATTCCTGGCGGAACGGCGCGCCGAACAGGAAAAAATCATCGCGGCGTTGCTCGAGAGCTTGAAACCCAAGACCGTCTACGGGGGCACCGCCGCCGCCGATGGGGGAACTCCGTTCCCGATCTTTCTAGAGTTCACCTCCCTGAACACCCGCTCCAAAAACCTGGCCGCGTGGCTCCGCAACGACGTAAGCTGGGAGCACCGGCGGGCGCTCCAAGGGTCGTATACCTATGATGCCGACCGCGAAGTACTCGTCCTGACGTTGGAGACCACGGCGCGGCAAGCGGTGCCGCAGGGCGGACCGATGCTGGCCGATGAGGGCAACTGGCGTGTGACGTTTCAGCTGAGCGCCGGGACCCTCTCCGCCTCCGACCCCCGGCATAGTTTTTCGCTCGACCGCCTGTCGCCCGAAGCCGCGACCGCCGCCCAGGAAAAAATTGTCGCCGCCATCGCTGCGCGCGAGCAGCCCCTCCTCGCCATCATCAAGGCCGACACGGCCTACCCGGGCGTCGCGCAGCTCGAGGGCCAGGCCCCCGCGGAAAAAATCCGCCTGCGTTTCCGCCAGGTCGCACCCCACGGCACCACGGTTAACGCCGTCCTCGAATCGCTGGAGCGGCCGGGCGTTTTCCGGGAATTCCGCGGCACCTTGGATCCTTTAACGAAAAAGCTCACGCTCACCTCCGCTGGCCAGGGCCGAACCGCCGCGGGGCAGAAAGGCGGGCTTAAGTTTCCGCCGCTGGTTTCTTCCGACGGGCAAAAGATTATCTTCGCGATCACCGACAGCGCCCTAGCCGGCGGGTTGGAGGGGGCGGATTGGAAACTGCTCCTTCCCTTTGCCGGGGCGACCACGGTGTCAGGTGATGCGGGCAGCGACTACCCCACGAAAACCGGCGCCTATGTGTGGAGCCGCGGCGCCTGGCAGCCCCTGCCGCGCAACGACAGCCAGGTCAGCAAGAACGCGCTGGCTGCGATCGGCGGCTTTCTCAATGCCCTTAGCAGGAAGTCCAGCCCGCAGCAGACGGGGGAGAGAGTGGCCGACCTCGTTTTCAGTGGCGAGGATCCCGTGCCGGCCGTCGATGGAGCTGACGTGCTGGTGCTCTATGTCGGTCCGCTGGACAACGGGCCCGCGGAAAAATACCCTGAGATCAACTCCTATCCCGAGCTGGAGGTCGCGCCCACCACCCGCGAGGCCAACGGCCACCGCAAGGTGGCGCTGACGCGCATCGCAAGCGGCCTTCCCGTCGGCGGCTTTCGTGAGCGGCGCGTGCCCGGCATGCTCGAGCGGGTCAGCGACACCGCGATCGAGCTGAGCTGCGCCCGCCGACTCTCCCCGGGCACCTACGCCGTTTACGTCAACGAGGAAGGCTTCGAGCTCAATGTGGAGTGAAGTTTGGCGACGGGTTGGGCGGCCGCGAAACGGGACCCTCCTTCGCCAAGGCTTCGGCGGGCAGACAAGTAGACCCGCCAATCCGTCCCGTAATTCTCGGCCGGGGTCTCATTAACTGCGTGGCTGGGGCTCGGGTAGCCCCTGATTGAGCCCGTTGGTCGCAACGGGCCAGGAGACCCGTGCCACAGCTGCCGATCCGCAGCTATTTTTGCGCCTTGTCGTGCCTCTTTGTGGCCAATGTCTTCGAGGATCTGGCTCAGGGCTGCTCCTCCAGCAGCTTCCAGCAATACCACTGCATCCGCGGCAGGTGAAACGGACCTTTCCAAGTGTTGCCCTTCAAATGCGAGGACAAGCTGCCGTCGCGGTGCAGATAGCCGTACCATTCGCCATGCTCGCTGTCTGGGAAGTGCGCATAAGCCCAGTCATGCGCCAGCCGGTGCCACTCGGCGTACTTCGCGTCACCGGTCAGCCGCTCGGCCAGCAACGTGGCGATGATCGTCTCGTTCTGCGGCCACCAGAATTTCATGTCGTGCCAGTATTCCTGCACCGGTTTGCCCAGCACATCGACGTTGTAGAGGATGCCCCCGTACTCGCGGTCCCAGCCGCGGGCCCACATCCAGTCAAGGATCGTGAGCCCCAGCTTCAGCAGCCGCGGGTCGCGGCCGCGGTGCTTCGCCTCGTGGAGGATGAACCAAGCGGCCTCGAGGGCGTGGCCGGGGTTGAGCTGGCGGCCGTCGAAGTGGTCCAACAGCTCGCCGTTCACGCCCACCACTTCCAGCAGCGCCGACAGCTCCGGCTTCAGGAAATAGCGCTCGATCTCCCCGATCGCGCGGTCGATCCACTGCGTGCAGGTCGCGCCGCCTGCCGTGATCTCGCCGAGCTGCGCGCGCAGCTCCTGCGCCGTGACGATCGTGATCATCCGGTTCGCCAGCCCCTGCATCGGCCGCGTTTCCGGGTCGGTCTTCGGCGCCATCACGCCCGGCGTATACGTGTGGTGCAGAAAGGTCGCCCACGCCTCAAGCGCATCCTCCGCGGCGCGCGCCTCGCCCGTGGCCTTGGCGTACGCCGCGAACGCGATGGCGGCAAAGCTCTCGCTGTACACGTACCGCCTCATCCGCAGCGGCCGGCCGTCGCGCGTGACGGTGAAATACATTTTCCCGTCCGGCCCGTAGCCGTGTTTGCGCAGGAACCCGAGGCACGAGCCCGCGAACTCCAGCCACTCCGGCCGCCGCTCAACGGTGAGGTACGCGGTCGTGTACATCCAGGCGGCGCGGCCTTGGAACCAGAGGGACTTGTCCGTCTCGATCAGCGCCCCGTCGCGGCCGACCCCGGTCATGATCCCGCCGTGCTCGCGGTCCCAGCCGTGACGGAGCCAGAACGGCAGCACGTCGTGCAGCAGGCCATCGCGGTAGGTCGCAATCAGTTCGGTACGGCGCGGCAGGTTCATGGCGAGATTTCAAGCTGCCACGATCCGGCCCGGCGTCATTCCAAATCTCTCGCCCCCCGTTGCGCGGAAACGCCAGGCGAAGCCGCATGAAAATTCGCGCTCCGTGGAGGGTTGGCCACCAAGAGGCACGCGAAAAACGCAAAAATACAGTCGAGCTTTTTAAACCACGGATAACACGGATCACCACGGATCAGAACAAACCCTCAGGATCCAGGGGTTGAGGATTGATCCGTGTTCATCGGTGTTATCCGTGGTTAAAAATTCCCACCGGATCGGTTTGTTTGCGCCGGCTCGCGCCTCTTGGCGCCTAACCTTCCGAATCTGGAATTAGTGGTCGCTGCTCCCCTTCGCTGGCAAATAAGCGGCCCGTGACGCTCGCCGCGCTTGTGTTTTGCGGGGAAATCCTTCGCGTGGGAACGCTTTCCCATGAGCTCCAACACCACCCCCGTTGCTGCGATGAACATCCGCAGCGTGACCTATCCCGCCAACGGCCAGCCCGTCGAGCAGACCGCCGCCGAGGAACTCGCCCGCTTCGCCGGCGTGACCGCGTCCGTCGCGGCCCGGCCCGGCAAGGGCATGAGCGTCGCCCTCGCCTCCCGCAAGTGGGCCAAGGTCACCGGCGCCCCCGCCACCGGCACGTGGGTGTGGCTCCGCCTGACCGACACCGGTGCGGGCGAAATCATCGCGAATGAACCCGCCTTCCTCTTCGCCGCCGTGCGCCTGCTCGCCAACGGCCTGACCCATGTCTCCCGCGCCAAGCTCGAGTCCGGTCTGCTGATCAAGGCCGCCTTCGACCTCAATCGACCCATTTCCGACAGCGCGCTCACGCAATACTGGCGGACCGCGCGGAAATTCGACCCCGAGCAGTATATCGCGACGCTCGCGGAGAGCGGCTTCACCCACCTCGAGGTCAACGGCCTCCAGGCGCACATGCCGTTCGAGGATACCGTGCAGTCGGAATATTACCCGCAATTCTACACCTACAGTCCTGGCTTCAACCACTTCATCGATACGCCGCTCACACAGGGCATCTGGCCGGCACACTATCTGGAGGCCAACCTCAACAATCTCGTCAAACTCGCCAACCTCGGCCGCAAATACGGCCTGAAGCCCGGCGTGTGCATGTTCGAGCCGCGCACCTTGCCCGAGCGGTTTTTCGCGCGCTACCCGACGCTCCGCGGCGCCCGCGTGGACCATCCGTTCCGCTCCCGCCTGCCGCGCTACTGCCTCGCGCAGGACCATCCCGTCACCAAGCAGCACTACCGCGCCGCCATCCAGGCGCTGATGAAACACGTGCCGGACCTCAGCTACATGTCCGTCTGGACGAATGACAGCGGCGCGGGCTTCGAGCACACCGGCTCGCTCTACGTCGGTCGCAACGGCGGCCCGTACATGATTCGCGAGTGGCGCAACCACGAGAAAGTCGCCCAAGCCGCCGGCGAGAGCATCGTTCGCTACCTCCGCAACCTCCAGAGCGCCGCAGCCGAGATCAATCCGGACTTCGATGTCATCCTCCGCATCGAGCCGTTCAAGCTCGAGCAGGACCACATCAAGGCCGGCATGGGCAACCACGTCACCTGGGAGGCGCCGTCGCTCCTGGTGCGCGGTTATCACCTGCCTTATTTTCACCCGCGCTATCCGGAGATGGGTGGCGTCGCCGCCAGCTCACTGCATCCGAAACTCGATGAGCGCGAGCGCACCGTGCTGAAGGAATCCCACGCCAAGCAGGTCGACCCGCTCCTCTATTACTCCGCGGGCATGACCGGGAACTACGAGCCGCTGCTCGGCCTGCCCTACCCGCGCATGCTGCACCAGAAGCTCGCCTCGATGCAGGACATCGGCGTCAAGCGTATCAGCGCCCTCGGCGGCCTCGCCAACACCACCGCCACGCCGTACTGGCCCAACCCCGCCGCGCTCGCCGCCGGCCAGTTCACGCCCAAGGTCCCCATCGATGACGTGCTGCTCGCGACGGCTCAGCGCTTCGTGGGTGAAAACTACGCGCCGCGCCTCGTCGCCGCATGGACCGATTTTGAAACCGCCATGAGCTGGCAGCCGCCGGTGCCGCTATTCACCGGCTTCGGCTTCTGCTGGCAACGCACCTTCGACCGCCCATACGTGCCCGACATCGAGGCAATCCCCGCGAAAGAGCGCGCCTACTACGAGCGCCACGGCTGCTTCCAGCACAACAACCCCGGGATCAACGATCTCGGCAAGGACGTGCTGTTTGACCTCGTCACCCGCGAATACGGCGAGAAGGCCTCTGCTGCCTTCGACCACAACGTCCTGCCCCGGCTCGAGAAACTCATCGCGATGCTCACGAACCTCGTCACGCAAACCGCCGGCGAGGCCACGGCGCATTCCGTCTTCGTTGACCTGCTCGACCGCGCCCGGGCTTACCGCGTCTGGTGCCGGTCGCTGCGCATGGTCTGCGCCTGGTGCGCCCACGTTTACGGCTATCTCGAGAGCAAGACCGCCGCCCAGAGATCAAAGCACGAAAAACTCCTGCAGGGCGCCATCGACCAGGAACTCGACAACACCACCGAGCTCATCGCCCTGCTCGAGTCCGGCCGCACCGAGGTGCTGGTGACGTCCGCCGTGGGTAACAACACCTTCTTCTACGGCGAGGACCTGCCCGAATTGCTCCACGAAAAAATCCGGCTGATGAAAAAGTACCGGCACAAGAAGCCGCGCATCGACAAGGGCATCCTCTGGCGCCCCATCCCCGGCGCCGTCTGGCCGAAGTTCGAATAAGCCGCCAAGGCGGCGGAGATGGCAGATGGCAGATAGGAGATGGTGACGAACCACCGATTTCTAAACTCCCATCTGCTATCTCCCATCTCCCATCTCCGATTTTCGCGCAGCGAAAATCTCATCCCCCGCGGACCTGCCGGCGGAACTCCGACGGCGTCGCGCCCGTGACCTGCTTGAACGTCTTCGAGAAATGAAAAACGTCGCTGAATTCCAGTTCCTCCGCGAGCTGCTTCAGCGTTCGGTCGCCGTGGTAAATCGCCGAGCGCGCACGGTCGATGCGCTTCCTCATTTGGAACTGCCCAGGTGAAATCCCGGTCCGCGCCGCGAACTGTTTCCGGAAGTTTTCGTAATTCAATCCCACCGCCCGCGCCACCTGCTGCGGCTTCGGCCAGCCCCGCGCGTCCGGCCCGCCCAGCAACCGTTGGCTCTCCCCCAGCCAGCGGCCGCCGGCCGGGTCGCGCACATCGGCCTCGCGCGCCGCGAGCAGCGCCGCGAGCGCGTCAAGCCACCGGCCCAGCGCCCGCAACGCCGCCGCCGGCCCGTGGTTTTTCTCCGGCATCACCGCTTCCTCCAGCCGCCGCGCCCAGAAATCCACCGGTTCCGCCCGCCACACGGGCCACGCCGGATCGAGCAGCCCGCGTTGACGCCAGAGGTCGAACTGCGGGCCTTCGAACACAAAATACAAGTGCCGCCACGGCGTCCCCGGCTTCGGCCCATACGCGTGCGCCAGCTCCGGAAAAATCAGCACGGCATCCCCGCCCCTCAAATCCCGTTTCAGTCCGCGAGCATCCGCATAATAACCCTCGCCCGCGACCATATAGATCAAACCATAACTTCCCAAAACACGCATCGCTCCGGGAACGATGCCTTCATTGTTTTCCAAGGCGCCCGCCAGCTGCAGCCCTCCCGCGAGAGTCGGCAGCGGACTCTCCAACCAGGGACGCGCACGGAAGGTTTCGGTCGCAGACATGAACTCCCAAATTATACATCTCTTTTCCCACTTCAACCATTTTGCATCCGCTTGGAAACGTGTATCTTCAAACCATGAGCCCAGCTACCCTACCCCAGATTGTTTCGTATGGCCACGAGCTCGACATGGACGAAGACAAGTTCGGCCTGTTGCGCGATTCTTCCGAAGCCGCCACGGATTTTCCCGAACTGCGCCGCCGATTTGCCGAGGACGGGTACCTTTATATGAAGGGCTATCTCGAGCGCGAGAAAGTGCTGGAGGCCCGCGCGGCACTCACGTCGCGCCTTGCCGCCGCCGGCACGTTGGACCCCGCCTACCCGGCGATCGATGCGATCGTGAAAAAGGACGCCGGCTACATTTTCCAGCCCGACCTCACCACCGGCAATGAGCCCGTGCAGAAACTGCTCTATTCGGGCCGGCTGACCGAGTTCTACCGCCAGTTCTACGCCGAAGACATCCGGCACTACGACTTCACCTGGCTGCGCGCCATCGGGCCGGGCAAGGGCACCAATCCCCACTGCGACCTGCCCTACATGGGCCGCGGCACGCACAAGCACATGACCTGCTGGCTGCCGTATGGCGACGTCACGTTCGATCTCGGCGGCCTGATGGTCCTCGAGAAATCGTTCAAGCGCATGGATCTGCTCGAGAACTACATTTACCGCGACGTCGACAGCTTCTGCGAAAACAAGCCCGCGGAGGTCGCCAAGGTCAAGGAGGGCAAGTGGGCCTTCACCGGCACGCTCTCGCACAACCCTCCCGCCGTCCGCAACAAGTTCGGTGGCCGCTGGCTCACGACCGAATACCAGGCCGGCGACTTCCTGACCTTTGGCATGTTCATGGTGCACGCGTCCCTCGACAACCGCACCGAGAACCGCCTCCGCATTTCCAGCGACACCCGCTACCAGCGCGCATCCGAGCCGAACGACGAGCGCTGGGTCGGCGTCAATCCGCCCGCCCACGGTCCCAACGGCAAACGCGGCCTGATCTGCTGATCAGCTCCCATTTCTGTCATCCTGAGCCAAGTGAAGCATCCATGTGGCTACGGCCAACCGGCTCGCATTGGACTCTTCGCTTCGCTCAGCATGACAAAGGGTAGTCTTAACCCATCGCCCATCACCCATCACCCCTGACCTCGGGTCTGTTTCCATGTCCACGACTTCCGCCCCCACCCGCCCCGCCCCGTCCGTTTCCGGCCGCATGGCCGCCGTCAACGAGATGACCCGCCTCATCCGCCTGCTGTTTGAGGTGGAGCGCGAGTTCGTCCGCACCGCCCCCACGCTCATTTACCGCGTCGGCGAGCCCGAGCTGAAATACCTCCTCTGCCAGCATGTCTGGGAATCCGCCGGCCACGCGCGCTTCCTGCGCGAGCGCGGGCGCGAGCTCACCGGCTTCGGCACGACCGAGTCCGTCCGCGACAATATCCGGAAGATCTTCAACGAGGCCGTCGGCTCGAACCAGGCCGACCCACTCGTCATAACCGCCGGTTTTTACGAGGTTCTGAAACCCGCGCTGCTCACGGCCTACCGCCACTATCTCAAGGTCACCGATCCGCTCGCCGACTGGCCCTCGAAGAAACTCGTCGAGGAATTCATCGCCGACGAGGAACGCCATCTCCGCGAGATCGCGCCGTATCTCAAGGGCACCGAGGCCCGCGAATGGAAACTCCATCTCACCCAGGCGCTCGATGACCTCGGTGGCTGGCTTGGCCAGGAGACCCGTCTCCCGCTCGCCTCCAGCTACGTCTGGCAGTCTGAGGCAACGCCCTACACCGCTCCCGCCACCTGCAACCGAGGCAAATATCCGCTCTGCTCCGGCGTGTTTGGCTTTGACCCGAAGGAGGACCCGATTGTCCGCCCGTGGCTCACGGACCCGAAGACCGACGCCCGCGTTATCCGCCTGATGGTTTACGTGTGGCTGATGATGGAACTCGATGCGGTGGATTATCTTTCGACCGTGTTTTTCGAAACTCCCACGGCCCCGTTCGACCTGCATTATGACCTCGCGCGGCATCTCTGGGACGAGTCGCGTCACAGCCAGTTCGGCTTTCGCCAGCTGCCGAAGCTCGGCGTGGACCTGATGACGGTCGAGCACTCGCTCGATCTCTACAACATCCTCGTCCAGATGCCGGCGCACGAGCGCTACGCCATGATGACGATGGAATTCGAGGCCGGCAGCTTCCCGACCAAGGCCCTCGTGATGGACCGCGTGCGCGAGCTGAACGACTTCGAGGCCGACACGCTGCTGGCCTTCGATCGCAACGACGAGCAGAACCACGTCCGCTTCGGCCACCGCTGGCTACCCGAGATCATGGCGCTGTTTGGCGAGAAGCGTCCCGTCGAGGAATTCGTCAAGGCCACGCAGGAAAAATTCAAGCAACTCGCCGGGGTTTACGGCGGCAAGGTCCCGCACTCGCTGCCCGCCAGCACCCGCCTGACCGGCGAGAAGATCCTGAAGCTCGCCGGCGTTTGAAATGTAGGGCGGGGTCGCCGGTACTGCGCCACATGATGGGTTACACTTAACGCCACGTGATAGGTTACACTTTGCTGAGGCCTTATGCCTTGGAAAAATGTGACGGACGAAGAGGAACGGCGGCGATTCGCCAGTGAGGCG